>Ga0326511_10000138_pt1 | contig 57479 bp, 54 predicted proteins | sample 0_2496_0518_D_FD_203701 | JGI IMG/M metagenome (GOLD analysis project Ga0326511, IMG submission 203701) | Bovine rumen microbial communities from UC Davis, California, United States - 0_2496_0518 | ecosystem: Host-associated > Mammals > Digestive system > Stomach > Rumen | place: USA... | reverse complement strand
GAATAAAATGCTTAATTTTGCAGCAGAAAAGTCAAGATAGAAGAAATAGCTTATGATGACGAGAGAAGAAGCATTGCGCCGCTTTAAGGCAGCCAAACAGAAAAAGATGAATGCCGTAGCAGCTCTTGAAGAGAAAATGAAGCAGGCCTACGAGGAACGTACTGGTATGAAAGCCAACTACGTTGTTACGCTATGAACAGTCTTTCCCTTCACGCAGTTAATGCATCATCCTCTTATGAGGTGAGCGCAGTCAATGATGGCTGTTATCAGTTCTTTACCGACTACGGTGTACACTGTACGGTGGAGTTCGTTCTCGATGACTCCCTATTGAGTCACGAGACCTATCATCTTGTAATAGTCAACGTCAATCACCAGAAGTCACCCAGTGATGTAAAGGTACGAGACACCATCATCGCCATTATAGACGAGTTCTTCGTTGAGAACAATACAACCCTGCTCTATATCTGCGAGACAGGCGACAAGAAGCAGGCACTACGCAATCGTCTTTTTGAACGCTGGTTCTCAATGTATGAGCGCAAGGCTCAATATACCTTTGTGGCATCTTCCCTGAAAGACGAAGAAGGAATTGAAAACTATACGGCTATCATTGTCAGGAATGACAATCCCGAACTAAGTGCCATAATCGCGGAGTTCACAGAAACAATCTCCTTGCTCAGTTCGAAGCCCTAAAGAATATCAGCCATCATCCATCAAACATCATCCATCTTATATCATGAGTGAAGTTAGCGAAGCTATACAAGCGAAGTGCCTCGCCTTCAGCGACAGAATCATAAAACTCAATGACTACCTGTTGGCACAGGCTGTAGCTGCTCATGAGAATTATAAGAAGTCAAAGATTCAAAAGAAAGGCAAACAAACATCTTCCTTCTTACATCAGACATCTGACATCAGCGTAGCGGCTGTACCGGTTTATCTCCAGTCAGTATCAAACTTGTGTAATCAGTTATTAAGAGCTGGTACGTCAATTGGCGCAAACAACGCTGGAGCGTCAAGCGCCATTAGTAAAGCAGACTTCAAATCAAAGTCATATATAGCCTTAAAAGAGGCCCGGGAATCACTCTATTGGCTGGATTTGTTACATAGGAACGGTTACTTGACAGATGTCCAATTCAATAGCCTCTATACGGACTGCGAAGAACTAGTAAAAGTGTTAACTCACCGATGCAAGAAGATGGATGGGGTAGAATAACATCAAACATTATCCATATAACATCAAACATCTTAACGACTGTGAGGAGTTGGTAAAAGTTCTCCATCATCGCTGTAAAAAAATCAATGATACAGAATAAGAGGATTTATAGAATGGGTGTAGCAACATCTTCCATCTTCCTTCTTCCATCTAACATCTTTACGACATTCATCAGACATCCGGGAAATTGAGCCTTTTCCGCTCATTTCTATACAAAAGTACTACTTTTCTAGCAAATACGCAAGAGCGTTAGGATTTCTTATCTTAAAAGAGTAAAGGAATGTTAATAGTGGAGGGGCATTCGAGGCGGGTTTGAGAGTGATGGAGGAGGCGATGAGTGATAAAAATGAAAAATCGGGGATTTCAGTGTCAAGGAATAATCCGAGAGAGATCAAAGAGCCTAACGTTTGACGGGAAAACAAAAATAATTATTTCAAAACGTTATTTAACAGAAAGTATATGGGAAGACAAATAATCAATATGATAGAGTGCGGCAAATGCCACAAGCAGTTCGATGTTGCAACTGAGGACATTGAATGGGAACATCTTAACGATGCTGGAGAAACGGAAGAGAATAGTACTATCCATGACTTCAATGTATTCCAGACCGTTGACTGTCCTTATTGTTGCAAGGGAAATAAAATTGTCTTGCACGCAAAAGGGAAATCTGCTGCTGTACTAAATGCAATGAAAGTGATTTCCTTGGAAATTAACATGTACAAGTAATTATTGATTTTTGACATGATAAAAGAAGAAATAGAAAGAGCATTAAAGAACCCGCCATACAGTGTTGCTATTGGAAATCTACATTCAAGGGCCTTTGATTTTCGTGAAGCGGCAAAGCGGTATCTGTCGAATACAGATGATACCAAATCGGACGAATTAGCACGTGATTCACGTTCTAAATGGGCATTGTTTTGTTGGAGCGTTGATAGTCTTTCACATTGGCAAGATAAAGATTGTGAAGAAGAGTTGAAGGCAGAACTTCGAAAGATTGCACTTCAATACATGAATTCGATATTAAATGAGTTTTTCGTTGTTCAAGAATAATTGCGAAATAAACTTGACTGTGTGTCGTTTCATGAGTTGTTACGAACAATAGCTATTGTGATCTTATGGATAAGGAACAATTCTCAAAACTTTTACTTGAACAAAAAGAAAAAGGGAGAGCACTCCTCTCTCTCATTTCAACTATGCACGAAAGTCGAAATGATTTTGGTGATGGCATGGCTATATTGGGAGAGGTAGAGTTGTATTACGTTCCTGAAGATGAACTTGACGGATTCCGAAACAAGTTTGAAGGATGGAGATCTTACATGTCAGACTTGCTAAAGACTCAATTTGGCGTAGATGACCAATTTGTTTACGATTGGGATTCTAATGTTGGAACTTATATATCCAAGAGAGAACCGATACTACCTCAACTTAAGAAGAAGGTGAATAAAGGATTAGCTCTTATAGAATCTTTTCTACAGCGTTTGGATTTTCGTTTTCATGACGAATTAACAGAAATGCCACCAATACAAGACAATATAGTTAGGTGTCCGATGGTTTTTATCAGCCATTCTTCTAAAGATAAGGATATTATTTCGTCTTTTGTCGAACAGATACTTCGTTTAGGTTTAGGACTTACTCCAGATGATATAGCGTATACATCAGAAGAATCCTTTGGAGTTGAACCTGGCGAAAATATTGCGAAATATATTCATGAAAACATTAGTGGAGCGACTGTCGTTCTCTTGATGATTTCCCCCAGTTATAGACAAAGTGAAGTATGTCTTAATGAAATGGGAGCAGCCTGGGCACTTGGAAAGAAATGTGTATCTGTGGTTCTGCCTGGTGCAGATTTCAGTTACTTAGGATGGTTAAGCAGTCTTGAAAAGGCTGTTCAAATGTGTGAAAAAGATAATCTTGTTTCGCTTTCTGGTAAATTAGCAGAATTGATGCAAATAGATATTTCAAAGCGGTTTAAGTCTCTTTCATCTGGAATAGACAAATTTCTGGCTATGGAAAAAACTGTAATTCTTCCTAAATCAATTCCATCTAAGAATGCTAAGATATTTAAAACGACGGAATCAATACAGTTGTTGAAAGCATTTGATGTTTCATTTAATTCTATTTGCTTAGAAGAAGGTGAATATGTCATTCAGATAAATCTGCGTTTACGCTCTGACGAAAGCTGTGTTTCGTTGCGGAGAGTATTTCTCAGAAATAAGGCCCCATTCACCGGTTCGAGTTACAAAGGAAGCGACGAATTAGAGTTTAAGTCATATTTAGATCATGAAACTGTTGATTTGTCAAATTTAAAAAAGCAAGATATTGAGTTCTGGCGGAAAGAATATCCTAAGAGATGTCATCAATTGTTAGATCTCACTATCGAAAAAGGGCATAACCTGTCCATTTCGTTCTGGGAGTATTTCTTCACAATAAGAGAGAGTGACGGATACGAAGAACTGCAACTTAAAGGTTGGAACCTTGTTATTCAATACAATATTGATGCAGAATTGACTATACCGCTAGAGCTTATTCCTGTTGACAAGAATGCCGCAGGTAAGTATTTGCATAACTAAGAAAAGATGCCACTCATAACACCACCAATCAAGAATATCAAGGAAGTGACGGAGCCATTGAAGGAGGAGATCCTGAAGGGTGATGTTCATACGATAGAGGAGATGAAGGCATGGCTGAAGCCGTTTGGTAACAGCAATATTGACAGGATCAATGCCATACGAAAAGAAAACAAAATATGATTCAGGGTTACATCTGGTTCAGGGTGAATGGTTAAAGGTTAATGGTTATGGAAGAAAAGAAGTATAGCAAGAAATGGAGCGGTAAGGGAAAAACAACCGTGAACCGTGAACCCAGAACCGTGAACCGAGGTCGTTTGGCATCTCTGATGTCAGAGGACGCAAAGGCGACCGCCTCTATTCACGAGCTTTCATATGACTTTGGATGTCGTATCACCCGTTTGTTCCAGTACCTTACTGAGGATGCAGAATACAAAGAATACGTACAATCAAAACAGTTGTATAGAAGTGGCACCTCAATAGGTGCAAATGTGAGGGAGAGTAAGCATGCACAGAGCGATGCAGATTTCTTAAGTAAAATGTCAATAGCCTATAAGGAGGCAGACGAGACAGATTTCTGGCTCAATCTTCTTCACGATAATGGCTACCTTGATGATAAACAATTCAATTCATTGGAGAACGATATCACTAGGCTTTTGAAAATCCTTACCTCTATAGTAAAGACTATGAGGATTAAGTTAGGATTGGAAAAACCTTGAATCATGAACAATGAACCATTAGTTAGAAGATAAACAATAAGGTATGAGGAATAAAAAGGTAACCATGAACAATGAACCTTTAACCCTGAACCCCAAAATCATGGAACTGTATCATCATCGTGAGCTGATTGGTTCGCTAAATGCATTTGCAAAGGCAATTTGAAAAACGAAAAATACAATATAATGGCAAAATTTAAAGAGAATGGGAAGCTGAAGCTTCTGATAATTGTTGGTACGCGCCCGGAGATTATCCGTCTGGCTGCGGTTATTAACAAGTGCCGTCAGTACTTTGACTGCCTGCTGGCACATACCGGGCAGAACTATGACTATAACCTGAATGGGGTATTCTTCAAGGATTTGAAACTCGCAGATCCAGATATTTATATGGAGGCTGTAGGCGATGACCTCGGTTCTACGATGGGCAACATCATCGACAAGTCATATAAGGTGATGGTTGAGACTAAGCCTGATGCTGTATTGGTGTTGGGTGATACTAACAGCTGCTTGTCAGTGATTGGTGCAAAGCGTCTGCATATTCCCATCTTCCACATGGAAGCTGGCAACCGTTGTAAGGACGAATGTCTGCCTGAAGAGACCAATCGCCGCATTGTGGACATCATCAGCGACGTGAACATGGCATATTCTGAGCACGCACGTCGCTATCTGGCTGACTGTGGACTGCCAAAGGAGCGTACCTATGTTACAGGCAGCCCAATGGCAGAGGTTCTGCATCAGAACCTTGCAGAGATTGAGGCAAGCGATATTCATAAGCGTCTGGGTCTGGAGAAGGGTAAGTACATCCTGCTCTCTGCCCACCGTGAGGAGAATATTGATACGGAGAAGAACTTTATGAGTCTCTTTACTGCGATCAATAAAATGGCAGAGAAGTATGATATGCCAATCCTTTATAGCTGCCATCCTCGTTCGCGCAAGCGTTTGGAGCAGTCAGGATTTAAACTTGACAGTCGTGTTATTCAGCATGAGCCTCTTGGCTTCCACGACTACAACTGTTTGCAGATGAATGCCTTTGCAGTGGTGAGTGATAGCGGCACACTGCCAGAGGAGAGCAGCTTCTTTACCTCTGTTGGACATCCTTTCCCGGCTATCTGTATCCGAACAAGTACAGAAAGGCCAGAAGCTTTGGATAAGGCATGTTTCTTCATCGCAGGTATTGATGAGAAGTCGTTACTCCAGGCAGTAGATACTGCTGTTACGATGAATCAGAATGGTGACTATGGCATTCCTGTACCTGACTATATTGAAGAGAATGTATCTACCAAGGTGGTGAAGATAATTCAGAGCTACGTTGGGATAGTTAATAAAATGGTCTGGCGCAAAGATATTTAGGGTATGAAGATACTAGTAACTGGTGCCAAAGGTTTTGTTGGCAAAAACCTTTGTGCCAATTTGCGGAATATACAAGAGGGGAAGGACAGACGCTTTCCTGAATTAAGTATAGAGGACATCTTTGAGTATGACTTAGGGAATACCCATGAGCAACTTGATACGTGGTGTGCAGACTGCGATTTTGTGTTCAATCTCGCAGGAGTGAACCGCCCGCAGAATCAGGAAGAGTTTATGCAGGGCAACTTCGGGTTTGCCAGCACTTTGCTTGATACACTGAAGAAGCACGGCAATCGCTGCCCTGTGATGCTATCCTCCAGCCAACAGGCCTCCCTCACCGGACGCTTTGGCAATAGTGAATATGGACGAAGTAAGAAGGCTGGTGAAGACTTGTTCCTTGACTATAGTAAAGAGACTGGCGCAAGAGTCCTTATCTACCGATTTCCGAACCTCTTTGGCAAATGGTGCCGCCCCAACTACAACAGTGCTGTGGCCACCTTCTGCAATGCGTTTGCTAACGACTTGCCCTATACCGTCAACGATCCCAGTGTGGAGCTGGAACTGTTGTATATTGATGACTTGGTAGACGAAATGATAGCAGGCTTGCAAGGAAAGGAGCATCATTGTGAGTTCGATGGATTGACAGTTGTACCAACTGAAAACAAACCGTCAGCCATCAGTCATCAGCCATCAGCCATCGGTAGATATTGTTATGTTCCTACTACTCACAGGGTAACTTTAGGAGAAATAGTAGAGTTATTAAAGCAGTTAGCAGACCAACCTAAGACTTTGATGATACCTGAAATTGGGGAGGGTACTTTTGCCAAGAAGCTCTACTCCACATATCTCAGTTATCTGCCAAAGGAAAAGGTGGCTTTCCCGCTGAAGATGAACGTCGATGAACGTGGCTCTTTTACTGAATTAGTTCACACCCTCAATGCTGGTCAGGTAAGCATCAATATCTCGAAGCCTGGCATCACTAAAGGTCAACACTGGCATAATACCAAGTGGGAGTTTTTCATTGTGGTAGCTGGTCATGGTTTGATTCAGGAACGCAAGTTGGGTACAGACGAAGTGATAGAGTTCGAAGTCACAGGTGAAAATATCCAGTGCATCCACATGTTGCCTGGTTATACGCATAACATCATCAATCTCTCTGAAACCGAGAATCTTGTGACGGTGATGTATTGTAACGAGATTTTCAACCCCAATAAGCCGGACACATTTTTTGAAAAAGTATAAAGAATAATATATTATGTCATTATTTAAGGACAAAGTCCTCTTGATAACAGGAGGCACAGGATCATTCGGTAACGCAGTTCTTAACCGTTTCCTGAAAACAGACATCGGAGAGATCCGCATCTTCTCGCGCGACGAGAAGAAGCAGGACGATATGCGTCACGACTTCCAGGCGCGTATGCCGGAGGTGGCAAACAAGATTAAGTTCTACATCGGTGACGTGCGCAACAAGAGCACGCTGAAGTACGCCATGAAGGGTGTGGACTATGTGTTCCATGCCGCTGCCCTGAAGCAGGTGCCCAGTTGCGAGTTCTTCCCCATGGAGGCGGTGAAGACGAATGTGATTGGTACGGACAACACTCTGGATGCCGCTATCGATGCAGGCGTGAAGTGCGTCATCTGTCTCTCTACCGACAAGGCCGCTTATCCTATCAATGCCATGGGCATCACCAAGGCCATTGAGGAGAAGATTGCCGTGGCCAAAAGCCGACTCTCTGGCGACACCAAGATCTGTTGCACCCGTTATGGCAATGTGATGTGTAGCCGTGGTAGCGTCATTCCCCTGTGGATTGACCAGATCCGCAAGGGCAACCCTATCACCCTCACCGAGCCCAAGATGACCCGCTTCATTATGAGCCTCGAAGAGGCTGTTGACCTCGTGCTCTTCGCCTTTGAGCATGGTCAGAATGGTGACATCCTTGTGCAGAAGGCTCCCGCCTGCACCATCCAGACCCAGGCAGAGGCAGTATGCGAACTGTTTGGTGGCAAGAAAGAAGACATTAAGGTTATAGGAATAAGGCACGGAGAAAAGATGTATGAGACGTTGCTCACCAAGGAAGAGTGCGCAAAGGCAGAGGATATGGGAAACTTCTATCGTGTGCCTGCTGATAACCGTGACCTTAACTACGACAAGTACTTCAAGGAGGGTGATGTTAAGCGTGCTACAATTGAGGAGTTTAACTCCGACAACACCAAGCGCTTGAATCTGGAAGAAACCAAGGCTAAGATAGCATCTCTCGAATATATCCAAAACGAGTTGAATGGTATTCCCAATATAGTTAAGTAATCTGTCAAATCCGTGCCATCCGTGTTCGAAAAAAGCTTTCTGTGGTATCTGTGCTTTCTGCGTGACGATGAACGACTATCCAACATCATCACATGTGTCAATAAATATTCAAGGAAATAGAGTGGCCTGCTATGATTATGAGACAAGTTCTCATATAACTTTCAACGTCAGTGGCAACAGCGTGGGAGCTTATGACTATGAAACCAGTTCGCACTATAACTATAGCGTCAACTGATTGACGTGGTTAATAATGGATGGAATAATGCAACTATTAGGAATAAACATATACAAACAAACACCTAAGGCTGTTCGGAAGGTTCTAAATCCAGGCTGGTATCCCTTTGGGGATTATAAAAAGCCAGGAAAGGGCAGACCGGTGCGTGTGAAAGCACAATGGAGACAGACTGTGGCCTATCAGGTGTATCAACGTGAGGGGTTGCCGGAAATTACTGTGAACTGTGTGGTGGGTATGAACGGGGCAGGCAAGTCCACGTTGCTTGACATCCTGTATATGTCCATCAATAATATGGCGGTTCGCCTTTTGGGCGAGAAGGCCCAGATGCAGACAGGCAGAAACTTGTCATTCGCCCGTGGACTATATGCGGACTTCTTTTTCTTCTGTGAGGAAAAACAATTTCGCATAAGTTGTCGTGATATAAAGTGTAGTTTATACTTGCTCGATGAAAAAGCTAACGCCTTTCGTTTGCTGTCCATCAGGAACCACGAAAATGCAAAGAGCGTCCTCGCCAACCTCTTTTACACTATTTCCACCAACTACAGCCTCTATGCCTTCAACCAGAGCGAGTACATTGCAGAAGATGATGAAGCCGTAGATCCTGAAGAAGCAGTGGTCGATGGAATCAGTGGTGAATGGCTTAGCGGCCTGTTCCATAAGAACGATGGTTACTTTACCCCGATTGTCATCACACCATACAGGGAGAACGGCAATATAAGTGTTCAAAAAGAGAACCGTCTCGCGTCACAGCGCATTATGGCACTCGCCTTGTTGCAAAAGGCCCAAGGCGTAGCATTTATCGATCGCTACGAACCTGTCACACTTCAGTATGAATTTGATAAAGACTACAAGTCTCGAACTGAGAAGACCTACCAACAGTCCATTACAGAACAGTATGGCGGGCTAGACATCCGCCATGTGATACGCTCTTTTGAGACCGCTTGGGAACAAGTGTTCTATGAAGAGCACGATGATGAGAATGTGGCTGACGAATATCATGATTTGTACGAGATGGCTCTGTTCTATATGGCCTACAAGTCGGTAAAGATTTGTTTGACCTACGAGGATTATGGAAAAACATTCGGAGTCAACAAATTGATTAAGGTAAGCAAGAATCTTGACGATTTCACTAAATATGTGAGTCGTGAAATCCCAACAAAAGCGAAGGCCGTTATCAGTAAGATACTGAACGAGCTTACAGATGAGCGAGGTGATAAGAACCATATCACGCTGAAACTCTCTATTTGCAAAGACTATATAGAATCCCTCTATGCCAATGACCCCTTGTGGAGTTTCTATGAAGAGAGACCCGTAGTGATGATTGTCGCAGGAAAGAATATCAAGACATTCAATGATGCCGTGTCGCTGCTGCCTCCTGCCTTCTACAACTGCAACATGATGTTCTCCAAGCGTGATGACCGTCCAGTTGTTCAAGACAGCAGTTGGGGTATCACCTTGAGGGACAGTTTCTCTTTGAGCAAGATGAGCAGTGGTGAACGCCAGATGCTCTACAGCTTGAGCTATGTGCTCTACCACATCAAGAATATACAGAGTGTACGTGAAGATGAAAACCGAGTAGCCTACCATAATATCTGTCTGATATTCGACGAGGCAGAACTCTACTTCCATCCCGATTATCAGCGCAGATTTCTTGGCATGTTGCTGGAAAGCCTCTCTTGGTGTAGTATCAACACAGAGAAGATACATTCGATTCAGATACTCATTGTAACCCATTCCCCTTTTGTTCTGACTGATATGCTGGTACAAAACAGTCTCTACCTAAAGGACGGAAAACGTGTCAAGGTGGTGCGCGAGACTTTTGGAGCTAACTACTATGCAATGCTCAATAAGAGCTTCTTCTTCGAGAAGCGAGCTATTGGCGATGTTTCCGGGCAAGTTATAGGGGAGTGGATTCGCAAGAAGAACAATCGGGAGCAAATAAGCAAGGAACAGTTGGCACTGGTAGGTGATGAGGTGCTGCGCAATTATTTGAAAAGCTATGTACAGGATCGAAACGCTTGATGCTCAGGTTGTAGAAGACTATGCCGATGAGATGGCGAAGAGTCTGAAACCTATTATTGATGCATATCTTGGAGGGCAGGTAAAGAGATTATCTATTGAAGGGCGTAACATTAACATCGCGGTCAGCAAAGGGAGTCTGACTGATAAAGTTTTAACCTGGCTTTCATGCATAAACAATCTGAAAGACTTCTTGAAGACGGATGTGAAGGGGCAATACAAACTTGTAAACGACTTGAAAAAAGATCCATACCCTGATGACTTTATCTTCAGGAAATTGGGCAAGGGAACCTACCGGAAACATGTACAAGGGAATCCTCAATTCATAGATCATTTCAACGAGATTGTCTATGACGTCTTTGTAACCAATGGCTATGAAGTACTGATTGATAAGACAACATTTATCAGCAAGACCCATATTGAGGTGTGCCCCTATTGCGGCAATGACAAGGTTATAGAGAGTGTACGTAGCAAGAACGAGTTAGACCATTTTCTGCCTAAACGCAAATACCCGTTATTGGCATTGTGCTACTATAACTTAATTCCAAGCTGCCATTTCTGCAACACGTCAGACCATAAAGGTCAGCTCAGTCCAATAGATGAGGCAGGGAAGGGACTGGTTGTTTCGAATCCTTACTTATTCAATCCTAAAGGGGTGAGGTTCCATTTGGATATTGCCTATACTGATATCTATGAGCCAAGCAATTTCAATGTTGTGGTAGGTTTCAAAGACAAGAGACTTCTTGACGGCTATGATCGTTTCTTCGATGTATGTGATCGTTATGCCTCCAACAGGCAATACGCTGCTGAGGACTATCAGCGATTGATGGATTTCAAGTCAAACCATTACTATGATGAGATGGACATTGATCAGGAGTGGCTGAAGCGGGCCTATAGGGCAGTGACAGGCTATACGTCTAAGACCAATACACCATATCTGAAAGAACGTCACCGTATGCGTGTTGACATTTTTATCCAGCTGAACAATTTGAGAAAGCCTGGAGACTATTACGTGAAGGGCAGCGGAAATAATACAGTAACATTGAAATAATAAGTTTTTGAAGAAATGGCACATTCTCGCGACGCGATAGACACATTGAGAGGATATTATTACCAGTTCGACTATTTCATACTGAAACTGTTGACGGCTGGTAACGCGGATGATGTGATTACATTGGAGGGTATGGAAGATGTAGATATCCAGACCGCTACGGAAACCACAGCTGTTCAGTGCAAGTATTATGCCGGTACGGAATATAATCACTCCATAATTGCGAAACCCATTAGATTCATGCTGAAGGGATTTGTAAGCCATGTGGGAGCGCCGTTGAACTACAAATTATACGGATATTACAAAACAGGAACAGATAAACTTTCACAGCCCCTAACGCTGGATTTTGTAAAGAAACACTTCCTGACGTATACCGCAGACAAAGTAAAGCATGAGTTTCATGTCGATGAGGGAATCACGGATGCCCAGATTACGGATTTTATCAGTCATCTGGAAATTAACCTCAATGCGACAACTTACGAGAAGCAGGAGAAAGACGTTCAGGATGCCATTAAGGCAACATTTAATATCCGCAGTAAGGCAGAACAGCAAGTGGCCTATTATTACAACCATGCATTGGGCTTGGTCCGTCAAATTTGTGTAGAGCCTAATGTTGCAAAACGCTCTGTTAGCAAACGGCATTTTGTCGAATTGTTGAAGCGCGATGCCGCTGAAACATTTGATGCATGGTATCTTGTTAAAAAGGGGAAGGATCAGTATTGCCGACTGATGCGGTCGCGCTATTTCACTTTTCACAATGTATCACCAGCCAAACGCTTTTTCTTGATAGATACTGCTGGGGCTACAGTGTCTCAGATTGTCAAGGTGATAAAGCAGATAAAAGAAAAATATGCCAAATTCGCTTTGCGGTTAGACAGACCATTCTGCCCGTATATTTATTTGCAGGGAATATCAGATGCAGACAAAAATACTGTCATCAAGACGCTTATTGAAGACCGTCTTGTTGTCAAGGATGGTTACGAATATAGAGGCGCAGATTTCAATGCGCAATCATTAGCCAGCAATATCGTTCAAGACCAACGCGTGGATATAAAGTTTCTGCATACAACCGATGAAATGAATCAAGTATTATCCCTTATTCGCAGCACAAAGCAGATATATCAATTCTACATTGACAATACTTATTATCGCAGCGTTGATAACAGTGACGTGCAAATCAACATAACAGAAATCAATGATATTGTTTCCATCATATAATTATGGCAGAAGAAATAGAAAAGATAAATGCAGAGGTTATTGCGGTCTATCCCAACAAAATCAGAATCTCTGTTGACAAGCTGGAGGATTTCCAACTTGCAGAAGAAAAGCTGAAGGTAGGCTCTTATCTTCGTGTTAGCGACAACGATAATGCTGTCATGATTGCGATGATAGAGACTTTTCTGATAGAAGTTGGAGTGGATAAGAACGGGCAGCCCACCAAGCGATATATTATAGAGGCCAACCCTCTGGGTATGCTCCGCGATGGCCATTTTGAACGTGGTGGTGATACCATTTCCATTCCCCCGAAGAAGGTAGAACCAGCCAAACTGGAAGAGATTCAGAAAATATATGAGGAGTCAGTTGATGATAAGGAGAAGTTTACATTTGCCACCCTTGCCGCCAATGAAGACATCAGTGTTCCTGTTGATGGCAACCGTTTCTTCAACAAACATATCGCTGTCATAGGTTCTACAGGCTCAGGAAAGTCGCATACTGTGGCGAAAATAGTGCAGGAAGCCATTCTTCAGAAAGAAGGGGCGTATGACGGAATGAATAACTCCCACATCATCATCTTCGATATCCATTCAGAGTACAAGACTGCATTCCCCGATGCCAACTATCTTGACATCAACAACCTAGTACTCCCTTATTGGCTTTTGAACAGCGATGAACTCCAGGAACTCTTCATAGACACAGAGGCAAACGATCATAACCAGCGGAATGTATTCAAGGAAGCTGTTGTTGAGAACCGTAAAGCAAATTTCACCGGAACCGCTGCTGAGAAAGAGAAGATACACTTCGACTCAAAATTGTTCTTTGACATTGATGCTGTCTTGAAGGTGGCCAGAGACAAAAATGAAGAACAGATAGATACTGGTGAAGTTTATGCATCGGGAGCCAAGAAAGGTCAACCAAAGTTGACGCAAGGCTCTCTGTATGGCCGACTCACGAATTTCGTTAACCGACTGGAGAACAAGATTGGAGACAAACGACTTGAATTCTTGTTGGGTGACAAGTCTAAGAAGATAAGCTTTGAGGATACATTGATACAATTCATCAGCTATGGCGATAAGAAGTCAAATGTAACCATTATAGACCTTAGTGGAATACCATTTGAAGTGCTTAGCATAACGGTATCCCTTATTTCAAGAATTCTTTTTGAGTATGGGTATTATTACAAACGTTATCGTTCAGCGAAAGACCCGGACGAGAAGGTCAACAATGACGCACCACTTCTGCTTGTCTATGAGGAGGCTCATAAGTATGTTCCCAATAGTGACCTTTCTAAGTACAGAGCGTCGCGTGAGTCTATTGAGCGCATTGCCAAAGAAGGTCGTAAGTATGGCGTTTCATTACTACTCGCCAGTCAACGTCCATCAGAAATATCAGAGACCATTTTCTCACAGTGTAGCAATTTCATAGCCATGCGTCTGACGAACCCCAACGACCAGTCTTATGTCAGGAAGTTGTTGCCCGATACCTTGGGGGCTTTAGTTGAAAAACTTCCATCTTTGAAAGCGGGCGAATGTCTGTTGATAGGCGACGCCGTAGTTTTACCATCTGTTGCGTTGGTTGACCGTTGTGAGCCAGCCCCATCTTCCAACGACATACCTTATTTCAAGTTGTGGAAAGAAGAATGGAAAGACTTACCATTTGACAAGATTATCGAGGAGTGGAGAAAATAAAAACCACAAGCGGTCACCGCTCTTACGCGCAAACGGAGCCGCGATGGGGCAGGGAGGAGCACCGCACACCTTGGCTACCCAAGCATAAGGGGCGGGGAACCCGCTGGTCTCTCATAAGACAAAAGGTTGACCATCATCGAGCTAAACCGTTTTGGACAATCAAAGCGACGAGTCAATTACAATAATAGATCCCTTTTTATATGGGAAATAACAATAAACATAGAATAATGAAAGCTTTAATCCTTAATTCTGGTTTAGGTTCGCGCATGGGTGTCATCACCAACGAACACCCCAAATGCATGACCGAAATTTCATACAAGAACACAATCCTCAGCCGCCAGCTGCGGCAACTTGTGTCCTTTGGTATCAAAGACGTGGTAATCACTACCGGGTATTACGACCAGGTGCTGGTGGACTATTGTAATGCTCTCCACTTGCCTCTGAACATTGAGTTCGTAAACAATCCGCTCTACGACAAAACCAACTACATCTATAGCATCTACTGCGCTAAAGAGCAGTTGAAGGATGAGGACATTATCCTGATGCATGGTGATCTGGTCTTCGAGAGCCTGGTGATGGAGGCTGTGATTGACAGCCCCAACAGCTGTATGGCAGTGAGCAGCACCTTGCCCCTTCCCGAGAAGGACTTCAAGGCAGTCATCAAGGATGGTCGCATCGAGAAGGTGGGCATTGAGTTCTTTGACCATGCGATGGCAGCCCAACCGCTCTACAAACTTAAGAAAGAGGACTGGAACATCTGGTTGGACAATATAGTGAAGTTCTGCGAGAGCGACAACAGCAAGTGCTATGCAGAGAATGCCTTCAACGAGGTAAGCGATCAGTGCAAGATTTATCCTTGTGATGTGAAGAACATGCTTTGTGCAGAAATTGATACCCCTGAAGACCTGGAGGTGGTCAGCAAGAAGGTGGCTGAAATCAATGAGCGCACGGTGTATATGTGCTTCAGCACGGAGTACATCCACAGCGGTCATATTGCCATCATCAACAAGGCTCGTCGTTTGGGCCGCCTGATTGTGGGTGTGCTGAGTGACGAGGCAGTGAGCAGTTTCAAACGCTATCCGCTGATTCCTTTTGCGGAGCGCAAGACACTGTTTGAGAATTTGGCTGGTGTGGAACGGGTAGTGACACAAGATACACTATCATACGCCAAAGTATTGCGTGAACTGAAACCCGACTATGTGGTACATGGCAATGATTGGTGTGATGGTTTCCAGAAACCCATCCGTCAGGAAGTGTGCGAGGTGCTGGCAGAGTATGGTGGCAAACTGGTGGAGTATCCTTACAGCAACAGTCCTCAGTATAAGGAACTAGATGCCGCTCACCGTGCAGAGGCTGCTATGCCGGATGTCCGTCGTGGCCGTTTACGCAAGCTCATCAATATGAAGGGGCTGGTAACGGCTATGGAGGCTCATAGCGGTATCACCGGTTTGATTGTAGAGAAAACCACCGTGCTCCAGGATGGCAAGACCTATCAGTTTGATGCCATGTGGGTAAGTTCGCTTTGCGACTCCACCGCCAAGGGCAAACCCGACATTGAACTGGTGGATATGACCAGCCGCTTCCGTACCATTGATGATATTATGGAGGTGACCACCAAACCCATCATCTTTGATGGTGATACGGGTGGACTTACTGAGCACTTTGTATATACCGTCCGTTCGTTGGAACGTATGGGCGTGAGCATGGTCATCATTGAGGACAAGACCGGTTTGAAGAAGAATAGTCTCTTTGGAACAGAGGTGAAGCAGACTCAAGACAGCATTGAGAACTTCTGCAATAAGATCCGTGCCGGTAAGCATGCCCAGAAGACCAAGGAGTTTATGATTTGTGCCCGAATCGAGAGCCTGATTTTGGAACAGGGTATGGAAGATGCTCTCACCCGTGCCTTCGCGTTCAGTGAGGCAGGTGCTGATGCCATCATGATTCACAGTCGTAAGAAAGATCCGGCTGAAATCTTTGAGTTTGTGGAGAAGTTCCGTGCAAAGAACACCACTACTCCGATTGTGGTAGTCCCCACCAGTTTCAACACCGTTACCGAGCAGGAGTTCAAAGATAGGGGCGTGAACGTGGTCATCTATGCCAACCAGCTCACCCGTACCGGCTTCCCTGCCATGCAGGATGCTGCCCGTACCATCCTGGAGAATCATCGTGCCAAGGAGTGCGATGACAAGTGTATGTCAATCAAAGAAATTATAACACTAATTCCCGAAGAATAATGATTAGACCGGAATTCTTTATAGAGAAACTGAGAGAAAACGGCATCGACTGCTTTGCAGGCGTGCCGGACTCTCTTCTGAAGAATATTTGTGCGTATATCACCGACCATTGTGATGCAGAGCATAACATCATTGCTGCCAACGAAGGTGCAGCAGTGGGTATTGCTGCCGGTCACTACCTGGCAACGGGTATGCCTGCCTGCGTGTATATGCAAAACAGTGGGGAGGGTAATATTATCAATCCGCTGGCATCGCTGACGGATGAAGAGGTATATAACATCCCCGTACTGCTGCTGATTGGTTGGCGTGGCCGTCCTGGTGTCCACGATGAGCCGCAGCATGTGAAGCAGGGTAAGGTGACAACCGGTCTGCTGAATGTGATGGGAGTTAACTATGAGGTGCTTTCCAAGGAAGAGGACAAGGCTGAGAAGCAGATTGCCAAGGCTATCAAGGCACTGCAGAACAAAGAGGTCTTCGCATTGGTGATTGAAAAGGATACGTTCGAAGATTACAAGCTTCAGAATGTGGAAGTCAATGACCTTACCATGAGCCGTGAAGAGGCTATCCAGACGGTAGCTGCTGCCCTTGGTGAGAAGGATTGCATTGTGAGCACTACAGGTATGATAAGCCGTGAGTTGTTTGAATACCGTGCCGGTATGAACCAGGGCCATGAAAGGGATTTCCTGACGGTTGGCTCTATGGGACATGCCTCTCAGATTGCACTGGGAATTGCGATGGCAAAACCTGACCGCAAAGTATGGTGCTTTGATGGTGACGGTGCTGCTATTATGCACATGGGCTCTATGGCTATTGTTGCCAACAAAGCACCCAAGAACTATGTTCATGTAGTGTTCAACAATGGTGCGCACGACAGCGTGGGTGGCCAGCCTACTGTTGGTTTGAAGATTGACCTGCCTGCTGTTGCCAAGGCTGTGGGTTATACCAATGCTTTTAGTGTAGAGAATAAGGAGGAGCTTCTCGAAGCTTTGAGCGCTGTTAAAATGGTTGAAGGTCCAGTTCTTCTGCAAGTTTGTGTTAAGAAGGGTAACCGCAAAGACCTCGGTCGTCCTACCACAACACCTATTCAGAATAAAGAGGCATTGATGGCATTTTTGAATAACTAAATATCTGTGTAATCTGTGTGAGTATGAGTCAAAAGATAATAAACCGGATAGATAAGCTTCCCGGCATCCTGCAAGAAGTGGGATGCCAGAAGTTGTTCCTTGTGATAGATTCCTCATATCCTTACTTGAACATCAAGGATTCGATAGAGGCATTGCCTGTAGAAAAGGTGAAGTTCTCTGACTTTACACCAAATCCTCTGTACGAACAGGTATGTAAGGGAATTGAGTTGTTGAAAGAATCCAAGTGTGATGCTATCCTAGCTGTTGGCGGAGGTAGTGCTATTGATGTGGCTAAGTGTATTAAACTGGCTGTGTTGGCAGAGGAAGGGAATGCTGCTATTATTCCTCCGTTGGTATCTCAAAGGTTACCCATTGATGGGAGTAAGATTCCGTTTATTGCCATCCCTACAACGGCTGGTACTGGCTCTGAGTCCACACATAATGCGGTGATGTATTATGAAGGGGCTAAACAGACGGTCACCAATGATGGCGTATTGCCGGATTATGCAGTGCTGGAGCCTTCTGTACTGAAGACATTGCCACTTTATCAGAAGAAATGTACGATGATGGATGCGCTTTGCCAGGGAATAGAATCTTGGTGGTCTATCAATAGTACTGATGAGAGTAAGGTGTATTCTAAGAAGACAGTTGAGTTGATTATGGCCAACTGGCGGAAGTATATCTTTGATAATGATGATGAGGCAGCTGCACAGATTATGCTGGCTGCAAATTATGGCGGAAGAGCTATCAATATTACACAGACGACTGCACCTCATGCAATGAGTTATAAGATAACTTCGATGTACGGGTTGCCTCATGGTCATGCCGTAGCAGTTTGTCTTCCTGAAGTTTGGCAGTATATGACCAATCATTTAGACGATGTGAAAGATGCGCGTGGTAGTAGATATTTGGAAAAGACTTTCTCCGAAATAGCTCTTGCAATGGGGTATGATAAGATACGCGTTGCCATAGCCCAATTCCGACAAATGATGTACGATATGGGGATTTCGTATCCTGAGGCAGGGAATATGGAGGATGATTTGTGTATTCTCTCTGAGTCCGTAAATCCAGTAAGACTGAAGAATAACCCTGTGCAGATTGATAAAACAATAGCAAGGATATTATATAGCAGTATACTACAGAAGAAATAAAATGAATAACAGTTCTCTAAAAAAGCAAGCCTTTGTAGGAGTTGGGTGGAATGCCGTAGGGCGCTTCTCCACGCAAGGTGTGAGCTTTATCCTTCAGATTATTCTTGCAAGACTGCTGGCGCCATCTGACTATGGCATCATAGCTATGATGGCCATATTCTTGCAGATTGCTGCTGTATTTGTAGATAGCGGCTTTGGGAAAGCCCTTGTACAGAAGCAGAACTGTGAGGAGAAGGATTATTCAACTGTTTTCTATTATAATTTGGCTGTATCTGTTGGACTATACATTATCCTTTTTGCCATAGCACCCTTAGTAGCCAGATTTTATGAAATAGAGATACTGACTCAAGTGATGCGCGTCGCATCGCTTGTGGTGATAATCAATGCGCTCTCAATCGTTCAAAGGACAAAATTAGAGAAGAGAATAGACTTCAAATCACAGTCTGTTGTGAATTTTACCAGCTCCTTGCTTTCCGGGTTGGCTGGTATTGCAATGGCATATTATGGATTAGGAGTCTGGGCTTTGTGCGGGCAGTCGCTACTGAACAGCCTATTGCAAATGATTCTTTTCTATTTCTTTGCGCGATGGCGTCCTGCCCTTGTCTTTAGTAAGGAGTCTTTCCATGAGATGTTCTCGTTTGGCTCTAAGATTCTTGTTGCCAGTATCATAAGTGCTATCTATAGTAACCTTTATACAATTGTAATAGGTAAAAGATTTAATTCAAGGGATTTAGGATTTTATTCCAGAGCGGATCATTTTGCCATATTCCCATCCTCAAATATTGGCGCTATCATATCTGGAGTAGCGTATCCCACGTTGAGTAAGATTCAGAGTGACGATGATAGGTTAAGGTTTGCATATCGGAAAATTATACGCTATTCTTCTTTCATTATTTTCCCTTTGATGATAGGGCTGGCAGCTGTTTCTGATCCTTTCATAAAATCACTGCTCGGTGAGAAATGGTTGGAAACCATACCTTTTCTTCAGATATTATGTTTTGCTCTCATGTGGGATCATTTGAGTTCGCTGAATTTAAATCTGTTGTATGTAAAGGGGAAGTCAAACTTGGTGCTGAAACTGGAAATCATAAAGAAGTCCATCGCAGTAGCAATACTCTTTGTTTCTATTCCTTTTGGAATCAAGATAATGTGCTGCGGGCGGGTGTTGTATGGTATTATTGCCTTTTATATCAATACAAGTTATACAAAGAAACTTATAGGATTAAGTTTTTGGCAGCAAGTGATGGACTTTCTGCCATATTTAGGCCTTTCATTGGGAATGGGAGTCCTCGTGTATTTTCTATGTACAATCATCCCTTTCAGCGCAATATGGACACTAATCATTGGTTTGCTTGTTGGTGTGGTGGCTTACCTTGGTTGTTCGTTCATTTTCCTGGGTGAAATACGTGAAGAAGCAAAGAATCTACTAAATAAAGTGAAGAAGTGATGACGGAATTGTTAAGAAAGCTTCATCGTTGGCTGAGAAATATGTTGGATCAGATAAGACTATGGAAGGATTATCATAGTTATCAACGCACTTTGCCAAAACTGCGAGATGAAATATTCTCGAAAGAAACAATAAAAGTGGTGTTTTTCCCTATAAATCTTGGTATGTGGAAAAACGACTACTTATTCCAGCTTATGATGAAACATCCTCGGTTCGACCCATACGTGATATCGTTTTTTGTGCCTGTTGACAGTTGGGACTTCCAGCTTCGTAACCAAAGAGAAATGGCAGAGTTCTTTAAGGCAAAAGGGTATCCCTATATTGACATGTTCAATGAAGAAGAAGGAACATGGTTTGATATTAATGCATTTAAGCCAGATTTAGTATTCTATACACAGGCGGTAGATGTTGCATACCCTCAGTATAAAATAAGGGCATTGTGGAATAATAGCCTGTTTTATTATATCCCATATTGCATGGGCATGGAAGACCAGCGGCGAGGGTATAATACACTACTTGATAATATTTGTGAAAGGTTTTTTGCTCCATCGGAGTTTCATAAAAAAGAGTATTCATCGTATTTTTTGAACAAAGGGGAAAATATGGTGTTTACCGGTTATCCTTCTTTCGACTATTTGACAAAACCAGATCATGTGCCATACTACAGATGGAAAAGCAGTGATGGAAGAAAGAAGATTATCTGGGCACCACATCACTCAATAACAAAGGAAGATTTGCTTAGTTATTCCAACTTCCTTGATATTGCTGACGATATGATTGAACTGGCGAAGAAATATCAAGATAAAGTCTTGTTTGTATTTAAACCGCATCCAAGGCTGAGACCGAAGCTCGAACTTCTGGACGGATGGGGGTTGGAACGCACTGCAAAGTATTTTGAGCAATGGGATGCGATGCCAAACACTAGTTTTGAAGATGGAGCATATTTTGACCTATTTCTGACATCTGATGCGATGATTCATGACTGCAGTACGTTTATGGCAGAATATTTAGTTACAGAGAAACCTGTAGCTTTTGTCCTTAGAAAAGATGCAGGTATGAATTTGAATGAATATGCGCAGCAATGTTATGAGCAGCATTACGAACTTCATTCGGTGAGGGAAATAGAAGAATTTATAAATAATGTAGTGTTACAAGGAAATGATGCAATGAAGCAAAACAGAGTTGAGTTTGTCCATAATACCCTGTTGCCCAAGGGAAAAGAATCGGTAGCGCAGAATATATTTAACGAAATAGTTGGAGAATTAAGATAAGATGCAGGTATTTACGTCTATCTATATTAAGTTTCAGTATTTGCTATTGGTTTGTTTGTCAGTTGTATCTCTGACAGCATGTGAAAACGAAGAGATTGATATGCGTGAAGGGTTCCCGAATACGCCAATAGCAATGAGGGTCGCTCAATGGAACCTTTTCATGTTTGGCATTAGAGATGGCCGTTTTGGCGTTGCTGATGAAAAGGCAGAAGCAACCATTGTTGCTTTGAGGGAAATGATAGACAAACTTAACGCGGATGTCTTATTCCTGAATGAATATAACGGCACGATAGATCAGTCAGGAAACTATGGCACTTACAAATCATTGCTTTCAGAGAGGTATAAATATTTTGTTGAAGGTGGATTCCATATGGCAATCGCTAGCCAGTATCCGCTGAGTATTGAAGTCGTTCAGCTATCAAATCGAAGATTTCTTATTGGGAGGGTGATGTTCAGAGAAGGGGATATAGCAATAGCTTGTATTCATCCCGAGCCTGGTTCAGACGAAGAGATTGTCAAGAACAGAATTGAAGACCATAAGAAGATAGTCAATATTCTTTCTGAGCATGGGAAAGGGATTGTTGCAGGAGATTTCAATTCAATTACATCAGACGAATTGGATGTGTATCGGTCGAATGACTACCAGATTGGCAACTATGGCGAGTTCGGAACTTTTGTGACATATCCCAGCACAAAAAGAGCCCTTGATAATATTGTCGTTAAAGGTGTCTTGATGAAGAATTATACCGTTGTTAATGAACAACTAATGTCTGATCATTATCCTTCTGTCGCAGAATTAGATATATTATAAAGTATGGATTGGCATGATGGGGATGAAAAGTAGAAAGAAGAGAAACGAGATTGTTTTAGAGAAGTGTTAAGTAGATTGACTGTTTAATAAACTGGATTCTAATGTTTTCATTTATTATATTGACATCGTTAGCGGTGTTGTTGTCTTTTCTGTCGCAGAACAAAAATAAGGATTATCTTCTTTATTTGGGTTTTGCAATACTGGCGGGCGTAATGGGCTTTCAGGATTCTGTATCAGTCGATTTCCCAGGCTATATGAAAGACTTCGACAGCATTAATAGAGGTGTTTTGAAGGGCGTTCTGATTCGTTCGCAGGATATGCGAGGTGATGCAATTGAATATGGATGGTATCTTGTCAATCGAGTCATCGGGTTTGTCATCCCGTCATTTTATGCAGTGTCTTTTGCGACATGCTTGTTCTTCTGCTTTTCAGTGGCAGGGTTGATAAAAGATGTCGTCCCGGCAAAATACAGGTGGGTGGCAACAAGCTATTTTGTTTTAAGCCCCATGATTTTCTTTATGTCAGGTTTGCGACAAGCAGTAGCTGTAGGATGTTTTATCTTTGCAGTCAGAAGCATCCTGAATAAGAAAAAATGGTATGTGCCGGTTTTGTGGCTATTGGCGGGTTCGTTGTTCCATACCACCCTTTTAATAGCTCTTGCATTTTTGCTTTTGTTACTGATACCAGAAAAGGGCAGAGTTTTCTATGCTGTGGGCTTAAGTTTTTTATTTGTCATCGCCCTGTTCTTTGGAGAGCAATATAAGACCGAGTTGTTGGCTTTTGGTCTGACTTTTTTCTCTGATAATATGGACCAGTATGCTTACTACATGACTGAGGACGAATCTATAGCATATAGTTTTCGTTCAATCGTGAGAATCGCTTTCCCGTTTATATTTACGGTCATCCCCATGTTCAAGGCAAAAGGCAAGGATTTCTATTATTTGCTTTTATTTGCCGTCGGACAGGTCATTTATGGTTTTGTCGGGTTTGTGGGTAATCTTCAGCGTATAGCCCTTTATCTTACAATCTTTGCTGTCGCTTCGTTTATGGTTGCCTCCAATCATATAAAAAATCAATTGATTAATGCTTTCTTTATTGGAGGTAACTTATTATTGAATTTATATATGTTCTATGTAATGCTTGGCAATGAGCAGTATTCAAATTTCCTCCATTACAGAACAATATTCTCTATATTCTAAGGATGAAAAAAGTTCTTTTTGTACACCATGTGGCAGCAATAGGCGGTGGCAGCTATTGCATGCTGAATATCCTCAAGAATGTGAGGTTCCAGAGCGTGATGCCCCTGGTGCTTTTGGGACAGGATGGACCACTGAAAAAGGAAATTGAGAACTTGGGCATAAAAGTGTTCGTAGATGGTAATATTACCTCCGCACCTTATAACAAAGCTCTTTGGCGGCGCAGTTGCCTACAGTCCTATCTTCATATCGGAAGAAGCCAGAAGGCCTTTGCTGCTTTTTTAGACGCTCATCCTGTAGATGCCGTGTATCTGAACAACTCTATGTTGTATCCTTTACTGAAGGTCGCGAAGGCGAAGGGTTGTAAGACCCTCATTCACATTCGGGAACATTGGCCAATGGACGAACATCGTTTGCAGCTTGGCTGGCTTCAAAGCGGTATCAGACGGTATGCTGACGAGGTGCTTGCCATCAACCGTTACAGCGCATCAATGGTTCCTGGCATAGCAGCAAAGACTACGATTGTCTATGACTGGATAGACTTCTCGGACAGATATGAGGAGATGCCACTTGAGCGTATTTTCAACGAAGACTGTTCAAATTTGAAAGTGCTGCTTTTCACTGGTGGCTTCATTCCAATTAAAGGAGCTTATGAAGTTATTAGTTCGTTCAAGGAGTGCATCAAGTCGCCCGATTATCGGTTGTTGGTACTAGGAACTCCAGCAAGAGAGACAGGGGACAAACGGATGTGGGATCTGGTGGACAGCGACCCTCGTATCAAATGTCTGCCCTCGGTGTATAAATTGAAGCATCTGGTGCAGCAATCCTATTGCATGCTCAGTTATTTCACCATCCCTCATGCCAATTTGGCTCAGGCGGAAAGCATCGTGCTTCAGACTCCGGTAATATGTGCTGCTACAGATGAGTCGGAAGAGTATTCCGACGGTGGCCGACTATCCTGCCTTTTCCCCATCAATGACATTGAGGCATTCAGAAAGGCATTAACCAATATAGAGAGTATTGTACCAAAGCTTCAAATGGAATTAAGTCACGGGAGCCGGTTGACAGAAGAGCTATTCTCCAAGGAGAACAATGTGAAGAAACTACAGAATTTATTCGACCAAATGTAAAGTAATTATATGATAAACAGAATCATCATCGCATACGAATACCTTGAGGGTGCGGCCAGCACCAATCGTATCATCTGTTTCGCTAAGGGCTATCGTGATCATGGTATGGACGTCCATTTAGTGCTCTATGCATCCAAGGAGGATAAAGATCTTCATCTGGAAGGTATCCATACGCAGTTTGTTATTGCCCCTAAGCTTCCGACAAAAATCTTTCGGAAGCTTGTTGGAGTCACCCGTTTTATAAAGGCTGTCAAGAAATTATATCAGCCAGGGAAGTCGGCTATCCATATATTCAGGACACCGTGGTATGGGTACTTGTTCAACAAGAAGAAATACAATTTTTTCTTTGAAAAAGGGGAGATACCTTTTTATTCAGACTCTAAATCTCTGTTGTATCGGTTGCAGGAGAGAGTGGGCTTGAAAGTGAGTCCCAGAGCTACAGGCTTATTAGCCCAGACCTATTCGCTGAAAGATTACTATAGTGATTATGGCGTTAAAAACATAGAGGTCATCAATATGTTTGTTGATACGTCTCGCTTTGAGAATCTGAAGATTGACAAAAGTGTAAAATACATAGGATATTGTGGCACCATCAGTCGCCAAAAAGATGGAGTAGATGACTTGATTACTGCCTTTTCCAAAGTACACGCGGCACATTCGGATTATAAGCTGATGCTTATAGGTGGATTTGACACTATTTACAATGATGAAGAGTACATCCGAGGAAGAGTGTCTGAACTAGGATTGAACGATGCCGTGGTTTTTACGGGGAGAGTGAAACCAGTGCAGATACCTTCTATGCTTGCGAGTGCGAGTATTCTTGCAATAGCCCGTCCTGTCAATAAGCAAACGCAGTATGGTTTTCCCACAAAACTCGGAGAATATTTATGCACGGGAAATCCTATTGTCCTGACCCCGGTCGGTGAGATTGGTAACTACATGAAGGATAAGGAAAACTGTATCTTTACACAGCCTGGGAATGTTGATGATTTGGCTGATAAACTCAATTGGGTCATAGATAACTATGATGAGGCATGTGCGATTGGACAAAACGGCAGGAAACTGATTGAGTCGGATTTCTCTATCTCTACTCAGACACAAAAGGCCATTGAGTTTATGAGTGAGGTTTCCAACCCACGTATATGATTATACATTTCAATAAGTAAAAGATACAATATGAATAACGAAAACCGTCTGATAAAGGCTTTAAAACACCCCGAATGGGTGCTGGGGGTAATCATGAGGCATACCCCTATAACGCGTCTGATGAACGATCGCACGTTTATCAAATGGGAGTATTTCTCGGGGATGAGAAAGTTTCCAAATCTTGAGAACCCCAGGACTTTCAATGAGAAACTTCAGTGGTTGAAACTTAATGACATTCATCCGGAATACGCTCGGCTAGTTGATAAGTATGAGGCGAAACTGGCTGTAAGTCAGCTGATTGGGGGGGAGTATATTATCCCCACGATAGGCGTTTGGGACTCGTTTGATGATATAGAGTTCGGGTCGCTTCCTGATCAGTTTGTACTAAAAACCACGCATGACAGTGGCGGTGTCGTTGTGGTTAAAGACAAGTCGGCTATGGATATTACAAAAGTTAGGGCGAAGATAGAAAGGAGTATGAATAATAATTTCTTCTACCAGCATCGTGAATATCCCTACAAGAATATAATACCTAGGATTATAGCGGAGCAATATATGGTGGACGAGTCTGGCACGGAACTGAAAGACTATAAGTTTTTCTGCTTTGACGGTGAGCCAAAGATGCTCTTCGTGGCCACAGACCGACCTTTCGACACCCGCTTCGACTTCTTCGATATGGAATGGAACCACCTCCCTTTCAAGCAGGGACATCCCTTGGCTACAAAAGAAATCAAGAAGCCGGCCGGATTTGAGGAGATGAAAGAGATAGCAAGGAAACTTTCAAAAGGCTTCCCGCATGTAAGAGTAGATTTGTATGATATTAATGGAAAAATATACTTCGGAGAACTTACTTTCTTCCATTTTTCAGGTAACGTGCCGTTCGAGCCAGAAGAATGGGACTATAAGATAGGTGAGAGGCTGAAACTGCCTAAAGTATGAAACTGCCTGTTGCTAAACTGAATGATTTAAGCCTGAAGCGCACGCAACTGATGGGGCTGGCGACGCTAATGATCATCATCTGCCATGCATCCGCTTCGCATGTGCTTATGCCCCATTGGTTAAGTAAACTGATGGACTTGGGAAATTATGGTGTGGATATCTTTCTTTTTCTGAGTGGTCTGGGTCTGTTTTACTCGTTGAGCAAGAAACCGATAACAACCGTAGTGGGGGGGGTAAATTACTGTAAAAGAAGATGCTACAGGATCTTTACTCCATACTTGTTGGTTTTCGTTCCATATAGTTTATTATATCTGTATCTTCATAAGTACACAGTTTTTGACAGTCTGCTATGTATCAGTGCGTTGGAGTATTGGTTTTTCCATCGAGGCGCATGGTTTGTATCGCTGATAGTTGTGCTATATTTGTTAGCTCCAGTTTTATACAAGGTATTTTCAAGCAAGGGTAAATGGATTTATTGGGGGTTTTTCATATTTGTAATAATGGTGCTTTGCAAAATGCCTATTGAAGGAGAGTCTCATTCAAATTTTATTCAGAATGTTCAGTTCGCTTTTGGCAGGACACCCAGCTTTTTGGTTGGAATGGCGGTAGCACAGGCGTGTATGAATAAAAAGACAATTTCGGTAATATGGCTATTTCTGCTGGCATTTATTGGCATTGTTTTAGCAAAAGTCTTTTCTTTGGGATTCGGTACGGCATGGATGATTATCCCATTGGTGATGTGGCTTTTTGTTGGTCTTCTGAATCTGATGGAAAAGACGTGGATTAATAATGCAATGTTGTTTCTTGGTGTTATATCTTTAGAGTCCTATCTTACTAATATTTCCATCAATAGTGCTCTAAGTGTGGTGATACCTGAGCAGTTGTATTCTACTGTGTTTTATGGGAGATATCTCCAGTATGCTATTGTGATTGTAGCTGGATTGGCCTTGGCCTACTTTATTAAGAAGTGGTCTGGTAGGATTATCGAGAAGCTACCGTAAAGAGAATGTATGATGTTTAAACGTGTATTTCCCTACTTATTATTGCTTGGGCTGGTAAGTTGTATTTACCCAGCTCATGGAGCAATTTATGTTTCGACCTCCGTTGGGACGGATTCAAACTCGGGGATAGATGCAGAACACCCAATAAAGGACTTGAATAAGGCCGTGAAGATGGGAGATGAAATCCTGTTGAAAGCGGGGGATGTATTCTATGTGTGCGGTCTTAGCATAAAAGGAAAGAGACTTACACGATACGGTGAGGGGAACAACCCGACCATCTGTGGCTATAAACGAATTATTACCCCAAAGTGGCAAGAAGTGGAGAAGAATATCTGGCGGCTGAGTCTGGTGGAGAATAATTTCACGGGGATAGTATTGAACGGTCCGTCGACATCAAACAACATCTGCGCCTTTCACGAATACGACAAGGATGAGATTCACGGGCGAAAGGTCTGGAAACGGAGCGAGATGGAAGCAGATTGGGACTTCTGGCAGACGGAGACACTCAGCAAGGCAAAGCCGCAGGAATATGACTATGTGTATCTTTATCTGAGCAGCAATCCGAACCTTCTGAAGCTGGAGATGTCCATTTATGATGTGGCTCTATCTGTAGTCAACTCGACAATCGACGGCGTGAACTTCGTGGGATTTGGCTTCGGTATTTCTGCCAAGACGCATACGGTAATCAGGAATTGCAAGATAGACGCTATAGGCGGCAGAATTATTCCGGAGGGGAGTAGCTATGTGTGCTATGGGAACGGAATTGAGTTTTACGTGGGCGGTGCTTCGGATATAGAAGACTGTATCGTGGAGGATTGTTATGTGTCACGGTGCTACGACTGTGGCATCACCATACAAGGCACTCGTGGTACGACAGCCACCCCCAGAAATATTACCATTAGGAATAATCTGATTACAAACTGCTGCCAGGGATGGGAAGATTTCCTAAGGAACAACCCAGACGTGATGTTTGAAAACTGTGTGTTTGCAAACAATGTTGTACTGAGAAGCGGCAATACCACCGGCTTTGGCTATGCAAAGACGCGGTTCAAGTATTGTCACGTGTTAGGCAATAACGTGTCTGGTGACAGGGGGATGAGGATAGAAAACAATGTGTTTGCAGGCGGGAATTTTTATTGTAGCGGCGTGTACAACAATACATATCGCTCTAACCGCTGGAAGGGAAACAAGTGTTATTTGACACAGGGGGATTTTGTACTTGGAGAGTATTTTGGCCGGCGTGATATATTGAGAATGAAAGCGACCAAGCGGAAATCGTCAAGTGAGATTGGTCGTTACCGCGAGTTGACAGGCGATGCTACTACAGTTTTTTATGTACAATCCGAGAAAAAGGTGGCTGCACGTGCAGACAAACTGGAAAAGAAATTTTTGAAGAAACATCAATATTAAGCCATTTTAGATGAAAGTTCTGCATATTACTTGTAACTATCCTACTGACAGGTTCCCGGTTTTTGGCATATTCGTGAAGGAACAGGTGGAGTCGCTCCAGAAGATTGGGGTGGACTGCGATGTGTTTTTCAGCAACGGTAAGGAACAAGGGGGGATGAAAGCGCACAAGGCGTCAATAAAAAAAGTGAGGAAGCTGCTTGAAGAGAATCATTATGATGTGATCCACTGCCACCACTCCATCAGTGGCCTAATCCTACTGCTTTCCGGCGAGGCATTCCGCAACAAGTGCGTGGTGTCGTATCAGAATGATCCTACCCGTGAGTTCGGGGGAATGCGTCTGTTTCGCCTCTTGTATCTGTGCTTCAACAATATTATTATCAAGAATACAACACCGCTGTTAGAGAAGAAAAAGGTGATTTATCTGCCCAACGGGACGAATGCAGACTTCTTTAAACCGATGGATCGAGATTCTTGCAGAGCGCAATTAGGATGGGATATAAACAAGCACTATATCTTGTATATGGATTCCAACAAGGGTACGAGGACGCAAAAGCGGCACGACCGTTACTTGGAAGTGCTGGAATTGCTGAAACAGGACTTCGACAATATAGTGTCTGCAGAACTGTCCAATACCCCTCGGGAGCAGATTCCCACATATATGAATGCGTGCGACCTTCACCTGATGACATCAGATTTCGAGGGCTCGCCTAATTCTGTAAAGGAGTGCTTGTGCTGCAATACCCCTGTCGTTTGTACCCCAGTGGGGAATGTGCCAGACATGATGGGTGACATTCCCGGGTGCTATGTAACCAAGAGCTTCACGGCAGATGAGTTGGCAGATTGCGTTAAGAAGGTACTGACTTCGAGAGAACCGTTCAATGGACGGGATCTGTTTTTGGCAAAGGGCTATGGGATTGAGACAGTGGCAGGGAAACTGAAAGGCGTTTATGAGAGGTTAGTGGTTAGAGGTTAGTGGTTAGCGAATTGAGTAAAAACATATTATCAAAATACAAATGGACAAAAAGAAAATTTACATTGCCGGATGTGGCGGTATGCTGGGAGAGGCTTTCTACCAGCAGTTCAAGGATGATTATATCATCAAGTGTACGGACAAGGATGTGAATGCGGAGTGGCTGTCGTTCCTGGATTTCCGCGATTACGATGCCTACAAGAAGGATGTGGAGGAGTTCCAGCCAGACTATCTTTTCCATCTGGGCGCCTACACCGACCTGGAGTGGTGCGAGCAGAATGCAGATGAGGTGTATCTGACCAATACGCTCTGTGTGGAGAATGCCGTCTATATCGCCAATGCGCTGGACATCCCCTTGCTTTATATCAGTACGGCGGGCATCTTTGATGGTAAGAAGCAACTCTACGACGACTGGGATCAGCCCAACCCTTTGGGAGTTTACGCGCGCTCCAAGTATATGGGTGAGCGATTTGTCGTAGAGAACGCCCGTCGTTATCTGGTGTGCCGTGCCGGTTGGATGATGGGTGCAGGCCCTACGAAGGACAAGAAGTTCATCCAGAAGATTATGAAGCAGCTGAAGGATGGCAAGAAGGAACTCTTTATCGTAAATGACAAGGACGGCACACCTACCTATACCCAGGACTTTGCCAAGACGGTGAAGAACCTCATTCAGAAAGAGTATTGGGGACTGTACAATTGCGTTTGCGGCGGACAGACCAGCCGCTTAGAGGTGTGCGAAGAACTGCTGAAGATACTTGATTTGCAGGATGAAATAAAGATCAATGTAGTGACATCAGAATACTTTGCCAAGGAGTATTTTGCTGACCGTCCTGCCTGCGAACGCCTGTGGACAAGGAAACTGAACATTCGTGGCGTGAATGCGATGCGGGATTGGAAAGTGTCGCTGAAAGAATATATTGAGAATTATTATAAGGGTTATCTCGGTTAGCGGTTATTGCGAGACCGGTTAGCGGTTAGTGGTTAGAGAGACGTTGAACGGTTATCGGTTATCGAGTATGTAATTTCAAGAATTGGAGAATAAGAGAATGCTGCGCAAACAAATTCTTAAATTCTATAATTCTTGATGAAAATAATTTATTAATGGAAGAAAAGAAAAAATTAAGGCTTGCCTTGATTGGCACCAATGGTATTCCGGCCAATTATGGTGGGGCGGAGACGCTGTATGAGAACCTGACACGGGAACTCAGCTCGGTGTACGACATTACAGTATATTGCAGTAGCCGCCAGCCAAAAGAAAAGGTCGGAAATACTTATCTGGGAGCTAAATTAAAGTATTATCCTATGTCGGCAAACGGGTGGCAGGCCATACCGTATGATGTAATCTCCATCCTTCATGCAGCCAGACATTCTGATATCCTATATATATTTGGAGCAACAGCCATCTGGGTCATATCCATACTGAGGTTCTTTGGCTTCAAGAAGAAAGTCTATCTTAATAATGGAGGTCTGAATGAATGGGAACGTGAAAAAGATCCACCTATCATAAGGCGATATTCAAAGTGGAACAGGAAAGTGACCAAGGGCAAAATTGAACATATTGTTGATAATGAATTGTATGTGAAGAGCCTCCACGATACGTTCGGTATAGATAATGTAACGGTCATCAGATATGGTGGCGATCAAGCGGAGTATGTAAAACCTGACGAGGAACTACTAAAGAAATACTCTTTCCTTAATGATGAGTATTATGTAGCAGTGGCACGGGCCCAGATAGACAATAATCTGCATATTATGCTGGAAGCATTTGCCAAGATGCCGGATAAGAAACTGGTTCTCGTGTCCAACTTTAAAGTTTCGGAATATGGTCAGAAACTGTATGACCAGTATAAAAACAAATATCCCAATATGGTGTTGATACCTGGCATATACGATCATAGGGAACTCAATGCTGTCCGCTCCAATGCCAAGGCATACATCCACAGTCATTCACGCTGTGGAACACCACCTTCTTTGTGTGAGGCTATGAATCACGGGTTGCCTATTATTTCTTTCGATTGTGAAGTTAACCACGAAGTGACTGGGGAGAATGCTTTTTTCTTTAAGGATTCAGAAGAATTGATGAAAGTGGTTGAAAATACATCTACTGATGAGTTGAAGTCAATGGCGGAAAAGTCACTGGCTCTCGCAAAGGCAGAGTTGACATGGAAACATATTGCTGAACAATATATAGCGCTATTTGGTTAAGATTCATGAATATTACAAACAAACCTTTTAGGGGCAAACATATTCTGATTTTGGAAGGTTACACAAAACAGAGCCTGCCTTTCATTCGTGGTTTCAAAAAGCTGGGCTGCGAGGTATCAGTGCTGTGTGGCAGCAAGTGGGACTGTGCGTACCACTCTCGCTATGCAGATCACAAGATACTTGGCACTTGCGACCTGCACAAACCAGTGGAGAGTGAGAAATATATCGTGGGGCTCATCAAGACAGGAAAATACGATATGGTGTTTGCACCATTCGAGTTTTCTGCCCGTATATTGTCGCACAACAAGGAGGAATTGTCCAAGTACGCCATCATCTATGCCAATGAGCCGGAGGTGTTTGACCGCGCCAACAACAAAGAAGAGGTGATGCGGGTGTGTATGGAAAACGGCATACCTTGTCCGCAGACGTTCTTCGGTATAGAGCAGGTGGAGAATATTGACGGAAAGGTGAAGTTTCCGGTAATCATTAAGCCACACAGTATGTATGGAGCCAGAGGTTTCCATATCTTCCATACTGCGGAGGAGATGAAAAGCTATGTAACGGAGCACGACATCAAACTGAATGAATATGTAATACAGGAGTATATTCCAGCGGGTAGCCGTGTGATGGGTGGTAATGTGATGGTGGACAGGAACGGAGCAGTTAAAAGTTCGTATCTGTACATCTGCGAACACCTCTACCCGGAAGAAGGCGGTACAAGTACACTGAACGGCATCTATGTGCGGCCAGAGGTGAATGCATATTGCGAGAAATTGGTGACGCTGATGGGGCTTCATGGAGAGATTGGTGTGGACCTGATGCTGGACTGCCGTGACAATGTGTGCAAGGTGATTGAAATCAATCCTCGCCCTGTTCACGGTATTGCCCTCGGCTTCTATGCCGGTGTGAACCATGCCCAGCAGATAATGGAAGATGCCTTTGACATGGAGGTGACTCCGATGGAAGTGACCAAGCCCAGTACAGCTTCACGCATCGGGCAAACGGATATGCTGTGGTTTCTGAAGTCGAAAGACCGCTTCCGCAGGATGTCATGGCGGTTGGGTTACAAGTCCGTGAAGGAACAAATGTTCTATTGGGATGACCCGCTGCCGTGGTTTGCTTTCCTATTTGAGGGTTTGAAAGACTACAAAAAGAAAATGGCTGAGAAGAGACAATAAACAATAGTGTTGAACTTGATAATGATTAAAAGAAAATGAAAAGAGACCTGAGTTATTTGAAAGATTGTCCCATTGCCGTGCTGGGAGCCGGTGCAGTGGGTATGACTCTGGCCGCTGACTGCAAGCTGGGCCAGCCTGAGCGTGAGGTACGTCTGTACTCACGGAGTAAGAAATCAATTGCCTACATGGATAAGACGGGCATTCAGATGGATGGTATCCAGAGGAATCTCTATGCCTTTGAGCGTAGCGGTCGTGCCCATCTGGACATGTACACCAATGACATGGCAGAGGCAGTGAAGGGTGCCAAGTTCATCCTGATGTCTATCCCTGCGCTGGCACACGAGGATTACCTGCGCAAGCTGGTTCCGCTGCTGGAAGACGGAATGGTGATTCACACCTTCCCGGACAACTATGCCAGTTTCCTGCTTCGCAAATTCATGCGTGAGGCCGGTTGCACCAAGGACGTGATTATTGGTGGATGGGGCAGTGCTCCTTACGGAACGCGTGTGGAGAAGGTGCAGGGCTTCTGGACCAACCATGTGGGCATCAAGTACCGTGCTATTTCGCTGCGTGGTGCTTGTCTGCCTATGAGTGATATGGATGACTTCATCGAGAGCGGAAAGTACCTGCCTTGTATGGACAGCGTCTATACCGGCAATGGTCCTGACCGTGGTGACACAATGATTGACATCGGTTTCTCGAACATCAACCCTGTGATTCACGTGCCTGCCTCGCTGCTGGGTGTCTCCAGCATGGAGAACTGGTCGCTGGTATATGGCAACGAGCCGGACAGCTACTCGATGTACAGCCACGGTCTGTGCCCGAGCATCTGCCGTGTGCAGTATCAGTTCTATCAGGAGCAGGTGGCCATTGCCAAGGAACTGGGCATTGACTATCCGAAGTGGGACTACGAGATGTTCTTCAGCCGCCGCAGCATCCTGACGCAGGAGTATATGGGTCTGGATGAGAATGGCAAGGACAATGTAGTGTTCCCGCTCGACAAGCCTTGCGATGAGGGTAATACCGGCCCGAACGACATCAACCACCGTTATATCACGGAGGATATTCCTGTGGGCTGTAAGATTTACCACGACCTGGGTATGAAGTTTGGTGTGCCCACGCCTATCATCGATGCCATGATTGTGATTGGCGGAGCCTTCCACGAGAAGAGCTTCTTCAAGGAGACCAAGTACAACCTGGATTATCTGGGTATCGGTCACATGACCAAGGAGCAACTTCGCGACTACCTGTACACGGGTAAGTATACGCCTAAGGCATAAGTGCCTTCTTTTGCCCTGCGGCGGGTGATACTGCCGCAGGGTACTAATACTTCTTAAACATCTAATATGAAAGGAATTGTGCTTGCCGGAGGTTCCGGCACAAGACTTTACCCCATTACGAAAGGGGTCAGTAAACAGTTGTTACCCATCTATGACAAACCGATGGTGTATTATCCTATCAGTGCGTTGATGCTGGCAGGAATTAGGGATATTTTGATTATCTCTACACCATACGACCTGTCGGGATTCAAACGTCTGCTGGGAGATGGCTCTGACTATGGTGTACACTTTGAGTATGCAGAGCAGCCCTCACCCGATGGACTGGCACAGGCGTTTATCATTGGTGAGAAGTTCATCGGTAACGACAGTGCTTGTCTGGTGTTGGGTGATAACATCTTCTACGGAAGCGGATTCACCGGTAAACTGCACGAGGCAGTAGTGGATGCGGAGCAAAACGGGAAGGCCACAGTCTTTGGCTACTGGGTGAATGATCCAGAGCGTTATGGCGTGGCGGAGTTTGATGCGCAGGGTAACTGCCTGAGCATTGAAGAAAAACCCAAAAATCCCAAGAGTAACTATGCTGTGGTGGGTCTCTATTTTTACCCAAATAAAGTGTTGGATGTTGCCAAGCATATTAAGCCCTCTGCACGTGGTGAGTTAGAGATTACAACTGTGAACCAGGAGTTCTTGAAAGATGGTGAGTTGAAAGTGCAGGTATTCAGTCGCGGCTTCGCATGGCTTGATACCGGTACGCACGATTCTCTGAGCGAAGCATCAACCTTCGTTGAGGTGATAGAGAAGCGTCAAGGCCTGAAGGTGGCTTGCCTGGAAGCCATTGCTTACCGCAAGGGCTGGATTAGTGAGGAGCGGATGCGTGAACTGGCTGAACCGATGAAGAAGAACCAGTATGGGCAGTATCTGCTTCAGGTGATTGAAGAGAAGAAGCAGACGGTGGATGCAGATACGTTCCGCATTATTAAGTAGTCACACAGAAATCACAGATAACACGGAAATAATTATACAAGTATGAAGACAATTGCAATGACGGGTGCGTCGGGATTTATTGGACAGCACCTGCTGAGACATTATCTGGAGGAAGGGGCACACGTGATAGCGTTTGTGCCGGATCCGGAAAATATGGAGGAATATAAGAAGTACCCGAACTTCGAGTTGGTAAAGGCATTCTTTGAGGACTTTGACAAGCTCTCGGAACTAACTCCAACACGGGATATAGATATATTCTACTATCTGTCGTGGGGCGGCTACGGTAAGGCCACCAACGACTATACGGCACAGATACAGAATATCAAACCTATCTGCGATGCTGTGGCAGAGGCAGGGAAGATGGGGTGCAAAAGATTCTTGTTCAGCACATCGTTTTCGGAATACATGATTAGTGAGAAAGAAACACTGAGCCACAATGCCGGTGCGCACTGCAACGTGTACGGTGCAGCCAAGCAGGCGGCCCGCGTGATGGCACATGCGGTGGCTGCTCAGAAGGGCGTGCCTTTCCTGTGTGTGGCTTTTGCAAACACCTTTGGCGTAGGTGACAGGTCACACCGTTCTACGAATCTGTTTGTACATAAGTTGCTTCGTGGTGAGGCTCTAGATCTGACGGAGGGCATCCATCTTTATGACTGGAACTATATTGAGGACACTATTGCCGGTTTAGTATTGGCTGGTGAGAAGGGAAAGATAGACTCTGTATATTATATTGGCAGTGACCGTCGTCGTCCGTTGAAGGACATCGTGGGCGAGGTTCGCGACATTCTGGCTCCCGGCGTGGAGATACGTCTGGGAACTTATAAAGAAGATTTTCACGTGGACTATACCAGTGTGGATGTGACCAAACTGTACAGAGATACGGGTTATCAGCCCAAATGGGATTTCAAGGAGGCTGTCTTGAAGACTGCTGAATGGGTAAAATCTCTCCCGTGGGAGTGATTTACGGTTATCGGGATTCGATTATCGGTTATCGGGGGCGGCAAATACGGACAACGCAAAACGAACGATAACCTATAACCGTTAAACTTAAAACGAAACAAATATGGCATACAAGAAGATAGAAACGAAACTGCCTGGGGTGGTGATACTGGAACCCCAGTGCTTTGGTGACCACAGAGGATGGTTTATGGAGAGTTGGTCGCAGAAGAATATGGAAGACGTGGGCATTGATGTGAACTTTGTGCAGGATAACCAGAGTTTTACGGCTCATAAGGGAACCATTCGTGGCATTCACTATCAGCAGAACCCGATGGCGCAGGCCAAGTTGGTGCGTGTGGTTAGGGGTGCTGTGGTGGATGTTGCAGTAGATATTCGTAAGGGCTCACCGACCTATGGACAGTGGACTGCTGTTGAACTGTCTGCAGAGAACAAGAGACAGTTCTATTTGCCGCAAGGGTTCGGGCATGTTTTCCTGACGCTGACTGATGATGTGGAGTTCTGCTATAAGTGCGACAACCTGTACAGCAAGGAGTGTGACAGGAATATCCGTTGGAATGACCCTGACATTAATGTGGATTGGAAGTCGTTGGGGCTTGAAGGGGAGCCTATTTTGTCGGACAAGGATGCTAACGCACCGTTGCTGAAGGATAGTGATTGTAATTTTACGGTTTAGTTGAACGATTATCGGTTATCGAGAATAGGTTAGGGGTTAGAGGACGTTGAGCGGTTATCGGTTAATGGTTATAGGTTATCGGGAATGGGAGAGAGTTTGTTCGTTGAACTGTTGCAGGTAAGTTTGGACACACGGGAGGAATTGTCGCGTGTGCCTTCTGCTGTGGAATGGCAAGGGCTGTATGATGAGGCTCAGCGGCAAGCAGTCGCTGGGATTATTGCTTGCGGGATAGAGCGGCTGCCAAAAGAGCAGCAGCCTCCGCAGACTATTCTGCTACAGTGGATAGGACTGACGCTACAGATAGAACAGCGGAATAAGCTTACCACAAAAGTGTGCGGCGAGGTGGTCGGTCAGATGGAAAAGGATGGGCTGCGATGCTGCGTGCTGAAAGGGCAGGCGAATCACAGGTACTATCCGGAGGGGATGGCGAAACGTAGAGCGTGTGGTGATATTGACGTTTGGGCGGTTAGTGGTGAGCGGTTAGCGGTTAGAGATGAGCGGAAATCGGTTAATGGTTATCGGTTATCGAAGGGTTCTGTGCGAGAGGTCCTGGAGTATGTGGATGCGCATTGGGAGCGGACAGGGCTGTGCTGGCTGCATTGCAACTTCACGGATAAGAGTGGTGTGCCGGTAGAGGTGCATTTCCATCCGTCGTTCTTCAGCAGGCCAAAATACAACAAGCGGTTTCAGAGTTACTTCTCGGATATTGAGCGGTGCGTGGTGCGAGAGACCATCGATGGGGTGGAGATACCCGTCATGAGGGTGGAGGAGGATGTTATTTACCAGATGAATCATATCTATAGGCATTTGATTGATGAGGGTGTGGGACTTAGGCAGGTCGTGGATTACTACTGGCTGCTGCGCAGGTTTCAAGATTCATGTTTCAAGGTTAAGGAAATGGCCTTTGACTGCGAGGGGTTGAAGGAAGTCGTAAAATGGCTTGGGATGCGGAAGTTTGCTGGGGCATTGATGTATGTGCTGATGGAACTGCTTGGAATGCCGGAGAAGTATCTGCTGTTTGAGCCATCGGAAAAGGACGGCAAGTTCTTGATGGAAGAGATTCTGATGAGCGGAAACTTCGGACATGGTGACCCCAGAATGGGAGACGTGGCGCAAGGTGGCTATATGAAGAGCCGTGTGAGCCAGGCCTGGCGACGCTTCAAACGTAATATGCGCTTCCTGTCCAGTTATCCCGGAGAGGTGATTTGGGAACCGGTAGTGAGGGTGCAGCACTTTGCGTGGAAGCATTTGTGGATTAGAGGTTAGTGGTTAGAGGTTAGCGATAAACTTAAAACGAAATAAAATGGCAAAAAAGAAAATAAATTGGTTACTCATACTACAGGGATGGGCGATGCTTTGGGTAGTCATAGGACATTCATTTTTGGGAAAGGCCGGAGAGGGGCCAGAATGGGAGAATGCACTGTTTTATTTCGCCTATTCGTTTCACATGCCCTTGTTTATGCTCGTGTCCGGGTGGCTGTTCTATCTGACACGGTTGACATCCTATACGCCTGTATGGGGGGGGCAGAAATCGGTTAGTGGTGAGAGGTTAGCGGTTAGCGGAAAGCGGGATTCGGTTAGTGGTTATCGGTTATCGAGGAAATGGGGTTATAGGGAGATTGTCAAGGATAAGGCTATACGGCTTTTGTTGCCAGGCTTGGTGTTTAGTCTTATTTCATTTGCATTAAAACTAGCATTCCCTGGAGAAATGTCCAGACAAGTTGGCATGAATGTGAACGATGTGGTACACGCTATTTTGTATCCATACGACAATCCTTTTCGTGAGTTCTGGTTTATTGCCACGTTGTTTTGGTTTTTCCTATTGACACCGCTATGGCGTGTTGCATTGAGCAGGGATTGGACGAAATGGGGGATGCTGGCAGTGTTGACTGTATTGCATTTCTGGCACCCGGATGTAGAACTGCTGTGCATCGGACGAGTTTTCAGTTATGCGCTTTGGTTCTATTTGGGACTATTGATCTCAGAAGAGGAGTTCGTTGACAAATACTTGGCTGATGCTAAATGGCTGGTCCTTATTGGGGGAATTGCAGTGTATGCTATATCCCGGTTGATGATTCACGGAGAATGGAATCTTGAAGCTGCTTCGTTCCTGGGAACGTTAGGCGGAATTACCCTGTCGTTTGGGTTGGCTTTGATAGCGGACAAGTATATCCAAAAGTTGTTCTGCGGATTCCGGAACTACACCTATCAGATATTTTTGATGGGTATATTGGCGCAAATGTTCGTGAAGATAATGTATCGACATATATCCATGCCATACGTTGGCGCCTACTTGTTCTGTTTGCTGGCCGGGCTATATGTCCCTGTGCTGGTATCGAAAGTGATTGAAAAGATAAACTGGAAGCCCTTGTCACTCTGTGTGGGCTTGAAATAGGGCAGGATGAAAAGGACGGTTGCAGTTCTGGCTATAGGCCTTGCGGTAGGGGTTGCAGCGAGTTGCGGTATCAAGCATCTCGTTTCTTATACCGGTCAAGATGTCCCGGTTCAGTCGCAATTGAACTACACATACGCGGTGGTGTCTTCCAATCCTCAGCACTATCGGAATACGTTGTATTTAGACCATTTTCTGCCATCGAGTTATAAAGACAGCGGTGTGCTCTTTGAGAATGGCCGGCATGAAATGACTCTTGATACTGGCTTTAAGGGAAAGAAGGAACGGGAGGTAGCTATAAGGCTAAAGATTGGAGATTCGTTGACAGAGACGGTTATCCGTTTTATCAGACGTGTCACTCCCGGACATCTGTCAAAAAGGAAGAAACCAAAGGTGTTGGTCATTGGAGATTCTGTGACAAGTGGGTATGGCTCTGGCTCGAATAAGTCAGAATCATGGAAACCCAACCAATACTGGGCATACGCCAAGATGTTCTTTGAGGTGGAGAAGATAGACAATGGTGATAAGCCGGACGAATATAATGCCGTGTTTTTAGGGAGCCGGAGCAATGGCGGTTTCACGTTACATCATAATGACGTTGAGAGGCCGGTGAAGGCGATGGCAGAGGGATATGGTGGGGCCTCGTTGGAACAACTCTTCGAACCTGTTTTTGGAAATGCCGGTGAGAAGAACCGCTTCTATGATAGTGCCACAGGAACGTTCTCTGTGCGGTCTTATCTGTCGAAGTACAGGACAATGGATGATAAAGGGGTAAGGCTGATATCTTCAAGCAGCAACCCTTCTGGTGAAAGAGTAATCGGTAGCGATGGTAAGGAATATGTTATAGGGAAAGAGATTTCTTCACAGGCACAGCTGCAAGCTGTTGATGTCTGCACGCCATCAATTATTGTGTTGAATCTTTGTCACAATACGTCATTGGAGAACTACAAGAAAAATATCGGGAAGGTTGTCGAGACAGTGCATCGGGAGCTGCCGGAGCCAAAGATAGTGATAATGACCATTGATGAGGCTGGTACGCTGTTTCCGGAGGTTTATCCTGAGTATAAGGTAAATAAGGCATTGTACGGTGGGCTGCATGACAAGAACACTGCAATCTACAACTACGTGAAAGAGAATGTGGAGAATGAGAAAGAAGGCGTGTATCTCTTCGGTGCCCAGTTTGTAATGCCCACGATGGAAGGATTGCCCACGATAGAAAACAATGGTGTGTATGTATCGAACCCTTCCGTTTTAGGTCCCGGGTATCACCCGAACAATAAAGTACATGAAACGTGGGGGTATGCGCTGTATGCGATGATTAAGTGGATAATTTCGTAGATTGATAGTACCATAATATAACTTATACAAAATAATATATGACAACACTTGAGGCATTAGCCAGGGAAATAAAGGAGACAAATTTGCCAAAGAAGATAACACCACGAACGCTTGTGGCTGCTGTAGGCTATGAGCGGCGTTCACCAGGGGCTTGTGAATTGATTGATAAGTTCTTGGAAGAGAATGATTTGGAGGTAGAGCCTCATTACTTTGAGGTGTGGACAGACAACGAGATAGAGTTGCGCCCTAAACCAAAGGCAAAGAAAAGACGCAGAGAAGATCCTATCAAACGTATAGGTCTGCTAAAAGCAGCCAATACAAAGCCTTCGACGGTAGAGAATAATGACAAACTGGAGAAGGCGATTACGCTAATGATGATGAACAACTATTCTCAATTGCCAGTGATGAACGGTCCTCGTAAAGTTGTAGGTTATATTTCATGGGAAACGATAGGTGAAGCCCGTTCCAAAGGGATTAGCACAGATGAAGTCAAGGACTACAAGCGAGATGGTTTAAGGCTGTTCAGAAGGGATGTGCCAATTTTTGACTTGGACAGAACCCTTTGTGATGCTAGAACAGATAGAGAATCAGGTTCGTCATCTACTTGATGAAAAGATCTTGCTTGAAGATTTGAAAAAGGTCTGTCAAGAAGAAGGTCGCGAGGTGAATAATATAGACGACTTGACTTTTGGCGAATATCAGCGGTTATTTGAGAATCCAAAGCATTGGGAGAGGATAGGATTGAGGTCTGTAGATAGGGGCTTGTTCGTACAAATGTTTGATGATGTGAGAAACATCAGAAATGATGTGATGCATTTTGACCCCGAGGGAATTGACGAGGTATCGCGTGAGAAACTGAAATCTATGGCTAATTTCCTGAATAAACTGACGGATTTCAGGTAGGTTGTGTGAAAAATTCTGGCATCTATGCAGGTATTTGACAATCTCAAACATAACAAGATGGTTCATTTTTTTTGAAAGATGGTTCTGTCGTACTGGGACCGTTTGAGTGACATGCTCAGACATTTCAGGATATTCCCGCTGGACTCGATACGGTTCTTTGGAGGTGTGCTAAGGAGCGGATTGCATGCAGCGGTGAGAGGAGAGTAGTCAGATTTCTAGATATAATAATATTGATAATAAATTTGTAATCAATGAATATTCTTGTAACAGGTTCCGCCGGGATGATTGGCGGATATGTGGTTAAAGGCCTGATTGAGAAGGGGCATACCGTGTTGGGTGTGGACATGAGGACGTCCCAATGGGAGAATCCTCATTTCAATCAGGTGATTCTGGATTTATCTTCCAAGGAGGGTATCAATCAATTGTTTGATGACAAGAAGATTGACCGGTGTATCCACCTGGCGGCACTGGCGCATACGAAGGGGGTGGCGGACACGTCGTGGGAAGCGTTCAAGAAAGTGAACGTGGACTGTGCGGTGAACCTGTTTGAGGCATGTGCCAAGCACAACGTGCCGGTGCTGTTTATCAGTACGGTGGATGCTATCGGCATGGTGAAGGGGGAGATTACGCCGGAGACGGAGCTGAATCCGATATCGAACTACGGCAAGAGCAAGGCGATGGCGGAAGGGCGGCTGAAGGAGATTTGCTCGCAGTGGAATATCTACCGCTTCTCGCCGGTATATACGGAGGACGTGAAGCGGGACATCCAGAAGCGGTACTACCTGAAGTACCCGGACTGGGCGTACCTGATTGGCGGCGGGCAGCAGTTTGAGGTGCTGAACGTGAGTAAGGCGGTGGCCTCGATGGTGGAGTGGGTGGACAGACCCGTGGATAATACCATTCATATCATCAAGGATGAGAAACTGCTAGACAGTGCGAAGGTGATTGCGGAAGAGCAGGCTGAAGGACGTGCGAAACATGTGCTTTGCATACCGAGATGGATGGTGGTGTGCGGATATTACTGCATCAAGCTGGTGTTTGGGAAGAGTAATAAAACTTATCTGGTCTTTAAGGCTCTTTGGCCTTTCCGTACGCGGAATTAATTTCAGGTTTCAAGTTTCAGGTTTCAAGTTGAACATGAATTACACGAATTTCTTTTGAACATTAATTGCCGTTAATTGCTCATTAATTTATCAAGAATTATAGAATATGTATTCAATAGTAAAGCGGTGCTTTGATTTTGTATGTGCGGTGTTGGGAATTGCTCTGACAAGTCCTTTGTGGATTATCGGCATTGTAGGTATTCTGATTTCGGATTGGGGACCTATATTCTATACAGCACATCGTATAGGCAAAGGGAATAAGCCCTTCAAGATGTATAAATTCCGTTCCATGCGAACGGCGAAAGGGGCTAATGAGGCATCACTACGTCCTGATGAGGATAGGATATTCCCGTTCGGACATTTCATCCGTAAGGTGAAGATAGACGAGCTGCCACAATTATTGAACATTCTGAATGGAACGATGAGTGTGATTGGTCCAAGACCAGTTGCACAGGATCAGTTCGACTTGTTTCGTACGGGTAAGTGGAATCTGGCGGCTGAGGTGCCAGTGGGGTTAAGCGGTCCTGCTGCGCTGTATGACTTCATCTATGGTGATCAGTTCACGGATGAGAAGGAGTATATGGAGAATGTCTTCGAGACTCGCAGGGAACTGGAGTATGTGTATGTGAAGAAGGCCAGTTTCTGGTATGATATCAAGATGATCATCTATACCCTGATTTGTATCGGCTATGCCTTGCTGGGCAAGGAGTGTACGTGGATACTAAACGAATTGAAAACTGACGCAGAGTTGTCGAAGAAAGAAATTGCCAAAAATTAACAGAAATTCTATATGAAATACTTAATCGTAGTAGCGCACCCGGATGACGAGGTGCTGGGTGCTGGAGCATCGATATGGAAATGGGCACATAATGGTGACCAGGTGGATGTGTGTATCATGTGTACGGAGGCGAAAGCGCGTGCATTCCGTCCGGATGACAAGGAACTGGATGATGATACGCATGCGGCATTGAAATATATCGGCGTGAACAAGGAATATGAAGGGACGTTCCCGAACATCGAGATGAACACGGTGCCGCACCTGCAGCTGGTTCAGTTCATTGAGAGTGCTATCAAGGAGAGCGAGCCGGATATTATCATAACGCACCATCCTGCGGACACGAACAATGACCACTTGCAGACGAGTATGGCCTGCCAGGAGGCGATACGACTGTTCCAGCGTAGACCGGAGGTGAAGCGTGTGAAGGAGTTCTGGTATATGGAAGTACCTTCATGTTCGGAGTGGAAGATTAACAATGCCATGCAGACGTTTAACCCAAACAACTATGTAGAAGTTGGTAAGGAAGGTGTTGATGCCAAGATAAAGGCTTTGGGCATGTATCGTGGCGTAATGCGACCTTATCCGCATCCGCGTTCTGCAGAGTATATCAGCGGCCTAGCTGCTGTCCGTGGCAGCCAGTGGGGAGTGAACTATGCGGAAGCATTTGAGGTTGTGTTGAGAGCTTACTAATGAAGTTGACAGTTATGAAGATTACGCAAGCAATACTTGATAATCTGACAGAACAGGCGAAGGCGAGTCCTCGGTTGAGAATGAATCTGGATTTGCGGAACTCTGCTGAAGACCAGAGCCAGCGAATGCTTAATGCGATAGAGCCAGGCTCGCCATTGCCTATTCATAGACACCAGAAGAGTTCGGAGACTGTGGTGTGCTTAAGAGGTAGATTGGTGGAGGAGTATTATGATGAATTAGAGCGCATCTGCACCGAGCGGATTGAACTATCGCCAAATGGGCCTGTTGTGGCTCTTAATATACCTGCAGGTCAATGGCACACTGTTCAGGCTTTAGAATCTGGAACGGTGATTCTGGAAATGAAGAATGGAAAGTATGAACCATTGTCTGATGTGGACATACTGAAATAAGATGGATGAGAATATTCTGAATCATAGATTGCGAGAGTTTATAGAGAATGAAACTCGTTCATGTTCTATGGATTATGGCTGCATAACACCGGAATACGTCTATCGGATGCTTGGAGGTCAATATTCTATAGATGAAATTCAAGATGTGTTAAGTTTATGTCTAAAAGAATATTATGAGCGTTAAAGACTTTAATAAAGTTGTATGGCAATTTTGTTCATATCTCTTTTGGCCACAGTGGGGAAAACATAAAGAGTAAATCAATGGAAAAATATCAATATCATATTTTTAGCCCGTATAGGGTTTGCCCATTGGGGGCACACGTTGACCACCAGCATGGCTTGGTGACAGGTTTTGCTATCGATAAAGGCGTGGATTTGTGGTTTAATGTCCGTGAAGATAGCCTTGTTAAATTATCGTCACGAACATTTGAGGGTGATGTTGAGTTCCATGTTAATACACCATCGCAGGTAAAAGAAAAACATTGGGGAGATTATGCCCGTGGTGCAAAATATGCCCTTCGCAATCGATTTGAGTTGAGTCATGGTATAGAAGGAGTCCTTCAGGGTTCGCTGCCCGTTGGTGGTTTGTCTTCATCTGCTGCTGTTTTGATAGCGTATGTGATGGCGTTTGCCAAGGCGAATGATATTACACTACAGCCGTTCGAGGTGGTGAAGATTGCATCGGAGGCGGAACGGGAGTACATCGGACTGAACAATGGCCTGCTGGATCAGGCTTGTATCGCCCTCGGTAAGAAGGACGGGTTGCTGTTCCTGGATTGTGACAGCAATGACTGGCGTATCATCAAGCGGAATCCGGATATGCCGGAGTTTGAGATTGGCATCTTCTTCTCTGGACTGACTCGCTCGTTGGTGAACTCGGACTATAACCTGCGTGTTTACGAATGCAAGACAGCTGCATGGAATATGCTTGCCTATACGGACCAGCCACTGAAGACGTTCGACAAGACATTCCTTCGCGATATTCCCAAGGCAACATTTGATAAGACGCGTATTGCTATGCCTGCGAGGTTTGCTCGTCGTGCAGAGCATTTCTATAGTGAGTACCGCCGTGTGCGTCAGGGTGTGACCGCTTGGGAAACGGGGAATCTGAAGCTGTTTGGTAAGTTGAGCTTCGATTCGTGTGAGAGCAGCATTCATAACTATGAGTGTGGTTCGCCTGAACTGATTGCCATCTATGAGATAATGCGGCAATTGCCAGGTGTCTATGGCGGTCGTTTCTCTGGTGCTGGATTCAAAGGTGCTTGCATCGCACTTGTGGATCCAACATATAAAGAGGAGATACAGAAAGTGCTTACAGAGAAGTATCTGGAGCAGTTCCCTGAATATGAAAAGACATTCCAAGTGTTCTGGGTGAAGCCGGATGATGGGGCAAGATTCTTGGATAATTGATAATTGTGAAGTATGAAAGACATTGTTATTGCTGCTGGATATGCGACAAGGCTTGGAGAGTTGACGAAGAACTTCCCAAAGCCATTGTTGAAGATTGGTGAGAATACTATCTTGGGAAGGATGTTGGATGATATCGACAGGATTCCTGAGATTGATGAACATATCATTATTACGAATCATAAGTTCGCAGGTATCTTCGAAGACTGGAAGAAGGATTTGCACTATAGCAAGCCAATTACCATTGTGGATGATGGCACAGAGACTAACGATACTCGTCTTGGAGCTGTGTGCGACTTGCTGTTCGCGATGGAAAAACTCCATATTGACGATGACCTTTTGGTCGTGGCAGCGGATAATCTGCTATTTTTCTCATTCCAGGAGTTTGTGGACTTTGCAAAAGAGAAACAAACGAGTTGTATCATGTGCCATGAGCAGCCATCAATAGAAAAGTTGCAGCGTACAGGTGTGGTAGAACTTGACGATAACAATAAGGTGTTAGGCATGGAGGAAAAACCACAGGTACCAAAGAGTCATTGGGCAGTTCCGCCATTCTATATCTATTTGAAGAAAGACCTCGAATTGGTACGCCACTCGGTAGAGAATGGTTGTGGCAAGGATGCACCAGGCAATCTCGCCCACTATATGGTGGAGCATACCGTGATGCATGCCTGGAGAATGAGTGCCGGACGGTTTGATATTGGTAGCCTCGATACATATTACGAGGCAGTTGAGAAATATGGTAAGTAACGAACACGAATTACTCGAATCTAACGAATAAAAATTTATTATATGATGAAAATTGCAGTGGCAGGAACAGGTTATGTTGGCATGAGTATAGCAACACTGCTTGCTCAGCATAATCACGTAACAGCTGTTGACGTGATTCCTGAGAAGGTGGAGAAAATCAACAAAAAGATCTCGCCTATTCAGGATGAGTATATTGAGAAGTATTTGGCGGAGAAGGAGCTTGACTTGACGGCGACGCTGGATGGTAAGGCTGCTTACAAGGATGCGGACTTTGTGGTGATTGCGGCTCCGACGAACTATGACCCGCAGAAGAATTTCTTCGATACGCATCATATCGAGGATGTGATTGACCTCGTGCTGAGCGTCAATCCCGATGCAGTGATGGTGATTAAGAGTACCATACCTGTGGGATATTGCCGCTCACTGTATGTGAAGTACGCACTGAAGTTCTTAACTGATCCAGAGTTGAAGGGAAAGAAGTTTAACTTGCTATTCTCGCCGGAGTTTCTGCGTGAGAGCAAGGCACTGTATGACAACCTTTATCCCTCTCGCATCATTGTTGGCTATCCAAAGATATTGCCTGCCGATAGAAACAGAAAGTGGGACGAGGAGAATGCGGCTATTACAGCTATCGGTAATCCCGAGGCAGAAGAGAAGGCTAAGACCTTTGCAGGTCTGCTGCAGGAAGGCGCAATTAAAGAGAATATCGATACGCTGTTTATGGGTATGACCGAAGCAGAGGCCGTGAAGCTGTTTGCTAATACTTATTTAGCACTGCGAGTATCTTACTTCAATGAACTAGATACCTATGCAGAGGTGAAAGGATTGGATAGTCAAGCAATCATTTCGGGTGTTGGTCTGGATCCTCGTATCGGTACACACTACAATAATCCTTCGTTTGGTTATGGTGGCTACTGTCTGCCTAAGGACACCAAGCAGTTGCTGGCCAACTATGCGGATGTGCCTCAGAACATGATGACGGCCATCGTGGAGAGTAACCGTACGCGTAAGGACTTCATTGCAGATGAAGTGCTGCGCAAGGCGGGCTACTATACTGCCAATAGCGACTGGAATGAGAGTGCAGAGAAGGATGTAACCATCGGTGTATTCCGTCTGACGATGAAATCTAATTCTGATAACTTCCGTCAAAGTGCTATCCAAGGCATCATGAAGCGTGTGAAAGCAAAAGGTGCCAATATCATCATCTATGAGCCAACGTTAAAGGATGGTGAGACTTTCTTTGGGTCACGTGTCGTGAATAACTTGGAAGAGTTTAAGAAGCAGAGTGATGCCATTATTGCCAACCGCTACGACGAGGCATTGGATGATGTTCAGGAGAAGGTATATACTCGCGATATTTTCAAGAGAGATTAAAATATGAAGACCATATTAGTTACAGGAAGTGCTGGATTTATCGGTTCGAACTTGGTACTACGCTTGTTCAAGGAACTGAGCGGGGGCACAATTGTGGGCTTGGATAATTTGAATGATTATTATGATCCGACACTGAAAGATTACCGACTCAGTGAGATTGAGAAGGCTAAGCCTGCGGGAATTGAATATGAGTTTGTGAAGGGTGATTTGGCTGACAAGGCACTGATTGATGGCTTGTTCGAGAAGTACCACTTTGATGTGGTGGTGAATCTGGCTGCACAGGCAGGTGTACGCTATAGTATCACCAATCCTGATGCGTATATTCAGAGCAATATGATAGGCTTCTATAACATCTTAGAGGCTTGTAGGCATTATCCCGTAGAGCATTTGGTATATGCTTCTTCAAGTTCTGTATATGGTGGCAATAAGAAGGTTCCATTCAGTACAGATGACCGTGTGGATAATCCTGTGTCATTATATGCAGCTACGAAGAAGAGCAATGAGCTGTTTGCCCACTGCTATTCAAAGTTGTATGACATTCCAACCACGGGTTTGCGCTTCTTCACTGTTTATGGCCCTGCCGGTCGTCCCGATATGGCATACTTTGGGTTTACCAACAAACTACTGAAGGGCGAGACCATCCAGATATTCAACTATGGCAACTGCCGTCGTGACTTTACCTATGTCGATGACATCGTAGAGGGCGTGTATCGTGTAATGCAAGGTGCTCCAGAGCGTAAGAAGGGTGAAGATGGTCTACCCATCCCACCATACGCCGTTTATAACATCGGAGGTGGCCAACCAGAGAACCTGTTGGACTTCGTGAATATCCTGCAAGAAGAACTGGTTCGTGCCGGTGTCCTTCCCGCAGACTTCGATTTCGAGGCACACAAGCAGCTTGTTCCCATGCAGCCCGGTGATGTACCAACCACCTATGCCGATGCTACAGCCCTAGAACGTGACTTCGGGTTTACACCAAAGATAACGTTGAGAGAAGGGCTGAGGAAGTTTGCGGAGTGGTATAAAGAGTTCTATGGCCACAAATGATGGTAATCGAATGAATTTAGCAAGTAGCAAGATACAGACAAGTCGGTCATTGAGCTATTGGTTTGAGAGCAACTTCCAATAGTGATATGGCCGCTTGTCGGTTATAAGGATACAGCATTGATACAGAAATGGCAAAGATGGATAATAAAGATCTGAGAGAGAAACGTAAGGAGTGGTTCTCCCAGATGGAGACGAAACTGAGGGAAATGCATACCAAGGAGGATGATAGCCTTTTCTATTATCACTCCTCTGAGGATAGGATTGTGTTGTCACATGCAATGTTTTGGGTGATGACACAGCCTCAGTCCCTGAAGGGTAAGATTAGGAAGGAAAGGCTCTTTCTTCTGCTTCGACAGTATCAAGAGGAGATGCTTGATGCTTATCTCACGGAGGACGATTATTTCTCTGAGTTATTGCGCTATTGCAACATCCTGTTTGAGACGCTACCCACGATACTGATGAGTACGGGAATGAGAGCGGATAAGGATGCCCGTAAACTTGCCGCCATCGCCGTCGTAGCCGCCGGGTATGGTGGTGACATGGATGAGGAGTTGGCGAATGAACTTCTGGATGACATGGACTTCCACTACAATAAGGTGAAGTGTCGGAAGATAGAAGGAATGCTGCCGAAACTGATGAAGATGGTGGAGGGGGAGATGTAGAGCTAGAGGGGAATCTAAGGAAATACAAATCTACGGATAGAAAAAAGGAATATGGTGAAAGAGATGAATATTGTAGATGTTTGCAACTTGCTAAACATTGAGATGGATGGAAACTGGAAGGGAGCGAGCGGAGAGGACACTGCGAAAGCGATAATTGGTTCTTTTCCGATTTTTAGAGTCGTGTTTATGGGAGAAAAATATCCTATAACAGACTTCTATGTGGAAATAGCTGATGATAAGGAAAAGCCATATCCGTTTCTCGTGCAGGTTAAAACGACGACATCGGAACTTGACGAGAGAGGACGGCTACAGGTCGCGGTTCCAAGTGATAATTACATGGCCTTATGTAAAAGACCTATTCCGACATACATAGGTGGAGTAAATTTAAGAGACGATTCTCTTTTCATAAGACCTGCGTATGATAAGACAGAATACGTGAGTTCTATTGCGCCAGATATGGTACTTAGTAAGAGAAATATGTTGGACTGTGGTTTAAAGTTGCTAAAAATAAAGCGAGACGTGATCAATTATTGGGAGAATTTGAAAATAAAGAATTATAAACAAGTGTATCAGAGCATCATTAGATAGGAGGCATATATGAAACCAGATAATGCAGAAAAAATAATCCGAGACTATTGGGGCGATGGTAACGTGAAAGATTTCGCAACAGCGATTACAGACGTGATCATTGAAAGTCCTGAAAAGGGAATGAGCTTTGCCGCGAAGGTGATGCCAATGTCGGCGAGCGAAGAGCAAGTGAACAGCTATAAAGGAAAGTTGAGTGCGTCAATGCAGTTGAGGGGGGCGCCAAAGTTGCCTGTGGCCATCATCAAGGTAGATGAGAACTCAGGTGAGGCTATGCTGGGTATAGTGCTTTATTATCAGTATGGGACAGCTGCTATTGAAACGGAAATTCGGTTTTTGCCGATGGAAACTGCTAATTACGAAAGGTTGTTGGATGAGCTGAAAGCTGCGGACAAGGTAATCAGATTTCTGGAGATGGCGAACTGCAAGGTGATAAAGACAATCAAAATGCCGCTGAACCAGAATGGACATGATTATATGGCGAGATTGGTGTATGCGAGGGATTTGACCATTTCTTACAGGATGAAGAGTCATGAGGAGATGACGGACGCCGAACGGTTGGAGTATTATCTAAAAGGAATACCGGAAATAGATTATCCAGTGGATGAACTTGATAAATGTATGCTGAAAACCGTACGGGAGCAGGGATACAAGGATGCAGATATGGAATCACATCTTTTACTGTTCAGTACAGAATTGAGAGATTTAAAACGGATATACGACATGCCATCGAAAGATGCAAATTTCTTGATACTACCTGATTTGTCATCATGCCCAGCATTACCACAAGGGTTCCCTTTGAAGGATTTCAATGTAGATATGTTTATAGACAATGGTGACTGGACGATGTTCCATCAACGTAATTTTTCAATAGAGATAACGTTAGGAAGTGTGAATGACTACTATGATTTCGTGGATGGCATTAAGACACTAGTGGGGATTAAAAGGTTTATAGGGATATAAAGCCATACTACATTTAAGTTTGAAAGAGAAAATGAAAATTATACTCGATACAAACGTAATACACAAGGATTACACCTTAACAGGAAGTGCGATATTGAAATTAAGTGACGCAGCACAGAAGCTGGGCTATGAAGTTTATATCCCTGAGATAGTAGTCGATGAAATCTTCCGTCAGTATCGCACAGAGTTGGAATCTGCATACGATAAATATACAAAAGGTGCAAGTCTGCTTAGTGGCCTTGGGTTAAAGGAAATAAAACTTGCAACAGGAGAGGATTACCTGTCCAAGACATTAGAAGAGAAAAAGAAACGTTATGAAAAAAGGCTTAAAGATTTGGGGATCGAACTACTCCCATACCCAAAGACGAAACATGAAGTTCTGGTAACTAAAGAACTTGAAGGGAAAAAACCTTTTGCCAGCAGCAAGAAGGGATACAGGGATTCGCTAATATGGGAAACTGTTATGGAACAGCTGATTCCAGTAAAAGACTTGTGGGGTGAGACTCAGGTGTTGTTTCTAAGTGCCAATACACTCGACTTTGCAGATGCGGGAAAAAATCTACATCCAGACTTGATAAAGGAGTTTACGGAGCAAGGATTTACAGAAAATGCGGTTGAACTGGTGTGTGATTTTGATAAATTCTTTACGGAAACAATCAATGCAGAATTGGAAGAACTGGAAAAAACGGCTCAAACCTTACTATTAAAACGAAAGTTTAACCGTATCAATTTGAATGAGGAACTAAATACCTTATTGTATGATGAGTATGTTTTGAAAGATGTCCTCGCAAGTGATATGGAAAAAGAGGGGGTCAGAATACCGGTAGAATATGAAAATCCTACAGTACAGGACATTCATCTGAAGGATGTGAAAAGTGTTGTTGTACATAAACTGACGGATGGTTCTGCGATTATAGACTGTGAGATGGAGGCGGTGGCAGATATTGAGTTTTATCTCTTTAAAGGTGATTATGCATTATTTGATGATTATAATATGCCTGAGATACTTGACTGGAATTGGAATGAGCATTATTATCTGGCTGCTATACAGGCTAAAGTAAAAGCCAAAGCTTCGTTAAGGGCATCAGGAGGTTTCTATAGAATAATAACCAAAGAAGTTCATACGAGAGAACTGAGTTTGTAAGAGTTGATTAAGCCATGATGACGATAACAGGAATTACTATATACAAAGAGTGCCACTATAAGAAAAATCTGAAGGCTATATTATATCCTTTCGGAAAAAGCAGCATGGAGAATTTCTTCGGTGACAATTTAGACGTACATGTGATAGTCGGAAAAAATGGTAGTGGAAAGTCGTCGCTACTTGATATCGCTTTCCGCCTGATTAATAACTTCGGGGCATTGCTATATAGAGATGAGCCGAGGAATGCAGCAGATGTGTTGAACTATGTACTGAACATCTATGCAGACCTTCATTATGAGAAAAGAGATCCGGTAACGGGGAAAGTTAAGAAAGGTAACCTTTGTTGTCGGAATAGAAATATGTGGCTAGATTATGACGGCAAGATTTATTGGCTTAGCGATGAGAAAATAAGAGAGAAAGAGGACGAAGATTTATATGAGAAGATTAAAGGGGGTACCGATGCACAATATTTCTATGATTACTATACGTATGATAAGAAACTTCAGGCTTCGATAGCGAAAAAGTTTTTCTATACTGTGGCCACGAATTATTCGATGTTAGGATTTCTAACATTGGACTATAATGACGAGGAGTCGCTGACGTATGTACTGCCTCCTGATACGGAAGACAATGAGGAAAATCAGCATTTGAAGCAATGGCACTATACCAAAAACTGGATAGGCAGTCTGTTTCATAAAAACGATGGGTATATGTGCCCAATTGTGCTCAATCCCTATAGGGATGAGGGACAGTTGGATATGAATAATGAGGCTGGGCTGACAACCAATAGGCTGGCTTCGCTGCTCGTTCGTGACGGTGACGAAGGAGGAATGTTGGAGAACTATCGGCTTGATGAACTGGTATATTCAATCGACAAAGACTTTTATCTGACCTTTGAGAAAGGTGAAACGATGGAACTTGACCAAGGAGAGATGTGTGAAAAGGTGAAAGAACTTTATGCTTTAGGTAATACATACGTTTTTCACATATTGAGCACTCTCAACATAGAGGTTGCTGAAAAGACGACAAGGATAGAGTTGTTAGCCTGTCTGTATATTGTCTATAAGGTGTTGCATATAGCAGGTACTTATCCTTCGTATAACGAGTATAAGATACTTGGGAATATTAACAATACATTCAGGACAGTGTCTGCGAAAGACGAGGCCGCTATTGTCAAACTGGCGAGAAGAGTGAATGAAAGGCATTCTCATATCGAGCAGAAAGTTCAGCAGACCATCACTTTCTTGAAGAGGGTTAAAGAAATAAAGCAGAATAGCCCTAATATAGTCCTTGATTGGATGGAACTGCCCTTTGAATATGTTAGTTATCGCGATTTTATGTGCTATGAAGAAAAGTATGATAAGATTGAGGAGTTGACCCTTCGATTGCCGCCACCGATATTCAATCAGCAGATATTGTTAAAGAAGAAGATAAAGGATAAGGAAAGCGGAGAAGTAAAGTGGATAAAGCAGATACCTTTCAACAGGCTTAGTTCAGGCGAGAAGCAGTTGACCTATCAACTAACTACTATTGTTTACCATATACTGAACATTAAATCGGTTTCGCCAGACAATATCAGGTATAACGATATCAACATTGTGTTGGATGAGATAGAGGTGTGTTTTCATCCCGACTATCAAAGGAAGTTTATCAAGAACTTGTTGGAAGTCTTGAAAAGGCTGAAACTTAATGAGAGTTTTGGCATTCATCTGTTGATGACAACACATTCGCCGTTTATTCTCTCCGATATACCATCTTCGCAGATAATGTATCTGGAGGAAGGGGAAAGACTGCAAGGAAACAGATTGAAAGGAATGCCCAATCCGTTTGCAGCCAATGTAAGTGAGATATTGCACCAAAGTTTCTTCTTGGATAAAGGATTTATGGGTGAATTTGCCAGAGAAAGGATACTGTCATTGGCTAGATTCCTGAAAGGAGAACCGACATCGGAGGATGTGGAATTCTGGATTGATCAAGACATAGAAGCATTCTTGGAAGAATTGTCGGAGCCATATATCAAGAATCAGTTACGACTATTATATTCGACTAGTTTAGATGAGGAGAATTTTGATTAGTACCATAGAGGGCTATGCGAAAGAATATGCCAACTGTATAACAGCTGCGAAAAAGAATGGACTTGTCAATTGGACAAAGATGCCAATAGACAGACTAAGAGAACTGTACTATACTCTGAAATGGCGTGGGCGTTATTGGCATGCTGACTATGTTTTAGCCATTATTCAGCATCTAAAAGAAATCGTATTATTGGCTCCAGATGACTTTAATCAGTTCCATAAGAAGTATTTCTGGTGGGCAGATGATGAATTGGAAACAGAAATACGATTCCATTCTTGCACAGCGAAGTTCTGGGAACTTATAGTATGGGCATTGAACTATGACGGTGTGAGAGAGGACGTGATGCCGCACTATGTGAAAAAGATGCATTTGTCGACATGCTCGTATTGTAATGCCCAGTATGCCATTACTACAGGTGAGGATGAAGATGGGAAAAGATGGGCGATGTATCAATTAGACCATTTCAAACCTAAATCGAAGTATCCGTATCTCTGCGTGTCGTTTTTCAATTTACAGCCAAGTTGTGCGAATTGCAATCAGCATAAGTCAACTGACGAGGCAGAGTTTAATTTGTATACAAATGACAAGACAAAGTTGGAGCCGTTGCATTTCAAATTTACACCAGATGACATCATTAAGTTTGTTACTAGTGGTGATGAAGATATAGATATTATATTGGATGGCGAAAAACGAATAGTAGATAGTCAGAAAAGGCTGTTTAAGATAGATTTGGTATATAAAGAGCATGTGGATGTTGCAAAAGAGGCACTTGTGAGAATGTATATCAACGACAAGTATTATAGGAGACAACTGCAATCATCACTGGCATATTTATTCCCGAACGGAGTGGAAGCCCCAGAACGATTCTATTGGGGTAATTATCTGCACCCGAACGAAGTGCATCGCAGACCATTGAGCATGCTGATACAGGATGTGGTGGGTTATCCATGGAAGACGAAATAAAAGGCCTGTTTTAGAGCATCCACAGTTTTGTCTTCTGGATAATATGTGATATAACATCGGATGTTTTAATTTACATTTTAAAGAATAATGATATGTGGCCAGATAAAGAAACAAATATTGACTACCTGAATTTTGGATATATGGTAGATATGGTTGCAGATATTGCAACCAACAGGGATTTGTCACCTTCAACAATAGGTTTGTATGGGGACTGGGGTAGTGGTAAATCTAGTTTGATGAAGTTCGCTTTGAAAAAGATAGAAGAGAATAATCCCAAAAACAGAAAAGAGAAAGATACTACCAAGTCACTCTGCATAGAATTCAATGGTTGGCTCTTTGAAGGCTACGAGGATACAAAGACTTCATTATGTGGCGTTATACTGGATGCCCTGGCTGATGAGGAAAGATTCAGCCAAGAAGTTACTGACTATGCTAATGAACTGATAAAGAAGATTGATTTCAAAAAGATACTGGGAAAAGGGATAAAATACGGTTTGGATTTCTTTTTGACAGGTGGCGTCGGCACTCTGACAGACCTCACTCTTAGTAGCATTCTTTCTTCCGTTAAGGCTAATGCCAGCGACTTACAGGCTAAGGATATTGAAGAAATACTTGACAAGCTAAAGAAGGATGTAAAGGCAAGAGCAGAAATCAAGAACTTCCGCAAAGATTTTCAGGTACTGTTGAAGAAAAGCAAAGTGGAAAATGTAGTTGTGTTCATTGACGAACTTGACCGATGTCTTCCTGATACTGTTCTGGAAGTGTTCGAAGCTATGCGCTTGTTTCTTTTTGTGGAGGGTATGTCTTTTGTAATAGGTGCTGACGAACGCCTTATACAATATGCAATCAGGAGCAAATACAAGGAAGTTCCTGGGAACAACCTCGATATAGGTAAAGAATATCTTGAGAAGGTTATACAATATCCAATAACTATTCCACAGCTTAACCATGCTGAGGTAAATCAATATTTGGCCTGCCTTTTGCTTGAATCAACACTTACAGATAAAAGCGAATTCAATAAGTTTTTGGACATTGTTCATGGCATAGAGCCGGATAAAGAACTTACTATGGACTTGTTGAGGGAGAAAGCGTGTGACATCGCTGATAAGTGTAAAATTGATATGGCTTTGGCAAGGCAGATTTCATCTGTGCTAGCTCCTAGTATCAATGGTAATCCGCGACAATGTAAGCGATTCCTTAACACACTTACTATGCGATTAACACTTGCCAAAGCGCGGGGAGTGAATCTAGACAAGAACATTCTGGCAAAACTGATGCTTGCAGAATATTTCAACCCGGAGTTTTTCAAAGCCATTACAAAGCCAGAGAACCGAGAACTATTCAAATCATTTGAAAAAGGTGAAGAATTAAGCGAGAGTAATCCGTTTGCCATGTGGAGAGAGAAAGAATGGGTAAAAACGTGGA
>Ga0326511_10000137_pt1 | contig 57523 bp, 74 predicted proteins | sample 0_2496_0518_D_FD_203701 | JGI IMG/M metagenome (GOLD analysis project Ga0326511, IMG submission 203701) | Bovine rumen microbial communities from UC Davis, California, United States - 0_2496_0518 | ecosystem: Host-associated > Mammals > Digestive system > Stomach > Rumen | place: USA... | reverse complement strand
CATAAATCAGCTGTAGTCATATCTGTAACAATAGCAATGCCGTTCATAACGGTATCTAATTGCTTAATATGATCCATAGCTTCTTTTACTGCTTTCTTCGTTAAATTAAGAACTTGATTAAAGCCCATAAAATTAACAATAGCAGATTTCATAGAATTAAATGTCGCTTGTTGTTTTTGTAAATTTAACCATTGAGTATTAACTTGACCTAATTGTGTTTTAAATGAATTTAACTGTGAATCTAATCCATTTAAAGCAGTATTCATTGTCTTAGAGCCTTTTGCTCCATTTACACAGTCTTGTTCAAATTGTTTTATAGCTTGATTAACTAATTTCTGTTTACCTTCTAAACTAGTTTCTTCATTAGTTAAAGCTGCAATTAATGGATTTAATCTTGCTACAACTGCAACAGCATTTTCATAATTTTTGCTAGCTGTAGTAAAACTAGACTCTGCGCCAGACATCTTTTTATTAGCGGTTTCTGCCGCATTTTTTTGAGGATTGAAAAAATCATCCTGCATTAAAATTTTACGAATATTACCAGCAGTTTGATTTTTTAATTGATCAATTTGTGATTGATTTAATTGAAATTCTCCAGCTAAATAATCTAAAAATTGCTGTTGAATTTCTCCTTTCTTTAAACCGCCACCAGTTTTAAAACTAAAAATGCCTTTAGAATTTGTTTGAAAAAATTTATCAAACATATCTTGGCCCATAAAATCTGATGATACAACCCCATTTGCAGATTGAGATGCTTTATCTATTTTTTCACCAATTTTAGAAGCATTTTGAAATTCTTCTAAATCAGCTTTTGCCTTAGCTAAAGTAGAACCTAAACTATTAACTCTATTTTCAACATTTTTAACAATTTCATCAAAATTCTTGTTAATTAAATTAGGATTAATACCTTCAACAAAAGCTTTATTAAAATCATTATCTAAAAATTGAGTTTTTAAATCAGCCTTGAAAGCAGTAAATTCTTGTTTTATATCACTTAATTGTTGTTTAAAATTATCTAATTGTGCGGTTTGACTACTATCTAATTTTAAATCAGAAAACTTAATTCTATCAATAGTAATCTTAACTTTCTCTAGTGATTCTTCTAATTTATCAACTGTTTTTTCAGTTTGATTAAATTGATTTTGAGAACCAAAAGGTTTAGAAGTTTGTATTCTTAATTTATCTATATCACGGTTTATATCCGCAATAATTTTTTGTAATGCTTTAAATCCCGAAGAATTAGGCTGTAATCCATCTAAAACCTTTTGTAAATCAGCCACAGAAGATTGCATCGCTTTCAATCTTACACCAACATCAACGGTAATCTCAGCCATTTCCCTCACTCTCCTTTTTCACCAAATAAAAAAGAGCCACTTCCTATACACTTAGGAAGTGGCTCATTCTGCGTCTATATCTTCGCTTAAACGCGTAATCTCCAAAATCAAGTTTTTCTTATTACCGCCTACATTTTCCGGTAATCCAATTATATTAAACACGGACGTAGTTGGATCAGCCCTTTCTCCCAAGCGTAAGTTTATATCACTCACGACTCTTACTTTTGGCATATAAATTAAATTGGTATAATTTAAGCCATCGTTTTCATCCTTGGAGTAAAACTTACCTTCAAGGGTGAATAATCCATTAAACCTTTCTTTTTGTATCGTATAAAGTAATGCTTCATCTTTATACTCATAATAATAGTCCACAATATATTCCTTTGTGGCGTCCGCTTCATTTCCTTCTTTATCCTTAAAAACTTTTAAGCAAATTTCATTTTGGTCTAAAAAGGAATTATATCTATCATTTTCGGGGTCTAACTCACCAAAAACTTTTTGTTGAGCAACTCCACGCTTATATTCATAAATAAAAACTTTCTTAGTAGGATATAACACAGGTTGATGTGTTATATATATCCGTCCATTTTCTAACTCAAATGGACCTTCCCTTTTAGGAATTAAAAGGGTTTCTTCCGCAGTCTTCGCTTCTGAAACGGCTGCACTTAATAAAATTCCCATACTAATTGAAGACATAACGCCTTCAGTAAGGGAGAACTGTACTTCTGAACGATCTTCCCAAATAACACGAGGCATATTGGACCAACCTCCTCGCGCCATGATAGTGGATTGTCGTTCATTAAGTACAGCCATATTAACTTTTTCAAAGTATAATACGGGTTCTCCCGCTTCTAGGCGTCTTGAACCAAATCGCATAGGATCATGAGCTTTCAAAACTACTTCTGAAAGTTCTTTTATACCAAAATATTGGTCTAGCATTTGATTCACCACCTAAAAATAAAAACTAGGGGCAAAAGCCCCTAGTTTTATATTTTAAAAATTAATTACTGTCCAGGAACAGCTGGGCCGGCTACTAATGAACCTTCATCGTCGCCGGCGCTTGCAGCATCAGCAGCAGCTCCGCCGTAACGAATTAGTTTCATCATTTCCTTCTCGCCGCGCTCATTGTCAGCACGTAAAACGTTTAGAGTCATTTCGAAAGTGGAAGGATCGCCTTCAGCTTCTAGAGTAATGGTTACTTCGGACTGAACCTTAGCCTTACCAATTACAAACTGGAAAGCTTCGTCCTTACCAGTAGCCTGAGAACGCATGAAAGTATCACCAACTACACGATAAGTGCCTGGGAAAGTATCAGGAGAAATGGTTACTTCAACAGCAGCATCACTATTAGTAGCACCAGTTATTACTTCTTCCCAGAAAATACGAACGTGGTCGCCCTTAACAGGATTAGCTTCGCTAATACCCATAGCAGTATTATTGAAAGTTAGCTCGCAATTTGCATTCATTGCATTTACAGCACCATTCTCACTGGAATAAACAATCTGAGTACGTCCGCCAGCAGCAGCACTTGGCTGACCAGAACCATCAACACCGCCACCATAGTTAATGAAGCGAATTGGATGTCCTGCAGTCGCGGTAGGAGTTAGAGTATTACCAGTAATATGATCCTTTGGTAGTGGTAGCTTGCCATCGTCGCCAGCAACTACTTCTTCAGTATGACGAACAATAACAGACTCGGTAGCAGATGGCTTATGAATAGCGCCACCTAGCATGAAACGTAGAGACTCTAGGGAAATTAGAGCATCTTCTAGAGTGATGGTAATCTCCTTACCATAGTCCCAAGAAATTAGCTTTGGATTACCCCAACCACCAGTAGCATCAGTGGTCTCAGCAGTGGTCTCAATAGTGGAAACCTTTAGAGTATCTAGGAATAGAACAATGTCGCCCTTATAGACGTTAGACTTAGGATCGTCTTCTAGAGCCTCGAAATATACATTGGCAACTTCCTTAATACCATACTTATCAAAAATATTAACAGCCATGTGAGTTACCTCCTAAATCATGATTTATCAGAACTCGCAATGGAACGCATCCAATGCTTGAGTTGTGATTTCTTTAATTTTGCACCAGCTAACGCGGCGCGATTGTTTATATTAAACTGATCACGCCAACCCATCCTTTTTAACTGGTCGTGAAAAGCATAATATGTAATATTCCAAATATTTTCCATATTTAAGCCGCAATCATTAATCGCAATACTCGCAAGTAAATCAGAGAACTGTAATTCATTTTTTTCCCGAGCTGCTTTTTTAGCTTTTGCTTTTCTAACTTTTTCTCTGTTAGCGCGCATTTGCATTTTAATTCTTTTAGTTGCGGGAGGGTCATCTGGATAAATAATAATTTCTTCACCCTCTTGTTCTATGAAGTACATTCTTTTTAAAAGCCTTTGTAAATCATAAAACTTCTCCTCTGTTAATAGGTGTTTCTCTTTATTTGACCCTATAATAATTTGTGCAGGGTCTAATGAAAAATTAACTTCTTCATGTGTAAAAAATAGAAAAGCTTGTTTTAAAAGTGCGTTAGCTTCCATATCTATTGAAGCCATCATTAACAAATATTGAAAATCTGTTAAATTATCTATAAGCTGTTTTAATTCTGGATCGTCAGAAGCTTTTGGAGTTGGTTTTTCTGATATTAAAATACTTAAATATCTTTGAAAATTATCATAACCTTCATCAACAATTTCTCCAATTGTCGCAGGATAAACCGCGCAAATATCATCTAATAAAACTGGAGAACCTTTTAAAAATTTTAAAGTCTCATTATCAGTTAAATTCATTAATTTTATACCTCATAGAATATCCACCAATCCAAGGGGATAAAGTTAAATTATCTGCGCGATAAAATTGAAGATTACCAATTCCTTTTAACTTACCTTGATTAAACATCTTATCTATTTCTTCCATAATTAAATATGGACGTAAAGATCTTTCGTTTAAAAGCCATTTATCATAAGGACAAGCTATATCAAACCTTAATGTAGTTATTTTAAATTCAGGGTTTAATTGATTAACAGTGAAGTCGTCAAATACTGTGACAATATAAGACATTTCTTCATTTGTGTCATCAAATATTTTAGGAACAATTAATAATTGTTTATTAATTAAATCTATTCCATCTACGTCTGGTTGATCTTTCCCAGTGATGGGATCTTTATCTAAAAAAGGGTCTTTAGAAGGATATTTTAATAAACGACAAATTTTTTGATTTTGCATCAACTTATTAGCAATTAAAAAAGTATTTTCACCCATTACAGAAAAGCGTCTTTGACCAGGAATTTCGTTTTTAATTTTTTGATTTAAGTCATTCATAAAATCACCTACCATAATGGGATAATAGATATTTCTTTAGTATAAGTAACATTATTATAGCTCGCACTTAAAACAACTTTTCCAAGTTTATTTTTAGAGTTCGCGCGCACTTCACATTGATTATTTTCTACTTTAGAAATTTTTGCTAAAGTAGTATCATCAATAGAGAAAATAACTTCTCCAGAAATATCTTCTGTTCCTTTTAATAGATAATTTCCAACTCTATCTAATCGCAAAGTATTACTACCTTCAATATAAGCTGAAAATTCATTTCTTACACTATCTACTTTAATACTAATAATTTTTTGTATTGCAGGATACTCTTTTAATTGAACAATAATATCTACAACACCTTCTGCAACCGCTATTAATTGTCCATCGACATTTTTAACAATCTTTTTATCAGAAGAAATAAATTCAACTTCTTCGTTAGATGGCACGCCATTTTTTGTTAAAGTAAATGTTAGTTCAATTGGCTCATTAACTAAAAATGCTTGAGTAACTTCTGGCACAGAAAGTTCATATACCGCTAATTTATCTAAATCTGCAATTTGATTAATAGTATCATCATATATCCCATTAACTTTAGATTCAGTTAGTGAAAGATAAATGACACCCGGAACGCTAGAATGGTCATATTCAACTACTGTCCAAGATTCATCTTCAACAATAAAATTTGTAGCCCTATCAATTGGATAACGTGGCATTAGTATTTCCGCATATTTATTAGGCTGTGGAGTAATTAAATTATTCCAGGTTCTAAAATTACCTTTAATTTTAGAATCTAATGAACTAACAAAATAAGCCCAAGAAGATTGCAAATGTCCTTGACTATCAATCCATCTCATAAAATAATTACATCTAACAATCCAGAAACTTCTAAAAGTACCATTTACTTTTTTTTCTTCTTGAATTAAAAGCCATTTTTCAACAGAGCCATCATCAAGAATCCAATTCATAATATCTCCTACTTTGATAGGTATATCCAAAGCAACTTCTAAAAACATAATTTTTTCATATTCTTTATCTTTACTTGTTAAAATAATTCCATCAAAGTAAATCCCTCTTTCTACAGAAAGATTTCTTATAGTATGAGGAGATTCAGCCATCCATTTTTCAAAAGAGCGAATACCGCCATTTCTAATTCGTTCAGCAGTTGTTTCTCCAAGATGGTTAATTCTAGAAAAATAAACATCAAGGTAATTCATTTGGAACCTCTAAACTGCCAACAAGATTCATACATTCAAAAATAGTTTTTCTAAAAAAATCATAATTTAATAAATGTAATGAACCCAATTTGCCCATTAAAGTCCAATAATTAATTGAATTAGGACCAAGACTCATTAATTCAATTAAAATAGAATCTAAAAATTTTTCCCAATCACCATTTTTTTCTTTTTCACAAAGCACGCCATAAAGCCTACCTTTCAGCTTATTCTTATAGCCTTCAAAGGTCTCATCGTAAAGCATTTTTCTTACCTGCCAAACGCCTAAATAATTTTGCCGGAGTTTTCTCGCGCGAACGGTCATAAATGCCTTCCGCGTGCTGAACTTCAACTTGAATTGCGGCTTCTAATTTATTTAATTTATCTAAATGGTTTGCTTGTGAAAAATCCTTGTCAGCATACAACTGCCGAATATTCTCCCAACTGGCAATACATCTTTTAACCCATTCGTGTTTCATATATAAAGCTAAAAGTTGTATTTCATCATTAGTTAGGTCATCTATAAATTGATAAGTTTCTAATTTATGAGGATTTGTTTCATTTTCCTCAATATCAACTTGTTCTATATCTAAACTTACACGCGGATACTTAAATCTAAAAATGGCAATCTTTAGAAGTTCTTGCCAATCCCGCTCAACGATTGCTAATTCTTCCTCAAGAGTCCATTCATCCGCGGTAATTCTCGCTAAAAAAGCGTCATATACTTTGAGAAAGGGAGTTGCCATAAATTACTTTTCTTCGGCTTGATGCTTTACAGAAATAGCCTGAATTACATCAACGCCGCAATATTTCTTAATAAGAGCGGTAAAAGCATTATCAGTGATATTATTATCTACAACATATTGCACAATAGTGTCCTTGGCCGCAGATGGAGCAATCTGAATATACTTTGCAAAAGCTGTAATATCCTTATCCTTAATCATCTTAATAATTTCATCTTTCTCCATAACATTAGTTGGAGTTTCAATAACTGCGCGATCTTCTTGAACGCCTTCAATTTTAATATAACCGCCACGAATCATATTTTGAACACCAGGTTCATACATTAAATCTTCATACTCCGCAGGAGTTAATGTAATAATACGATTTGGTGTTAAACTGCGAGAACGGATATTTCCATTACTGGAACCAATAACAACTGTTGCAGAACTAATGTTCTTTAATGTAATTTTTGCCATAATATTTTCCTCCTTTAACTCTAAAAGAAAAATGGGGCGGGCGAGACTCTCACCCACCCCATTGAAGTGATTTATTTATATTAATTAGCCGTTTGGATGTGCGGCAGTATAAGCAGAAGCAATAGCGGAATCTAGATTATCATTGTAATCCTTCCATCCATCAGCTTCAATACCAGCATTGTAATAGATGCCCCAATAATTAGGAGTACCAACCATACCAATACCAACCTTTAGATAACCCTGTAGAACGATAGAATTATCGCCTTCGTGGTCATCCCACTCACGGAAGTAAGGAGAACCTTCGAAACCTAGCTTAATTAGCTTTTCCTTGCCAGCAGGAATTACATAAGCAAAGGAAGGATTCATAACTAGCTTCTCATTCTTCTCGTCAGTATAAGACTGTGGCATTACTACTACTGGGAAACCACGGAAACGACCAATATAACCGCGCTCACGGACTTCAATCATATCTTGATCAGAAATCTTAGTAGTATTATTGTAAACAATAGCATTTACCATTTCAGCAGCAAACTCTGGAGTGCAGTAAATTACTGGAGAACCATAAGCAGCAACTACGTTGCAAAGCTTAACCATTGCAGCTGGGTCAAAAGTAGAAGCAATAACCTTATTATTGGCTGGGAAACCAGTATTCTTCCAGGCGCTTAGTAGAGTTTCCTGAACCATTTCAAAAATACGATCAACAATACCTTGCTGGATAATTTCATAAATGTCAGTCATATTCTCTACGCCATCAAGATAACGCTCGAAATCAACATAACCAGCGCCACCAATAGCCTGTGGATATACATCAAAACGATCACGGTCTAGACGGAAAGTCTCATAGTTACCAGACTCGGTAGCACGAGTAACAAACTGACGACCGCGCTGCTTGCCACGAGTTACACGGAACTCTAGACGAGAACCTTGTGGCACACGAATAACTTCACAGAACATATCTAGAGCATTCTGAATGCTTTGTGGTAGAACTTCCTCTAGATTCTGCTCTAATAGCTCAAATAGCTCAATCTTATTGCGACGATACTTAGAGCGGCTAAAACGGCCCTTTTCGTCGCATAGTAACTTAACTAGCTCATCATGTAGAGCTGCTTCATAGTCATAATTCTCGGCAGCGAACTCAGCAGGAACCTTACGGCCGAAAACACCATTCATTAAAACTTGTAGAGTATTCATAGTTCGCACCTCCTTATTATAGACTAATAATCTGATACTTAACGCCCTTTTCGCCGTTAGGTACAGTATAATACTTTACAATGCGGCCATAAATGCCAGCATAGTTTACGGGTAGAGTCTTAACGATCTCTGGAACACCAGCCTTAGCACCATTCTTAGTACTAATAATAACATAAGCCTTATTAGTATCATCTAGAGCACTTAGATAAGCATCTAGAACTTCAGCAGAAGTCTTTTCACTACCAGAAGTGGTGACCGCTTGGAATACACTATCATCATACTGTAAGCAGTTAGTGGTAACAGTGTCACCTACACCTAGAATACCAACACGAGGATAGTCACCAGCAATCTTGCGACCAAAGGTCTTTAAACCATAATGCATAATATCATATTCTTTCTCAGCAGTATAAACAATACCAATAGGCTTATCGGTAGCAGCAGCTGGAGCGGCAATAACGCCTGCAGCCTTATCGGCTACGACCCACATACCATTCTCACAAGGAGCGTCTTCAGTAAAAGCGGCGCCTAGAGGAGTCTGAGAAACTACCATACCAGTCTTTGGGAAAGCTACTTGATTTAGCTCAAGACTAGCATATTTTTCTAATGGAAATCTTTGTAGAGCCATAATAATTTCCCTCCTTAATTTTTACGATACTTTTTCATAAGTAAAGCGAATTGAGATTCTTGAGGTTCTGGTAGTGGTACTTTCTTAACGTCATTACCAGCCATTTGCTTGTTAGCAAAAGCAATTGCTAACTTGCTCTCTAATTCATCATAAGAAAAGTCATTAGCCTTATTCTTAATTTCACTAATTTCCTCTTCTTTCATTACTTTTTCATATTTTTCTACTAGTTCAATCTTACGATTTTCTTCTTCTTTCATTACCTGATTTTCATAAGACTGTAAAGAAGTTTGTAGTTCTTCGTTTTTAGAACGAAGATCCTCAATTTCTGTATTTACAGAAGTTTGGAATTGTTCAAGCTCTGCAATACGAGCTTGTGCGGTTTCATAGTCATTTTGTAATTGATTATAGGAATCTTGTAGTTCGTTGAATTTAGTTTGTAAAACTTCAAATTCAGAAGGTTCCTCTGATACGGGTTCTTGAGCTTCTTCTTCTACTTCAGTTTGTTCTTGCTCTTGCTCTTCAAAAACAGTTTCTACCTCTGAGGTATTTTCAGTTTCAACAACTTCTTCAGTGGTTTGCTCAAACGTATCTTGTACTTCTTCCTGTACCTGAGGATTCTCAACTTGAGTATCGTTTTCAACCTGTTCTACAACTTCCTGGTTTTCAAACTCATTCATTGGTTGTTCTCCTCCTTCATTATTTTTTTTCGCCTCTTCAACTTGTGCTTTGAGGTCAAACAGAAGTGAAGAGAACTTCTCATATTGAGATTTATATATGTCATCATTCTTAGAAAAGAATGAGGATACCGAGAAACAAGGTTCGTGCTCGCCAATCACACAAAAACCTAACATTTTAGCTTTTGTATAAACGAAGTATTCTTGACCTTCAATCATTGTCCAATCGCCATCAATTGACGCGGGGTCAAGTTCCATAGATTGATTCTGACCAAAAATCTTTTTTGCTTCTTCATAGTAATCAGTAAAAAGCACTACTGAAAAAACCGCATATTCTCTGGTAACACCATCTGTATCTTCAAATGGCTCCCAACCAAGGAAATTTTCAACATAACCATAGCCATTGGCTAGTGTTGGGCCGCTATGAGAAGCCCAGCTTTGAGTTGCTGGGTCAAAAAAGCCAACAACAGGTGTCGTGCCTTGAGTAGCAGATTCAATTAATTGATTAGCTACTGCTTCAGTTATATAAGAACCATTTCTATTACCATATTTAGTAAAAACACGCACCTTTAAGCGGCCAATATTTGGATTGCTTTCAGATATTCCTTGAAAGGGAGAATCAACTATTACACTATCAAAATAAATAGGTATTTGTTTTTCCATAATAATTCTCCTTAACCTGCGGCCGCGATATTGGCCTGAGTTTTTTCAGATTTTTGTTCGTCAGGAAGTTCTGGACGACCTCCCTTATTATTTAAGTCATCGCTCTTTTTAGTTATACTAGTTTTTTGTCCCGATGAATTATTTTTTTCTTCATTCGCTACTTCTCCGCCAGGAGTAGTATAAGAAGATTGTAATGGAATCATCTTTTCAGACATTTTTAAGAAATCATTTTCAAAATCCATTAAACTAATTTGATCGCGTTGTTTAATTCCCATTACGACGCCCGCGAACATTTTAGAATAACCATATTGTGCAGCACGGAAGTAATTTTGTTGAATATCTTGCCTATTAAAGACAGTAGTCGGTAAAATTTCAAAATCAAAAGATAATCCGGTTCGCGCGAATCGGTCATTTAAATGAAATTTAATCCAAGTTTCATACTGATTTAAATAAGAAATCATTAAGGCTTCGTCTTTTTTAATTGTATAAGCCAAAGCAGAACTACCATCAGCATTAAATAATAGAGAGCTACGGCCTAAGAAGTCATAAGCATTATCTCTATATTTTTTAATTCTATCATTAGATTGTGTTGCTGCGGAATTTTCTTGTAAACTTTCTAAATCAGTATCTCCAAAAGTAGTAAGAACATCTACAGTATCTATGTCTCCAAGCATAGAAGCAACAGAAGCGTGAATTTCCGCGACCTCATCTAATTGGAAAACTAGCTCACCTTTACTATCAATAGGCATTTTTTGAATTAATAATTTATATAATTCATTTTCATCACGTTTTTCTTCACGACCAACAGCATCTTCCAGTTTCTTTAGTTGCGGAATACTAGCAATTAATTGTGGTGCTTGGTCATCTATAAAAGTAAAACATACTCCACCATTCATAGCTGGTATCATTACCCAAGGATCTATTCTCTTTTCAGAAAGAATCCAAGCAGCCCAAGCTTTTTGGACAATTTCTGGGAAAGTTGAAACTGCTTCTTTTTGAGTTTCTTTATCAAAAAATTTTTCAAAATAATGTAAATTAAACTCTAATATAGGAAGATTATTAAAATCTTTAAAACGTGTTCTACAATAGCTTAGTGGTAAATCTTGAATAACTACATCTTCGCCATCAGTTCTTAAAATACCATTATAAATACCTACTTTTAGCCATTCTTTAGTGATATGAGTAAAAGTGTTTGGCACATCTAATTTTTCTACAAATGCGCAAGCTTTATCAAAATCTTTTAAAATTTGAGTTTGAGAACCTTTGCCTTCTTTAAGAACTGGAATTACTACTGTATCATATAAAGGTAAAACCGCAAGAAAATCTATATTGTTTTTATAATCGCCATTCGTGCGATAATAAAAATTAGACAATTCGCGATATGATTCTAAATCTCCAGAGCGAATAATCTCATTAATTTCTTCTAAAGTAAAGTCTGTTTGAGAAACACTTTGCCCAGAACGATAGCCCCAGCGAAAATAAGCATTTTCAGTTAAAGGAGCCCTAGCAAGACTATTTCTTGCTACTTGTAGCTTGAATTTAGAAAAATCATATTTCTTTTTTGTATTATCCAAAGTAATCACCCCCTCTTTCTAGGGCTAAAGAATGTATATTGTCCAAAATTCTTTTTCTTCGCTTTTTTAGTTGCTTTATCTTCGTAATATTTAACTCGATATAAACCATATTCAAGCGCAGAAAAACGGTCTTTATTGGTTGACCGACTAATTTGTTCTATTTTAAATTGATTTTGAACACCAGTTGGTTTTAATTTCAAATTATTTAATTCGTCTACTAAACGAGAAGTCATTTCATATGGCAATAAATAAACTCTTCTATCATATAACGACATTTTCTTACCTTTTTTAGTTTGAAGTAATTTATCTTTAACAATCCTTTCGTGTGCGAGTAAAGACAAAGTTCCATTACTTAATTGCGCGAAAAAGTTAGAATGAATTGCGTCATCATTAGAAGAACCAGCTTTTATATCATATATAATTGCTTTATATTCTGGAATAGGTTCATCTGTTTCACTTTTCCTTTCCGGAGGCAAATGATGTTCATTATTAAAGGCAAAATAAGCAGGGAATTGTTCTCCAGTTTTCGCATCAAAGGATGGTAAAGCCATAGCATCCAACAAACCAATACCAGGGCCATTACCGTCAATTACGATTTCTTTAGGATTATAAAGTTGAATTAATTTCTTTAAACGAGGAGCTTGTTCTGTTATATAATTAGCACCGTGAATAACTTCTGTATAAACAACTTTCTTTTTAAAACCATTGAGGTTAGGAATAACCTTAATTACCATAACGGCAGTATTAGCTGCGTATCTGGCAACATCAACTCCTATCACATAAAAAGTATCTGGATTACTTGGATTTTCTTGTGCTTTTCGCTCACATTTTAATAATGTTCTTCTCTTATTAATTTTTTTAGAATCAAGCCAAGCATCTTTACTATTACCTGTCCAAATTGATAATGATTCGCGCGCAAATGAATCTTCGCTCATAGTATTAGAATAGCGTTGATCCATTAAGGTTGCTTTATCTAAAAGTCCATAATGTAGGGGCACTTCATAAGACAATCCCCAAACAAAATATTCATTTGGGCGCAAAACTGCGTTTGCTGCGCACTCTATTAATTTGCCATACATAAATACTGTTTTTTCTCGCGCGGTAGTAATGAAAATTTGGGCAGAAGTTGGTTCTTCTGGGTTTAAAGTCCCATCAACTTCTCGACGAGCAACGTTCATTTGAGGCAATAAAACTTCATTGTAATCTTCTTCTTCAATAGTCGCGCACTCTTCAAGAATGCCGGCGGTCGCACGTAATCCACGGCTGGTGTCTTTTGAGACAACGGTAATCATACTGCCATTACGAAACCTTAATTCATAATAGTTGCCACTTTTCTTTTCACCTTGTTGGCCGCCACTTTCACGAGTCTGTAATTCATTTTTCAGTAGAGGCCAATGACGCCAAATTTCATTAAACTTGGCTTCCGCAATCTTAATGACGGTTCCTTTAACGTCAGAAGAAATGAAGATGTTAGAACCTGGTAGTAGAACCGCACGCACAACCGAACTTAAATAAGCTGTAAATGATTTTGAAGTTGCGCGCGTAGCCGTCCAATAGTGGTATCTATAACGCATTGACGCTCGCAAAGCAATTCGCTGGTAGAAGAATAAGTGGAAATTTTTTGCGTCATCTTGCGGTTGTATAGCATCTAAAAATAAATCTGGGTATAATAGCCAATAGTTTAAGTAATTGGTAAAAAGTTCTTGATTTGCGTCTAAAAATTCTTTTGTAAGAACTACGCCTTTTTCAATTGGAACGCCATCACGATAAACTGCTTTTTCAGTAATAAAATCGCTCATATTAAATCACTGACCAATTCATTTTCATCTTCATACTCAATATCCGCAGTTTCATCAAATTCAACTGTTTCATTTTCAATGTTTTCCAAACGTTCAGTGATGTTATAACGTTCGCGCCTATCTTCAACTTGCTCTGCGAAATTCCCCTCATTCACAACTAAACGTTTCAAATAATTTTGGATGTTTTGCATACAGAAATCAACGTCATCTTTTGGTTCTGAATGCCATTTTGGATGCCAACCTTTCTTTCCATAATAAACCATTAGTTCACCTACACTTTCAAAATCGGCGGCATTTTTCGCATTAGAAGCTTCAAATTTCGCAATTTTAATAATGTTATCGCGGGCGTCCATATCCTTTTTTATATCCGCCCCGTCGCGCAATCCTTTTTTTATCCTCAGTTCAATTTCGCATAGATCGCGCGCGTAATGTTGGAGAATAGGGGTTGAAACGTTTTGAGTAGCAAGTATTTGATTGTAATAATCTTCTAGAAAAAGTAGATCTTCCGCAGAATAAGAATTAGACCAAGTTCTTTTCAATTTGCGCAATTTAGCTTCAGAAAGCGCCGCAATATCTTCATCAATTGTACCTTCTTCGCGCGCAAGTCTCCAACGTTCATTTTCATCTGCCCATTGCAACGATTGATAATGTTCGTCTAATAGGGTATTGAAATATGCTGTTAAAGTATGATCTTTATGAATTGCATAAAGTTGTGTCCATTTGTCTAAGTCGAAAGGAACATCAAGCCAGCGGCAAAGTCTATCAACCTCACCCATATTATCCTGATGCACCATCAATTCTAAGCAAGATGTGCAAATTTGAGAGCGATGAGAAGGGAAGAAACTTGATGGGGTATATTGAAACTCATAAATTGGTTTCTCCTGACGACATTTCAAGCATCTTCGAGTCTTTATTTCGTCTGTCATAAGCCGATTGACCTCCTCTTGCTATTCTTTTTTGTTTTTCACATTCTTTACAATTAGAAGCAAATTTATCTTTGCGACTGTTATTTGTGGCAAAAAAGTAGTTGTTTCGCGGCAACCATCTCTTACAGGTAAAGCAACGTTTCCTCTCATTCATTGGCGTAGTAAGAAGCATACGATGTTTGGTTGCGGCGGCCGCCATTTTTTCTGGTATTTCTTTTGCGAGAATTGTGCAAATATGGTTTTCGTTATACTTTAACCCATATTTTTCTTGAAGCTCCTCCCTAATTTCACTGTAGGAAGCACGGTCAATTTTACGTGTTAGTATGTATTCGCGCACAGGAGAAAAATCGGCCATATCAAAGTAGCGGTCAAAATCGTAGATAAGGGTGCGGCCCCAACTATCTAATTTTTCGCCCAGTTCCATATAAATTGCAGAATAATTGTTGATTAATGCTTTAATGTGAGAGGGATTTTCCCAGTCAAATGTGTGTTTGCGCACTACCCATTTCACTTCAATTTCTTTCGTAATTGGATTTTCGCGTGTTTCGTAATCTTCCAAATTCTTACTTATTGTGTGTAAGAGGGCGTTGTCTACGCGTTCTTGCCATTTGGTGAAGGGCATCCAATAGTATGAATCGGAATCCCAGTTATAGGTTTGGGCTTTTGGAGGGGTTAGCGCGAGAAAGTGCAAGGTAGGTTTGTAGGCATCTTTTAAATAGTATTGGTGGCGGCGAATATCTATGAGAGAATGCTTTAATTGGTAAAGGCGGTATGAATCGGTGAAAATTTGGGTGTCTTCGTCAGGTGGTAATTTGCCTTCATTTACCGCAACGATGTGGTCTAGCCTATCAATGCATTGCCATAATTCGTGCATACCAGGTATTTCGGAATCACCTGGATCAATAAGTTCGCCAGTTTTTTTATCATATTTGGGACGATGTATAGTGGGCTTCTTTTTAGTATAAATATATTTGGAGTCAATGGATTGAAGGGCTTGTTGGTCGCTTAATGGATTTTCTAGAATTTCGTCAAGCGATTGAACTTTATCGGCTGCGCGTTGGAAACTATTATAGCGTTTATTGGAGTCGGTAGTTTCACCACGTTGAACCGCGTTTTTCCCTTCTTCATCTTTGCCATATAAGATGTAGGATGCCATTTGTTCTAATTCAGCATTAGTAGGTCTTGAATCTAGCGTGTCTAGGATGTCTTCAACTGCGTGAAGACGGTCTAAATCGCGTTCGATAGAGTAGTCGAGTGAATACTTTTTTTTCATATTTACATCTCCGTTAGGAGATACAACTTCCTTCATTATGTATTTTATCATATTTTGGGGAGAAAGTCAAGTGTTTGAAGATAGTTATAAAATTTTCCGGTTGGTGGAATTTGGGCAGCGCCTTAACATAAACTTAACATAAACTTAACAAATCCTTAAACATACCCGCCCCTGGCCCGGCTTTAGCACTTTATCACGCTAAAGTGCTAACGCGTTGCCACTTTAACACGGTGAAGTGGTAAATCGAAACCACTTTAACACGCTAAAGTGGTAAAATGTTAACACTTTATCATATTAAAGTGCTACCCCATAGAAGCGTTTCACTTTAAAAAAAAGTAGGGGTATATAAATGTTTTAAAAACGAGCACAAGCGAAGGCCACCCACCCGGCCGACAGCTTTGGTAGAGAAAGCAAGCAGGCCCCTCTTTACTATGCTAAAGTGGTAAAGCGTTAATAACTGGCCGGGCGCTTTACTATGGTAAAGCGTAGAAGCAAGTCGGCACCACTTTAGTATAGTAAAGTGGCAACGTAAGAAAGTAGGGCCTACTTTAGTATACTAAAGTGGTAAAGCATTACTACACCAGGCCCAGAAACTCGGCACCACTTTAGTATAGTAAAGCGCTAAAGTCTACAAGTCCGCGGGACTTCATCACGGTGAAGTGCTAAAGTCGAGTGTACTTTAGCATAGTAAAGCGTAAAAGTCCACCAGGTTGGTGGACTTTAGTGTGATAAAGTATAGTAAAGGCGAGGGCTTTATGCCCTCGCCGCGATTGCTTTCGCTATTGTGTTCTCATTCGCAAGGCTTGCGGATTCAAACTTAATCTGATACTTTGTGCCGTTGATAGTGATATCGCCGTCGATGTAGTAGGGGATTGAATCTTTGTGCCATTCCTGTCCAGCCTTTTCGGTGACCCACTTCTCAAAGGCCTCGCCTTTGTTCTTCCGACTTGCGAGAACTTCGTCCGCGGTGCCGATGTAGGCGGCGCCCATGTTCAACAGGCGGTGACGGGCGATTGCGTTCATCCGGATCCGGAGCTTTTTCGCGCCACCGTGGGAAGTGCTTTCTCTGTCCATTGCCACCAGCCATTCGGGCAGGTGGGGCAGGTAGATGGTGTAAACCGCGTTATTAAGGATGAAACCGATGATGTAGGCGGCCGCGGCGGTGGTGGCGTTGTAGGCGTTCAGCAGATTCAGCATTGTTAGCACCTCTCTCTCATTTCTTGACTATATTATAGCATACCGGAATAGCAAAGTCAATAGGTTTTTTGCGAATTAACCAACGCTTAACATTCGTCCGCAGGCAGTTAGTTATAACTAACCAATGCCTTCACTCTCCCCTGTCCCTCCGTTCCGGTGCATCTATAGTATAACAGAAAAGAGGGCTTTTGTCAAGCCCTCTTTGTGTTAAGTTGATATTAAAGAATACCAGTTATTTTTGCCACCAGCGGAGACAAAATCAGCATTAACAGACCAGCGATCATGCCCCAATTTACCAACCAATGAGGATCATCAGCATGGGCGATACCCACAAAGCAAGCAACTACAGCAATTATTACATACACAGGAAGAATCCACATCATTGTTTTTCTCTCCTTTTCTTTCCCTTTCGTTGATACTATTATAGCATATGCCCGGGCGTTTGTCAATACTTTTTTATGTTAAGTGTATGTAAAGTTGCGGGCCGGTCAAAATAGTTAGTTAGTGTAAACTAACCAGGCAGGCCCACAAAACGGGCCAGTGGAGTTAGTTTAGGTAAACTAACTTCTCCGGCCAGAAAAGAAACACAGCGCGAGTTAGTTTAGGTAAACTAACTCAACGGGCCTGTTTGGTTAGTTTAGACTAACTAACTCATACAGTAAAAAAAAATAAAAGCGCTTTCGCGCTTTATTAGTCTTCCATATCCCACACCCACAGGTTGATCGCGTATTCCTGTCCGTCCATCATCTCAATCACGTCATACAGTTCGATGTTGTTTTCCTCTACCCACTTATCGAACTTTTCTTCGTCGTTGTTGTACCAGTCCCACACCATGTTCTCAAGTTCCTGCGCCTTGTTGAAGTCCTTGCTGTACAGCTTGTTGAAGTATTCGTAGATGTTCATCATTTTTTTTTACTTCCTTTCTCTCTCAACCTTGTGACTATATTATAGCATACACTTTGCCGGTTGTCAATAGGTTTTTGCATTTTTCTTTGTTAAGTGTATGTTAACTATCTGGCCGGGCAATAGCACTTTACCATAGTAAAGCGATGTATATTTGCGTTCTGGCCCGTTTCTGGCCAGACTAACCAAACCGGCCAGCTTTTCATACTTCAAAAAATCGGCCAGAAAAGGCGATGCCAAAAAGTTGCACAAAATGTTAAGTAGTTATGTTAAGAGCGTGTTAATTCAGGCCACTATCAGGTCTAGAATTAACATAGCCTTAATACAGTAAGTAAAACCTTTGTGCAACTTTTTAGCAAGTGAATCACTTGGCTTTATCCAATTGTCCGGCCAGATGAGTTAGTTTAAACTAACTAACTTATATAAAGACAAAAGAAAAAGGCTTTCGCCTTTTTCTTAATCGTCGCACCACGCGAACCACTCATCCACGGTCAAGCCTTCCTTGCGCAGGTTGTAGACCATGCGCTTGTAGCCGTTGCGGGAAGTCTTGGTGTCCAGCTCCCAGTAATCGCTCTCGGCCTTGTTGATGGTGTTAAAGCGGGCTTCGGTCATATTGGCGACGATGGTGCGGATGGTCTCGATGTTCTTCATTTTTTTTACTTCCTTTCTTGTCCCTTTCGTTGTACTAATTATAACACGTTTGTCCGGGTTTGTCAATACCTTTTTGTGTTAACTGTATGTAAACTTCTCGACCGGTCAATCGTAGTTAGTTAGTGGAAACTAACTCTACTGGCCAGGAAAGTTAGCCATAACTAACTCTAAAGCAAAAGTAAAAGGCAGGTTAAATACCTGCCTTCCACGCCCAACACTCAATCCATCCAGTATAATTGTAGTCGATGATAACATCGTCGTAAATATTGGAAGTCTCACAGTCATCCAGCATCACGGCGACAATATCACCAATATAAATATCTTCCACATCTTCCACCCATTGCCAAAGATTACCACCAAAATCTTCCGCGGTGATCACATCTTCATCAATGCCAACAACCATCATAGTAGTGGGATAAATCTCCGCACGTGCCACGCCAGAGACGCACATAACCAACACACCAACAAGCAGAGCAATCCACCACAGCCGCCACAGCACATTAACCAACTTTTCCATCTTCATCTTAATTTACCTCTCTTTCTTTTGTTGTATATAGTATAACACAACCACGCTTAAATGTCAATACCTTTTTATGTTAACTATAAGTAAAGTTGCCTGGCCGGCCGTGGAGTTAGTTATGACTAACTAACTACGCAGGTAAAGAAAAAAACGAGGATTATTCCTCGTTTTCATCCTGCCAGCCGATTGCGAACTCATAGGCGATCTCAAGAATCAGCATATCATCAGTGCGTTCACACTCTCCAAAGAAGTAAATCGTGGCGGGATGTTCAAAACCGAACTTGTGGATTACGTTCTTCTTCATCTCATTCAGCGTCATTGTTTTTTTCTCCTCTCTCTTTTGTATCTTTATTATACCACTTAACCGGATACTTGTCAATACTTTTTGCGTATTTTTCTTTGTAAACTTTATGTTAACTCACCGGCCGGCCAGGAAGGTTAGTTTTCGCTAACTAACTCGCTGGCTTAATAAAAAGTTTGGGTTAGTCAACCCAAACTTTCTTGACGTTCTTGCGGTTGGGGCTTGTCCAGTAAGCCATTTCCTTGTCAAACCATCCGCGATTGATGTCCAGCTTCAGAATGGTGCCGTTGGTGAATTCGATGTTAATGTGCTTCATTTTCTTAACCCCTTTTCTCTCTCTTTGTTGTCTTTATTATACCAGAGATTCAGCGAACTGTCAAGTTAAGAGTTCGTTAACTCCACGGCTTTTATGCCCGTGTTCCTTAACAGCCCGTCCTTTCCTCTCTTCTTGACTATATTATAACACATCAAACCAGGTTTGTCAATACCTTTTTATGTAAACTTTATGTTAAGTTGTTGACCGGCCAGGTATTGAGTTAGTTAACGTAAACTAACTAGCCAGGTCAACACATAACTGGCCGGGGCTTTAACACTTTACCATAGTAAAGTGATTCAAATCGCCGTTTTAAGGCGATTTCAGAATTAAAACTAACCGGCCGGTTAATACTACCCGCCAGAATTGCCTTAAAATCGAAATCCGAAAAAGTTGCACAAAATGTTAAGCCGAATTGTTAAGAACAGGTAAAGAAACCCATTACGAAAACGTTTTCTACCGGCCAGATTAACACGTTCTTAACATTCGTGCTTAATAATTTGTGCAACTTTTTCCAATAGTGAAAAACTAAAAAAGGACATTTTTTAAATGTCCTTTTTAATGGGTTTAATGGGCTTAGCAGACGCAAGCCCAAACCTCTTCATAATCCAGTCCCAACCGCGCCGCCACGGTCTGGCAAGCTTCCATCAGGTAAACGTCCTGCTCGTGCTCGTCCAGCGCGTTCCATTCGGTTCCCTCGTCCGCCAGGATGTTGTCCACCAGCGCGTCCACCATCCGCTCAACCTCGCGACGGGCTTCCTTGTTCATCTCATACAGATTCATCATTTTGATTACCTCTCTCTCATTTCGTTGTACTTATTATATCATATGCCAGCAAATTTGTCAATACTTTTTTATGTAAAGTATATGTTAACTTACGGGCCGGGGCAGTTAGTTTTGACTAACTAACTATTACAAAAATATTACAGCTTTGCGCGACTCTCTCTTGTGAGGGCGTTTTTGAGGGCTAAAACAACCGGCCGGTTTATTATACGCGGGAAAAACGGCTCTACGGGGCGATGCGAAAAAAGTGCACAAAACATTAAGAAGAAATGTTAATTCCAGGTTAAGAAACCCCTTACGAAAACGATTTCAGCAGGTCAAATTAACATAACCATAACACTTCTTCTTAATATTTTGTGCAACTTTTTTCTCTCCGTAGGCCACCAGGTTTTTGAGCAAAATAAAATATGAAATACTTTTGTAATATTTAACCGGCCAGGAGTTTGACTATCTTTGACTATTGACCATTACCATACTATCACTTTAATATAGTAAAGTACCGGCCAGCGGAGTTAGTTAACGCAAACTCATTAATTGAACTCAATCGGTTAGTTATAACTAACTATGGGGTCCCCCGTATATTATACCACATCAATGTTAACTGCGTATTATCGCAATGTTAAAACAATATGACTTTTTTCTGTTAAGAACAGGTTAAGAAACGCTCCGGCCCGGCGGGTTAGTTAATGCTAACTAAGCAAATCCTGGTTGCTTTGCAACCTATGGTAGAAAAATGATTGCAACCACAGGTAGAAACAACTTTACATAAAGTTAATCTAAAAATGCTTACCACTTAACATTATTCTGTTATACTATATACAGTTGAAAGAGAGGTGCTTGAAATGAAGTTTTCCGAAATGGTCAAAGCGCGCAAGGCTCTGGAAGCCGCGGAAAAGACTATGATCTGTTTCCAGATGGGTGGCATCGGTTACGCCATCGTGACCGAGCTCCGCGACAGCTGGATCAAGCAGGATCGCGAAAGCTCTAAGCGTGGCGGTCAGCTGAAGGCGCGCATCCGCTTGAATCAGCTGGACCGCGCCGCGCTGGTGAATCGCGCGGGTTGCATCCGGCTGGGCACGATGGACGAGCTGACCGAAGCCTACGCCGTCGCCTACGAAAAGGCGCAGGGCAAGAAAGCTCCGAAGAATAACGGCTGGGTTTACGAGTGCGCGGTCACTGAACGGCTGGGCGGTCAGACCTGGGAGCCCGACAGCGTGCCCTTCTGGAAAGCTCCTGATGTGGTCATCGACGGCATCGGCTACCAGGTCAAGGGCGACGGCGCCGAGTGGTTCACCGAGCGGTGCCTGATGAACGCCATCACCGAGATGGGCTACTAAGCCCATCTCAGTCGCCCGAAGGTTAACAAAACCTTAACTTGACAAGCTACGCCAGCTGTGATATAATAAGTACAACGAAAGGCAAGGAGGAAATGAGAATGAAGATGTGGCTGGTTGACTACCGCGGCGCCGACGGTGCCACCTACACCCGCAGGATGTCCTGCGAGGTCCTAGAGCTCCTAGAGGAGCTCGGGCCCCAATACGGGGTTGAGGTCTTGGGAGCCATTGAGCTCCCCTGACCTCAGGACATAGAAAGAAACGAGAGGAGAAATTAAAATGACTAAGACCGAACGCATCCAGAACCTTAACGCTATGTTAGAGAACGCCAAAGACAAGCGCGACGAAGCTATCCGTGCTGGCAGATTCCAAACCGCAAATAAGTGGATCACCAAAGTGGTCAGCCTTCAAATGATGATTGAGCGGGTCGAGCAGGAATAATCCTGCCGACTGGCCGGCCCGCATTTTAACACAACCTTAACACAAAACCTATTGACTTTCCTGGTGCGATAGTTTATAATAGTATTAGAAAGTGAGGGAAAGAAAATGGAGCGTAAGATTTACACCTTTGAAGAATCTATGGTTATTCTGGAGCAGATTATGAAGGACAACAAAGATGTCCTTATCCGCTTGAAGGAAAAAGATACCTATACCGTTGAGGACTTTCTCACCAGCCGCGAACATAACAAAAACTTAACTTGACAACCACTAACCAATCTGTTATAATAAATACAGAAAGAGCGAAGGGAGTAATTAAAATGAAGTTCTATATGGTAATGTGTCATCGGGGTCATTGTGGCGTAGGCCATAGCACTGAAATTAAGTTCGCAATCCGTGCGAACAATCTGCTTGAAGCGTGCGACAAGGCGAAGCGGATGCCGAGCGTCAAGCATACGCGGATGGCAATTTACGGCAAGGAAATCACCGAGCAGGAATACAACGAATATCGACAGGTAAGTGCTTACGAGCGCTTTAACCAGAACCAGCAGAAAGCAAGGCGCAGACGTTAAGTCTGCGTTAACTTTCTGGCCGGCCAGCGAATTAACAATAACTTAACTTGACTTTGACGCCAAGAAAGTATATAATATATACAGAAAGAGAGGGAAACAAAATGAAGTTTTTGGTAGTTATTTGGGCGATTGCTATGGGACTGCTTGGTATCTTTGGCACTGTTCACGCGGATGATACCGATAAAAATGGAAACTACAAAATTAATTGGCGAATGCTTTTGATGTTTGTTATGTTTCCGTTAACCCCTATTGTAGCACACTTCTGTGGCTTAATCTAATCTTAACTTGACTTTTCACCAATTCTATGTTATACTATATACAACAAGTGAGGGAAACACTTAAAAACCAGAAAGGTAACAAGATGAAGAAAATTGCTATTATTGCTCTGATTATCGCTCTGTGTCTGATGCTGACCGCGTGCCAGATCGGCAACCGTAAAATCGGATTCGACACTACGCAGACTTTCCGTTGGGCCATCATCCAGTTGGGCAACGGCGAATTGATTGAAGGCCCTGTTGATTATTGGCGGGATTTTGACGAATCTGACGCCGTTCAGATTACTGTTAAGGGTGTTACTTACCTGACGCACTACGCCAACGCAATCCTTGTAACCGAGAAGCCTTAACGGCTTCTTGGTTATTTTTATGTTAAATCTTGCGCCGGCCAGCGACTTAACAAACAATTAACTTGACTTCCACCAGAAATTATGTTATTATATATATGTCGAAAGGAAAGAGGGAGTGATTCCATTGGGTTAGAGTAAGGGGCAACAGACCACTTGGCGGTGGAGAACTGACCCCACGATTACGCGAAAACCGTTCCCCATTGACCTTGGGCAAGTTAATGATGTTTGAAGCCCAACAGCGCGGAGTAGCTAACCGCGCTGTTTTTTAATAAAAAATTAACTTGACTTTTGTTTTCACATCTATTATAATATATATAGAAAGAAACGAGAGGAGATTTCATTTATGACTGTTTACGCTATTTTCTGTGGCAACTTCGGTGGCTCTTCCTATTACCGCACGCGCGAAGAGGCGCAGGCGGCCGCCAATTTCAGAACTAATTGCACTGGTCACAAGTGAGATGTGCGGGAGATTATTCTCCCATAACTCCCCCGTTAATTTTATTTTAATTTTCTGGCCGGGCGCCAATGTTAATTTTAAATTAAGTATCCCAAAACCACTTGACATTTCATTTTAAATTTGATATAATATATATAGAAAAAGAACAGAGGAGGAAATCCTAAAATGCGCGAATGGAATGAACTTACTGATCAGGAACAGGTTTATATGTATTGGGGTTATATCGAAAGCACCGACGAAAGCATTTCATTTTCGGAATTTGATGAGATGATGCAAGGGATTTACTTTGAGTAAATCCCATAATTTCATTTGTAAAATATAGGTAAATTTACTGGCCGGCCAGCGAGTTAGTTTCCCTAAACTAACTGTTAATTTCATTTTAAAATCGTATCCGGCCCGGAATGTTAAATCTATATTAAACATCCCAAAAACTCTTGACTTTTAGTTCCGCTTCTGGTATTATATATATAGAAAAGAGAGAGGGGAAACGAAAATGAAAAAGACGATTTAGAAGAAAATGCTTTAATGTCCCATCCATCAAACCACAATTTATATGGAGGTGGTAATATGAATTATAATTTATTGCCTAATGAAGAAATAAAAGCAATAGAACAATATCCCGATTATTTAATTACTTCTTTTGGTCGGGTATGGAGTAACCAAAGTCAAAGATGGTTAACACCAACAATAAATAAACGCGGTAATCATCAACGTGAATATGTATCATTAGGCCGTGGCAATAAAGAATATGTTCACAGATTGGTGGCCAAAGCTTTTGTTCCAAATCCAAATAATTATGATGAAGTAGACCATATAGACGCTAATGGATTAAATAATCACGCAAATAATTTAAGATGGGTTACTCATCAACAAAATATGGATAATGAAATAACAAAAGAAGCAGTTAAGCAAAATACTGGTTATTATTGTGAAATAGAAGAAATCGCGACAGGTAAATTATTTATTGGATATGAAGAAGTAGCAAAGTGTTTTAATGTTTCAAGACAAACAGTATTAAATCATACGAAAAATAAAGTAAAAAATCCTAAATGGAGATTGACAGGTAAACGCATACGACCCGAAGATTAACTTCGGGTTAAGTATTTACCCGGCCAGCGAGTTAACAAGAAATTAACTTGACATTGAGGTGAAAGTAGTATATAATATAATCAAGAAAGAGAGAGGAGCAAATAAAAATGAAAAGCACAATCTGGTTCGATCTTGATGGTACTCTGGCGGGTCTGTATGATGTTCCTAACTGGCTCCCGATGCTGATTAACAGCGACCCCACGCCCTACAAGCTGGCGACCCCGCTGGTGAATATGAACAAGCTGGCGCGGACGCTGAACAAGCTCCAGCGAGCTGGTTACAAAATCGGCGTTATTAGCTGGCTGAGCAAGTCCAGCACTCCCGAATATGACGAAGCTGTGACGAACGCCAAGCTGTGGTGGCTTAACAAGCACTTAACTTCTGTTAAGTGGGACACCATCAAGATTGTGGCCTACGGCACGAGCAAAATTGCCGAGTGTGGCGGTGGGATTCTGTTCGATGACGAGGACAAAAACCGCAACGAATGGGGCAAAGATGCCTACCATCCCGATATGATAATGGAAATCCTGTCGAGCCTTGTGGCTTAACAGGATTTTAACTTTCCGGGCCGGGCAACAACTTAACATATTCTTAACTTGACTTCTCCCAAAACCTATGGTATTATATATTTAGAAAGGGGATGGGACTTATGACTTTTAAAATGTATGATTTTGATAGTATGCGCCAATGGCTTCATACTCTGCCAGGGTCTTTCGAGATTCGACGCGCACGAGTTAATATTTTTGACCGCTATCGCTATCGTGAAGATTATGAAGCCATTTATGGTTTCATAAAGGAAATGGGTGGAGAAATAAAGGACGATTAAATCGTCCTTTAATTTTATGTTAAGAAAAATCCCGGCCCGTTTGTTAACACAAACTTAATGGAAGATATGCGGCCCAAAGAATACTAAACCAAAGAATACCAGTGCGGTAAGTATCTCAAAAAGAATACTACCAACCGACTTCCAATTAATATCCCGCACAAAACGACGTGCCCGATAGGAAAAAGAATTACGATTACGTTTCATATTATCGCCCTCACTTTCTATATATACTATACCATAAATTAAGAGAGAAAGCAAAGACATTCTTTATTCTATATTATGACAAAATTAAGACAAGTCCCGGCCCGGTTAGTTAAGACTAACTAACTGTTAAGAAAAAGAAAAGAAGGCTTACGCCTTCTTCTCCTTAGCCTTGGCTACCTTGGAAGCGTGTTCTGCTTCCTTGACAGCCTTGGCCTCAGCCTTGATTTTCTTCTCGGCTTCCCACTCCTGAGCAACCTCGTAGGGGTCGAAAGCCTTGGACACCTTAGTGTCCTTGTAAGCCTTGGACTTGACGGAGACTTCCGTCCAAACTTCCTGCCCATCAACCACTTGCAGGATGGCGAAAGAGGCATCAGCGAACTTGACGGCCTCGTTTTCCATCAGCGAGGGCATAATCGCGGAGATGGTCATCTGGCGAGCGGTGGACTTGATTTCGTTAGCGTTCATACTCATTCTAATTCCCTTTCTGGTTTTTGGGGCTTTTCCTTACCCTTTCTGGATTTATTATAGCAGATTCAGCGACGTTTGTCAAGTTAAGTGTTGGTTAACTTTCGCGGTGTCCCCACCGTCCGACTTGTGTCGTCCTTACCTCTGCCCTTGGAACAATTTAATTATAGCAGAATTTCTAACTGAAGTCAAGCACTTTACAAAAACTTAACATTCGCGGGCCGGCCCGCGATTTAACATAATCTTAACACGCCAAACTCTTGACTTTGAGGGAGAGTTCTGCTATAATAAATATACAAGGTGAGGGGAGCGAGCAAAACCTCACGCGGGGCCACCAAAGGTTAAAGTGCGCACTGGACTAAAACCCGAAAACTGCTCGGAAACCGTGGCCCTTGGGGAGTAAGGGCGACAGTCCTCTCCCCAAGATAACAAACTTTTAACTTGACATTATATCAAAACCGTGGTATAATAAATATGTTGAAAGGGTTGAGGGAGTGTAGCTCAGTAGGAAGAGCACTAGACTTTTAATCTAGGCGTCGTGGGTTCGATTCCCACCACTCTCACCACTTCACGAAATCTTAACTTGACAAGGTTGGGAAATCGTGATATAATAAAGGTGTTGAAAGAGAGAGGGTTCGGTTACAAACTGTGGCTCGTAACTACGGTGAAGATTCTCATTCGAATCGCCGACGGATGATAACGGAATGTTATGCCAAACCTCTTTTAACAACTTAATATTGCGGGATGGAGCAGAGGTCAGCTCGCTTGCCTCATAAGCAAGAGGTCGTAGGTTCGAATCCTACTCCCGCTACCAATTACTTTAACAAACTCTTAACTTGACATTATAGCCGATTGGTGCTATAATAAATACATCAAAGGGAAGGAAAACCCAACAAACCAGAAAGGAACACAACACTATGAAGAAGAACGTTTTTGAGATGGTCGTCGCTATGGTCAACGGTCGCGAGGTCGCCGATATGGACACCCTGCGCAACGAGATCAACGCCGAGTATGAGCGTATGAACGCCAAACGGCAGGCTAATCAGGATGCCTACACCGTCGCGCACGACGTGTTGATGGGCGCTCTGACGGACAAGGAACAGACCGCTAAGGAACTGTTCGAGCGCAACGAGTGGCCCGATGGCTTCACGCAGGGCAAACTCAACTACGCCCTGCGCGCTATGTGGGCGGACGAGGTTCGCAAGATCGACAACGGCAAGAGCGCGAACACCTACACCCGCAAGTAAGAAAAGCCCTTCGGGGGCTTTTCTTTTTACCATTTCATTGTTAAATCTATGTTAAATTTCGGGCCGGACAATTGTTAATTTTATTTTAAAAACCTACCCGGCCCGCCAATGTTAAGATTTGGTTAACTTTCCCATTAAGTGCTTGACTTTCACCGTAATTTCTGCTATTATATATATGTCGAAAGGAAACAGGGGCTAAAAACCTTCGATGCTCGGAGATGGCCACCGAGCTTGCGAGCCCCGAACTTCACGAAGAATTAACTTGACAAGAGCGAAACTTCGTGATATAATAAAGATGTTGAAGGGGCCATGGTGCTAACAGTTAACCAACAAAGTTAATAAGTGCAAAGCCCCTTTAACAAACTCTTAACTTGACATTATAAGCACAACGTGCTATAATGAATATACAAAAAAGAGAAGGAAACTCTCAAAAACCAGAAAGGGTAACAACTATGAAGAAGAACACCATCACCGCTCTGTATAACTACTTCGTGAAGAACGACGACACCGTTGACCTGTCCGCCGTGGTTGAGGACATCCGCACCGAGTTCGAGAAGTCTGTGGCGAAGGCTTCTGCGAAGATGGACGCCTACGAGCAGGCGAAGTCCATCGTTCTGTCCGCTATCGCGGACGCCCCCCTGACTGTGAAGGACATCTTCGCGGTTTGCGAGGACGAACTGCCTGACGGCTTCACCGCCAGCAAGATCCAGTATGGTCTGCTCCACTACTGGAACGACGAGGTTGTCAAGATTGACAACGGCAAGGCTCCCTTCACCTATCAGGCGAAGTGAGCATAAAAACGCCCTTCGGGGCGTTTTTCTTTACATTTCATTCTGTTAAGTTTTCGTTAATTTTCGGGCCGGACGCGAAGTTAACAATCATTTAACTTACCCGGCCCGCGAATTAACAAACTCTTAACTTGACTTTCAGCCCTCGCAGATATATAATATATACAGAAATTAGGAAAGGAACTCGCTGTTATGATTATGAAACTGACTGACCGCTTTATCCTCGTTCTGGACGTAGAAACCGCTAACTCTCTTGATGATGCTCTTGTATACGATATTGGATGGCGTGTTATCGACCTTTTTGGTAAGGTTTACGCCGAAGGGTCTTTCGTGATTCGGGATATTTTCGTCTATGAGCGTGAAATCGTAAAAGAAGCCTACTACGCTAATAAGATTCCCGAATACGTCGCAGACATCCAGCAGGGCAAGCGTGAAATGGTTAATTTTATGGAAGCCCGCCGTCGTATTCTTAACGTAATGAAGCGTTTTAACTGTCATACTGTCGGAGCGTATAACGCGAACTTCGACAGGAACGCACTTAACAAAACTCTCCGTTTCTTAACGAAATCTAAATATCGCTACTTCTTCCCTTACTCTACTAACTTTGTATGTATTTGGAATATGGCTTGTAATTCTGTTTGCCAGCGTGGAGAATATCGGACGTTTGCCGAGACTAACCGCCACTTTTCCAATCACGGCAAGAACTACCGAGCCACAGCCGAAACGGTTTACGCTTTCTTAACAGATAACGCAAACTTTACAGAGGAACACAAAGGGCTTGACGATGTAAAGATTGAATGTGAAATCTTTGTTAAGTGCTTTGAGGAACTCGGCGGGGTTATGGGAATAAAAAGAAATTGTTGGCAACGTGTAAAACGGGGAGCTATTGCTCTCCGTTAATTCTTTGTTAATTTTCGGGCCGGGCCAGAACTTTACATAAAATTAACTTGACTTCTTATCTAACTTCTGCTATACTATAATTACAAAAGGAAAGGGGATTTGAATTATGACTGTTAAGGAACTGATTGCCATCCTGAATACTCTGCCCTCCGATGCGACCGTCGTTTATGCCGCCGACCGCTTTGTCGCCGATGAGGTCATTTATGATGACTATGATAACACGGTGACTTTCGCGGGCACCGACGAGTTTGGGGACATCCCTGACGATGTAGATGAGACTAACTACGACCCCTACTGCGGTTGTGATATGTTTGAAATCTGCGGGTCAATTGATGAGGAATGGTGATTAACCATTCCTTAACAATTGCCCGGCCTGCCGTTTAACATAGTTTTAACTTGACTTCTGCGTGTGAATCGTGTATACTATATATAGAAAGTGAGGGAAAACAAATGAAAATTATTTTTACTATTTTTATTATCGTTTGGGGTTTATTGGGTATATGCGGTTTGATTAATTGTAAGAAAGAACGAGTAATTTGGGAACTTTTAATCTTTGGTATATCCATACCTTTTCTTCCCGTTATTGCGAAACTCTGCGGTTTAATCTAATCTTAACTTGACATTTTACTCTAAAACATATATAATAAATACAGAAAGTGAGGAAAAACAAATGGAGAAGAAAAATCAGAACCGCGAAACTTGGGTCGGTTATCGCCCCAGCGTTATGCCTGCGAAGAAGAACAACAAGAAGCACACCCGCAAAGAGGGCAAACAGATTTGCCGTAATGCTATGAAGGGAGATAAGGATTAATATGTGGTATAATTTTCGTGACGAAATCGGTAATAAAATCGTTCAATGGATTATGCGACATATCCATTGCTACGCATCTACTTTTTACACTTGTTGCTCTTGTTATTATCCTGCCGACGTTAAAATTATGACGAACAGTTTTTTAGATAATGAAAGGGGATAAGAATTAAATGGAAATTTACATCGTTACCATCTTTGATTATCGCAACTGTGCCACCACTCTTGTGGGTGCTTATTCTACCCACGCCAACGCCCATACCGCAATGGATGGGGCAATGGCCGCGGACTATGGGCAGAGTGAATATACCGATTGGGATACCGATTGGGCAGGCGGTCAGTGGTGGTATTTCTATGAAGGATATACCGCACAGATTGAGCGGACTATTTTGGACGATTAACACGGATTGTAAAATCCGTGTTAACTCCGCCCGGCCCGAGATTTAACAAACTTTTTACTTGACTTTTTATAGAATTTATGGTATTATATTTATAGAAAGTGAAGGGAGAAAGTCAAATGTTTACTATTACTTTTATCATTGATAATCATATTGATTTTGTGCGGTGCTTTACCAAAGAAATTCTTAAACACAATCTTAACGTTTTGAAAGAACGTCAAGCAGAAATTATTTCTATTAAGAATGACCGCGGCGAAACAGTTAACATATAATTAACTTGACTTCCTAACCCCAATGTGCTATACTATATACAGAAAGTGAAGGAAAACACTAAACCAGAAAGGAACTAATACCTATGAGCAAAGCATCTCTTGAAACCGAAATCCGCAATCAGGTTCTTCAGACTGTCATCGACGCGGTGAACCCCATCAGCGACATCCTCCCGATTAGTGCCAGCGAACTCGCCCTCCCCATCGTGGACAGCGAAGGCAACGAAAAGTTTGCCGTTATCAAGGTGAGCATCCCTCGCGGTGAGCGCGACGGTAACGGCGGTTACATTCCCTTTGACGGTTACGCCGCCGCCGAAGATTGGAAACTCGTCCTTGCGGAGCGTGCCGACAAGGTAGCCAAGCGGAAGGAAAAGGCGGAGCGTGCCGAAAAGGAACGCGCCCGCAAAGCCGAAGCACGCAAGACGATCAAGAAACTTAACACGGTGGGTTTTAAAGCCCTCGTGTCCGAACCGATAAAAGAGGGTGAGTAATCACCCTCTTTGTTATTTTTATGTTAATTTTCGGGCCGGCACGGAAGTTTACACAATCTTAACTTGACTTCGTATTTAATTTGATATATACTATATATAGAAAAAGAAAGGAGCAAACCTAATATGCCGCTTAAATCCAAATCTCAATTCGATTCACTCCTCGCTATGACCGCTCTGCTTAACAATGAGGAACTTGAAGCCCTCGCTTTTAAGTGTGAAGAGCTAATTAAAGACCGCGAACGCATCAAGCGTGAAGAACTGCGGCAGGAACTAATGGGGAATCTTCAAAAGGCCATCGGCGATATTCTCCATAACGGTTTCAATCTTATGATTGAAAACGTTGAAAATCCAAATTGGGCGGTTCGATTCTTGCCTGATGAAATTTATCATATCGAAATTGAGTAGCGGTTCGCCGCTACTTTAATTTTATGTTAAGAACCCGCCCGGCCCGCTTTGTTAAGATTGTGTTAAATAGTCCCATAACTACTTGACTTTGAACAGAATTTCCGCTATAATTATATATGTCAAGAGGGCAAGGGAAACCGAAACCCACCAAGAAAAAGAAACAAAATCTTAACTTGACAAACTTCCAAATCTCTGCTATAATAAATACACAAGAGAGGGAAGCCAAGAAGTTCAAAAGAAACTTCACAAAGAATTAACTTGACATTCTATCACGAAAGTGATATAATGAATATACAAAAGGAGAAGGAAAAACTCCTAAAAACCAGAAAGGGAAACACTATGAAGAACACTATGACTTATGCTCAGGCTCTGACTATCGCTATCGAATCCATCGACGACGCCGCGGTTATCGACCGTCTGCGCTCTCTGCGCGAAACTCTTGCGAAGCGCTCCCAGCGTAGCGAGGATTCCAAGGCCAAGGCTTCTGCGAAGCGTAAGGCTCAGACCGCCGAGAAGCGTGCGGAGATCGCTTCCATCGTGGTGCCGATTCTCCGCAAGGTCATCGACCGCGATATGACCGCGAAGGAAATCTTCGAGAGTGCGAAGGAACTGCTCCCGCAGGACTTCACCGCTCCCAAGGTTCAGACCTATCTCCTGCGTGAGATGAAGGACGAACTCGTCAAGACCGAGACCAAGGGCAAGGCGAACACCTACCGCCGCACCTAATAGTAAAGGGGCTTAACGCCCCTTTTACATTTCCTCCGAGTTAGTCTACACTAACTCGGGCCGGGTAATATTAAATTTAGGTTAACAAAACACCCGGCCCGCAAATTTACCTAAACTTTACACGAAATACCTTGATCCTTAACAGTCGTTTGTGGTATTATATATATGTCGATGAGGGAAACCAAGTCGAAAGTCGGAAGTCAAAATTAAGTTCACAAACTCTTAACTTGACAAAAGACGAAATCTGATGTATAATAGATACATCGAAGGGCGAGAGAAAAACTCCTCTCTCTCAAACTCTCAACCAAAACCTCTCGCCCTTCACAAAATCTTAACTTGACATTACATCACAAACGTGATATAATGAATACACAACAGAGGAAGGAAAACCTCAACAAAACCAGAAAGGGATTTACTATGAAGAATACCATCACTCGCGTTGACGCTCTGAACTACGCTATCGCCGCCGTGACCAACTCCAACGAGGTTCTGACCAGCCCCGATGAAATCGTCGAGGTTCTGACCAAGATTCGCGACCAGATTGCGAAGCCTCGCAAGACCAGCGACGAGGCCAAGGCGAAGGCCAAGGACAAGCGTGCCAAGGCTCGCACCGCTCTGATGGAGCAGGTTCTGCCCATCATCCGCGAGGGTGTTGCCGATGGCGGCACCGCCAAGGAGATTTTCGAGCGTTGTGCTGACACTCTGCCTGCGGACTTCACCACCGCGAAGGTGCAGTACATCCTGCTGCACGAGATGGCGGACGAGGTCGTAAAGACCGAGCAGAAGGGTAAGCCGAACGTTTACACTCTGCGGTAATAAAGAGGGCGAAAGCCCTCTTTTAATTTTATGTTAAAAATCGGGCCGGACCGCAAGTTAACAAAAACTTTACTTGACTTTTCTTCACCCAACTGCTATAATAAATACATCGAGTAAAGGAAAATACTAGATAAACCAGAAAGGATTTCTCACTATGAGTAAGGCAATTAACATCTTTATGTGCGACACAGAAACCGCAGGCGAAATTCTCAAAGCTTTGGTGTATGACTTCGGCGGCGGTACTACCACTTTGAAGGATGGCGTTTTGCGGGACACTTTGAACTATATTAATTTTAATGTGTTCTATGAGAAAAAAGATATGATGGAATCTGCCTATTATGCCAACAAACTTCCCGCATATCGGGATGAAATTTGGGAAGGCGAACGAGAAGTTTTTGACATTGTAGACATTCGGGCAAGGATTCACCAGTATTTTAAGGAGCATAACATCACTATTATTTGTGCTCACAATGCACGCTTTGATATTCGTGCTTTGAATAACTCCATCCGCGAAGCCACCAACGACCGCATTAAATACTTTTTCCCCTATGGGATTGAAGTTTGGGACACCTTGAAAATGGCGAGACAGGTTCTTAAAGAAATGCCTACCTATCGTAAGTTTTGTGAAGCTAACGGCTTTATGACTAAGCACGCCAAACCGCGTCCGCGATACACCGCAGAAGTTATTTACAGATTCATAACTAAAAATGTTAATTTTGAAGAAGCCCACACGGGTTTGCGAGATGTTGAAATTGAAACTGAAATTCTCGCATATTTGGTAAAACAGCACAAGAAAATGGATAAGGTTTTGTATCACGCCCCTAATAAGGCGTGATACTTTGTTATGCCTTTGTTAAGCGTCCGCCCGGCCCGATACTTTACAATTATTTAACTTGACTTTTTTCAAATTTAAGAGTATAATATATATAGAAAAAAGAAAGGGGATACCGATTATGGCTATCAACATCCGTCACACTTACAGCACTCACGTCGAGATCACTTACTATTCCGACTACGGTTATAATCTGCGGTGTCGCGATTGCGGACAGATGGACGACATTGCCGAGCAGGTGTGTGAAGTTCTGGTTAAGCACAACTTCGCTTACGCCGACGTGTGCTCCGCCGAAACTGGCGAGGTTCTGATGGTGGTTGAGCGGACTTAACGTCCGCTTAACATTCGCCCGGCCCGCAATGTTAAATCTTTGTAAACCTCTTGACTTTTGACCGTGATTTATGGTATTATATATATGTCAGGAGGGGAAAGGAAATGAAAGCACTTTTCAAGCGTATTGATCGCGAGACTACGGCGTGGGATTTGAACGCAGGTTGCCGTCGCTATATCACTAACAACAAGAACCAGCGAGATTTGCGTCGCAAACTCCGCAAGATGGCAAGAAAGAAAATTAACCGATTCTTCGGTTAATTTTCATAACGCCAAATATAACCGCACGCAGTTTTGTGTTTCCCATTACATACCATACTAATTCCCGAAAACTTACTTGGGTCTTTGCCCATAGCACGGGTTGCATCAGCAATACTAGTAAATCGGGCCACTTCATTCATTTGTTTATCATACTGAATTACTTTTCGTTGCTGTAATACTTTCGCAGTTTCATCGTGCCAAGTTTGAACTTCATCTAATGGATTATAATATTGCCATAAAAAATTATGAGCTTTTCCGGCCTTTCCTTCACAGCATAACTTAATATAATGTTGAGTATTAGCATTTACTGACTTACGAGCATCTTCCAAACTATCAAAGGTTTGGATTAATTTTTTATTTAAGTCAAACTGATTTACTTTAATTCCACAACTTGCTTTTGTCGCTTTACCAGACGCTTTTTGTTGACGTTGCTTTCGTTCCTCTTTTGAAATATCTCCTGCAGCTAAAATGTATAATACAGTTTTGATATTACATTCTAATAGTTGAGAGATTTCTAATGCTGTTCTTCCTTCTTTCCATAAATCAATAACTTCATCACGATTAATTATTATACGACTGTCTCCTCCTTCTTGAATATTATAACCTTCTCCCGCACGAGTAGTTGTTTCAAAAAGTTTAATTAATTCTTTTTCTTTCTCATCTGCTTCCTCTTTACTTAAATTAGTATAAAGAATTTTATGTTCTATATTATCCCATCCATATTTTTGAATTGCCGACCACATTACTTTTTGTTTATTATAACCGCTACCATTTTTACCTCAACGATTTTCAGGGTTTTGATTTGTAATACCAATATACTTTTTATCATTTGGGAAAATATGAATATATACAATCCAATTATTCATAATATCAACCTCCTTATCTTTCATTAGATAAGTGTCAGCCCTTGTAGAAACCCATATTATTTTCTCCCCAAAAACTATTTTTCCGGCCAGGATTTAACATTCTTTTAACTTGACTTTTGTCGGATTTCGGAGTATAATAAATATACAAAAGGGAAAGGAAAATCCCAAACACCAGAAAGGGTAAACACTATGCGTATCAGCAAGGCTATCGTCGATTCCAACATCCGCACCGCTATTTTCAAGGCTCTGAACGTCGCCAACATCGAGGGCTTCCACAAGATCAACGACCGCCAGTATGGTTGCATCGTTGAGGACGTGAACGGCGAACGCCGTTATGCTCGCGTCGGCGTCATTGTCGCCGAACAGCGTGAGGACGTAACCGCGGACGAACTGATGGCGTCCGAGATTGCGGACTATGAGGACAAGCAGGCGAAGAAAGCCGAGCGTGCCGTCGCTCGTGCGGAGAAGGCGAAGAAGGACGCCGAACGCAGGGAGAAGGCAAAGCGTGAAAAGGAAGGGGAGTAATCCCCTTCCCCCCTTCGGGGTTAAATTTATGTTAAAAATCGGGCCGGGCCAGAAGTTAACCAAATCTTAACTTGACTTTCCGCGTGGATAGGATTATAATAAATACAGAAAGAAACGAAAGGGGATTTCACAGTATGACGATTTACATTGTTTTTTCCAACTACTTTGACAGCGGTGTGTTCGGCACCTATTCCAGCGTCAAGCGTGCCCGCATTGCGTTTGAGCACTTCCTCGCGGAAGATGAGGACATTGTGGCTTTTGAGGATCTCGGCGGCTATTCCTACCAGTTCACTACCAAGAACGGCGAAACCTTCAGCGCCGAAATTGACTTTGATGTTCTGGACGCCGAGTTTGTCGAAGGAGTTTGTAAGAAGGATTAATAATTTATGAAGTGTCCTAATTGCGGTCAGGAATTAGAAAATTATGAAATCTATTCCGAACAATACGATAGTAAGTATTATGAAACTTATACTTGCGTTTGTCCCGATTGCGGAGAAACGTGGGAATGGGTTGATGTATATGAATTTTCCCATACCGAAGGGCCTTGGCAGGTTGATCCTAACGACCATCTTTGATGGTCGTTAACTTTATGTTAAGAAACGGGCCGGCCAGGAACTTAACAAAAAATTAAAGTGGGCTATTAGCCCACTTTAACCCATTCCATTTCTTTCCAATCATACTCATACAAGCCCACTTCATCCCACGGCAATTCATAACCAAAATAAGAATCAATCAGTTCTCTAACTTCGTGAGAAACAATTTTTTTTACACGAATCTTTTCACATCTATCAAAAGCATATTTAATAGCATATAGACCCTGCTCTACTTCATTCAAGAAAATCCAAATATATTCGCCATTTTTCCCGAAGAAATCATAAGCATTAAAAAATTCAATCAACAGATCAAAAGCCTTACTCTCGTATTCTTCACATTCTTCCAAATTATCAAACTCGGTGTCATCATAAGCAACATAAGTAATAACTTCGCGCATAATTCATATCTCCTTTGCTTTTCTACATATATAATACTACAATTCCTGCGCGAAGTCAAGTTAAATCTATGTTAACTATCCGCCCGGCCGCGAACTTTACATAAACTTTACCATAAATATGTTGCTTCTTAACAGTCGAATATGGTATTATATATATACAAAAGGAAAGGGGATTTCAAAAAATGTTGAAGTTCATTATCAATGTTGCCATCTCTGTCTGGATTACCTCTACTCTCTTTATGCTCTACTTTTGGGCTAACGCTTTCATCACCACTTGGAAGCGTGATGGTAAGATTTTTCTGCTCCCGCTTGGCAAGTTTATCTACCTTCACTTTTGCCCCATCGTTCACACTCGCCAGTGCTTTCGCATAATGCGTCGTTATGCCGAGTTGAAAACTGTACAAGAAAAAGAACGTGGAGTGTAAACTCCACGTTAATTTTCAGGCCGGGAAAGCCATTTTTAACTTGTCCTTAACACATTTTTGTGCAACTTTTCAGCATTTCGATTCTAGGGCGATTTCACACCATATAAATGACCGGCCCGTTTATTATAAATCTGAAATCGTCTCTACGAGGCGATCTAGTGTTAAGACAATGTTAAGGAATTACCCGGCCCGAAATTTAACAAAAAGTCAACATTTATCCTCGCATAAATTTAACATTAATATGGTATAATATCGGGGGAGCCACCAGTTAGTCAAGACTAACCCATCACTTTACCATACTACTATACTACTATGGTAATACTTTACCATAATAAAGTGGTAGCACTTTACTATGCTACCACAAAAAACCTACCATTTGACTTTACTATAAAATTATGTTATACTATTATTAGAGAGGGAGGAGAGGAGCCTCTCCCAGTAGGATAACGGACGGGCCAGCTGGAAGCTGGGCCACAGGAGCTGGATAAATTAACTGGCCAGCTGGATAAGCTGGGAGCTGATACTTTTTATCCCTCAAGCTGGGATTTAGCCTCCACAAGCTGGAGAAATTGGTTGTCCACGAGCTCCACATCGTGCCATTCGCCTGTAATGTAGCAAGCCTGGATCGCGTTCTTCGCTCCATTTAATCGCTTACGCTTCTGTTCAACTGTATAACCGATAGTTGGCAAATATTCTTTTAACCTATTCCAAGTCATAATTTTTCCGCTATTTTTATTAACTTTGTCTAAATCAGGAATAGCCATATATTCAGCAAGTTCCCGACATTTTTCTATTGGGATCCACTGATTTAAATACTCATCGGGTATTTTGGGCGCAAATGCTTTTAGATGCCGTTGATAATTGAAGGTTTGACGAGCTGCCTGAATACGATCCTCTTTATAAACAGAATTAATAATAACATTATTAAAACGCTCGTCGCGTATAGTGATCCCGCGGGCCAGCGCCTTATTGACTACGACAAAATCATATTCTAGTGGCACCATTCCTGTGGTCACAATAGTATTATAAACACGAAGCTGTTCGGGCGTCATTGGTTTATCTACATTATTAGTAGAATGTAATTCAATAGCTTTAAAACCTTGTTCATTTGCAAGCTGGACTAAGCTGCGGTTTGGCTCAATAAAGGGAGAGAAACACCAGTATCCCCTATTGGGCTCGGGCCGGAGCTGTTTAATATGCTCTTTAATATTATAGAAGTAAATATCTTCGGCCATCTTGTAGCCAACTTCCAATTTACCTTGATAGCTGGCGCTAACCAGAGACTGATAATATTGGTATGCGCGCTCCGGAGAAGCTGAAAGCCCGATACACATAATACGGCCTTCATTCACAATCTCTTCCCACTTGCCTAATAGAACAAGTGGCATATAATCTTTACGAGTAGCATAAGTTTGAATAATAGATAAAATCTCGGAGTTGGAGCCGCGCCCAAAGTCTTGCTTGCGAGCGCGCACAAATGCCTGAGCTGCGAAATCAAAAATGCTATCGCACTCATCCCAACATATAACATCTATTTCTTCCAGAAAACCAAGGTCATCCTTAATACACTTATGTCCTAAACGCTGATAGCACATTACACCTATCTTATTGGCTTCGTTAGACCAATCCCCAGGTTGCCTCTCCCAAAGCAAATCTGCTTCAACACAACTATCGCCATACTCCTGTATAAGCTGGTCCTTGAGTGCGGTTGTATCTGTTAAGAAAAGTATGCGGTTCAAATTACCGTCCCTAGTGAAGCTGGCCAGATTATTGATAGCCCAATAGGTTTTGCCTGTGCGGATACCGCAATCCAAAATATTATAGTCGCCGCGGCGAAAAATTAATTTTTTTTGTTGTTGTAAATCTGATACTGTTGTGGTAGGTAGCATAACTCCTTTCCTCCTATTTTCTATAAATATTATAACACGAATTTTGAGAAATGTCAAATGTTTGTGTATCTTTTTCATAAGAAAAGTAATATTTTCTCCACTAAAATATTGTTGTTTATTTTCTTTTATTTAATTTTTATTATACACATAAAAGTGTGTCTAAAATCTACTACACCCCTCCCCCCTATATAGGTAGTAGAAAATAAACACACTTTTTTCCTTATATATATTATATATATAATTTAAAATATTACGTAGCTGCGGAGCCCCGTAGGGGCGTAGCTGCGAAGTAATATTTTAAATTACGCGGAGCGTAGCGACGCTGCGTAGCAGCGTGGCGTGGCGAACGCGCCGTATAGTTTTTTAAAAATTTTAAAAAAATTAAATAAAAAAATAAAATAAATAAAAAAATTTTTTATTAAAATTTAATAAAAAAAATGAGAAAAAATACTTGACTTTGCCTGAAATTTGGGCGACTACCATAAATCCTACCTAAAATTTTACTACCTACCACAAAAATTTCCCTACCCCTAAAAAATTACTACCTAAAAAAATTTACACGGCACTTCAACCTAACTTATACCTTATACTACTTCCTCCTCTTTTATCGAAGAGGATGTATCTGGTTTTAGAGTTTGAATATGTCTTTTTCTTCTTGACTTTTACCAATTTTTAGTGTATAATATAAATGGAAGGTGAGATATATGGAAAAATGTATTTATGATGCGGATGAATATGCGCCGTTTGTAAAAAATTTACAAAAAACTCAATACAATTTTGGTTATACAGGTGAGTGGTATAATAAATGGATTGATTATGTAAGTAAATTAAAATATGATGAGGCGTTAAAGTTGATAGAATTGTTGAATGAGTTTTATGTTGCGGGTAAAGAAAATATATGGTAATTTCATTTTCATTTTTAACGCGCAATTTCAATTTCATTTTAATAGTATATAGCCCATAACTTTACCCCCATTTGCAATTTCATTTTCATTTTCAATTTGAAATTTCAATTTTAAATTCGCGTGCAAATATCCTATAATATAGCCCCTATTTGTAATTTCATTTTCATTTTTTACTTGTAGTTTGGAAATTTTATTTAATGTGAGAAATCCTATAATATAACCGGAGGTTCAATATGATAACTTGGAATGATCTTAATGAAAAGTTAGATCAAATTGATTTAAATAATGATGATTTTGACGCAACTGTATGTAATGAAATCGCGCACGATGCTATCGCAAAAAGAGAAAGAGATTTAGTTATGACTTTAATTAGACACGCGGCTGAAAGTGGTTGTTTCCGCACTATATTACCTAGATGTCATCCAGATACTATGAAATGGTTAGAAGATTTAGGTTTTAAGGTTTACTATCAAGGACAAACAGAAGTAAGTTGGGAGGATTAATGCAATTTCATTTTCAAATTGTATTTTCTGGCCTGGCATTTTTGCACACATTAAAAATCCTATAAATCAACCCCTTGACTTTATATTAAAATTATATTATAATATATGTAAGAAAGGAGATAGAAAAATGGAATTTGTTAGAGATAAGAAAGGACAATTAATTCCTTTCAAACAATTTGAAAGTTCTTTAAACCGTCTTTCTTTTCCTCAATATTGGTTAAATAAAATTCGCTATAACCGTGATATGCGATATGCACATAAAGAAATTTTTCGCGCGCTTAAAAAAGATAGAGTTTTTTGCTATTTATGTTATTGTAATAAAGACCAAGAAAGAATAAAAGATGTCGTCGCACGCTTAAAGTATTTGGGATACACTATTGAAGAAGTTTGTGGAAATTGTGATTGGGAAATTAAGATTAGATTAAAGTATATAAATGAAAATGAAGAAGGAATAGATTATGTATCTTACTGATTTTATGAATAAAAATGCCGATTGGCAAATTAAGCTTGCGGCCACGCCCTATTATTTGGAAATTCGATCTGATGAAATTGATGGTGAAAAATATTATTTGCTAAAATATAATATGATTATGTCGGATATGAGCTTACCCGAAGTTCAGGAAGCTCGTGGTTCCATCTTTCGTCAGAACGAAGATGGCTATTGGATATGCGTATGCCATCCTTTTGATAAATTTTTCAATTATGGAGAACCCCAGTCTGCGGTTAACCGCATTGATTGGTCTACTGCTTCTGTGCAACAGAAAGTAGATGGTTCTTTAATTAAAATGTGGTATGATTACGATGGCTGGATTATATCTACTAATGGGACTATTAATGCGTTTAAAGCTGAGTGCGGAGATACTACCTATGGTGCGTTAGTAGAGCAGGTTATTGACCGCATCCCCGATTTTTTGAAGATGCTTGACCGCGACTATACCTATATGTTTGAGTTAACTTCTCCTTTTAACCGTATTGTTATACATTATGAAGGAGTTAATTTGTGGTATCTGGGTCGGCGTAACATTTTAAATCACGAGGAAGATAGTGAAGGATTGCGGCTGGAAGGCTTGAAATATCCCGAAGTATACCCCCATCATTCTCTTGCTGACTGTATTGCGGCCGCGCACGAAATGGGCGACGATGAAGAGGGTTATGTTGTTTGCGATGCGAACTTTAACCGTATTAAAATTAAGGGCGATGAATATCTTGTGCTACATAAGATGCGTGGTAATGGACCTCTCACTATTACCCGAGTAGTAGAAATGTGGCAGTCGGACACTTTGGATGATTTTATCGCCTACTACCCCGAGTTTAAACCTTTTGTAGATAAAGTTATAGGACAAGTGCGTCATTTAATTGAAATTGCGGATATTGCTTTCGCAAGCATTATGTCTCATTCTTTGGAAACTCGTGCGGATTTTGCCCACTATGCTTGTTCGTATATCGGGCCTGTAAAGTCTTTCCTATTCACTCGCTATGACGATAAAGTAGCTAACGCGACCGATTTTTATAAGGGGATGCGCGTGAAGAGCCTTTCCGCGCACCTTCAATCCATTCTTAATATTGAAGAAGTTGGAGTTAAAGAAGATGAATAAGATTAAAGAAAAATTAATTCACTGGCTTGGCGGTCTTACTGAAAATGAATATGATAATATGCGCGCAATATCACTTCAAGCCCTTGCTCATTTAAATGAAGAAAATAAACAATTACGAGAAAGTTTGCGCGCACTTGAACACGCGGTTGAAGATAGTCGCGCAACTGGTATGGTAAATTTTGTTAAAGTTGAGAAGCCAATAAAAACTATTCGTATGCAAAATATAATTTCACAGGAATCTCTCCAAACAGAAGAAGAACAGATTGTATACGCAAAAAGAAAAATTAGTGAACAGTTTGCTAATATGCTATTAAAAGATGGCCTAATTGATTTTAAAGTATCTAATTATAATTTTGATAAAATACTAACTGGAACAATTTATGTGAGGGAACCGTAATGGAAGTAAACGCTGTAAATGACATTATTAATTTAATCGCGCGTCGCGACAATATATCTAAACTTGAAGCAATGAATGTTGTGAATGATTGTATGGAAGAAATGGAAGGCGCGGTTATGCGCGGAAACTGGCAAGAAGCAGAAGATATTTTAGCGAGTTATTTATCACTTGAACCTGACTATCTATCAATTTTATTAGAAGAAATGTTTTAATGACGGAGATGTTTTAATATGAAGAAAATTTTAATTTCAATTTTAATTTTCTTATTTATTCTCGCACTAACTGGTTGTGCTCCAAGAAAAATTGCTCTTGATAATGGGCAAACCGTTAATGCTGTTGCTAATTTTTATATAATTAAAGAACTATATCCTTCTAGTTTTGGTACATATGCGGTTAAACTCTGTTATGACCCAGATACAAAAGTTATGTATTATGTAATTGGTACCGAAGCAAGTTATTCTTTTGGTGTATCACCTTATTATCTTTCCAATGGCGAAATTGGTATTTATGGGAAAAATTATAAATGAGGAGATAAATATGGATTTTTTGAAAATTATTTCTTGTATTGTAGGAACTTTTGCACTTGGTTTTGCAATTGATTATCTCGTAGCTAAGTGGCAGGCTCTTCCTATTAAAGAAGAAGCCAGCACACCAATTTATATTACAAAGGAGATTAAATGTGATTGAGATAAATAATTCAAAACAAGAATTTTCGCGCGATGACCTTGTTATTAGAATTAGAAATTATGAATATATTTCAGATAATTTGCGCGACCGCCTATATAAACTAACTGGTTGCCGCAATTTTGGCGGTTGTGATGGAATGGATGGCTCCTGCCATTATTGTCTAGAAGAAAATCGCGAACTATTTGATAAATGCTGGGACTTTAAATATGGAAAGGTGAATAAGGAATGATTGCTTTAAATAGAAGAATGCCTCAAACCTGTCTTGAATGCCCTTGTATGCAGACTTTTACCATTGATAAAGAAAATATACAAAATGTTCAATATTTAATTCGCCATTGTGCGGCCGCGAAACAAGAGATGGTTGTTATTGAGTGGGACACTTCTGAAAGTATCCCCGACGTTTGGATGAATTGGTCTAAACCAAAATGGTGTCCCTGGCAAGAAGTATATGAAAACACAGATGATGAAGAAAGTGCTTGGCATATGTCAATGGCTGGGCTAGGAGGTTCGTATGAGTAATATAAAGTGTCCTAAGTGCGGCGAAAGCTATTATATGGAAAGATATACTACCTGCACAGCAGTTTATTATCCTCCTGTTTATCAAAACGGTGTAAATATAAATCCAGATAGAAATGTTTCAACTACTCATTGTGTTTGTTTAAATTGTGGAAAGCAGTTTAGCGTTCGTATGCAAGGTTGTGAAGTTTATGAAGAATAAAATTGTAGATATTTTATTATCTATTTTGTATGTTTTTTGTGTTATTTTTGTTTTTTTATTATTCTTACCAATAGTAATAATTTGTATTGTTTTAATACCGTTTGTAGCGTTTTTAGGTTTTATAGCGGATATATTTGCGGGAGTTTATAATGATTATTAAAATTCAAGAAGAAAAGATAGTTAAGTAGCTATAATATAGCTACTTTTTATTTGACTTTTGAATAAATTTTTGTTATAATAAAGTTAGGAAGGAGAACCAGTATGACAAAAATGGAAAAAATTTTCGCACTACGAAATGCGACTGGGGTAAGTGTGCGCGAATGTAAAGAAGCAATTGAATTTGTAAGTCAACATTCTAACCAACCTATTACTGCTTATGGTTATTTGTATGCCAAACTTCTAGTTGGTGTGCGGCCGCTTACATTAGAACAAATAATTATTTATTCAAAGGGCTGTAAAGATCCTTGGGAGAATGAAGATGATAGCAAAACTAATTAAGAAAAATGATTACTACTATTGTAGTGAATGTAGAATGAAGCAATCAAAAGAATTAGAACCCTATTGCTTTTTCTGTGGGGCGAATTTTTCTAATTATGAAGAAGAACTTATAAAAGTATTTAATCTTGCGGAGGATGAATAATATGGAAAAATTATCTATGGGGATTATTTACACAATTAAACGCGAAGGTTATTCGCGCGAGGCTATTAAAAAATTTTTACATAGTTTTACTGACACTCCAATTGATTATTATACAGATGAAATTTTAGACGGTATTATGGAAAGAACTATGGCCGCGGCGGTAAGAGATAATGAGCATCCGCACGCAATTGTGAGTGAATTTTTTCGTTGGCAACATTATCCTTGGAACTATTCTAAATTTGATGCTATTTGTGCGGCGTTAGCTAGTATTCAAGTTCGTCGTGAAAACTATGAAACTGAAGAATTACAGTATATTAACGGTTTTGCCGCAATGAAGGAGTTTGAATAAGTATGAGTCTATTTAAAAAGAAAACTAAACCGGCGCTTATTTTCATATTAGAAGATGAATTAAAGCGTGCGAAAGAACAAAATGTTCATCATTTTTACCATATTCTTTATGAAAATGAGAGGGGTATGGCTCAAAAATGGTGTGAAAAAAATAAGATTTATATGGAAGTAGACCATCAAACCGATGGAAATATTTTCTATAAATTCAAATTTTAATGGGACAAACTGTCTATGTAATAGACTTATATAACAAATTCTCTTCTGATAAAGTAATTTCTAAGCATAGAATAAATGGTAGATGGTGGGCCATAAAAGAAGTACCTTTAGAATGGGGAATTCCACAACTTTCACACATTGAAGAAGATAATTCAATGTCTTTTCGTTTATATAATACGTTAGAAGAAGCAGAACAATATATACATAAATTAAAGAAAATTGAAGGGGTAGGATTTTAATGAATTTAAATGTTTTCAATTGGTCTTATAGTAAACGTTATTACTTAACCCATCCTTGGAAATGGTTTAAAGAACTGTGGTATAATATTAAAGCAGCTTATCATCGTGTAAAATATGGATGGTGTTATTGTGATGTTTGGAATTGGGACGATTGGTTTTGTTCTGTAGTTCCACCGATGCTTCGGCATATGGCTGACCACGGTAGTGCTTATCCTGGTTGCGAACCATTTGATACTCCAGAAAAGTGGCACGCTTGGCTTCATAAAACCGCAGATACTATAGAGCGTCTAGGCTATGATGACTGGATGGAAGACACAAATGAATATAGTGCTGATTATATCAAAAGTTTTGAAGGGGATTGGCGCTCGGAAGAACACGACGAAATAAGAAAAAAGTATTATGAACGATGCAAAGAAATACACGAATTGCGCGCGGAAGTATTAGAAAATTTTGGTAAAGAATTTTTTAAATATTTTGATGCGATTTGGGATTAAGAAGAAAGTTTTCTACTTTCTTCTTCTTTTTTGTTATAAAATGTTAAATTTAATTTTAGGTGTCATTACTTATTTTAAGAAGAATATCCTTATAAGGAGGGATAATATGGTGCCATCTTTAATTAATAATTTTAATGAACTTTTAAATAGTTTAAATCTTGTATCTGGTACAGTTTCTTTGTTTTGGATCGTAGAATATAGCCCAAATGAATTAGGGTATTCGAGTAAAACAATTGAATATGATAATGATTTAAATAGATATTCTTTTTTAAGAACTGAATGTTTAAAACACCCAACGGATTATCAAGAAAGACTTAATAATAAAAAATATAGAATTTGGACAGTTGTTCCACAAGATTATGAATGGTAAAAAGCTTTTAGCTTTCTTTTTATTTTTATATAGGAGGGATAATTAATGGCGAATGAGAATAATAATAAAATGAATCAATCTAATTACCATGATTATTATAATAGTATTATCCCCAGCCAACCCTTTGTTGTTGAAGAAAAACATCTACAATATTACCCAAAATTATGGGAAGATAATGAGCTTATAGAAGCTATTGAAATGAATAATATTGAGCAAGGTATTTTAATTGCTTTAGACGCTGCGGACTCTATTGGAAATATTAAAGACGAGGCACTTGCTGTAATAAGTTCTCAAATGGACTCTTTTAATCAACAGTCTCAAAATTTAACAAACCAAATAGAAACAATTCAAAGCAATATTTCATCTAATGTAAGCAATCAATTAAATACAAATAATAGTAATCTTTTAGCAGCATTAACTAATTTATTAGGTTCATATTATTCTTTAAATTCTTTAACAGATCAATTAGCTTCTGGCAAACAAACAGTAGACGCTCGTATTACTGAACTTTATACCGCTATTTTTGGTAATGGTAGTAATAATAATATTACAACTTTGCAAACTAATTTAGAAAATTTAAATACATATGTGCGCGGCGATAATAATGCAAGTTCATTGACCGCGCAGATTACAGCATTACAAAATGAATTAAGTGGTAGTGGCTCTGGCCCGTCTTTCCGTGGAAAAATTGAAGCAGCAATGGGGCGTCCACTTGAACCAACAACGACACAAATTGAAGCAGATGGAAATTTAAATTATAGTTTACTAACTTTAATTGAAAATCTTCAATCTGTTTTAGGGTTAAGTAGCACTTCTTCCGGCGAACTTTCTCTAATTGAAAAAATTGAAGGTATGGTTGGCCGCTCTTTAGACACAGAAAGTGGTGAAACTATAGACCAAGAAACTGGAGAATATTCTAATTCTATAATGTCATTAATAAATGAAATTAGAGGTATTCTTGGGCTAAAAGGCGCGGTTTCACCTAGTCAAAGTTCTTCTTCTTTATTAGATACAATAGACAATTTAAAATTAGCTATTTATGGCACAACAAATGTTACTAATACAGAAATAAATGCTCTTTCTGAATCATTATTAACTCTAGAAGATAATTTCTATCACATTACTGTCTCAGATGGAACAAATGAAGTTACTCAATCTGCGGCCACTTTATTAGAAACATTATATCCTATTGTATATGAGGTTCGAGAAGCGAATGAAGATTTAGAAGATGAAGTTAGCTCCTATTCTGAAATATTACAACATGTATCTGATGCTTATGTTGACGCAACTACTCTACCAATAGGTGAAAATGATTATTTAGTATTAAAACGAGATTTAACCGCAGCTGAAGCACAAAATGAACAAGATATTGTAGATAATGAATATTTAAATAATACTTATCTTATTCTACCAAAAGGTGGCGGAGGCGGTGGGGCAACATATGCTCAATATAGTGTATTTGATGTTTCACGCCCTGTTGGTACGCCAATTATTGCTTTAGGTAGCCCATATACAATTTATTATAAATGGATTACTCGTGATAGTGATACCAATGATGATTCTAGCGGCGTTCGTGGCACACTACGTTTATATAAAGATAATGCTCTATTAGCAACTATCCCTGTAACTTCTGTTACAACACTTAGTAATTATGAAGAATTAGTAGTATCTGATTATATTACTTTAGGCACAAATAATTTTAAAATTACTATAAGTAGTGATGTTACTATAGCAAAAAGCTTTTATTACACTATTGAAGCAGTTGAACCAGTGCTTACTTCTTCTTTTAACCCTGAAATTATTCAAAATAATAATACTATTTCTTTCTCATTTACAATGTCTATTGGTAATACTTCTATCAATAAAGTATTACATATTTTAGTTGATGGAGTAGAGCAAACTTTTTCTAATTATAATCAAACATCAGAGCGTATCCAAACTGTTACATTTAATACTCCTTCCAATGGCGGACATAGATTAACAGCATATTTTACTTCTGTAATAAATAGTGAAATAATAACTTCTAATGTGTTAAGCTATGGTATTATTTGCGGCACTTTAAATCAATTTTATATTGCTACTGATTTTGAACCTAATACGCAATTAGAGCAATATGATAATATAGTTTTAAATTATTTGGCACGAGGACCTCGTAGTAATACTGTTCCTGTAACTATTACTATTACAGATGGTTCCAATAATGTATATGTCACTTATGACACAATGGCGTCTACATCCTATGAACGTTGGAGTTCCCCATTGAATATATCAATAAGTGATTTAGTAGATAGTTTACAACTATATGTTACATTACGTGTTAATAATAGTAATGAAAATCAAATTATTATTCCATTTACACTACTTAAAAATACTAGATATGATTTTTCACCAATTACTACTAATTTGCGTCTATACTTAACCGCAGATCAAAAATCTAATACTTCTTCTTCACGTAATGTGTGGGAAAATTCAAGTCCCGATGATAGTGTAGAAGTCGCGGCCACTCTATCTAATTTCCTTTTTTATCGTGATGTTGATGGATGGCAACGTGATGCGGATGATAAGTATTATTTAAAATTACGCAATAAAGCGCGTGTAGAAATCCCATTCTCTGTATTTAATTTTGAACAAACAAGTGGTAATATCACTGACGGCATGACATTTGAAATTGAATTCAAAACAGAAGATGTTGTGAATTATGACACTGTTTGTATTGCATGTTATGACCCAAATGACGTAGAAAACGGATATATTCGTAGAGGTATTATATTATCACCACAGAATAGTAGATTCCAAGCTAACTTATCTACTGAAATTGTTAATACTGGTAGTGGTGAAGAAACAAGTTTAACTCGTCAAAATATCTTAAATGCTTATTATAAAGAAGAAGAGAAAATGACTGTTGATTTTGTTATTAATAAAACAACAGGCAATAGTAATACTAATGAAAATTCATTGATGTATATTTATATAAATGGTATTTTATCTGGTGCAACTCCATATACAACAATTACTAACTTTTCTAATGGTAAAATTGTAATAGGCTCTGACCAGTGTACTACTGATATATATTCAATTAAATATTATTCGCGCGCACTTAATTATCGTGAAATTCTACAAAATTGGATTTCCAATGAAGGTAATCTTGAAAAACGTGCAATTTTATATAATAAAAATACTTATACCGCGGCAAATGATACTGAATTATTTGACCAATTTAAAGTTAAATCACCAACCACTCCTTATATGGTAATTATGACAAATGGTGATTTAAATGATAGTATGTATATGCCAATTCAAAAAGGTAGTGAGTATGCAAAAGACGCCGATTTTTACTTCTATGATCCATTAGATACTACAAATAATATTGGTGCGATTGCTTCTGACAATACTTTAATTGGACTTTATGGGCAAGGACAGATGAAAGTTCAAGTACAGGGCACAAGTTCACAGTATTATTATAGAAAAAATTATAAATTAAAATTTATAACATTTACACAAGATGGTGTCAAACATAAAAGTAAAAAAGCATTGACGGATGCGGATTATGATATTACTTATGAAACACAAACAAATCCTGAAACCGGTGAAGAAACACAAGTTGAAGTTTCTCGCACACTTAAAGCAGGGTTAAGTAAAGCAGGTTATAAGCTAAGTAGTACATCTTATCCTACTTGGACATTTTGTATTAAAGCAGATGTTGCATCTTCAGAAAGTGCAAACAATACTCGTTTAACTATGCTTTATGACGAAATTTCTCGTGAATTTTATCTTACTCCACCACAAGAAGCCGATCCTTCTATTCGTCAAGGTATTGAAGGTCGTCCTGTTGTTGCGTGGTATTATAATAAAACTACTTCTCAATATACATTATTAGGTAAATATAACTTTAATAATGATAAAGGTACAGACGAAGTTTATGGTTTAGAAGGAGATACATCTGCTCCATGGGCCGGAGACCAAAGTTGGGAAGTAAAAAATAATGGTGAATCGCCATTAACTCTATTTAATTATAATAACGAGAATGTTTGGAATGAATGGTATAATGCTTTTGAAGCACGATTCCCAGATCAAGATGATACTATTGAAGAATTAACTGGTAGCGATGCGACTAATATTACTAATGTTAGTGCAGAAGAGCAAGCAAAATGGATTGCTGGTTTAAAACAAGCAGTTAAATGGGTAAATGATACTGTTACTATAACTACATTAGATAATTCTGGTAATGATGTAGAAGCAACAGATGATTGTATTGCTGATTTTAAAGCTCATTTTGAAGATTATTTCAATCTAGAAGCTATGTTATTTTTCTATATTTTTACAGAATTTTTCTTAATGGTTGATAACCGTGCGAAAAATATGTTCTTAACCCGCTATATTATAAAGAATGATAGACCATCTTCTTATGATGTAAATACATTAACTGCTGATGGCACAAATAATGCAAATTATTTTGGTTGGTTCTCCTTCCCTTATGATTTTGATACCGCACTTGGTATTGATAATAATGGTCGTATTCGTTTTGATTATCACTATGAAGATACTGATTTACAACCAGACGGTACTTCTGTTATTTTCAATGGTCAACGTTCTAAGTTATGGAAAGCATTTAAAAAAGCATACGCGGCAGAAATTAAAAATGAATATATAAGATTTAGTTCTAAACTTTCTTATAATTATGTAGAAAATCTATTTGAAAATCATCAAAGCGTTTGGTCAGAAGCTATTTTCAATGAAGATATGATTCATAAATATATAAATTGGAGTCAAGCATATTTGTATATGTTATTAGGCTCTAAAGAATCTCACAGAAAATGGTGGTTAAACAATAGATTTAGATATTTTAATAGTAAGTATCAAGTTGGTAAAAACAGTGATAGAATTTATTTACGTGTTGCACCACGCAGTTATTCATTAAATGTTTCAACTTATGCAGATTCTTATGTTAATATTGAAATTGGTGCGAATGGAACACCAAGAACAGTGCGCGCACCACGTGGCACTTCGCAAGTTTTATCTTATACCTATAGTGAACAAGATCAACAAACCGGTATTGATGGTATTGAAACTATTATTTATCCTGCTTCTGCTCTTAATAGTATAAGTGGTATTGCTTCATTACAAGCACGTGAGGCTGATTTCTCACAAGCTAATAGATTAGAAACATTAAAACTTGGTAATGCTACTACTGTAAACACTAATTTATCTACATTAACATTAGGTCAAAATGCAATTTTACGTCATTTTGATATGAGAAATTACAGCGGATATAGAACCAATCTTGATTTAAGTAATTATATAAGTCTAGAAACTGTATACCTAAGTGGAACAAATATACCAACTGTTAACCTACCAAATGGTGGTATATTAGTAACTATTCAATACCCAACTTCTATTTCTGCAATTAAAATAGAAAATCAACCTTATTTAGAGAATTTAATTATTGGTGCTTATCTTCCTGAAGATGAAATTACTGACGCAGAGCATGAAGTTTCTGCTACAAATCATGTTAATGACTATACAAATATTAATGCATTATATTTAGATAATGTTGGTATTTTAACAGGAAGAACTAATAATATTGATTCTCTTGAAATTGTAGAACAAATGGATGAAAATGGTTTCTTATACTTAGATGGAATAAGTTGGGAAATGACTCCAACAGAATTTTATCCTATTTTTCAAAAAATTGATACTATGTATGGTTTTGTTGATGGACATCCTAGCACAGATGCAGTTGCAAGTCTTGGCGGCACACTATATTTACATGGTAGTTTCCCAGAAGGATTTAGTTTAGCAGATATTGGTAATCGTTTTGGTGATAAATTGCAAGTTGTCGCTATAGATGACCAAGGAAATGAACATCCTTATTACACTGTTGTATTTATTGGGTTAAATAACGAAACTATTGAAACTCAATATGTTGCAGAAGGAGGATATGCAACTAGCCCAGAGCCTAACTTCACAACAAGTCGTCCAGAAACTCGTAGATACTTTACTATTCAATATATTAATAATTATAATGTAATAAAAAATTCTAGTTGGGTAGAAGGCTCATCTACAAGATGGGATTTCAATGGTTGGGATTTTGATTTAAGTCAGATAATTACAGAAAATATAGAAATTAGAGCAACTAGTGCTATTCAATATCGTATGAATTATATTTTACAAACTTCTGACCCAGAAATTCAAACTACTGAATATGATTATTTCTTTGAAGGAAGAAATATTTCTGATAAAACAATTCCTTCCTTTGAACGAAATTATTATAAATATAGTAAACGATATTGGACTTTAGACAGTAATCAGCAATATGATAGTTATGAAACTGGAGATACTCGTACTAAAGTTAGTGGTAATGATTTATTAAAAACAGATAATTCTAGTGGTGTTCAAACTTGGTACGCAGTTTATTCTCGTAGTCCACAAACTTATTCTATTAAGCTTTATAACACTGATATAAATGGTAATAAAACTGCTTTACAAGAATTAGATTCTAACACTAATGAATTAAAAGATGTTGTATTTGAACGCGCAGTTATTTCTGTTGATGGTGGTTTATCAACAAAAGTTAAAATTAGTGATTTGCAAGCATATGTGCCTAATGAAACAAATCATATTGCAATGATTGGGGCTCCAAGCACAGATGCAAACAAAGCAGATGCTGATAGAGATTATCGTTTCTTAGGTTGGAAACCATATATACCATCATCTACTGGTTTACAAGTAACTGGAAATATGGATATTTGTTTAACATATTATTATAAAGATGATATTTTTAATAATTATTTCTTAAATAAATTAGTTGATTGTAATTTAGGCAATACAATTACTAGCTTACCAAAAGCTGCATTTTTCCATAATTCTAATTTGAGAAAATTAAGAACCAGTGCAGCAACAATTGGAGATTATAGTTTTGCTAACTTTAATACTTCTGCAAGAAAAATCTTTATTTTTGACGCAGCGAATCCTACTTTTGATAAATATTGTTTCTATCGTATACAAAACGCTATCATAATATTTTTAGGATACGGCGCTGTTGTTGTTGATGACTACAGCTTTGATTACATGAATAATTGTAGTATTCTAATACCAAATTCTGAAATTCCAATTGTTACAATTGGAAGTTTAAATAATTCTTTTTCTAGTTTCCAAAGCCAAAATAATAAATTATATGTAAAAAATAGAGATGTTTATCCAAACTACGCAGGTGGCTCCTCTCAGTATAATGTTCCATATAATTTAATTGCTTCAGAAAGAGCTGCAATTAGTCAAATTAATGACTCTAACCAAGATTTCCATAATTTAATGCAGGAGGCTGGATTAGAATGATAAGAAATAATGCTATTGAAAGTTTAAATATGCTTAACTCATTTTTTAAAAATGAGTTAAGCATTATAGATATTCCTGAGTTAGTAAGAATAGATAGTCCAAATGGATTATGGAATGGATTAGTTTTTCTTAACTCACAACTTACTACTCTTAATTTAGAAAATATGGAACAAGCACCATATATTATTAATTGTGAAAACTTACAGAATGTTAATTTAAATAAACTACAAGAAGTTGAATTTAGTCCTGATGGTAATGGTATTTATTTAAATAATTTGGAATATTTTCCAACTAAATTTTTGCAAAATTCAAAAATTCAATCTTTAAGTTTACCTAGTTTTAAAGGCACACAAAATCCATTACCGGTTGGTACTGATGATATTAATAATAATTATTCTGCTAATGCAAGTTTTTGGAATAATTATTGGCTGCGTGATGTTTCATTAGGAAATTCTTTAATGCGTGAAGAAAACAATTCAAATTATAAATTTAATGGCTTTTGGTTTAGAAATAATTATTTTTTAAAATTTTTAAAATTAAATTATCCTTATAAAATTCCATTAGTAAGAACTGCCGGTTTTAATACTACCCCTATCGGAAGCGGCTCTGGCTATATTTATGTTCCTGATGATTTAGTAACTGCTTATCAAGCAGACACAAATTGGCACGCATTTGCGGGGAAAATTAAAAAAATGAGTGATTATGAATCTGATTTTAATGCTTATACAGATAGCATTACTGATTCTTGGACCGATATAATTGAGAACTGTAATACAGGTCATGCAGAGCGCTATCCAATTGGTGGCACTAAAACAGTTAAAATTAATAATGTACCAACACAGTTTAGAATTGTTGGGAAAGGTGTAGATCCCCTAGCTGATAATTCTGGTTATGCGGCCTTAACATGGATGGAGACAACTATCACGAGATTTACTCCAATATCAATTAGAGATACGTTTGACAGTAATAATCCTCGTCAGTTTAATAATGCCATTAATTTTAGAAGTATATTAACTGAGATATATAATGGTATTGAGTCTACTGTAAAAGCAGGTATTAAAACTGTAATTAAACAAAGTATTGGAAGAGACAATGGTAATGCTCCTGGGTCTTTTCCTTCTGTTGAAAGTGGAGTATGGCCACCTTCTCAACTTGAATTAGGATTAGATACTAACGCAAGTCCTTATCCTTATTATGATGTTCTTCCTCGTCGTGTAATAAATTATTATTTAGGAGAAACAAACATTAATAATATAAGCGGACAAAAAATTAGAGTAGCATTACGTGATTATAGTGGTGCATCTTCAAGTTATCCAGATGTTTTGCGACCAAATGATAATTCTAGTTATTCTATGGATGTTATTGATAGTGATAATTCAAATGCTTATATAGTTATTGGGTTCTGCACCTAAGGGGGTAATTATATGTTAGTAATACAAGAATATAATAATGCTAATACAGTAGGCCCAGCATATAAAATTTACTCTAATAATAATTTTTTTATTAGAAAAGGAAGTTTTGTATATCAGGAAGTTATTGTAAAAAATCCTAGTGAAATAAATGAATATGTTGAAACACAAACACCTGTTCCCGCACCTATAGCAAGTATAGAATATATTCATAGTGTTTTTTTTGGTAATTTTCAAAATATTACTAAAGAACAAATAAATCAGGCAAAACCTATTTTATTAAAAGCATTAAAAACTTTATCTGATGAAGAAGCATATTTAATAAAATTCTTTTTTGATGAATGGGAAAATAATAAAAAATATGAAGTAGGAGACCGTGTTTTATTTAATGGAGAATTATATAATGTTATTAAAACTCCAATTGATAATTCTCTTCCTTCAAATAACAGTGAATATTATGTTTTAACAAATAAACCACTAGATTTAATAGAAGAATGGGATTCTGTAAATAGAAAAGCTTATAATGTTGGAGATAAAGTAAAAGTTGGAGAACATTATTATGAAAGCTTAATAGAAGGAAATACTTGGTCGCCGCAAGATTTCCCAACAGCTTGGAAGTTAATACAATAAAATAAGGAAGTCAAGTTAATACTTGACTTCCTTTTTATTTTTTGCTATAATATATATAGAAAAAAGAGAGGGATTTGTTATGGATAAGAAATGTTATGTTTGTGGCAAAACTATTCACGATGGTGAGTTGTATTATAGTATTGGCCCAAATAGCTATGTTTGCGACAATGAAGATTGCTACGACTTTTATTTTTGGGATAGTTTGGCCGCACGAATGGTGCATAATCGTTTTCACGAGTATGTGATTGTTGACGGAGAAGTTTATCAAATTGGAAGTGACGATGACAGTCCTCGTGGTTTTGGCGGTCGGCATTGGGCTATTCGCTTTAATGATGGCTATTATGTTGAAACCAACTCACTTTGGCACAGAGGGAAATTACCAGAACGTTTAATTCATGATTTCCCTGATAATGCTATTTTTGTAGAATAAGAAAGGATAAAATTATGGCTACTTTACATTATATGGTAGGAATTGTTGGCACTGGGAAAACTTATGTGGCCAATAAGCTGATGGAAACCCTACCCAAAAACACTTTATTGCTTGACTCTGATGCTATTCGCGCAGAGTTATTTGGCGATGAATCTTGCCAAGATAATCCTTCTCTTGTTTTTGCTACTATGGAAAAACGCACCATTGAGGCTCTTAACCAAGGCCGCGATGTTATTTATTGTGCCTGTAATATTTGGTGTAAGAAACGTATTAATTTCTTAAAGGCTCTCGCGCAAAAAGTTGACGCGGTGACTTTTAATTGTTATGTTATTAACTGTTCTATTGAAACCGCGCGCACTCGTAATTCTGCGCGCTCTCGTGTTGTGCCTTCTTTTGTAATTGACCGCCAGCTTCGCCAGTTTGAAATTCCTACTTATGGTGAAGGTTGGCATCATATTAAAATTATTGAAAACAACGTTGATAATGCGATAGACAAGGTGCGAGCAACTGCCGCTTATGAGGCTCGTGTAAAAGAATTTGGCTCACAGCAGAATAGCCATCATCTACTTGACCTCTACGACCACTGTCGTATGGCAAGCCACTGGGCGCGCGAAAATGGTTATGATGAAGATATTATTATTGCTGCGTATCTTCACGACTGGGGCAAGGCTTGGACTGCAACTAGATGGGAGAAAGATAATTTTAAAGACCTTCATTTTCCAAATCACGGAAACGTAAGTGCGGTTTTAGCCTTAAATATGGGTGCGTCATTGGAAGTTATTGCTCTTGTAAATTATCATATGCTTCTCTATACTAACTTACAATGTCAGCAAACTTGGCGTAATAGGCTGGGAGAACGACTTTGGAACAAACTTATTCTGCTACATAAAGCGGATGAAGCGGCTCATTAAGGGGGTTTAAAATATTGAAATATTATAGTAGAAAAATACTAGAACAGTATTTAAAAAATACTCGGCTTAATAAAATTTTAGATATAATGGATGAAGAACCGCTTGATGAAAGTATTAATGTGCGGCGTTGTCGTGATTGTGAGTATTTTATTCGTGATCATCCTACTATTGAAACCAATGAAGATTTCGGTTATTGTGAATATCGCACCGATTTTTTCGTATTAGATGATGAGCCAATTAATTGGTATTTTACAGATAT
>Ga0326511_10000136_pt1 | contig 57530 bp, 46 predicted proteins | sample 0_2496_0518_D_FD_203701 | JGI IMG/M metagenome (GOLD analysis project Ga0326511, IMG submission 203701) | Bovine rumen microbial communities from UC Davis, California, United States - 0_2496_0518 | ecosystem: Host-associated > Mammals > Digestive system > Stomach > Rumen | place: USA... | reverse complement strand
CGTGTCTGGGAAAGACTCTTTTGATGCTATATTAGTGAATTATAGTAAAAATAGATAGTAAAACAACTAAACAATGCTAAAAAGCAGACCAATTATTTGGTTTGCAACATAGAGGTGCCGCCTTCGTAAGGCGAAGGAGGCACCTGCAAAGGCACTTTTCCGCCCTTTTTTCATGCTTTTTGGGGTCTGAAAATCGTGCAAAAACGGCTAATGCTCTCTCCGTCAGCCGATTAGCATAACGGCTCTATTTTCGCGTATTTGAAGCCAACTGACCACTTGCTGACTTCCACGCGATTCTACAGAGACACTTTGTCATGATTATTCGCAAAATCGCTACACCTTATTATAATAAAAATATAGGGAATCGCATACAGTTATCTAAATTTTTTTATACCTTTGTAGCCGAAGAGTAATAAACTTAAACCTTGAATTAACAATCAAAACAATAAACATTATGCAGAACAATCATTTACTTAGCCATGTGAAGCCGGGTGGGCGAACCTTCTCGGTGCTCGTGACGTTGCTGGTAACGGCAATGACTCTCCTTCCGCAATCGGTGTGGGGACAGACTGAATACGGACTGACCGTAGGTGGCGTGGTAGTAACCAGCGAAAATGCCGGAAACATTACTGGTGGTAATATCCTGGGTACGGTGTCGTTTGATGTCCAGACGAGCGCCCTGACACTGAATGGTGCGACGATTACCGGTAATATCGTGGTTACCGACCTGACCAGTCTTACCATTAACGTTGTTGGTGAGAATACCATTAACGCTGGGGCATCCTCGGCACTTCAGTCCAATGTGGCAACCACATCCTGTGCACTGACATTCCAAAGAGCTAGTGATCTTGACTGCTCATTGGCTTTGAACTCAGAGGGTGTCACTGTTATCTCAACAGGTTTCTCAACACCAGAATATCAGGCTTTGGGATTGGTAGTTGATGGGCTGGATGAAAATTATGATCCTGATTATTATACCCAGTATGGATTGGCATATTATGATTCTAATACACAGTCTTATCCTGCAATTACCTCAGCTACCATCACTTCATACACGACGTATGATATCATTGTCAATGGTGAGGCTGTCACAAACCTGAATAAGAATAAAATCCGTAAAGGTGCTGTCGGCGTAGGGCATATTACCTTTGATGGTGAGCATACACTGACACTGAACAATGTTCCCAATGCCGTGTTTGATGGTCAATATCCATTCATCCAGACCAGTATGGACCTGACCATTCATCTGGTAGGAAACAATGCGTTTGATTGTGGTCAAAACGTATTCATCACAAGGATGCCTGGTGATAATGACACCCATACGGTGACGTTCACCACTGATGCCAATAATCCGGGATTGCTGGCGCTAACGGTTGGAGATCAATTTGACGGCTTTGGGAAAGCTTTTGAGAATAACCTGCAATGGTGTCCAGATGGATATTATGACTCACAAGCAACCGATGTACCTGTGGCATGGGTGGCTCAGCCGTTCGAATCCTATAACCTGACGGTTGGCGGTGTCACCGTGACGAAAGCTAATGCTAATAAGATTACTGGTGCTTACATTCAGGGTACGGTATCGTTTAATCCTTCAACGAACACGTTGACGTTAAATGATGCGATAATAAGTGGAACGACTATTTCCAATGGTTGTATTGTTAGTGGACTGAGTAGCCTTAATATTGTTCTTAAGGGTTATAATACATTAGATTGTAGTCAGGACTCCTGTACTGCCATCAGGTCAGTGGCTAATGCCGCTCTGACAATTACGAAAGGCGAGGATGAATGTTCTTTAGGTTTCTATGGAAGCCGTGCGATAAGAGACTTTAAGTCCGTTACCCTTTCCGGTATGGCTTGGGACAGAACCTGTGCATACCAGTTAGCCACTATTAATAATAATGGAGAACATACAGGAATGATGCTCTATGATACCGTAGAAGATGAGATTGGTGAGATCAATATTTTTGATGCGGAGAATTTACCACTTCCTTCTATGTATGCTTCATCTAATCAGCAAAACGAACCAACGTTTGGTTTTGAGGGTGATCCTTCATGGGAGATTCGTTATTCCATCGACTATGTGGACGAGTCTTTGGCTGATGTTACCAATGCGTTATATAATATGCAAGGAGAAAATGTCCCCTTGCAAGGTGCCGCAACGGTTACCGCATGGACAGTTTTTGGCGATGCCACCAGTGATGAAGTTAAAGGTAAACTCTTCGAGTTGTCAGAGACTTCTCTCTCCACGGTCTATGGTACAGCTGAGACATTGTCAGCCCCGACCTTGCGTCCAGCCATCGAACCTGAACAGGATAGAATCTCTGTTTCCTACACAGGTGCAGAACAGAGCGATGTTGCAACGATTGATCCGACGACAGGAGAGGTGACCATACTGGGTCTTGGTACTGAGTCTTTCAGTGTAAATATAGACATTGAACAGGAAAACGGTTGTACGGTCCTTAATGTAGAAAGCCTTCCTTTCGAAGTGAACGTTCTGAACAGTTATCCTCTCTACATTGGTGATACGCAGGTGACGGAAGCCAATGCTGATGACATGCTTGGTGACGGTAAGGTGTCGTTCACTGTAAGTGGAGGTCAGGAAGCTGCGCCAACCTATACGCTGACACTGAATGGTGCTGCCCTCACTGCTCCTGTGAAGGTAGGTCTGGCTAACCTGACGTTTGATATTCATGGTACCAACACCATTACTACCGATGGAACTTGTATTCAGAATGTCGCTGGATCTGAATCTATGCCTTCGCTGACCTTTAAGTCGACCAGCGACGAAGTGGGAAGCCTGACACTGACGAATAATAATGGTCGTATTAGTGAAATAGGTCAGAACAACATCTCTGTCAGCAATGAGCTTGCAGTGTTCTTAACGGTAAATGATACTGAAGATTGCACTTCCAATTTATATTATATGACGGATGGTTCCACAACTGTGGCAAAGTTTGTTCCTTCTTACGGCGTTCAAGTTGGCGAGATGCAGGTCTATGCTGGCAACGCAGCGGATGTGCTTGGTGATGGTACGATCAGCTTCAATAAAGAGACCAATACATTGACGCTGAATGGTGCCAATGCAGGTGCGCTCTGCACTTCGCTCGCAGAACTGACGGTTGAACTGATTGGTAATAACACACTCTCTGAGGGGGGCAGCTACCCAGTACTCCGCAGTCTAAGTGGTGATGCTGTGATTATCAATGTTCAGTCTACGGCTGATGTAATGGGCACTTTGACGATGAACATGCCTTATACTCAGGCTGGTAATTTCTGTGAAGACCAAGTGACATTGAACATCGTGGCACCCTTGGAAGTCGTTTCCGGTAGCCTTAAAGGAAATGATGATAATAACAATACTGTCGTTATCGGTCCGAACTATGGTATCACCATTACTTCTGCCGGAGGCTCTTATCCTATTACCAGTGACAACCGTTTGGATGTGCTTGGTGACGGAGGATCTGTACAGTTTGATGGTAAGAACACCTTGATATTGAATGGTGCTTGGGTATCGAGTGTCATACTCGGTGCTGACGACAGTTGGGTTAAGAAAGGACTGACCATCTACTTGAAGGGTGATAATAATAACATTGGTGAACAGGAACAGGATGGACTCATCTATCAAGGACAAGGTGCCAGTGTGCCTTTGACATTCGCTACCGGTGATGTGGAGCCAGGAACATTGACGCTCAGTTATTCTGACCAGCCATTGGTTGGATTTACACCAACTTATATGAACAACTTGACAGATTTGATGAATACTGACCTACACCAGATAACTATTGCCGTCAGCATGGAGCCGTTTGTGACACAAAGCGGAGAAGAGAAAACTGAAGATGGTCATGGAGTCGGCTTAGGTAAGGATATTGAAAATGCTGGGACATCTACTTTGACTGTCGGTATTCTGGTGAATAATATCCTGTATGTATTGCCTGATGCTGATGATGGCTATCTGATGGAAGACGGCAAAAAAGTCGTTGAGATAAACTCTTCGATGACAGACGCTGAGGCTAATACGATTATGGCTGCTGTCATAAACGGAACCCTCCTTCCTGGTACGCCAGCCTTCGCCTCAGCCTTCCAAGGAATGACATTCCTATTGCCTGCCGGTAATGGTGATATCGTCCTCGATGTCAATACGAACCAGTCTGGAGAACTGCATGTGATGGTGGGCAACAACGATCCCGTTGTCATCTCTGGTACGACGGGCTTTGAGGAAAGACGCATTCCTTATGCGTTGACAGAAGCTTCTTATGTATTTATATATAATGTGACATCCGCTCCAAGTTCCTCTCGTCGCAGTGCAGGCCATCGTGCTCCAGGACGTAAGGAGACGACGACAGTGGGTATCAAGGGCTTGAGTGTCAGCGCCAGCGACGTGTCACCAGCACCAGGACCCGCTCTGTCTCCGAAGAAGTTGGATAAGTCCCTCATGATAAAGGAAGGTAATCACATCACCGTAAATGACATGGATATTGAGGACATTGAGGTTGACGCCTTCGATGAGTTGTCAGGTGACATCACTTATGTGGACTTACGTCAGACCAGTATCAAGGGTATGTCTGTAAACCGCATGCTTTCTGACAACTTGTTTAAGAAACTTCCTGAGAAGACCTTTATCTATCTGCCTGCAGGTAATATGGTGATAACTGGTACCAAGAACGTGGTTGTCGGTAGCGTATGTAATGACATGGAATTGGATGCCGCTGCTCCATTTGAGGCATCAAAAGACTTCGTTGCCGTGAAAGCCGTACATGCTCGTGACTTCTCTACCATGCTGGACAAGAACTGCACGGTATACCTGCCTTTCGCTATCGATGCGGAGACAGCGGCATCACTCGGTACGTTCTATGAGCTGAAGGGCTACGATGGTACGACAGTATCCATGGAGTCTGTCACAGAGACAAAGGCGAACACACCGTATATGTTCAAACCTAAGGCTGCCGATACGAAGGTGGCTGCCAAGATGGTGACAGTGAAGGCTGCTCCTGCTGCCGCACCTGTGGCTGGAAATATGAAGTTCGTAGGTACTTATGAGCAGAAGAAGATCGTCTCTGATGGCAGCACGCAGTACTACTGCTTCATGGCTGACGGTGCGGAGGCTGGTAAGTTCGTGCATGTGATAACAACTCCTGTGACGATGAACCCATACCGTGCCTATATGGTGGTAGAGGGTGCTGCTTCTCGTGAGCTTGACCTCGTCATCGACGGTGTCTCTACCGGTATCAAGAACATGAAGGTGGGTACGGACGATAACGTCTACTACGACCTGCAGGGTCGTCGCGTACTCTACCCGACAAAGGGATTGTACATAGTAAACGGTCGTAAGGTAATCATTAAATAATGGAGGACAGCGAAATGAAAAAGACATATATCACTCCCGAGATGGAGACCTATCGTTTGCAGACACAAGGAATGCTGCTCGACACGTCAAGCTTAATCCCTACGGATTATGGCGGTGGCGGTGTTGGAGGCTCCCGCGTCTTCGAGGACGACGAGTTGGACATGCTGTTAGGAGATACTCCTATGCTGCCGTAAGTCCATACACTGAATGGAAAAGGATAGGGGGAAGACCAGTCTTCCTCCTATTTTTATGGCATCATTCTCCCGGTAATGAAGAAAAATGAAAAAAAGTCGGGAAAAAGTTTGGTGGTTACATAAAAAGTGCGTACCTTTGCATCCGCAAATCAGAAATGAGGTGCTGCGAGGCTCCCTAGCTCAACTGAATAGAGCATCTGACTACGGATCAGAAGGTTGTGGGTTTGAATCCCGCGGGAGTCACAAAATAAGAGAAGCCAAGACGAAAGTTCACTTTCAGTTTTGGCTTCTTTTTTGTTGATAGCGATGCCTCCGATCCCTGATACTAAAGGCTCCCCTCACACATAGTAAAGCCTCCGATCAGAGATGCAAGACTTTGCTCTCTTCAATCGGAGGCTTTACTCTATATGATCGGAGACCCTTCTCTCTTTTACTTAATCAAGTCTACGCTACGTTTGAGGAACTTATCGAGCGCCTCACCCTTCAGCATGCCATTCTGCAGCAAAGCGAGGTCGATGAGCTGATGAACGATAGAGTTACCCTTGGCATACTCGGCAATCACACCCTGTTTCTTGTCTTTCTGCTCCTGGACAGCCTTCTCTGCCTCAGCCTTCTGGTCTTTATCCTCCTGTGTCAGCTCGTCATATTTCTTCTTGTCCTGCTCCTGACGGATGACGGCAAGACGTGCCTCCTGTCCCTTTAACTCAGCCTCGATAGGTTTCAGTGCCTCCTCGGTATTCGCCTTGCAGTCGTCGAGGACACGCTTTACCAACGGATGGTCGCTGTTCAGTACGAGGTTCATCGAGTCAGGCATCTGTGCATAGAAGTTCATGCCCGGCTGGAAACGGCTCATCTCCTTCATACGGCGCATATACTCATTCTGGGTAATCATCACAGGACGAGCCTGCTCACCCAGTGACTGTACCTCCACCATGAACTCCGTCTTCTCCAGTTTTGGCATCTGCGAACGGAATACCGATGACAAATTGGCAGACTCGTCCTCTGTCAGTGTCGACTTAGGAGCGTCGTCCTTGACAATCAGTCGCTCGATGATGTCGGAGTCGACACGGGTGAAGCGGCTCTTCTCAAACTTCTGCTCCAGCATCTGGATGGCAGGAACGTCGAGCTGTCCGTCCAGCAGCAATACGCTGTAGCCCTTGTCCTTGGCAGCCTGTATATAGCTGTACTGCTCCTCCTTGTCAGTGGCATAGAGGTAGACGAGGGTGTCGTCCTTGTCTTTCTGTGCTCCCTCAATCAGTGTCTTATACTCATCGAAGGTGAAGTACTTGCCGTCCGTGTCCTTCATCAACGCGAAGTCCTTGGCACGGTCGTAGAAGCTCTCCTCAGAGAGCATTCCGTAGTTGATGAAGAGCTTCAGGTCATCCCATTTCTCCTCATACTGCTTACGGTCCTCCTTGAAGATGCTCTGCAGGCGGTCGGCAACCTTCTTGGTGATATAGGTGGAGATCTTCTTCACGTCACGGTCGCTCTGCAGATAGGAGCGGGAGACATTCAGAGGAATGTCGGGAGAGTCGATCACGCCATGCAGCAGGGTGAGGAACTCAGGGACGATGCCCTCTACCTGGTCAGTGACGAAGACCTGGTTGCAGTAGAGCTGTATCTTGTTACGCTGCAAATCGATATTGGACTTGATACGTGGGAAGTAAAGGATACCCGTGAGGTTGAAAGGATAATCGACGTTCAGGTGAATCCAGAACATCGGCTCGTCGCTCATGGGGTAGAGGGTACGGTAGAAACTCTTGTAGTCCTCGTCCTTCAGGTTGGACGGTGCCTTGGTCCACAGCGGCTCCACATTATTTATAATATTATCCTCGGCAGTGTCCACCATCTTCTTCTCGTCGTTCGACCACTCCTGCTTCTTGCCGAAGGCAACAGGTACCGCCATGAACTTACAGTACTTGTTCAGCAGTTCCTGAATCTTCTGCTTGTCGAGGAACTCCTTGCAGTCGTCGTCGATATACAGAATGATGTCAGAGCCACGGTCTTCCTTCTCTGCCTCGTCAATCTCATAGGCAGGACTGCCGTCGCAGCTCCATTTCACAGCTTTGGCACCGTCACGATATGACTTGGTGATGATCTCTACTTTCTTCGATACCATGAAGGAAGAGTAGAAACCCAGTCCGAAGTGACCGATGATGTTGTTGGCATTGTCCTTGTACTTCTCCAGGAAGTCGTTGACACCAGAGAAGGCGATCTGGTTGATATACTTGTCAATCTCCTCCTCGGTCATACCGATACCACGGTCGCTGATGGTGATGGTACCCTTGTCGGTATCGAGTTTCACCTGTACGGCAAGGTCACCCAGCTCACCTTTGAACTCACCTTGTTCCTTGAGGGTCTTCAACTTCTGGGTGGCATCGACGGCATTGCTGACCATCTCACGGAGGAATATCTCATGATCTGAGTAGAGAAACTTTTTGATGACGGGGAAGATGTTCTCAGTAGTAACCCCGATATTACCTTTTTGCATATACCTTAATATATTATAATAATTAATTCCTGCCATTAATTTTGCAAATATCGTGCCATTTTTGTAATTTTGCAGCGCAAAAGAGAAAACAACAATGAAAAGAAGATGGCATTGTAAACCAGGAGAACAACCTACGGAGTTCGATAAGCGGATTATGTACTTGGAGAACAAAGGGGCATTGGTGCCTACTCGTGAATTGATCAAGACACCAGAACAGATAGAGGGCATCCGCCGTGCCGGAGTGGTGAACACAGGTGTGCTGGATGCCGTGGAGAAAGAGATATGTGCCGGTATGTCGACACTGGAGATTGACCAGATATGCCGTGACTATTGTAATATGCATGGTGCCATACCTGCCTGTCTGAATTACGAGGGATTCCCCATGAGTGTCTGTACGAGTATCAACGAGGTGGTCTGTCATGGCATTCCCAAGGCGGACGACATCTTGGAGGAGGGTGATATCATCAATGTCGATTTCACGACCATCCTCGACGGCTATTATGCGGATGCCTCCCGTATGTTCATCATCGGCAAGACAACACCGGAGAAGGAGCAACTCGTCAGGGTGACGAAGGAGTGTCTGGAGATTGGTATGGAAGCGGCGAAGCCTTGGGGCTTTGTCAACGAGATAGGAAAGGCTATCGAGAAGCATGCCAAGAAATATCATTATGGAGTGGTGCGTGACTTATGTGGTCATGGCGTGGGACTGAAGTTCCATGAGGAGCCGGAGGTCTGCCATTTCGCCCAGAAGGAGGCAGGCATGCTGCTGGTACCGGGTATGGTGTTCACCATCGAGCCGATGATTAACATGGGAACGTGGAAGGTGTTCATTGATGCCGACGACCCTTATGGCTGGGAGGTCATCTCTGAGGATGAGAAACCCAGTGCCCAGTGGGAGCACACCCTGCTGATGACGGAACACGGAGTCGAAATATTAACCCATTAATGAAGTCGTATCTCGCAATCTCGCGATATCGAATCTCGTAATCTCGAATCTCGAATGTCAAAGAATATATATATATTAGGAATAGAAAGCTCCTGTGACGACACCTCCGCCGCCGTCCTCAAAGATGGCGTACTGTTGTCGAACGTGACAGCATCACAGGCTGTCCACGAGGCTTATGGCGGTGTCGTACCGGAACTGGCATCCCGTGCCCATCAGCAGAACGTGGTGCCTGTCGTTGACCAGGCGATTAAGAAAGCTGGTATTACCAAAGAGCAACTGACAGCTGTCGCATTCACCAGAGGACCAGGACTGATGGGCTCCCTTCTGGTAGGTGTCAGCTTTGCCAAGGGCTTTGCCCGTTCACTGGGCATCCCCCTTATTGATGTCAATCACCTGCAGGGACATGTGATGGCACATTTCATCAAAGAGTCCGAAGACGATACCAGTCAACCGCCTCTGCCGTTCCTTTGTCTGCTGGTCAGCGGCGGCAACTCGCAGATTGTCAAGGTGAATGCCTATAACGACATGGAAGTGCTGGGGCAGACCATTGACGATGCGGCAGGCGAGGCTATTGACAAATGCTCGAAAGTGATGGGACTCGGTTATCCCGGTGGTCCTATCATTGACAGACTGGCACGTCAGGGGAATCCTAAGGCTTACCAGTTTGCGGAGCCTCATATCCCGGGACTCGACTACAGCTTCTCGGGACTGAAGACGTCTTTCCTCTATAACATGCGGAAATGGGTGGAGGAAGATCCCGATTTCATCGAGCACCACAAAGAGGATATCGCCGCCTCGTTGGAATGGACGATAGTGGATATCCTGATGAAGAAACTCCGCCTTGCCGTGAAACAGACAGGCATCAAACATGTTGCCGTTGCCGGTGGCGTGAGTGCCAATAACGGACTGCGCAATGCTTTCCACGACCATGCCAAGCGCTATGGATGGACTATCTATATCCCGAAGTTCAGTTATACTACTGATAATGCGGCAATGATAGGCATCGTAGGCTATTATAAGTATTTGGACGGTGAGACGTGTCCTATTGATGCGCCCGCCTTCTCGAAAGTGACATTTGAATAAATAAAGAAATAACGATGGATTTTGAAAGTAAGATTATTAGCAGGGAGATTAGTCAAATCCTCTGGGAGATAGAGAAAACGGTAGGAACGGCAGAGAGCTGTACGGGAGGACGTATCGCGGAAGCCCTGATCTCCACCCCTGGCGCCTCTAAGTATTTCAAAGGAGGTGTCGTCTCTTATGTGGATGAAATCAAGGAAAGACTGCTTGCCGTCGACCCACAGTTGATTGAGGAGCAGACCGCTGTCTGCGAGGATGTGGCTCGTCAGATGGTGGCAGGAGCATGTAAGACGCTGAATACAGACTTTGCCATTGCGGCAACAGGGTTCGCCGGTCCTACAGGAGGTACTAAGGAGATTCCTGTCGGTACTATCTGGCTTGCCTGTGGTACCCCAGAGAAACAGGTGACGCTGAAGGTGGAGGAAGACCATGGACGTGACATTAACCTCGCCATTGCCACCAATAAAGCGATGCAAATGTTCCTTGACTTCCTGAAAGAGGAGATAGGATACGTCGAAGAAGTTAAAAAATATTAAGAGTGGGGAATTTCTCATTTCTCATTTCTCATTTCTCATTAAAAAGCCGTACCTTTGCACCCTGTTTGGAGTAAGTTACAATTAAGGAACACAAAAAGGTAGATAGAAATGTCTAAAATTTGTCAGATTACGGGAAAGAAGGCACAGATTGGTAATAATGTGTCTCACTCAAAGCACCGCACAAAGCGCAGCTTTGATGTAAACCTGTTCAGCAAGAAGTTCTACTATGTAGAGGAGGCTTGCTGGATTCAGTTGAAGATCAGCGCCGCTGGTCTGCGTATGATTAATAAGGTAGGTCTGGACGCTGCCCTGAAGCAGGCTGTTGCTAAAGGTTATGTAGACTGGAAAGACATTAAAGTTATAGGAGACTAATACATGGCAGGCAAGAAAGCAAAAGGTAATCGCGTTCAGGTTATCCTGGAGTGCACCGAGATGAAAGAGAGTGGACTGCCCGGAACAAGTCGTTATATCACGACTAAGAACCGTAAGAACACTCCTGAGAGAATGGAATTGAAGAAGTATAACCCCATCCTGAAGCGCATGACTGTGCACAAGGAGATTAAATAATCTATTTAGAGCATGGCAAAGAAAACCGTCGCTACCCTCCATGAAGGCTCAAAGGATGGTCGCGCTTACACAAAGGTTATCAAGATGGTTAAGAGCCCTAAGACGGGTGCTTATATCTTCGATGAGCAGATGGTTCCTAACGAGGAGGTTAAGGACTTCTTTAAAAACTAATATTCAAAAGCTTACATAGAAAAAGCCGAAATCTTTCATGGTTTCGGCTTTTTTTGTATCTTTAACTACCGTTGAAGTGTAGGCTGCATCTCAGAAATACTCAAATAAATTTGGTATTTCGTTCGATTTGCACTACCTTTGCCGTTGAAATCGAAAGAGTTTAGGTAATTATGGGTATATTTGGTTTCTTTAATAAGGATAAGAGGGAAACACTCGACAAGGGACTGGAGAAGACCAAGACGAGTGTGTTCGACAAACTGGCTCGTGCCGTGGCTGGTAAGTCGAAAGTGGATGACGATGTATTGGATGACTTGGAGGAGGTATTAATCACCAGTGATGTGGGGGTTGATACCACATTGAAGATTATTCAGCGTATCGAGGAGCGTGTGGCTCGTGACAAATATGTAAGCACCAGTGAGCTGAATGGTATTCTCCGTGATGAAATCGCAGCTTTGCTTGCCGAGAACAACTCGGACGATAATGATAACTGGGATTTGCCAACCGACCATACACCGTATGTCATTCTGGTCGTTGGTGTGAATGGTGTCGGTAAGACGACCACCATCGGAAAACTTGCCTGGCAGTTCAAGCAGGCAGGTAAGAAGGTCTATCTTGGCGCTGCCGATACCTTCCGTGCCGCAGCCGTCGAGCAGTTATGCATCTGGGGCGAACGGGTAGGAGTGCCCGTCGTCAAGCAGCAGATGGGTAGTGACCCTGCCTCGGTAGCGTTCGACACGTTGAGCTCAGCAAAGGCAAATGGTGCGGATGTTGTCTTGATTGACACGGCAGGCCGTCTCCATAACAAGGTGGGACTGATGAATGAGCTGAAGAAAATCAAGGACGTGATGAAGAAAGTGCTGCCAGAGGCTCCCGATGAGGTGATGCTTGTTCTGGACGGTAGTACCGGACAGAATGCCTTTGAGCAGGCGAAGCAGTTCTCGGCTGTCACGCAGATCACTTCCCTTGCCATCACGAAACTCGATGGAACCGCCAAAGGTGGTGTGGTTATCGGTATCAGCGATCAGTTGAAAGTCCCTGTGAAATATATCGGATTGGGTGAAGGTATGAAAGACCTTCAGTTGTTTAATAAGCGGCAGTTCGTTGACTCTCTGTTTAAGAATGAATAAGAAGACTATCGATTTCATCACGTTGGGATGTTCGAAGAATCTCGTGGACAGTGAGAGACTGATGGGACTCTTCGAGGCTCATGGCTATCATGTGACTCATGATAGTGATCATCCACAGGGTGAGATTGTGGTCATCAATACGTGCGGATTCATCGAAGATGCTAAACAGGAGAGCATAGATACTATCCTGGAGTTTGCCCAGGCAAGGACGGAAGGAAGGATTGAGGGACTGTACGTAATGGGCTGTCTCTCAGAACGCTATCTTGCTGACCTTGAAGAAGAGATTCCAGAGGTGGATGGCTGGTATGGTAAGTTTAATTACAAGGAACTATTAAATACTATAGGCACTATAGATACTATAACCCATCCCGCCCCCCGAAAACTAACCACTCCCCGTCATTATGCATATATTAAAATATCGGAAGGGTGTGACCGCCATTGTGCCTACTGTGCTATTCCTATTATAACGGGAAAGCACCAGAGCCGTCCCATGGACGATATCCTGGAGGAGGTGCGTGACCTGGTGTCGAAAGGGACTAAAGAGTTCCAGATAATCGCCCAGGAACTGACCTATTATGGTATTGACATTGACGGCAAACAGCATATTGCCGAACTCATCGAGAAAATGGCTGATATAGAGGGAGTGGAATGGATTCGTTTGCATTATGCTTACCCGGCTCATTTTCCTTGGGACTTGCTGAGGGTGATGCGGGAGAAGAAGAATGTCTGCAATTATCTGGACATAGCCCTTCAGCATATCAGTGACCACATGCTGAGTCGTATGCAACGTCATGTGACGAAAGAAGAGACCTACGAGTTGGTCAGAAGGATGCGTGAGGAGGTGCCGGGAATCCATCTTCGTACTACACTGATGGTGGGATTCCCCGGTGAAACCGAAGAGGACTATCAGGAATTGCTGGAGTTCACCCGTTGGGCACGGTTCGAAAGGATGGGGGCTTTTGCCTATTCAGAAGAGGACGGCACCTATTCGGCTGAACATTATCAAGATGATGTCCCTGCTGATGTCAAGCAAGCACGCCTGGACCGTTTGATGCGTATCCAGCAGCAGATCAGTGCGGAGATAGAAGGTGCTAAGGTAGGACAGACCATCCGTGTCGTCATAGACCGCATGGATGGTGACTGGTTTGTGGGGCGCAGCGAGTTCTGTTCCCCGGAAGTTGATCCGGAGGTGTTGATTCCTGTCAGTGAGGCATTGACCATTGGTGAGTTTTATGATGTCAGAGTGACTGGCGCAGAAGAGTTTGATTTATACGCAACTACGCAATTATGAATAACAAGGAGTTTATTAATGAGTTGGCTGCCCGTACAGGGTATGACCAGAAGGATACCCAGAAGCTGGTGAATAATATCATCACGGCGATGGGTGATGCTTTTGTTGCAGATGCATGTGTTGTCGTTCCTAACTTCGGTGTTTTTGAGACCAAGAAGAAGATGGAGCGGGTCATCGTAAATCCTACAACAGGTCAGCGTATGCTTGTTCCACCAAAATTGGTCTTGAACTTCAAACCCAATCAGGTATGGAAAGAGGAAGTGAAAGGAGGTATCGACAATGGGTAAAGTAACGATAACTGAGATTGCGAAGATTCTTGTAGACAAGAACAAACTGACTCCCCAAGATGCAAAACTGTTTGCCGGGACCATGTTTGATCTTATCAAGAAACGTCTTAATAGCGAGGGACAAGTGAAAATCAAAGGACTTGGCACCTTTAAGATGATACGTATAGAGGCTCGTGAAAGTGTCAGCGTCAGAACCGGCGAGCGTGTGATGATTGACAGTCATGCGAAGATATCCTTTACTCCTGATAACACGATGAAGGAACTTGTCAACAAACCGTTCTCGCAGTTTGAGACGGTGATGCTGAATGACGGTGTCGAATTTGAGGATCTGCCTGCGGCAGAATCCGAAGAGGAGCAAGAACTGGAACAGGGTCCGGTACAGGAAGTGGGAAAAGAACCAGAACCAACGCAGGAACCTGTGCAGGAGCAAGTACAGGAACCTGTGCAGGAGTGTACTGCTGTGGTGGAGACTTCTGTTGAGGAAGAGCCACAGCGGGAAGTGGTATCTCCTGCTGCGGAGCCCATCGCTCAACCGCTCTTGGAGACCGTTGAGGATGAACCGGAACAAGAAACGGGGAGCTCATGGAAGAAAGTTCTTGGCTATTGCCTGTTGACACTCCTCCTGATGGCTGCTTCTGCCTATGGCGGCTATTGGTATGGACAGCATGCTAAGAGCGGGGATTTTGATCAAGTGGATGAAGTCATCGCAGAACCTGTATTTGTCGATAGTATAGAGACGGTCACTGCCGATTCTGTGGAATATGTAGAGGATGTTCCTGTTGCTGAAGAGCCAAAGACAGAACCTGCCGTGGAGGAAAAGAAAGAACCCGCTCAAGAGGAGGAACCGTTCTGGAAGAAATATGAGGCAATGGATGCACGTGTTCGTACAGGTGCCTATCACATCGTCGGTACTGACCATGAGGTGGTTGTTAAAAAGGGTGAGACGCTCTCAAGGATTGCCCGCCGTGAGTTGGGCGAGGGCATGTCCTGCTACGTAGAGGTGTATAACGGCTTAAAGGCAAATGCGGAACTGAAAGAGGGACAGGTCATCAAAATCCCTAAGCTGAAATGGAAAAAGAAACGAACATTAAATAATTAAATGAGATAATTGATATGAAACTGAAAATTGCAGTACTTCCTGGTGATGGTATAGGACCAGAGATTATGAAACAGGGCGTTGCCGTGATGGACGCCATTGCAGAGAAATTCGGACATGAGTTCTCCTATGAGGAGGCTCTTTGTGGCGCTCATGCCATTGATGCCGTGGGGGATCCCTATCCTGAGGCAACACACGATGTGTGTATGAGGGCTGATGCGGTATTGTTTGCAGCTGTCGGTGACCTTCGTTTTGATAATAACCCAACGGCGAAGGTACGTCCGGAACAGGGTCTTCTTGCCATGCGCAAGAAGCTGGGATTGTTCGCTAACGTCCGCCCCGTCGCTACATTTGACTGCCTGTTGCATAAGTCTCCCTTGAAAGACGAGTTGTTGAAAGGTGCCGACTTCGTGGTTATTCGTGAGTTGACGGGTGGAATGTACTTTGGTGAGAAATACCAGGATAACGATAAAGCGTACGATACCGACATCTATACACGTCCGGAGATTGAGCGTATTCTGAAAGTTGCTTTCGAGACCGCACAGAAGCGCAAGAAGCATCTGACAGTTGTCGACAAGGCAAACGTGCTGGCAAGTTCTCGTCTATGGCGGCAGATTGCCAAGGAGATGGAGTCACAGTATCCCGACGTGAATACTGATTATATGTTTATCGACAATGCCTCCATGCGTGTCCTGACAGAACCCCGCTTCTTTGATGTCATCGTGACAGAAAACACCTTTGGTGATATCCTTACGGACGAGACCTCTTGTATTACGGGATCCATGGGCTTACAGCCATCGTCCTCACTGGGCGAGCATACCCCTTTGTTCGAACCCGTTCACGGTTCATGGCCCCAGGCAGCCGGACAGAATCTTGCGAATCCTCTTGCGGAGATTCTCTCTGCCGCTATGCTGCTGGAACATTTTGACTTAAAGAAAGAGGGTGCGTTAATCCGTGAGGCGGTGAATGCTTCCCTGGATGCCAATGTGCGTACCCCGGAGATTCAGGTGGAAGGTGGTGCCAAGTATGGTACGAAAGAGGTTGGTGAATGGATTGTAAACTACATCAAAAACGCATAGCATCAGTCGTATGCTGTTTGCTGTTGGCTATTGGCATGCAGGCGCAGTCTAACCAGGAATGGCGTGACTCCCTGAATGCCATCAACCAACAGATAGCAAGGTCACCTTATAGTGTCGGTCTGCATCTTCGGAAAGCTGCGATTAACCTGGAGCTGCAACAGTGGGAGTTTGCCATTGACGAGTATAAATCAATACTCAGGCATGACGAGAAGAATCTGACGGCTCTGTTCTATCGTGCCTATGCTTATACTCACATGCGTCGTTATGACTTGGCGAAGAATGACTATAACGATATCCTGCTGGAGAAACCTACCCACATGGAGGCACGACTGGGACTGGCGTATGTCTATCAGCTGATGGGGAAACGCAACGATGCCCTCGACTTGTTGAATATCGTCGTTGAGCAGCATCCTGACTCTGTGGGGGGGTATGTTGCCCGTGCTTCCTTGGAGACTGACATGAAGCGGTATGACGAGGCACTTTATGACTGGGAGGAGTGTATCAAACGTGATCCCGATAATACTGACTATCATCTGTCCTATATTGATGTGCTGATTGCCATGGGTAGAAAGGAAGCAGCGCGACGGGAACTCAACAAACTGTCGGGTAGGGGAGTCAATCAAGGTGCCCTCCGCGGTTTTTATCAACGAATAAAGTAAAAAGCTACAACCTTCGTCCCGCAAAGGCGGCACCTTCTTGTTTGTTCCATGGGGTGGAACACTTTGTTCCATGGCATGGAATAACTTGTTCCATGGGGTGGAATACTGAATAAATCTATGGGAAAAATCGCCATTCGTTGTCACCCTTGTCACCTCGTTGCCACACATAACGCACTGATTTTCAGAAAGTGTTGCAAGGTGGCAACGGTTGCAAGGGTAAAAAACTTTATGTAGGGAAAATATTAATGATTTTATTTTGTTCTTTAATCGGTCTCATACTCAAGAATACAAATATATTTGCATTCTCTTTGTTTAACTGAAATTTTGCACTATCTTTGCATCTGAAGAGTTTCAAATACTCTTTTTATTTAACGGTCATCAATTATGTACGATCAACAGATACGGGAAGATGTTCTCTATTTGGTGTTTTACGGCGCAGCTGCCATGCTATCTTTGGTGGCATGTTGCTATCTGCTGTTCCGACGGAGCAATGCCATTAACCCTAGTGTCACGTCGTCAGTACGTTTGCGCCGGTGGACTGCCGCCTTCTTTGCCAGCATGACATGGAGTCATATATGGTATATGCCAGAATTCTATCTTTCCTCATCAGAGGATGTCATGCTGGTCAACCTTGTAGGCGCGACGCTCGACTTTGCGACAATTGTCCCCTTTGGGATTGTCATGTTGTTCTCTATGCTGCAAGATCATAGTCGACCGGTATGGTCTGCTTTTGCCATGGTGGCTCCCATCGTGGTGATTATGATACTGTGCGTCATTACCTGTAGTACGTCCCTGCTGCCGATAGTATATGTCTATTATCTGCTGTTGGGCATTGGTCTGTTAATATATATGGTTCGCGAGGTGCGGCAATACGGACGCTGGCTGCGCGACAACTATGCTGACCTGGAGCACAAGGAGGTGTGGGAGAGTTTCGTGGTACTGGCAGTCATCCTGCTCTTTTTCGGCACCTATACATTAGACTCCCACGGTCATGTGTTCAAATACATAACACAGCTGAATGTTATCATACTTGTGGGCTTTCTCCTGTGGCGGGTAGAAACCTTAAGCGAGCTTGCAAACATACCCATTGAGGTCGTGGATAGGAAATCCCTTTCAGTCGGCAAGGATGAGGGCGTTCATTCCCAAACCATTCCATACAAAATCGGACCGCTGTTGCAAAAGCACTGCATAGACACACAACTCTATCTGCAGCACGACCTGACCGCCGTACAACTTGCCAGAGCAATCGGCACCAACCGTTTCTATCTCAGCCAATATTTCTCCCATCAAGGAATCACCTATAATGCCTATATCAACAACCTGCGTATCGAGCACTTTAAAAATCTCTATCACAAGAACGTCGCTGCTCAGAAATCCTTTACCGCCCAGCAGTTGTCGCAGGAGTGTGGATTCCATAGTTACCGTACTTTCAGCAATGCCTTCAAGCAACAGATGGGACAGACGGTGACCGCCTGGATGAAGACCGAGAGCGAAGTGTCATAAGGGACAGGGAATGGCATAGAATAGAAAAAACAGCAATAATAGTGGAAAAATCCGCAAGAATCACGGTTCGCAACATGAACCGTGATTCTTTTTTGGGGGGAAAGTGCTAAATTTGCCAGCAGAATACTTAAATCTTTAATTTCATATTTAAACTAAAACAAAAGAAACAATGAAACAGACAATTCGAAAGAGTCCTGCGAAGAAACTGCTGTCGAGCATCGCTGTCTCGTGTTCCATTACGGCTGCAGGTATGTTAGCCGGCTGTTCGAGCAGTGACAATTCGGCAAAGGAAGACATCCCAGTTGTGAATACCAGTGCAGACCTCGTGGTTTATGGTAAGATTTTCACTTCGGAAAGTGGAAAGATTGTTGAGGCGTTTGCCGTAAAAGATGGCAAGTATGTCTATGTAGGCGACAAGAAGGGAGCTGAGGTCTACGTTGAAGCAGGCAAGACAGAAGTGGTGGACTACACCGACAAGGGACTCGTGATGCCCGGCTGTGGCAACGGTCACTCCCATTACATGTTAGGCTATGCCCTCAAGAGTATCGGCACCTTGATCGGACTGCAAGATGACTCTGAGAAACTTCTTAAGGAAATCGTGCCCGCCGCGGTCAAGAAAGCAAGGGCAGAAGGTGCCACGTCTATCTTCGCTCAGGGGTGGCGCCTGCAGAGCCTCGAGGCAAACATGCCGACCCGTCTCGACTTGGATGCCATCTGTAGCGACATACCCATATACCTACTCGACGAGGAGTGCCACAAGGCACTTGCCAACACCATTCTGCTGAAAAAGGCAGGTATTATCAAAGAGGACGGAACGGCTGGCAGGACAACGCTGCGTGGCGGTGAGATAGTGACAGATGCTGACGGAATGCCTACTGGTTTGCTGAAAGAGCAGGCACAGACTTACGTGCGCTCATTCCTCGACAACGATAACCTGTATACCCTTGGCAAGGCTACTGCCAACCTGGCTGAAATCGAGCAGTACATGCATTCTGTGGGATATACGATGTACTGTGAGGGTTGGGGTAACTATTTCGTCAACACCAATTACTATCAGGCAGCCCAGGAACTTGACAAGGCAGGCAAGCTGCACTTCGTGTTGGGTTTGCCCTACGAGATTGAGAGCTGGATGGACATGGACGAGGCTTTGGCAAGAGCCATTGATGCCAAAAAGTTTGAAACCACACGCGTCATACCGAGGTGGATTAAACTGCTTTTCGACGGTGGTGTGGAGGCAGGTACTGGCATCGTGGACCCGCTCTATCCCGACGGTCACCAAGGCATTGCCAATTGGACGGAAGAGGAAGTGACGGAGCTGACACGCAAGGCTAATGCCAACGGTCTGGTAATCCACATACATGTGATGGGAAACAAGGGTGTCAATCAGGTGGTCAACGCATTCGTCAACGGTGGGCAGGACGAGATGCGCAACACACTCGTTCACGTTCGCAACGTCAATACGGAGGATTATCTGCGAATGGCACAGCATAACATCTATGTCACTTCTGGTGTGACATGGCATCATTTCCCCGCAGGAGCGGTTGAGTATATTCGGGAGCATGGCATGACCCCTGTCGGGTATGAGGACAAGGCTTATCCTTTCAAGTCGTACTTCGACTATGGTATTCCAGCAACCATCCACTCCGACTATCCTGCTCTGAGCGGCAGTCCCGACGACCCGTTCGGCATCATGGAGATAGCAGTGACTGGTGTACTCTGGTCGGAGAACGGCACACCCTTGTGGACTGAAGAACTCGTCAGCCGCGAGGAGGTCCTTACCGCCTTAACCATCAATTGCGCCAAGCAGATGTTCGTCGAGGATGAGCGAGGCAGCATCAGCACCGGCAAGTATGCCGACTTCCTTCTCCTGAACCAGGACGTGCTGACCTGTCCGGTCAACCAGATTCATGCCACCAAGCCTGCTGCCACCTATTTCGAGGGAAAGAAAGTATTCTCGATGTAAGCTATGACTGAGGGAAGATAAGTCTTAAAGCAGAAATCCCAAATCTCGAGAAGAGATTTGGGATTCTGTGTTTGTTTGGAGTAAAATAATTGTTCTCGTCGGTGTTATGCCTCAGGGATAACTGATACGACACTCTTATCACGCTTTCCCTTGTGGAACTGAACAGTTCCATCAACGAGCGCATAGAGGGTATCGTCCTTACCCATACCAACATTGTTACCGGGGTTGTGCTTAGAGCCACGCTGGCGAACAATAATGTTGCCTGCAACAACCTTCTGGCCACCGAAAATCTTAATGCCGAGTCGCTGTGAAGCTGACTCACGGCCGTTCTTAGAACTACCTACACCTTTTTTATGTGCCATTTCTTGTTCCTCCTACGTTTAAGCGATTACTGATTTAACTTCTACCTGTGTGTACTGCTGGCGGTGACCATTCTTCTTGCGAGAGTCCTTGCGGCGCTTCATCTTGAAGACAATCACTTTCTCACCCTTCACGAGGGGCTTGATAACCTCACACACTACTTTTGCACCACTTACGGTAGGTGCGCCCACCTGTACTGAACCTTCGTTGTCGACAAGCAGTACCTTGTCAAACTCAACAGTCTTACCTTCTTCCACGTCTTTCATGTGGTTGACGAAGAGCTTCTTTCCCTCCTCTGCCTTGAACTGCTGACCGTTAATCTCTACAATTGCGTACATTGTTTGTTATTGTTTAAACGGGTTTTTCCGCATGGCGCATGGCATTGTGCCACGTCTTAACTGAGCCACCACGGACTAAATCGGGCGCAAAGGTACGAAAAAATTTTGAATTCACCAAAGAAAAAGGGAGAAAAAACAAAGCGATGACCCTCACAGGCAATCGCTTCATATCTTCAATAGGTATTAGTCCTTTTAAGGTAAAAAGATTGTTTTCAGGATAACTGATGCAAAAGTACAACAATTTTTAATACTAACAAAACTTTTTACTGTTTTTTTTCGATAAAAAGGCTGTGTACCCGCACAATTCAAACTTTTTTAAAGAAAATTCATAAAAAATGTGTGCAAACGATTGTTATTCTTTCTTATCGTTCTTTTTTTGTTGGCGGTTCCTTGATTGTTTCCTATTCTTGTTTGCTTTACCGCCGCGGTGCCTTCCTCCACGTCCTCGTGTTGATTTCCTCGGACTTATCAGTTTGTATTCTGGACCCTCACCAATTCCTTCGGGCAAACTTTTTTTTGCAATTTCTTTCTCAAGGAAGCGTTCTATGTCAGAGAAGTAACGCATATCTTTGTCTGAGACAAAGGTTATGGCAATACCATCCCGCTGTGCTCGTGCAGTACGACCGATGCGGTGAACATAGTCTTCAGCGTCATGCGGAACGTCATAGTTGATAACCATCAGAATATCATCAATATCAATGCCACGTGCAACAATATCTGTAGCTACCAATACATCTACCATACCTGCTTTGAATCGATACATCACATCATCACGTTCCTGTTGTGTGAGGTCACTGTGCATCGGTGCACAGTTGATGTGTATTCGTTGCAGTTCCCGCGTGATGTCCTTTACCTTGTCTTTTTTACCAGAAAAGATGATGACCCGTTTTAACTCTCCAGCTTTGAACAAATGACGGATGATGTCCAGTTTCTGTGGCTCATAGCATACATAAGCCGACTGCTGGATTTTCTCAGCAGGTTTGCTGACAGCTATTTTCACCTCTACAGGATTATATAATAAGGTACGCGCGAGGTGTTGTATCTTCTCAGGCATCGTAGCAGAGAACATGATGGTCTGATGCTCTTTAGGCAATAGCTTGGCAATCTGCAGGATATCGTCAGAAAAGCCCATGTCCAACATACGGTCTGCTTCGTCAAGGACGAAGAAAGACAAGCGTGACAGGTCCACATGTCCCATGCGGATATGAGAGAGAAGTCGTCCCGGTGTTGCTATGATCACGTCGGCACCCATTTTCAGTCCCTTCATTTCCTGATTGAAACGAGAGCCGTCATTTCCACCATAAACAGCCACGCTGGATATGCCATCAAGATAATATCCAAAGCCCTGCATCGCCTGGTCTATCTGCTGCGCCAGTTCTCGTGTAGGAGCCATTACGATACAATTGACGGCATCTTTCGGGAAGCCGCCGTCATCCAGCAGGCTCAATATCGGCAGCAGGTACGCTGCCGTCTTTCCCGTTCCTGTCTGTGCCACGCCAATCACGTCATAGCCGTCGAGGATCGGTGGAATACATTTCTCCTGTACTGGTGTCATTTTCTCAAAACGCATATCATATAATGCGTCGAGAATATTGTCATTTAAGTATGTTTCTTCGAAGTTCATTTAGTTGGGAGCTTGCCTATAACAGAAATAGGCGATGATTGCATATAATATGTTGGGGACCCATGCCGCAAGTATGGGTGGTGTATCCGCATTGATGGCGAATGTAGCACTGATGGTCTGCAGCAGGATGTAAGAGAAAGACAGGGCAAGACCGATACCCAGATACATTCCCATGCCGCCCTTTCGCTTACGGGATGATAAGGACACGCCGATGATGGTCAGGATAAAGGATGCGAAAGAGGTGGCAATCCGCTTATGATATTCGACCTCGTACTGTACGACATTGCTGGAACCACGCTCCTGCTGTTTGGAGATATAGCGTTTCAGTTCTGGAGAGGTGAAAGTCTCCTGCTGACCTTTTGAGAAGATGAGGTCCATGGGCTCCATCTGTATGAGGGTGTCTATTTCTGACCCGCTGGTAATCTTCTCACGCATACCTTTCAGTTCACGGACTTTGTAGTTACGCGCTTTCCAGTGATACCGCGAGTCACTGATCGTGTCATACTGGATGATGCTTGCCGTCATATGACTGACCAGTTTCTTCTTGTCAAATTTATAAAGCGAGAATCCATAGCCCGTCTTACGTACATCATCATATTGAGAGATATAGGCTACGGTTCCTTTGTCAACCATCAGCTGGATATTCGTTGCTGTCGTATTTTTCGTATTGTTCTTATAGAGTGACTCAAAGTCATGTCTGACGACGGTCCCTTTGGGTATGACATACGCACCCAGATAGAAGTTCAAGACAGCGATCAACGCTGCGGAAATCAGATAAGGGCGTAAAAGTCTCTTGAAACTCATACCGCAGGCAAGCATAGCGATGATCTCGGAATTGCCGGCAAGTTTGGAGGTAAAGAAGATGACAGCGATAAAAACGAAAAGAGGGGAGAACAGGTTGGCGAAATAGGGGACGAAATTCATGTAGTAGTCGAAAACGATAGCTCTCAACGGTGCATGATACGTGGTGAACTTTGCCAGATTCTCGTTGACATCGAAGACGATAGAGATAGAGATGATGAGGATGATGGAATAGATATATGTTCCAATGAACTTCTTGATGATATACCAGTCCATCCGTTTGATATATTGGAATGGATTGTATTTCTTCAAAGGTTCAAGGCGATCCCAAGGCAGTCGTTTCCACAACAGCCTTAATCTCCTGACAAGATGTTTCCACTTTTCTTTCATCATAATGATTATATTCTCCTTCCCAAGTCGTCTATGACAGAACGTTTCCATTGTACGAAATCCCCTTGTTCGATATGCTGACGGGCATCAGTAACCAGTCGCAGGTAGAAAGCAAGGTTGTGGATAGAGGCAATCTGCATGGCAAGCAGCTCCTGCGCCTTGAACAGATGATGGAGATATGCCTTCGAGTGTATGCGGTCGATATCACATCCGTCAGGGTCGATGGGAGAGAAGTCGGCTTCCCATTTCTGGTTGCGCATGTTCATGGTACCCTGATAGGTGAACAACATCGCATTGCGTCCATTACGGGTCGGCATGACACAGTCGAACATATCGACACCACGCTCTATCGCCTCAAGGATGTTCTGGGGGGTACCGACTCCCATCAGGTAGCGAGGCTTGTCTTTTGGTAATATCTCATTGACGACCTCAATCATCTCATACATCACTTCCGTAGGTTCCCCGACGGCAAGTCCTCCGATGGCATTTCCGTCAGCCCCTTTGTCAGCAACATACTTTGCTGCTTCCTGGCGCAAGTCTTTATAGGTGCATCCTTGTACTATCGGGAATAAACTCTGGTGGTACCCATAAAGAGGCTCCGTCTCATTAAACCGTTTGATGCAACGGTCCAGCCAGCGTTGTGTAAGCCCTAATGATTTTTTGGCATATTGATAGTCGCTTTGTCCTGGGGGACATTCGTCAAGAGCCATCATGATGTCGGCACCGATGATCCGTTCCGTATCCATCACATTCTCAGGCGTGAAGATATGTTTGGAGCCATCGATATGGCTACGGAACTCACATCCCTCCTCACGTAATTTACGAATGCCAGTCAACGAAAAAACCTGAAAACCACCAGAGTCAGTAAGGATAGGGCGGTCCCATGTGTTGAACTGGTGCAGTCCTCCCGCTTTTCGCAGGACATCCAACCCAGGCCGTAGATACAAGTGATAGGTGTTCCCCAGAATAATCTGGGCTTTCACTTGTTCCCGGAGTTCAGAGAAATGCACACCTTTCACGCTGCCACATGTTCCTACGGGCATGAAGATTGGTGTTTTGATTTGACCATGATCTGTAGTGATGAGTCCTGTACGGGCATCACTGGCAGGGTCGGTATGTTGCAGTTCAAACGTCATTTCTCTTTCTTCTCCTCTTCTATTTCAAACTTGAGCGGATGGTCCACAATCTCGTCAGTCAAGGCAAAATCCCAGACATCCTGCACATTCTCCACATAATGGAATTTGACACCCTTCAGATACATCTCAGGAATCTCCTCAATGTCTTTCTGGTTGTCACGGCACATCACAATATCAGTAATCCCCGCACGCTTGGCAGCCAATATCTTTTCCTTGATGCCGCCGACAGGGAGCACCTTGCCGCGAAGGGTGATCTCACCGGTCATTGCCGTGTTCTTGCGGACTTTCCGCTGGGTGAGAGCAGAGGCAATGGAGGTCGCGATAGTAATACCTGCAGAAGGACCATCCTTAGGAGTGGCACCTTCCGGTACGTGGATATGTATATTCCAGTTGTCGAAGATGCGATAGTCTATATGCAGCTTCTCGGCATGTGCCTTCACATACTCTAAGGCAAGGATGGCACTTTCCTTCATCACATCGCCCAGATTACCGGTCAAGGTGAGTTTGGAGCCTTTACCTTTTGACAGGGAGGTCTCGATGAAAAGAATCTCTCCTCCGACACTGGTCCATGCCAGTCCCGTGACAACACCGGCATAGTTGTTACCTTGGTAGATGTCACGGTAGAAAGGTGGTTTGCCTAATAAACCTTCTATCTCTGTAGGACTGATCTTCAAGAAAGGAAGTTCGCCGTCTTTCGCTTTCTGGAATGCCAGTTTGCGAAGAGCCTTGTTGATTTGCTTCTCCAATTGACGGACACCACTTTCACGGGTATATTGCTCAATGATCTTCTCAATAGCGGCTTTGTTGAATGTCAGTCCCTTGTCATTAAGACCCGTGTTCTCCTTTTCTTTAGGAATCAGGTGGCGTTTGGCAATCTCATATTTCTCTTCTGTGATATAGCCACTTACCTCAATAATCTCCATACGGTCAAGCAGGGGCTTGGGAATCGTACCAAGATTATTAGCTGTTGCGATGAACAATACTTTCGACAGGTCATAGTCCACATCCAGGTAATTATCATGAAAAGCGTTGTTCTGCTCGGGATCCAGTACCTCCAGCATCGCTGAAGCCGGGTCACCGTTATGAGTGTTCTGGGTCACCTTGTCGATTTCATCAAGAATGAACACCGGATTGCTGGACCCAGCCTTCTGGATGTTCTTGATGATACGTCCCGGCATCGCTCCGATATAGGTGCGACGATGTCCGCGAATCTCCGCCTCATCATGAAGACCACCTAAGGATACACGTACATATTTACGGTTCAGCGCATCAGCTATCGACTTGCCCAGACTTGTCTTTCCAACACCTGGAGGACCATAGAGACAGAGGATGGGCGATTTCAAATCACCACGAAGAGATAATACTGCGATATATTCCAAGATACGCTCCTTCACTTTTTCCATGCCATAGTGGTCGCGGTCAAGAATCTTCTGGGCACGGTCCAGACGAAGATCGTCTTCCGTGCATTCGTTCCAAGGCAGTGATACCAATGTCTGCAGATAAGTGAGCTGGATATTAAAGTCAGGACTTTGAGGATTCAACTGATCCAGTTTATCCACTTCACGATAGAAGATACGCTCGACATCCTCGCTCCATTTTTTCTGCTGAGCCTTTTCCAACAAGTCTTTCTTCTCGGGTGAGCTTTCATTACCCATCTCAGCTTGCAGGTTCTTGATCTGTTGCTGTAAGAAATAGTTACGTTGTTGCTCGTCAATATCGTCACGGGTCTTGTTGCGGATGTCCAGTTTCAAGGTTTGCAGTTCTATCTCACGGTTGACAATCTTCATTGTGTTGAACAACCGTTCCTTGATAGAAGACATCATGAGTAATCTGATCTTCTCCTTGACCGAAAAGGGTAAGTTAGAACAGATGAAATTCAGAGCCAGGATGTTATTCCCCACATTCTTGATGGCGAAAGAAGCTTCCTCTGGAATATCATCACTCAATTTGATGTATTCCATGGTCTGGTTACGCAAATCCTCAATAGCTGTCTTGAACTCCGTGTCACTTTTGTCCGGTTCTATTTCTGGAGCCATCTCCACGTGACCGATCAGGTATGGCTTGTATTTCTGCAGTTCTAATAATTTGATACGTCCCAATCCTTGAATAATCGCCGTGATATTACCATTGGGTAATGTCAGTAGTTTGAGCACTTTGGCATATACTCCCATGTCATAAAGATCTGCACGGATAGGTTGCTCCGTATCCGGGTCACGCTGACAGAACACCCCAATGATTAAATCATCCTTTTCTGCTGTCCGCACTACTTTCATGCTTGATTCCCTCCCTATGAGTATTGGTGTTACCACACCAGGGAAAAGCACGATGTTTCTGACGGCAAGTATCGGGAGTGAATCGGGAATGTCCACTTGGTTGAGGTCGCTGTAATCGCCTTCCACGTCGGCTATCATTGAAAACGACCTGTTTCTATTATCCATATACATTGTTATTGTTTCTTCCATAAACGACTTTAGAGAATTTATCTATGTATAAATACTGTATTCTGTCCATACATGTATTTGTAAGTAATATCCGGTATGATATTGCAAACCAGTCGCAATCCTAAATGCTGATAATCTTTGTGACCAATATTCTTGTCACTCATCTTTCCAGCTTTGATGGGGTCGAATGGTTTTCCTGCATCTTTAAGAGTGGCATGAATACCTGTGTTGTTGACACAGAGATGTACGTCAAAGGAATGCTGAACGACGTTGCCTTCAGAGTATTTGGCAATATTCGACATCAACTCCTCCAGGCAAAGGTCAACTTCAAATATTGCTCTTTTGTCTGCGGTTGCTGTTTTAAGAAATTTATCAATCTCGTCAAGTGCCAGATACACGTCATCATCCTGATAAATGACAGAACGGTCAAAAGTATAATCCTTGATTTGCTCAGGAATCAGCGTGACCGGTGACACATCGTGAAAAATCATCTGGCTCTGCAAGTATGTTATCAATAGCTGTAAGATGAGCACGAATATGCATGCCACCGAAAATCCCCACCACAGCTCAATACCTTCCGTGCTGGCGATGATCCAAACTGTAATGACCATGAAAAAGGTCTGCGCAGTGGCTGTTGTGACACTTGTCTTCTCATGACCAACCAACTGATAGGAACTTAACAGAATCTGTGTGGTGGCAAAAGGTATTAGCATCAGTGCGAAAATACGTAGGACATGATTCAGCTCATTAGCTAATGGGGCATCAGTAACACCAAAGAGTATACCAACCAACCCTGGAATATACATGAGAATGATCAGTATTATCACCAACATACTTGTTGTTTCAAGAGCCTGACGAACCAGAATCTGAAGTCCGTTCATGTCACGCTCTCCAACCAAGACCCCACCGACAGCAAATAACGCTTCAATAATACCGTCTATGAACACGTAAGAGAGTAAAAGCATCTGAAGGCATACTGACCATAAAAACAAACCATCCGCACCAAGGTAAGTGAGAATGATATGGTTAAGTAGCAAGATGGTTACAGCCATCAGTGAATTGCTTAATGTGACGGGGGCTCCTTCTTTGATATTGCTGAGGAAGATGCTAAAATAGCTTTTACCGGGCCATTTCAGTTTGTAGGAACTTCCAGGTTTCCTCAGGTAGCTGCCCAATATCAGAATATTAGCGATAAACATGGACAGGGAGCCAAGTGCTGCTCCTCGAACACCCATATCAAAAACGATGATCAGTATAAAATCGGTAATACCGTTAAATATGGCACCTCCCACAACTGCTCTGGTGACTATGCGTGGTTTCCCCTCGGAAGCGACAAACAGGCATAATCCGTATGACATCATTTGCAGCCATCCACCTAATGAATAGGTGTGGATATAGTCATATGCCATTTGGTCAAGCCTGGGCTCATCGGATAATGTGTCGACTATTTGGTAGCTGAACATGCAAATGCCTATAGACACCAGTAATCCTAATGTCATAATAGTGATGAGGGTGGAGGTGAATGTCTTAGCGACTTTCTCATAATCACCACAACCAATAGATCTTGCACACATGGCATTGGCTCCAAAACAGATAAGGAATCCGAAGCAGTTAAGAACCTCTACAAACGGTAATACTAAATTGATGGCAGATACCGCATCAGGTCCAACGAAATGTCCTACAAGCATAGAGTCTGCTGTATGGGCAAGTTGTGTGGCGGCAGCTGTCAAGACTGCGGCAAATAAAAAGTTCCTAAGTGCTTTTGATATAACAAATGGATTTCTTTTAAGTTTGCTCATAAACCTTGATTTTTTCAAATGAGTTGCAAAGTTACGAAATAATTCTGATAATATTCGTAAGTTGCATGATATTTTAATATTTTCTAATATTAAAGACTAGATGGCTTTTAAAATAATACTTGTGGCTCCGATGGTGAAAAGTGTTCCATCCTCTATTCTTCTCTTTTCACGAGGCTTGAGTTCTATATTATCAACAAAAGTACCGGTATTACTGTTGTTATCTGACAGTGTGTAACAGAATTCCCCTTTCTTGTTCTTTGACACATTAATTGTACAGTGATTGAGGTCAACGCTCGGGTCGACTGTTTCGAAAGGTGTATTGATAGGATTTCCTTTTTGGTATTTCCCAATGACATTATCCCCCATGTGGAGAGGGAGCTCCTGCTTGAAATGGAAAACATTCTCAATTACTATGATACTTCCACAGTTAGAATTGACGGGTTGGGATGGGGTGTTGATACGAATGCCAAACTGTTTACCACATTTGTCACATTGAAAAACAAATGATTGACCAGTTTGATATTTTGTTTCGTCAAAGATGATATAATTATCACATTTTTGGCATCTTACACGCTTCATCCTTCAGTTTTTCTTTTATAAACCCAAGCTTCTTCAAAATCGGCATCGAAACGATGTTTGTGTAATTCTGCATAGGCATCACTTTCTGTCTTAAAGTGACCATAGACTACGCGTACCACATTATTATAAATATAAACATTCGTGTCTTTAAAGCCTTTTTCACGCATCTGCTTGGTAAACAGCTCCGCATTGTCTTTTCTTACCTGACTTGCCAGTACTATACAATATCTGTTGTCCTCAGGCATGCTAATATGTTGAGTAGAATCTATTCTCTCCTCAGTCTTTAACGCATCTTCTGCCACTTTGTCCTTCTTGGGAGTAAGGACAGGAGTTGCTGGGGCTATATTAGAATCTTTCGGGATGAGTTTATTGATGAGGTCATTCTTTAATGAGCTCATGCTCTGAGATTCCATGTTGCTATTGGCAACCGGTGTTGTCATTAAGAAAAATAACACAATGGCAGCAGCAATGGCGACAGTATTGCGAATCCATGACATCTTAATATGAATGGCATGCCCGTCATCTTCCGTATCCACCAATTCTATGAGGGGAGCCTGAGCAGATATTGATTCTTCTGGTTCCTCAATACCTTTTTCTTCAGCTAAGGGCTCTATAGGCTTTGGTTGAGCGACAGATGCTGACTTTATCTGACTCAACTCAAAAGAACTGAGACCATAGAGGGTAGGAGTGAGTAAGCCGGATTCACATGGCTCAAAACAATAGACTCCTTCGTCATTGGTCGTTAAAACACCAATATTCTCTAATTGATACGAGCCTTCATAAGTGATTGTCTGTTTGATCTTGTTCACTTCTTGCTCAATTCTACGAAGAGCCTCGGGATAGCTGATGTCATTAGCCTCCACATAGGATTGCACTAATAAGGAGTCATTAAGTTTCAGCTGAGGATTGAACCCGATAGTGCGTATGGGGGGTAAGAACATTCCGTCTGCCTCATCAATACGTGCAGAAATATAATGTGCAACAAAACCGCCAAAGTCAGGTACTGCCACACAATCATTACTCAATAGGAGTATTTCCAGATGTCTTGCTAATTCAATCACGATGCAAAAATAAGTATTTTTTGTGAAATGAGCAAGTAAATCAAATTTAAAAGTCACAAAAAGAACTAAATCTTTTATTTTTCCAATATTAATTGTTATTTTTGCAATCGTCAAATCAGTTAAATTGTTTATAGGCGATGAATGGTAAGATGCTTGTTACACTTTTACAAACTGACATTAAATGGGGAGCGTCGGCAGAGAACATCCGTAGCGCTGAACGGCTAATTAACTCAAGTCTGCCTAGTGATTTGTATGTCCTCCCAGAGATGTGGAGTACTGGCTTTGCCACAAATCCCGAAGGTATTGCCCATGAGGAAGATACCAACGAGGCATTAATATGGATGCGCACTATCGCCAATGAAAGGCATTGTGCTATCTGCGGAAGTCTTGCCATCCATTTGTCTGACAACTCTTATCGAAATCGGCACTATTTTATTGACGGGCGCAATCATCAGGAGGTGTTTTATGACAAGCATCATCTCTTTACTTATGGTGGGGAAGATAAATATTATACTCCCGGTCAGTCGCATGTCGTTGTGGAATATGAAGGGTTCCGTATCTTATTGCTTACCTGCTATGACCTCCGTTTTCCCTGTTGGAGCCGATATGCTGATGACAGAGAATACGATCTCATTGTTGTGGTAGCCAACTGGCCACAGTCCCGCCAATCGGCATGGCAGATCCTGACACGTGCAAGAGCTATAGAGAATCAGGCATACTTGATTGGTGTCAACAGGGTGGGGGACGACCTGTATTCTCATTATGTGGGAGCCAGTTGTGTGATAGACCCTATAGGCAGGACTCTCGGACAGTGTCATTGCGACCGGATAGAAAACATGTCAGTTTCTTTGTCTTTGGAAGAACTGCGAAGGAGACGGCAAAAATTTCGTGTCCTCGATGACAGAGATTGAAAAAATCATTACCAAATCGTTGTCAATTACTAAAAATAATGTATCTTTGTAGTCGAAAACTTAAACATGCTGTTATATGACACTGATAATCGTATTGTTACTGATAACCTCCTATTTGTTGATAGCCACTGGTCATCTGACTGGAGTCAATAAAGCTGCTATTGCCATGTTTTTGGGTACGGCAGGATGGGTGGTCTATGTCTGTTATGGTACCGATTTCGTGATGCAGCAACATCCACAGGATTATCTGAAATATCTGGCAGGAGCACAACCTACGAGTGACTTGGTGAAATATTTTATTTATGATAATATTTTTCTGAAATATGTAGGTAAGGCTGCCGCTATTGTAATGTTTTTGTTGGCGACCATGTCCATCATAGAGTTGCTTAATAATAACGGATGCTTTGACTTTATCACCGAATGGATACGGACCCGTAACTCAAAACGGCTGTTGTGGACGATTACCATAGCGACCTATATTATATCCGCTAATCTGGATAACTTGACCACGACAACGATGATGTTGGTGATTATGCACAATATTGTTCAAAGCGGCAGACAGCGAATGCTCATCGGATCGGCTATTGTCCTGGCTGCAAATTGTGGTGGTTGTTTCACCGTGATAGGTGATCCTACGGGACTGATTCTTTGGGGTGATGGAGCTGTGACTGCCACTCATTTCTCCGCTTATCTTGCTTTGCCATCGTTGTTGGCGTGGGTCATTCCTACCGCTTTGATAAACTATCAGTTGCCAGACCGGTTGGATTGTGAGTGGATTACCTCTCCATTCCGTGGCGATGACACGAGGTTGAATAGATGGCAGCGTCTTGTCATGCTGATAGTAGGAATAGGAGGACTTTGGTTTATTCCCACATTCCATAATATCACCAAATTAGCACCATTTCTTGGAGCATTGTGTGTGCTCAGTGTTTTATGGGTCGTTAACGAGGTGTTCAATCGCAGACTGATGAATGCCGACCAGATGGCTCAACGCCGTATACCACGCGCCTTGCAGTATGGTGCTATACAGCAGATGCTATTTGTTATGGGTATCATGTTAGGAATGGGTGTTGTCGCAGAGACAGGTGTCTTTAGTGATATTGCCAGTTGGTTTGATGAGAATATTCATAATATCTGGCTGGTAGGAATTGGCTCAGGTATTTTCAGTTCCCTCATTGATACCTTTACGGTGGCAGTAAGTGACATTATGCTATATTCTGTTGCTGACGTGGGTGATATGGCGGTCAACGGAGCCTATTGGGAAATCATTGCTTTCTGTACGGCAGTTGGAGGTTGTTTGCTTTGTGTCGGATCTACCAGCGGTGTCGCTTTGATGAAGATGGAGCATGTTCGTTTGGGCTGGTATCTGAAGAATATGACCCTAAAAGTAAGTATAGGATGGTTGATAGGTCTTGCTGTACTATGGATAGAAATTAATCTAATATGAACATACTGCTATGAGTAAAATTAAAACAATCGGTATTCTCACCTCAGGAGGTGATGCGCCAGGCATGAATGCAGCGATACGTGCTGTCACTCGCGCTGGTATTTATAATGGTTTTGAGATTAAGGGAATCTATCGTGGTTATGATGGATTGATAAAAGGAGAAGTCAAGAAGTTCACCACAGAAAATGTCTCTGGTATCATCACAAGAGGTGGAACCATCTTAAAAACAGCCCGTTCCAAAGAGTTTATGACTATTGAGGGTATGCAGAAAGCGTATGAGACATGTAAAAATGAGAAGATTGATGCTTTGGTCGTTATTGGCGGTAATGGTTCTCTGACGGGTGCCCGTAATTTCGGTATGGAGTTCGATTTTCCCTGTATTGGTCTCCCAGGTACGATAGACAATGACCTTTATGGCACAGACTCTACCATTGGTTATGATACGACGATGAACACCATCATGGAATGTGTCGACCGTATCCGTGACACGGCAAATTCTCACGAGCGCATCTTCTTTGTTGAAGTGATGGGACGTGATGCTGGCTTCCTGGCTCAAAACTCAGCGATTGCTTGTGGTGCCGAGGCTGCAATCATTCCTGAGGAAATGACGGAGGTCGACCAGTTGGCACAGTTTATGGGGCGTGGTATTCGTAAGTCTAAGAAGTCATGTATCGTCATCGTTTCAGAGAGTCCGAAGTGTGGTGCTCTTTATTATGCTGAACGTGTCAAGAAAGAGTTCCCGGAATTCGATGTGCGTGTTTCTATCCTAGGACACTTACAGCGTGGTGGCAGCCCTTCTGCTCACGACCGTATCTTGGCTTCCCGTACTGGTGTCGGTGCCATCGAGGCTATCAAGCAGGGACAGCGTAACGTCATGGTAGGTGTGAGGAATAATGAGGTGGTGTATGTGCCATTCTCTGAATGTATTCGTACAGATAAGCCTTTTAATAAGAAACTAATTAAGGTTTTGGACGAGCTGAGCATCTAAATGATGTTTAAAAAACCTCTAAATATAAACATTTTCGAATAAAAGTTCGGAAATGTTTTTTTTATTTCAAAATATTTACTAACTTTGCAGAACTATAACTTAAAAACGAACATCTTTAAATATTAAAACTGCTTATGTCTAAAATTAATGGACGCATTTCTCAGATTATCGGTCCTGTCATTGACGTATATTTCAATACAGAAGGGCAAGATGCAGAGAAAGTGCTCCCGAAAATTCATGAGGCGCTGACTGTTCAGCGTCCTGACGGTTCGCAGCTTGTCGTTGAGGTTCAGCAGCACATTGGTGAGGACACCGTACGTTGTGTTGCCATGGATAACACCGACGGTCTGCAACGCGGATTGGAGGCAAAGCCAATGGGGTCGCCTATTCTGATGCCTTCAGGTGAACAAATTAAAGGTCGTATGCTGAACGTTATTGGACAGCCCATCGACGGTATGAAACAACTTGACATGGAGGGTGCTTATCCTATCCATCGTGAAGCTCCTAAGTTTGAGGAACTTTCTACGACTAAAGAGGTGCTTGCCACAGGTATCAAGGTCATCGACTTGTTGGAGCCTTATCTGAAAGGTGGTAAGATTGGTCTGTTTGGTGGTGCCGGTGTAGGTAAGACCGTTCTTATCATGGAGTTGATTAACAATATCGCTAAGGGTCATAACGGATTCTCCGTATTCGCTGGAGTAGGAGAGCGTACCCGTGAAGGTAACGACTTGATTCGTGAGATGATTGAGTCAGGTGTTATCCGCTATGGTGAGAAATTTAAGGAAGCGATGGCTCAGGGTAAGTGGGACCTCTCTCTTGTCGATCCCGAAGAGATGAAGAAGTCGCAGGCTACCCTTGTCTATGGTCAGATGAATGAGCCGCCCGGCGCGCGTGCCTCTGTTGCGTTATCCGGTCTGACGGTTGCCGAAGGTTTCCGTGACGGTGGTGGTAAAGATGGTGGTGCTGCCGATATCCTCTTCTTCATCGACAACATCTTCCGTTTCACCCAGGCAGGATCAGAGGTGTCCGCTCTGTTGGGACGTATGCCGTCAGCTGTAGGTTATCAACCGACACTGGCTTCTGAGATGGGTGCCATGCAGGAACGTATTACTTCCACGAAGAAAGGTTCTATCACATCCGTTCAGGCGGTTTATGTGCCTGCCGATGACTTGACAGACCCGGCTCCTGCTACTACGTTTACTCACTTGGACGCTACAACGGTACTTGACCGTAAGATTGCCGAGTTAGGTATTTATCCTGCCGTTGACCCGCTGGGTAGTACTTCCCGTATTCTTGACCCATTGGTAGTTGGTAAAGAGCACTACGAGTGTGCTCAGCGTGTGAAGGAGATTCTTCAGCGTTACAAGGAGTTGCAGGACATCATTGCTATTCTTGGTATGGACGAGCTTTCTGATGAAGATAAGTTGACCGTGAACCGTGCCCGTCGTGTGCAGCGTTTCTTGAGTCAGCCATTCTCTGTTGCAGAGCAGTTCACAGGTCTGCCCGGTGTTATGGTTCCTATTGAAGAGACAATCAAGGGCTTCAATGCTATTCTTGACGGTGAGGTTGATGACCTGCCTGAGCAGGCTTTCCTCAACGTGGGAACCATCGAGGATGCTAAAGCTAAGGCGAAAAAACTGTTGGAAGCTGCTAAAGGATAAAGCCTATGTTACAGTTGAAGATAGTTTCGCCCGAGAAGGTAGAATTCACAGGAGAGGTAGAGCGCGTTCTCGTTCCCGGCTTACAAGGTCAGTTCGAGATACTGAACAATCACGCTCCCATTATCTCCATTCTCCAGAAGGGAGTCGTGGAGTATGACAAGGAGCAGCTTCCTATATTAGGCGGTTTTGTTGAGGTTCAGAAGAACGTCGTGTCACTCTGTATAGAGAAAGAGGAATGATATTGGAGATTATTCTCTCAGCACTCTTCTTTACCTTTCTGGGCATTCTCTATGTGAGAGGCTATGATATTGTCAAAAAGCATTCACCAGAGCATTTGCCCCACTTCTATCTGATAATGGCAACGATACGTATGTTGCTCGTCGCTAGCGTCGTAGCATTGTACGTATTCTTCACCGAGAATAGAGAAGACACCATCCGTTTCGCTGTCGTATATATAATAATGTATGTAGTGATGATGGTAGTTACACTGAAATTAAGACATTAAATGAAAATAATGAATCACACGAAACGACTGCTTTGCATGATACTGATGGTATTTGCCATGGTATCGGTGGTTAGTGCGGAAGATTTCTCTGCCAAGGAGGTGGTGCTTGAGCATATCAAGGACTCACACGACTGGCATGTGACCGACTATGGTGATGGAAAATCACTGGTCATCCCACTACCCATCATCGTGAAGAGTTCAACAGGCTGGCATGTGTTTAGCTCCTCTCAGTTTGAGCACCATGCTGATGCCAATGGGCTCCGTCAGGGACCTTATGGACTTGCCATCGCTACCGAAGGTGACCATGCTGGTAAGATCGTTGAGAACGGAGAACCTGTTCTCGACCTCTCCATCACCAAGACCGTTGCCGTGATGTTCATCAATGTCATCATCTTGCTTTGCTGTATTCTGCTTAGTGCCCGCTGGTATAAGAAACGCAAAGCATCTGATAATGCACCTGGTGGCTTCGTCGGCTTCATCGAGATGATGGTGATGTATGTGGTGGATGAGATTATCAAACCGGGAGTTGGTAAGGGCTACGAGAAATACACCCCCTACCTGCTTACCTGTTTCTTCTTCATCTTTACATGTAATGTGATGGGCTTGATACCATTCCCTCCAGGCTCAGGAAATGTGACGGGTAATATTGCCGTGACATTCTTCCTTGCCCTCTGCACCTTTATTATCGTGCAGTTCTCAGGCAACAAACACTACTGGAAGGACATCTTCTGGCCCGAGGTTCCTACTTGGTTGAAGGCTCCTATTCCCATCATCCCTGTGATTGAGTTTGTGGGAATCTTCACCAAACCCTTTGCCTTGATGATCCGTCTTTTTGCCAATATGATGGCAGGTCATGCTATCGCTGTGGCTATCACGTGTATCATCTTCCTGGTGGCAAGTCAGGCAATAGCCGTCCAGCTCTCCATGTCAGCACTGAGTGTCATCATGAGTGTGTTCATGATGTGTCTGGAGTGTCTGGTATGCTTCATCCAGGCAATGGTATTCACCATGCTTTCCGCCGTCTTTATCGGACTTGCTAGGGTAGAGCCCGAGCATGAGCATTAATTGAAATATCGAAAGAATTAAAAACAATAACAATTTAAAACTTTAAAATTATGATTACAACATTATTGGCAGCAGAAGGTGTTGCAAAGTTAGGTGCCGCAGTTGGCGCAGGTCTCGCAGCTATTGGTGCAGGTCTTGGTATTGGTAAGATTGGTGGTCAGGCAATGGATGCCATGGCACGCCAGCCAGAAGTCATGAACAAGTTGTTTACCAACATGATTGTTGCAGCAGCTCTTATCGAGGGTGTGGCTCTGTTCGCAGCCGTTATCGCATTCCTCTGCATCTAATCAAGCGATAGAAAGTTATAGTTTAAGAAGTATCAGCGTATGGATTTATTAATTCCGAGTACTGGCTTGTTGTTCTGGATGACCATTACCTTCCTGGTAGTGTTTTTCCTCCTTTGGAAGTTCGGCTTCCCAGTCATCACTGGTATGGTGGCGGAGCGTAAGGCTTTCATTGACGAATCACTGCGGAAGGCGCATGAGGCGAATGAGCGACTTGCCAATATACAGAAAGAAGGTGAATCCATCTTGCAAGAGGCTCGCGAGAAACAGGCACAGATCCTCAAGGAAGCTGCCGAGACTCGTGATGCCATTGTAGAGAAAGCTCAGGAGAAGGCGAGGGCAGAGGGTGCCCGCTTGTTGGATGATGCGAAAGCCGCCATCGAGCAGGAGAAGAAAGCTGCCATTGCCGATATCCGTAAGCAAGTAGCTACGCTTAGCGTTGAGATTGCCGAGAAGGTTCTTCGTCAGAACCTGCAGGGCGATAAGGCGCAGATGGATCTGATCGACCGTATGCTGGATGATGTTTCTGCTAATTAATCAAGAGTCTGCGTATGGATATCGGAGTAATATCTGTCAGATATGCAAGGGCACTGCTTAAGAGTGCTACTGACCAGAAACTGGAGGAGAAGGTTTATCAGGAGATGATGACCATTGCCCAAAGTTATCTGGAGGTGCCTCAGTTGCGCCAGACGATAGACAATCCCATGCTCTCAAAGGACAAGAAACAGATGCTGTTGCTGACAGCCGTTGGTGAAAAGCCTAGCGAGCTGACCAAGAGTTTCATACAGCTTGTACTGAAGGAAGACCGCGAGAACGTGATGCAGTTCATGGCGAACAGTTACATCACGCTTTTCCGTAAGCAGAAGAACGTCATCCGTGGAAAACTCACCACAGCGGCTCGTGTATCGGCTCAGACAGAGCAGAAGATGCGCCAGATGGTGGAGAGTAAGACTAATGGAACTGTGGAGTTTGAGACCGAGGTGAATCCTGATATCATCGGTGGCTTCATCCTCGAGTATGACACTTACCGCATGGATGCCAGTGTCAAGACTCAGCTCAACAATATTCTCAACACACTTAAAAAGTAACAAACAATGTCAGATAAAATTAAACCAAGCGAAGTTTCTCAGGTATTGCTCGACCAGTTGAAGGGCATATCCAGCGAGGAGAAGTTTGACGAGGTTGGCACCGTGCTCACTGTGAGCGATGGTGTGGCTCGTATCTACGGTCTCCGCAATGCTGAAGCCAACGAGTTGCTGGAGTTCGAGAATGGCACGATGGCTATCGTGATGAACCTTGAGGAAGACAATGTCGGTTGCGTGCTCCTTGGTCCTACAGCAGGTATTAAGGAAGGACAGGTGGTGAAGCGCACCAAGCGTATCGCCTCTATCCGTGTCAACGACAATATGCTCGGACGTGTCATCAACCCGCTGGGACAGGCAGTGGACGGTATGGGCGATATCGACCTTACCGATTCCTTTGAGATGCCACTTGACCGAAAGGCTCCTGGTGTGATATATCGTCAGCCCGTGAAGGAACCTCTCCAGACGGGTCTGAAGGCTATCGACTCCATGATTCCTATCGGACGTGGACAGCGTGAGTTGATTATTGGTGACCGTCAGACTGGTAAGACAGCTATTGCCGTCGATACCATCATCAATCAGAAGAGTTTCTATGAGGCAGGAAAGCCCGTGTATTGTATCTATGTCGCCATCGGTCAGAAGGCTTCTACCGTAGCTACATTGGTTCAGACCTTGAAGGAACATGGTGCCATGCCTTACACGATTGTGGTGGCTGCTACCGCCGCTGATCCTGCAGCCATGCAGTATTACGCACCATTTGCTGGTGCCGCCATCGGTGAGTATTTCCGTGACCGTGGTCTGCCTGCTCTTGTTGTCTATGACGACCTTTCCAAGCAGGCTGTAGCCTACCGTGAGGTGTCCCTGATTCTGCGCCGTCCTTCTGGACGTGAGGCTTATCCTGGTGATGTGTTCTATCTGCACTCCCGTCTTCTGGAGCGTGCTGCTAAGATGAATGAGCAGCAGGAGGTGGCTGAGCAGATGAACGACCTTCCTGAGTGCATGAAGGGTCATGTGAAGGGTGGCGGTTCGCTGACTGCCCTGCCTATTATCGAGACACAGGCAGGTGACGTATCCGCTTACATCCCGACCAACGTGATCTCTATTACTGACGGTCAGATATTCTTGGAGAGCGACCTCTTCAACCAAGGTTTCCGTCCTGCCATCAACGTAGGTATCTCTGTATCCCGTGTGGGTGGTTCCGCACAGATTAAGTCTATGAAGAAAGTGGCTGGTACCTTGAAGATTGACCAGGCACAGTATCGTGAGTTGGAGGCTTTCTCTAAGTTCTCCAGTGATATGGATGCTGTGACGGCAATGACCCTTGACCGTGGTCGTAAGAACAACCAGTTGCTTATCCAGCCGCAGTATAGCCCGATGCCGGTAGGTGAGCAGATCGCCATCTTGTATTGTGGTGTGCATGGACTGATGCGTGAGGTACCTATTGATAAGGTACGTGAGTGCCAGACAGCATTCCTCGACAAGTTGCGCACCAGTGCTCCACAGGTCATCGAGACACTTGCCGCCGGTAAGATTGACGACGAGACGACTGGTAAGATTGAGGAGATCATGCTTGATATTGCCGGAACCTATAAAGCCTGATAGCCTATGCCGAGTCTGAAGGAAATCAAAGGACGTATTGCCAGTGTTCAGAGCACCCGCAAGATTACGAGTGCGATGAAGATGGTGGCTTCGTCGAAACTCCATCATGCACAGGTAGCCATCCAGAATATGCTGCCTTATGAGACTATGTTGGAGCACATCCTGAAGTCATTTCTGGCAGCGGAGGCAGAGGCACAGACCATCTACGACCAGGAGCGTCCCGTTAAGCGTGTCGCTCTGGTCATCTTCTCCAGTAACTCATCGTTGTGTGGTGGATTTAATGCCAACATTATCAAGCTGATGCAGCAAACTGTTGAAGGACTGAGCGAGGAGATAGGGTGCGAGAATATTGACATCTATCCCATTGGTCGTAAGGTGGCAGAGAAGGCACAGAAGTTGGGATATAATGTGATGGGCAACTATGCCGATATGATTGACCACCCCAATGTTCATCAGTGTATTGAGATGGTGATGGACTTAGCTCGTCGCTTTGAAGATGGCGAGATTGACAAGGTGGAGCTTATCTATCACCACTTCAAGTCAGCTGGTTCGCAGATACTGACCTCCAAGACCTTCCTTCCGATTGATGTCGAGAGTGAGTTAGAGCGTGATCATGAGCGTGACCTGACAACTAACATCGTGACGAAGAAGGCACAGGACTATCTGAAGAAGAACCGTCGGAAGAAGGAGTACAAGGAAGATGAGACAAAACCCCTCAACGACAACTTCATTGTTGAGCCAGATATGAATACAGTGCTCTCACAGTTGATGCCGAAGATGGCGCATCTGATGCTTTATACGGCACTCCTTGACAGTGTAGCCTCTGAGCATGCAGCACGTATGGTGGCGATGCAGACGGCAACGGATAATGCCGACGAATTGCTGCGGCAACTTAACTTGCAGTACAACAAGAGTCGTCAGCAGGCGATTACTTCCGAACTGCTCGATATCGTTGGCGGTAGCGTCAACAACTAATCATCAAAGAAGCGAGGTTGTTTTACCTCGCTTCTTTTTTTATTTCCGTATTCCATTATTATAGACCTGAGGAGGCGGCACCTTCGTCCTGAGGAGGCGGCACCTTCATCCCGAAAGACTTCAAAACAATATGAAAAAAACGAGGTGAAACCATTGCGGTTTCACCTCGTTTCATATAGATAGGATAGGGGATTTTACTCCTCCCAGTTCTCCTGTGTCTTGCGAACGTAGCTCTTGTAACGGATCTGAGCCATCTTCTGGGCCTCGGCGAAGAGCTCTTCTGCCTCGTTAGGATAAGCCTTCTTAACAGACAGGTAGCGAACCTCACCCAACAGGAAGTCGTGGAAGTTCTCCCAGTTCGGCTCCTTAGAGTCGAGGCTGAACGGATTCTTGCCTTCCTCAGCGAGAGCTGGGTTGAAGCGCCACAGGTGCCAGTAACCGCACTCGACAGCCTTCTTCTCCTCAGCCTGGCTCTTACCCATACCGCCCTTAGCCTTCAGACCGTGGTTGATACATGGAGCGTAAGCGATGATGATAGAAGGTCCGTGCCATGCCTCTGCCTCGCGGATAGCCTTCAGGGTCTGAGCGTGGTCAGCACCCATAGCGATCTGAGCAACATATACATAGCCGTAAGTGGTGGCAATCATACCGAGGTCCTTCTTGCGGATACGCTTACCCTGGGCAGCAAACTGAGCGATAGCACCGAGTGGGGTAGCCTTAGAAGCCTGACCACCAGTGTTAGAGTAAACCTCAGTATCGAGCACGAGGATATTTACATCCTCACCAGAAGCGATGACGTGGTCGAGACCACCGTAACCGATATCGTAAGAAGCACCGTCACCACCGATAATCCACTGGCTACGCTTAACGAGGTAGTGATCGAGGGTCTGCAGTTCCTGGTTGACGGGGCAGCCGGCAGCAGCAGCGGCACGGATAGCAGCACGCAACTTCGGAGCAATCTCCTTGGTCTTGTCAGCATCGTCCTTGTTCTCAATCCATTCCTTGGCAAGTGCTTTGTACTCATCAGAAGCATTAGGATTCTCGCAAGCCTCGCAGAGCAGCTTAGCCACGCGCTCCTTCATCTTCTTGTTACCCAGAGCCATACCGAGACCGAACTCGCAGAAGTCCTCGAACAGAGAGTTGTTGAAGACTGGACCCTGACCCTTCTCATTCTTGGTGTAAGGAGTAGAAGGAATAGATGCGGAGTAGATAGAAGAGCAACCGGTAGCGTTGGCGATCATCTGACGGTCACCGAACAACTGGCTGATGAGTTTCACGTATGGAGTCTCACCGCAACCAGAGCAAGCGCCAGAGAACTCGAACAGCGGCTGTGCGAACTGTGAGTTCTTCACGTTGCTGCGGATGTCAACGAGATCCTGCTTAGACTTAACTTCCTTCACGAGGTACTCCCAGTTCTTAGCCTCCTGCTTCATATCCTCAGCATCAGGATTGAAGGCAACCATGGTGAGTGCCTTGCCGGTCTTAGGATTACCTGGGCAGATGTCGGCACAGTTACCGCATCCCAGACAGTCGAGAACGGAAGTCTCGATGCGGAAGTGCATGCCCTTCATGGCTGCAGGAGCCTTCATCTCAATAGTATCGTCGGCAGCAGCGAAGCCCTTGAGCTCGTTCTCGTCGAGGACGAACGGACGGATAGCTGCGTGAGGACAGATGTATGCACACTGGTTACACTGGATACAGTTCTCCTTGTTCCATACAGGAACGAATGCCTCAACACCACGCTTCTCGTAAGCGGCAGTACCAACCTCCCAAGAACCATCGATAGTGCCGTGCTTAGCGAAGTCGGAAACCTTCAGCAGGTCACCAGCCTGAGCGTTGATAGGACGAACGAGCTCCTTAACGAATGCGGGAGCGTCATCCTGCTTAGGCTCATCGTCTGGCAGGTTAGCCCACTCGGGCTTAACGGTCAGTTTCACATACTCACCACCACGGTCGATAGCAGCGTAGTTCTTGTCGACTACGTCCTGACCCTTGGCACCGTAAGACTTCAAGGCAGCAGCCTTCATCTTCTCAACGGCAAGCTCAACAGGGATGACCTCGGTGATACGGAAGAATGCAGACTGCAGGATGGTGTTGGTACGGTTGCCCAGACCAATCTCCTGTGCGATCTTCGTAGCGTTGATAGTATATACAGTGATGTTGTTCTGTGCGAAGTAACGCTTTACCTTGTTAGGCATGAACTTCTCCAGCTCGTCAGCGTCGAAGATGGTGTTCAGCAGGAACTGACCGTTCTTCTGCAGACCACGGGTAACGTCGTACATGTGGAGGTAAGCCTGTACGTGGCAAGCCACGAAGTTTGGTGTGGTTACCAGATAGGTAGAGCGGATAGGTGTGTCACCGAAACGCAGGTGAGAGCAGGTGAAACCTCCCGACTTCTTAGAGTCGTAAGAGAAGTATGCCTGACAGTACTTGTTGGTGTTGTCACCGATAATCTTCACAGAGTTCTTGTTAGCACCTACGGTACCGTCAGCACCCAGACCGAAGAACTTAGCCTGGAACATGCCAGCACCACCGAGGGCAATCTCCTCAACCTCAGGCAGTGAGGTGAAGGTAACGTCGTCTACGATACCAATTGTGAAGTGGTTCTTAGGCTCGGGCATAGCGAGGTTGTTGAACACGCTGATGATCTGAGCGGGAGTAGTATCGTGAGAACCAAGACCATAACGGCCACCTACGATGAGAGGACGGTTCTCCACGTCATAGTATGCATCCTTGACATCGAGATACAGAGGCTCACCATTAGCTCCTGGCTCCTTCGTGCGGTCAAGAACGGCAATGCGCTTCACTGACTTAGGAACAGAAGCAAGCAGGTGCTTCACTGAGAATGGACGATAGAGGTGAACAGAGATCATACCTACCTTCTGACCATTGGCGTTCAGGTAGTCGATAGCCTCACGGGCAGCATCAGTAGCAGAACCCATCAGGATAATCATGCGGTCAGCATCCTCGGCTCCATAATAAGAGAAGAGGTGATACTCACGACCAGTGATCTTAGACAACTCACCCAGATACTTCTCTACAACCTCAGGTACTGCATCGTAGTAGGGGTTGCAAGCCTCACGGTGTGTGAAGAAGGTCTCAGGGTTCTCAGCGGTACCACGGGTGATAGGACGCTCTGGTGACATAGCACGGTCGCGGAAACGCTTGATGTACTCTTCCTTTACGAGAGGACGAACATCCTCCTGGTCGAGCAGCTCAATCTTATGATACTCGTGAGAGGTGCGGAAACCATCGAAGAAGTTAACGAAAGGTACGCAAGTCTCCAGAGAGGCAAGGTGAGCAGCAGCGGTCATATCCATTACCTCCTGTACGGAACCCTCGCAAAGCATAGCGAAACCAGTCTGGCGGCAAGCCATTACGTCCTGGTGGTCACCGAAGATACAGAGAGAGTGAGAGGCAAGCGTACGGGCGGAAACGTCGAATACGCAAGGAATCAACTCACCGGCAATCTTGTACATGTTAGGAATCATCAGGAGAAGACCCTGAGAAGCAGTGAACGTTGTGGTGAGGGCACCAGCCTGCAGAGAACCGTGAACGGCACCGGCAGCACCAGCCTCAGACTGCATTTCCTGAACACTGACGGTCTGACCCCAGAGGTTCTTGCGACCACGGGCAGCCCACTCGTCAACATGCTCCGCCATAGGAGATGACGGGGTGATGGGGTAGATAGCAGCTACCTCAGAGAACATATAGCTCACGTGAGCCGCAGCCTCGTTACCATCACATGTGATAAACTTTTTTTCTTTTGCCATTTGTTTAGTCATTAAAAATTAATACTTTTCGATATTTCGATATTTCGTTGTCTTGTCAATATAAGAATCCAAGTAACCATAGAGGTATCTGATTGTCCTTGCCTATCTCCGTATTATAACGGGCATAAATAGTGTCGGGAGCATACCTTATTTTATAATGGATGTCCGCATCACAAATGCGGAACTTGATTTTCTCGTCTACGATATAAATAGAGTCACGGGAGCCTTGGTTGACCTTATGGTCTTTCCACAAGGAATTAACGAAGAATGTCTCCATGGCATCCTGCTTCTCTACATGAATAGGGTAGATGGCATAAAGCAGGTTGGAGTTGTGAAGCATTACCTTTGAAGGCTTTTTGGGAAAGTCTTCCCCCACGGGATATATCATGTTGAGTAGGCGGGCATCTGTCAGATATTTGATGTAATTCATGACAGTAGCGCGGCTGGTCTCTATGTCCTTGGCGAGTTTGCTGACATTAGGAGCCTTGGGACCTTCTTCTGCAAGCTCATAGAACAGTTTCTTGATTTTGGAGAGGTATTTCAACTCAATCTGCTTGATTAACAGAATATCTACCTCTGTCATCATGTTCATCGTCTTCAAGAGGTTCTCGCTGTAGTTACGTTGCTCCTGAAAGAAGGGATAGAAACCATGGTGAATGTAATCCTGAAAGTATTTGTTAGGAGATACTTTCGGCAGTATCTGTTTGATGATGTGCTCATGGTTATGGAGAATCTCATCAAGGGTGTATGGCTTGAAGTCGTTACCTGTCATCAGGTTGATGAACTCACGGAAAGAGAAACCGCGCAGGTTGTAACTTTTTACAATACCATTCAGCTCAGGATTCTCCTCTTTCAGCCGCATCACACTGGAGCCGGTAAATACGATTTTAAGTCCCGGATGCTCGTCATAACAACGGCGTAGTTCCTTCGACCAATCGGTCTGTTTGAACACTTGGTCTATTAGCAGTACGCGTCCTCCATTATGGTAGAACTCACCGGCAAAGTCGGCAATGCCGCGTCCCTGGAAATAGAAATTGTTCATGTTGATATAGAGGCATTGTTTGTCCTGGATACTGAAATGTTCTTTCGCATATTGCAATAGGAAAGTGGTTTTACCGACCCCCCTCGTTCCCTTGATACCTATCATGCGGTCGTTCCAGTCAATCTCATCCATCAGGGTGCGACGAACCGGAGCATTCACATGCTCTACCAAGTAACGATGCGTACGAAAAAAAGCCTCCATTTAATTAGATTTGTTTTAAAACAGATGCAAAGGTAATACATTTCCCGCAATTTGCAAAGCAGAGATTGCAAAATCTTGTGAAAAAGCATTATTTTTGTTCTATCTAAATAAGAAAAGGAGCCTTAGCAGCTCCTTTCCCTTAGAATTTATATCCGATATCAAACATGAACCAGCGACCTCGCTGAGGGATGGGTCCTGTGTTCAGACCGCTTTGCTTGTAGCTCTTGTTGAACAGGTTCTTCACGTCAGCGGAGATGGTCAGCTTTCCAAACTTACAGGTAGCACCGAGGTCAAAGAGAACACGGGGACTGAAATCGTGGGTGACGTTGACTTTTTGATATGCCTCATACATTGCCATCTCAGCTTGGTTCATTAACTTTTCGTTTTCCGGAGTTGGATCAAGCATCCACTGTTTATACATTTCTCCGTAATGATTCGTTGCTGAATTGTAAAGTGCGAATCCAATTGCATCTGTTGTCCAGGACTTCTGACTGCTGTAATAGTCGATATGCCCATGCACATTAAGCCATTTGGTTGCCTGCCAAGCCAATACCGTACTGACCGAGAGCTTGGGTGTGCAGAAGGCAAAATTGAACTCTGTGTTATTAATAGACGATTTCTTGACATCCTGCCAAGCGGCACTGAGGTTCGCCGTGAAGTTGCTATACTTGTATTTGGCGGAGAGTTCTACTCCATAGATATCACTGCTACCGGAGTTCTCGTGCTCAATGATGTTCATATAGATGATGTCTCTGGCACGGTTATAGAATCCATTGATTTCAAAGTCGAGCCCGGGCAGCCATTGGTTGGCACCGAAGGTGAGCTGGTAAGAATGAAGTGCTTCTGGATCGAGCTCGGTAGCAAGGTCTTTGTATCCTGCAAAGGTGGCGAGGAAGAGGTTAATCTTGCGATACATGTATGGCGCATCAATAAACGACTTGGAGTAGCTGAGTTTGACGTTCCACTTCGGCTGAACAAAGATGAGCGCCACACGAGGTGAGAACTCGCGAATCTTCGTGTCGTTATAGCGGTTCTTATAGTCGAAGCGCAGACCAGCGTTGAGGATGAACGGTCCCCAATGGTGTTTCAGCTGTACGTAGCTGTTGATATTGCTCTCATGTCCCTTGCCAAGTATTGGAATGCTGTCGTTACTCGTAGCTTGTTTATCGAAGTTATAGCCAAACATGTATTGTACGTCGTCGAGTTGGAAGTAGCTGTATTCGGCACCGAAAGAGAGAATACCCTTGTGATGTTTACTGTTGATGTAACTCCAGTCCCCCTGAATCTTACCACCAATGGTATGCTCTTGTCCGTTGAGATAACGCGAAAGACCACCGTTGCTGTTGATGAGTGTTTTTTTCAAGTCACCTTGAATAGGAAGTGACGGGATGATAGAGGCGGCAGGATTGTCAGAGATGACCTGATAGTGTGTCAAGTCACTGTTGTCGTAGGTGACCGTTCCTTTCAGGTATACGTTACCCAGTTGTTGTCCGTAATTAAGTTCACCATGGTGGGAGAGGGTGGCGAAACTGGGTTTGATGCCATTGAATGACCGGTATTTGTCATAGTCATAAGGCGTGAACAGGACATTGAGTGTCATGGGCGAGATGATCTGCGAGAACTGAGCGTTATAAAGGAAACTCAGGTTCTTGTATTTCAGCTGTGCACCGACATCGTAGGATGGCTTGGGGCCAATACCACCAACAATCGCATTTCCACCTTCCCGCTTAAGACCAGTTTCCTCATCCGGTACATAGATTTTCTGACCTTTTGCCTTATAGAGGCCTCCCCAGATGAGCAGGTCGAGATCGAAATAGCGTTTTCCCAGCATCATGGATGCTTTCAACTGTCCGTAGCTGCCGGCACCTGCATGTACCTCGATACCATCAATATCAGCACCCTGCCATGTGATGACGTTAACTACGGCTGTAAGCGACACACCACCGTAGAGTGATGAGGCAGGTCCGCGCAGCACCTCTATCTGCTTCACCTTGTCGAGTGAAATACTGAAGTCGGGGGCGGCGATATTGGTGGCATAGCTGTTCAGACGGTGACCGTTGAGCATGATGAGGATTTTCTCCTGTCCGTTGCTGTAGATACCGCGCATGGCGATGTTGATATCATCGTCGCAGTCTACGATAGTCATGCCTGGGACATAGGCAGCAAGTACCTCCTGCAGGTTGCGTCCGCCACAATTCTTGATCATCTCCGCCGTTATCAGCGTAGTGGGCACAGGAACCTCGTTCAGACTTTCTGCCTGGCTGGATGCAGTGGTGATTGTTGCGGTAAGTCCTTTCTTGATGCGCTCAACCATGTCGATGAACCGCTGAGGGTCGTTGGCACTTGCCGTATAATAGGGATTCTCCTGTAATAACAGGCGGGTGCGTTCCTCTGCCTCTACTTCCAGGTCATTCCCCAGACTACAGAGAGCCAACAGTCTATAGACACTCTGACGGAGATTGCTGGGAAATTTCTTCAGGTTTTCCGTCAGTATCTGCTCTGCCTCGTCAATCTTACCGATGTTATAGTTTTCCTCAGCCATGTCATAGACACTGCGATACTGCTCGTATTGTCCCTGGGCATTGGCACTGAAGGCACTTCCTAATAATAATAAGGTGAAAATAATTTTCCTCATGACTGTTTAACGGGTATAGTGATATAGAAAGTGGTACCCTGACCTTCCTCGCTCTCAAAAGTCAGTGTCCCGTTGTGCTTGTTTTCTATAATATCTTTCGTAATCGCCATACCGAGACCAGTGCCCTGTCCTGCGGGTTTGGTGGTGAAGAAGTTCTCATAGAGTCGTTGCTTCACCTCATCAGTCATACCCTCTCCATTATCCCTAATACTGATATTGAGCTTTTGGTCAGAGAAAGATACTTTGACATCAATGGTAGGCTTGAATTCTTCTCCCAGACGTTGCGACTTATGCCAGATGGTGTAGCATGAGTTGTTCATCAGGTTCAGGATGGCGCGGCTCAAGTCCTGCGGAATCACCATCATCTTGGGGATGTCTTCTTGATATTCCTCATGAATGGTGACATTGAAGTTCTTATGGTCGGCACGCATGGCATGATAGGAGAGCCATACATATTCCTTGACAATATGAGTGACATCAGAGGGGAGGTACTCATTCTCCTTACCTCTGGACACTAACAGTATTCCTTGGATGATGCTGATGGCACGCTCACCATGTTCCACGATTTTCGCCATGTTTTCCTTCAGGTCAGCGATGATGTCCTCTACTTCCTCGCGGTCATCCTCGGAGATATTTTCCTCATTGTCCTCAATAATCTCCGTCAAGTCTTTCAGCAATTTGTCAGACATCTTGCTGAAATTGATGACAAAGTTCAGTGGGTTCTGTATCTCATGGGCGATACCCGCACTCAGCATACCTAAGGATGCCAATTTCTCTTGTTGCTTCAACTGTTGCTGTAAAGTGTCAATTTGTTTCTCCATAGCCGTCAGTTCTTTATAATAGGTAATAATATGGTAAATTCTGTAAATTCATTTTTCACTGACCTCACCGTGATGTCACCACCATAGTTCTGTATAATCTCACGACTGAGGTATAGACCGACGCCGGAAGCTTCACCCGTCGTCTTGGTGGTGAAGAAGGGGTCAAAGATCTTATTGATAATTTTCTCTTCGATACCTATTCCGTTGTCCAGTATCTTTATCATCACTTGACTGTCTTCAATGGTTACCGTAAGACTGACCTTAGGAGAGCCTTGTTGTCTCTTGGATTTTTTGATGACAGCATATACAGCATTGTTCAGCAGGCTCATGAATGTCGTGCTCAACAATTCTGGGTTAGCGTTGATAAAGATCTGTGTGGAAGGATAGGTGAAGCCGATCTTGATATGATATTCATTAATCTTATCATGATAGTAGGTACCCACCATCTCCTCGTCCTTCCGTATCAGAGGGATGAGATCCATTTTCACGATACCGGTGGAACGGTCTTTCAGCATCTCCTCCATAGCCTTCAGCGTGCGGGTGGTATTGGCACCGTGCTCGCTGACTTTCTCCAGATTACCTTTCAGCATACTGAGTACATCGATGGTGTCGTCATAGTTTTCAGGATCCATGTTCTCTTTCTCATCATCGATATTCGCTTTCACGTCATCCACCAGACCTTGGGAGAGCTTGGAGAAGTTGTTGATATAGTTCAGAGGATTCAGGATACGGTCAATCAGACCCTGTGTGAGCTTACCCACCGTAGCCATTTTCTCCTGTCGTACCAGTTCATGCTGGGTCTCGCTCAGTTCAGTCAACGCAGTCTCCAGTTTCTTTGATTTCTCCTCAATCTCGTCTTTCTGCTTGACCACCTCAGCGGTACGCTCCTGAACGATATTCTCCAACTGTATCTTGTCTTTTCTGAGCTTACGGATACGCCATTGTACCGTGACATAGGCTAGCATGATAAACAGGATGGCGTAAAGTACTATCATATACCAACGAAGATAGAAAGGCAGTTCTATCTCATAAGAGAAACTGACTATTTCTGAGGTTTGTCCAAAGGCATCACGTGACTGAACCTCAAAAACATATTTTCCATACGGTTGGTTATTATACTCTGTATAGGTGTCATAATCCCATGAGCTCCATTTGCCGCCATTGATGCGATAACGGTATTGCGACCGTAAGAGCAGAGAGGGATATGCCACGGCATAGCGGATGGCAATGGTACGCTCGTCGTCCTTAAAGTCCATGTGCGTGGGGAGCTCTCCAAAGCCACCCCAAGCGATACTGTCATCATTGATAATGATTGAGCGTATAAACACTTCAGGTGTGGTCTTCGTCGGGTCATTCCGTGATATGTCCGCGACAATAGCCCCATTTGCACTGCCCAGCCATATCTGATCACCATCATGCAAAATGGTACGGATATTATTATCCGTGAGTGGATAGACGATCTTGTTCCATATGTTATTCATCGAACCGTTTGTCAGGGCATAAAGACTTTTACCCTTGTTATTGGTCAGCCACAAGATGCCTTCTGAGTCCGTATACGAGAAAAGCGGGTAGGGGAAAGGCTTGGTGGCACTGGCAGTAACAATGGTAGGTTCGTTCTGATACATCACGAGTGTGGAGATCTCGTCTTTGACACTGCGGTCTTCCTTCATGACAAATGTTCCACTCTCGTTATTCCAGATTCTTCCATAAAGGTTTTGCATCCATATAACACCCTTTTTGTCTTTCATGAACTTTGTGACACGCTCCGCCTCGCAGACCTTCACCGGTGTTCTTCCTGCCACATGATAGAACACACCGTCAAGCTCACCCGTGTAGAATCCGTTACCATCAGCCAGGATGGACATAGTACTTGACGTAGTCAGATGGTTGACAGCTCCGTTTGCGGCTATCTTATACACGCCATTGGAGGTTGCCGCTAACAGTCCTCCTTCATAATTGATCAGTTGCCAACAGGCATAGTTTACTTTTTCAATATGAACAAATGAATGCCGGTCGCGACGGAATAGTCCGTTCGATGTGCCTGCATATATCTGTTCATTGATTTTTGCCAGAGAGAGCACCTCTCCGCGCAATCCTTGATCTTGACTGAAATGACTGTAGGGTGATGGAACCTGTACGACGAAAAGCCCATTGTCAGTGGCACCCCATAACAGTCCATGCTTGTTATAGGCAAGACTGGCGATATTATCTGAGCATAATCCGTTTTCTTCTTTCAGTTGATAGAGAATATTGCCGCTGCTGTTGATGATGACGAGACCTTCTGACTCTGTAGCAACAGCTGTCATCCCGTTACCGATGTCCTCTCTCCAGTTGACGGTGGCGTTATTAATGACAGGCGTATAGTCATAAGGGATGGGAAGCACGTCGGCAGTCTGATAGACCTTGTTCTGTTTGGCGGTATAGGTCTTGCCGTTGCTGACCGCAAAATAGATATCTCCGTGGCTCTCCCAAATATGCTGAACCTCTCCTTTGATCTCATGCTGCTCATCCTGACTCTTCAGTTCCAGGATACCGTTCTTGCCGGCTTTCACATAACCGAAGAAATTATAGCCGCCAGCCCATACCTTTCCTTTGGAGTCTTTGAGTAAGACCGTGACACGGGTGAGGGCAGGGGTGTATAACAAATTCCATTTGGAATTGTCGTAATAGAGGAGTCCCTCGAAATTAGCGACATAAAGGATACCGTCATTATCAAACTCTATATCGAAGTTCTGATTATGAGCCTTGTAGGTAGCGGCACTGATATTGTGGTAGAATGGGACTCCTTGCGCACCTGCTCCTAACAGGATACAGGTGAGGAAGAGCCATGTCAAGAGTGTCCGTCTGTTCATCGTGTTGCCTCCTTTCCGATAAATGTCTCATAAGGAATGTTCTTGCCGATATAGTAGTTCCATTCCTCACGGGTCAGGTTTCGCTTGAGGTTTGCCTTTACTCTCTTAGCCATCTCAGCCACGTCAATCATCGTCTCCGTCAGGTTTCCGTTCTGGTCACCCGTCCATACGAATTTCTTGGTTAAGTCAAAGCTAAGACTGATAATCCATTGTCGGGAGTTGATGATGTTAATCGGTTCGATTTTCTCGCTTGAGATATTCCAGAACTTGACGGTACCGTCGTAGCTGGAAGAATACAGGCGTGTCTTGTCATAATTGATTCTTGACACGCGGGAGTTATGTCCCACCAGTTTATGCATCTTGCCGGAAGGCTCAAAGTAGTAGATGGTTCCGTCGTACATGCCAAATGCCTGTTGCTTGGTCTGGGAGTTGTAGTTATACGACATCACACGCCCTTTGAAAGGCAGGGGCTGCTTGACAGCTTTGGAGATATCCTTGTTGAGCAGGTACATGTTTCCTGAGCTGTCGAAGAGGACTATCTGTCCGTTCTTCCATCCTGCGATGGATGTCTTGAAACCCAGGGGAAGTGTCCTGATGGGTTTGAGGGTGCGGGCATCAATGATGTGGACGCTCTGTTCAGCTGTTACGATAAGCTCATCCTCTTTGATGGTGAAGATTCTGAAAGGATGAATGGCACCGTCGATATTCACGACATGCACCTTGCCATTCTCCTTGCTGACCACCAGCTGACCAGTGTGGCTGACCGCATAGAATGTTCTTTCCTTATTAATATATATATCGCGGAAATCAAGATCTTTGTTACTGTATACCGTACTGGTCTTCAGGTTGTCATTGACCTTCGTGTGACGCATGATCTCACCATAAGTGCTGATACTTATGAAACTCGTAGACCCCGGTATGATAAGCGTCTTCATGATGGAGCCATTGGCTATAGACCATCTGCGCTGGGTACCGCTGGTCAGTGTCATTGCCTCATAGATGGAAGGATGGTACACGTCTCCATGATAACGGTTGGTGAAAATGTAGGACGCATAGGCGAGGAGGGCAGCCAACTGCTTATTGCCTGTACGTTGCTGGGTAATCGCCACGTTGCCGATGCTTCGTGCCATGGCGATATAGCTCAGTGTGTCTGCCACCCGTTTGGAGAATTCTGCCTGCACACGCTCATTCTCCGCAATGACACGCTGTCCTTTGGCAACCTCTGAAGCCTCCAAAGCCCTTTTCTCAGCCTCTTGGGCGTTCTGCCGCTCTTGTTCGGCATGCTGCCTCATCTCATTGGCGATACGACTCTGTTGCTCAGCCTCATCACGCTGCTCATCACTGATGATACGCTGCTGGTTGGCTATCTCCTCCATCTGCGCATTGACACTCTGCATGACAGCGGACTGCTTCTCCTGCAAGGAGAGCGTTGCCAACCGGTTTTCCAGTTCCATGACCTTAGCCTTCTCCTCGGCATATTGTCCGTGCATCTTCCATGCCGTGTATCCGGCAGCGAAAAGGGCTAATGCGACAATGGCGAGACTGATGATTCTTAGACGTTTTTTCATGCTTTGCGTTTCAATGCCATAATAGTGATGTCGTCACTCTGTTCAGCACCGTCAGTGAACTTCCGTATGTCTGCCAACTGACCTTCAATCACCTCGCGGCAGTCCTTGCCGTTCAGTTCGCCCAGAATCTTCTCCATGCGCGCTTCTCCATATTCCTCAAGTTCGCGGTTGAATGCCTCGTTCACACCATCTGTATACATCATTATTGTGTCACCAACCTCTAAATGTGCGCTGCCGCTCTCATAGGTCAGGTTCTCCATCACACCGACAACGCAGTTAGTACTCGTAGGCATCTGCTCTACGCTGCCGTTAGCCCGCATGATGTAGGGAGAGTTATGTCCGGCATTGCAGTATTCCAACTCACCGGTGTCGATATGGTAGATGCCATAGAAAACAGTGACGAACATGCAGTCCACAGACTCTGAGCTCAGCAGGTCGTTTGACTTGATGATGGTTTTGGCAGGTGGATAGTCCTGCAGTCCCACCGTACGTATCAGCGTCCTGCTGACAGCCATGAAAATAGCTGCGGGAACACCTTTTCCACTGACATCCGCAATGACAATGCCGATGCGGTTGGCATCAATACGGAAGAAGTCGTAGAAGTCACCTCCCACATCCTTAGCGGGAACCATCAGTGCCGACAGGTCAATCTCCTTCTCATTCTCAGGGAAGGGAGGGAAGATGCGTGGCAGGATCGCCTGTTGTATCTCATGGGCTACGGCGAGGTCAGTCTTCAGCAGCTCCAACTGCGAGTGCTCTGCCTGTGCTTTTTTGATATACTCAATCTGCTCTATTGCCTTCTCTATCGTTACACTCAGATCATCCAGGTCAATAGGCTTCGTGGCAAAGTCGAAAGCACCGTTGTTCATGGCGGAGCGGATATTCCCCATATCACCGTATGCAGATACCATGATGCATTTCATGGCGGGGTTCTGCATCTCGTTAATCTTGGTGAGCAGCGTCAGTCCGTCCATTTCCGGCATGTTGATATCGGAAAGAATGATATTAATATCTTTCTCTTTCAACAGGACGGTAAGTGCTTCCAAGCCGTTATGTGCAAAAAAGAACTCATACTCGCCCTTACGGATCTTGCGTCTAAAATATTGTGTTAACAGGAGCTCGAGGTCCATCTCGTCGTCCACACTGAGAATCTTTACTGGTTTCATGTCTAATACAATATTGTTAATATATAATGTCGCAAAATTACTGAGATTTTTTCAATTATACAAATAAATTGCGAATAAAATGCGTATCTTTGCATGCGAAATGGCAAAACTACACATATTCAACCCTGAGCATGACATTGCCTTGGCAAGCAATCTGTCTAATTTCACAGCCCCTCATGCCGGCAGACAACTGCGGGCGGACCTGGGTTTCCTGCCTGCTCTGTGGGCAGAAGACGGCGACGTGATAATGGTGGAGAACGTGGAGTATGCTGTCAAGACATGGGAAAGACTAAGGAAACGTTTTGTTCCATGGGGTGGAACACTTTGTTCCATGGGGTGGAACACTTTTTTCCATGGGGTGGAACATTTTGTTCCATGGGGTGGAACAAACAGTATCTCGGTATGGGGCTGGGACAAAGCCGTCAGGCGAGAGCTGGAAAGGGCAGGAGCTCCTCTCTCTCTGCTTCCTTCCGACAGCCAGCTGGAGCGCATCCGTACCTTGTCGCACCGGCAGACGGCAGCACAGTTGTTGTCGCTTCTCCGCATCAACGGAACCGTCGGTGAGGCTGTGCTGTGTGAGTCGTTAGAGGCGGTGGAGCGGCAGTTGGGACTTCATTCCCGGCTGGTGTTGAAGGCACCCTGGAGTTCCAGTGGCAGGGGAATCCGTTTCATCGATGGTGAACTGAACGATTACCATCGTGGATGGCTGCGTAACCTGTTGTCGAAACAAGGTGGTGTGATGGCAGAGCCCTACTATGAAAAAGTAAAAGATTTTGGTATGGAGTTTGAGTCCACCGAGAGTGGAATCCGTTATCTGGGACTCTCTCTCTTTCATACCTCCAATGGTGCCTATACGGGAAATGTGCTGGCAACAGAGAATGCTAAGCGTGAAATGATAAGTCGCTATATACCAGTCTCTTTATTGGATGAAGTAAAAGAAAAGATTTGTGGTATGTCTCTTCTCAATGGCTATGTGGGACCTTTCGGCATAGACATGATGATTGTCCGTCATCATACCCAACTCTTACTGCATCCGTGTGTTGAGATAAATCTAAGACGAACGATGGGACATGTGGCTCTTCATTTGTCACCTTCTGACGATGATATACGAATGGTGATGCGCATCGATTATGAAGACAAATATAAACTAAGAATACGCAAACTATGAGAAAGACTTTTCTGACATTGCTGTCAGTTGTCGCCATGACCATGAGCGCTCAATATAAGTCGCAAGTGTGGTCACCTGACAACGGAGATGGCACTTTTACAAACCCTGTGATTAATGCCGACTACTCGGATCCGGATGTCTGTGTGGGAGCCAGTGGCGAGGATTTTTATCTGACAGCCTCCTCCTTCAACTGTATTCCCGGTCTGCCGATCCTGCATTCCAAGGACTTGGTCAACTGGGAGATTATCAATTACGCCATCGAGGCACTGCCTCCGCTGGAGCGTTATAACATCCCACAGCATGGTAATGGGGTGTGGGCTCCGTCAATCCGCTATAATGAGCATAACCAGACCTATTATATTTATTGGGGTGACCCCGACCTGGGTGTCTTTGTGGTAACAGCAAAGGATCCTGCCGGTAAATGGTCTGCACCCCAATGTATCATCGAAGGGAAGGGAATGATCGACACGACTCCATTGTGGGACGAGGATGGTCGCTGCTATCTGGTGAATGGATGGGCGAACTCCCGTTGTCAGTTCAACTCCGTCCTGACCGTCCGTGAGATGTCTGCCGATGGTATGCGACAGATCGGTAACCCTGTCATCGTGTTCGATGGTAATGGCACTCCCAACCGCACCGCTGAGGGTCCGAAGTTCTATAAGCGTGAGGGGTGGTATTGGATTATGTGCCCTGCGGGTGGTGTCCCTGTCGGTCATCAGCTCGCCATGCGCTCCAAATCACCTTACGGTCCCTACGAGTGGAAGGTGGTGCTCGACCAGGGCAAGACGAATGTCAATGGTCCTCACCAGGGCGGCTGGGTGCATCTGAAGAGTGGGGAAGACTGGTTCCTGCATTTCCAGGACAAAGAGGCGTATGGTCGTGTGGTATGGCTGGAGCCTGTGACATGGAAAGACAACTGGCCCG
>Ga0326511_10000135_pt1 | contig 57535 bp, 50 predicted proteins | sample 0_2496_0518_D_FD_203701 | JGI IMG/M metagenome (GOLD analysis project Ga0326511, IMG submission 203701) | Bovine rumen microbial communities from UC Davis, California, United States - 0_2496_0518 | ecosystem: Host-associated > Mammals > Digestive system > Stomach > Rumen | place: USA... | reverse complement strand
ACCTCCTATCAGACCTCCTCAGGTAAGTGTACAGTCTTCTCTATCCACGCAACCTCTGCATTTACACAATGTGCTACGGTTCAGTATTAGGCTTCATCTTCTTTGGCAGACTTACCTTATTCACATCCTGCCTCATATGCAGTTTCTGTTCGTAGGTTCAGATAGATGCTATCGGCTTCCTTCAGCCCACACCTCACGATGTAAACCTTGCCGTTCGCTTTAGTCTTGCCCTTTAAGGCCGACTTAGGGACTTTAACCCATTAGACTGCTCACATGCTGAGCGCACAAAAAAAAGAATGCTATTTAAAAGCATTCTTTTATCAATTAAATTTGTTTAGTTCAGAAAAAACTATCTAACTCTTCTGTTAGTCATTTCCACAACTTTAATCTTAGCCAAGGCATCAGCAAGAGATGCTAAAGCCTGAGCATAATTAACATCTTTAGTACCTGTTCTAGTCAACTGCTCTCTAGCTGCCTTCATTGCTTCTTGAGCTTTAGACTCGTCAATATCGCTTGCTCTTAGTGCAGTATCGGCCAAAATTGTAACAGTATCCGGCTGAACTTCTAAAATTCCACCATTAAGATAAATTTCATCTTCCTTTCCTTCTGAATCTATCATATAAACCAAACCAGTTTTGATAGTTGTAAGTAAAGGAGTATGACCATATCTAATTCCAAGTTCACCCTCAGAACCTGTAACTCGAACCGACTGAACTTTTCCTGAGTAAAGTGATTTAACGCCACTAATAACGTTCAGATGGAATGAAACTGATTCCATTTAGCACTCCTCACTAAACTTTCTTAGCTTTTTCTACTGCTTCATCAATACTTCCAACCATATAGAAAGCCTGTTCTGGTAGATTATCATATTCTCCGTCAATAATGCCTTTGAAACCTCTAATAGTTTCCTTTAAAGGTACAAATTTGCCAGGAGAACCTGTAAATACTTCAGCAACACTAAATGGTTGTGATAGGAAACGCTCAATCTTACGTGCTCTTGCTACAGTCAGTTTATCATCCTCTGATAACTCATCCATACCAAGAATAGCGATAATATCCTTTAATTCTTTGTATCTCTGTAAAACAGTCTGAACACCACGAGCAACTTCATAGTGATCTTTACCCACAATATATGGATCAAGCTGTCTTGAAGTTGATGCCAATGGATCAACAGCAGGATAAATACCAAGTGAGGCAATTTGACGGGATAACACAATCGTGGCATCCAAGTGAGCAAATGTAGTAGCAGGACTTGGATCTGTTAAATCATCAGCAGGAACATAAACAGCCTGAACTGATGTAATCGATCCTTTCTTAGTCGAAGCAATACGTTCCTGAAGAACACCCATCTCCTCAGCTAAAGTTGGCTGATAACCCACAGCAGAAGGCATACGTCCCAATAGAGCCGAAACTTCAGTACCAGCTAAAGTATAACGATAAATGTTGTCGATAAATAACAACACATCCAAACCTTCATCACGGAATTTTTCAGCAACAGTCAATCCAGTTAGAGCAACTCTTAATCTGTTCCCTGGAGGCTCATTCATCTGACCATAAATCATTGAAACCTTATCAATAACTTTTGATTCCTGCATTTCATGATAAAAATCGTTACCTTCACGGGTACGTTCACCAACACCAGTAAACACTGATAATCCAGAATGAGCTTTTGCGATATTATTAATCAGCTCCATCATGTTAACGGTTTTACCTACACCAGCACCACCGAATAGACCTACCTTACCACCTTTTGCAAATGGACAAATAAGATCCATAACCTTAATGCCAGTTTCAAGAATTTCTGTTGTTGATGATTGTTCTGCATAAGTTGGAGCCGCTCTATGAATTTCCCAGTCTTCCTTTTCACCTATTGGTCCCATTTCATCAACAGGTTCGCCAAGAACATTCATAATTCTGCCTAAGGTTTCTCTTCCTACTGGAACCTTTACACCAGCTCCAGTATTAACAGCCTCAACTCCTCTGCTTAAACCGTCAGAAGAACCCATAGCAATACAACGAACAATACCACCGCCGATTTGCTGCTGAACTTCTAAGATAAGTCTTGAACTATCATTAATCTTAATTTCTAGAGCGTCATATAGCTCTGGAATATGACCTTCTTCAAATTCAACATCAACCACAGCACCAATAATCTGCACAACTGTACCTTTCTCACCAGCACGACTTGAAGTTTCTGCCATTTTATATTCCTCTTAAATTTTTAAACCGCTGATGCGCCAGAGACGATATCATTAAGTTCCATAGTAATGCTTGACTGTCTGGCCTTGTTATATTCAAGTTGTAAATCACTTACTAATGTCTCAGCATTATCTGTTGCAGATTTCATAGCAACCATTCTTGCTGCTTGTTCAGACGCTAGATTCTCTAACACAGCTTGATACACCATTTGTGTAATATAACGATCCAACACAACCTTTAAAATCATTTCTGGTTCAGGCTCATACAGATAATCCCAATAATGTTTTCTATCTTTGTCATCCTCAGATGGAACTAAAGGTAACAATTGCACACAACTTGGAATCTGTACCATTGTATTCTTAAATACATTACTTGCAACGACAACCATATCAACTTCACCATTTAGAAAGGCATCTGTCATTACTTTAACAGCACCTACTAACTTATCAGGTTCTGGATTATCACCAAAACCAGAATGTTGAGCTATGACATCGAAACCTGCTTTTCCAAAAAAGGCTGCAGCCTTTGAACCCAAAACGGAAATTTTTACTCCAATATTCTTTTGTTTATAGTCATTTATTTCTTGGATAACTTTTCTAAACAAATTTATATTAAGACCTCCGCATAATCCTCTATCTGTAGATACGATAATATACCCTACATTCTTCACTTCACGTTCCTGCATAAATGGATGATGAAATTCAGAATGTGATGAGGCAATATGTCCTATAATCTCATATAGTCCTGTAGAATAAGGACGCGACTGACTCATCTTTTCTTGAGTTTTACGCATCTTAGAGGCGGCAACCATCTGCATAGCACTAGTAATCTTCTGTGTACTCTTCACAGAAGCTATCTTAGTACGTATTTCCTTTGCACCTGCCATTTAAGAGCTCCTAATAACTTTGAGTTTTTTTGAAATCTTTTACTAGATTTGTCAGCTTATTAACAATATCATCTGAATAATCAGGTTTTGCATCAATTTCCTTCATCAAATCATCGTATTTAGAATGTGAAAATTCCAATAAAGCCTTTTCAAAACTTAATACTTTTGACAAATCTACATCTTCAAGAAAACCTCTTTCAGCAGCAAATATCACAAGGGCCTGTTCAGCTACAGTCATAGGAGCATACTGATTCTGTTTCATGAGTTCTGTTACTTTCTGACCATGATTTAACTGCTTCTTTGTTGCATCATCAAGATCAGACGAGAACTGCGCAAACGCAGCTAGCTCACGATATTGAGCCAATGCAGTACGAATACCGCCTGACAATTTTTTAATAATCTTAGTTTGAGCAGCACCACCCACACGTGATACTGAAATACCAGGATCAACTGCTGGTCTCACACCAGAGTTAAATAAGCTGGTTGTCAAGAATATCTGCCCATCTGTAATTGAAATAACATTTGTAGGAATAAATGCAGAAACGTCACCAGCCTGAGTTTCAATAATTGGAAGTGCAGTTAAGGAACCTGTTTTTCCAACAATCTTGCCACCAGATTTTTTCTCTAAATACTCCGCATTTACTCTTGATGCTCTCTCAAGTAAACGTGAATGTAGATAGAAAACGTCGCCAGGATAAGCCTCACGCCCAGGAGGACGACGTAACAAGAGAGCTATCTGACGGTAAGCAACAGCATGTTTTGAAAGATCATCATAGATAATCAAAGCATCCTCGCCTTGATCCATAAAGAATTCACCCATAGCACATCCGGCATAAGGTGCAATATACTGTAATGCGGCTGTATCTGATGCAGAAGCAACAACAACAATTGTATTTTCTAGGGCACCCTCCTCATCAAGTTTTCTTACAACCGAGGCAATTGTAGAGGCTTTTTGACCAATTGCAACATAAATACATCTAACACCATATTTTACCTGGTTAATTATTGTATCTATAGCAAGAGCAGTCTTACCAGTCTGTCTGTCACCAATTATAAGTTCACGTTGTCCTCTTCCGATAGGAACCATTGAGTCAACAGCTTTATAACCAGTTTGTATTGGTTGGGAAACACTTAAACGAGCAATTACACCTGGTGCAATTTTTTCAACAGGGTAATTTGATTCCGAATTGATAGGTCCTTTTCCGTCAATTGGTTCACCTAGAGAATTTACAACACGACCTAATAAACCATTGCCAACAGGAACTTCAAGAATTCTTCCGGTACTGTGCACCTTCATACCTTCCGATAGCTCACCATATGGTCCTAAAACAATTGCACCAACAGAATCACGTTCCAAATTTAAAGCAAGACCATAAAGATCGTTACCAAACTCTATCATTTCACCTTGCATAACATTGGACAGACCATGGATTCTTACAATACCATCATTCACAGAAACAATAGTACCTTCATCTCTGGATTCTGTCACAACTTTAAACTGCTGAATCCTTTCTTTAATTAAATCAGCAATTTCCGTTGAATTTAGTTGCATTATATATCCTCTTAATTATTTGAGGGTTGAGGACAAATTATTTAAACTTGTCCTAACACTTGCATCAATAATCTTATCTCCGACTTTTAAAACAGCGCCACCAATCAAACTACTGTCGACTACTTGGTTTAAAGTCACCTTGCAATTGTATTTTTTTTCTAGTTTGTCACTAATTAACTTTAGTTCCGTATCAGAAAATGCCCTTGCAGATATCAACTGAGCATCAAGATTCTTTTCATATCTTTTCCTCAATTTTACGTATTCATCGTAAATTTCAGGAATAACTTCAAATCTATTATTTTCGCCGATAACACGAATAAAATTTTTACCTTCGTCATCAGCAAGATCTCCAAGAATACTTATAAACGACTCAGATGCTTTTTCTGAATTTGCTGAAAGTTTTATGTGATCAACAAAAAAATCATTTTTACAAGCCTCGTTCATTGCTTGAAGAAGAATTTGCCATTTATCAAGTTCCTTTTCCTCAACTGCAATAGAAAAAACTGCTTCAGCATAAGGTCTTGCAATAGTTACATTTTCTGCCATTACATTTCCTCTTAACTAAAGAGAATCAGCAATTTTCTTCAATAGAGCCGCATCAGCCTTTTCATCAATTTTTTCATTGATAATTTTTTCGGCTCCTGCTACTGCTAATGAAACAACTTCAGATCTTAAATCTTCGCGTGCTTTATTCATTTCGGCTTCAATTTCACTATGAGCCAGATCAAGAATTCTCTTACGTTCTTCCTGTGCTTCTATTGAGGCTTTATCGATAATTTGAGATCTCGTTTTATTCGCTTCTTCTATGATCTTTTGAGCTTCAGCCTTAGCATTTTTTATTGTTCGAGTGGCATCTTCTGTTGCTAATTCCAAACTCTTTTTAGCCTTTTCGGCCGCTGTCAATCCATCACTTATTTCTTTCTGCCTTTTCTCAATTGCGTTCAAAAGAGGAGGCCATACATATTTCATACATAAGTATGCAAATATTAGAAAGGCAAAGGCTTGACCTAAAAACGTAGCATTAATTTCCAATCTAGATACCTCTAAATTTGGTCAAAATAATATTAGCCAACAACAGCAAACATTAGATACATTCCCAAACCTACACCAATCATAGGAATAGCGTCAACCAAACCCATTACAATGAAGAATTGTGTACGTAATAATGGAAGTAAATCAGGCTGTCTTGCAGAACCTTCTAGAAACTTACCACCCAAAATACCAATACCAATTGCGGCACCAATTGCAGCCAAGCCCATCATTAGACCAGCAGCAAGATAAATTAAAGATGCATCCATGTTATATCTCCTATTCAAAGTTAAATTAACTAATCTTCATCACTAGCCATTGATAAATAAACAATGGTTAGTACCATAAAAATAAATGCCTGCAAAGTTACAATTAGAATATGGAACAATGCCCATGGAACATTTAATATCCACTGTACATACCATAATGGTAACAATGCAATTAGAATAAATATCATTTCTCCAGCATACATATTTCCGAAAAGTCGTAAGCCTAGAGAAATTGGTTTAGATAGTAAAGAAACACCTTCAAGAATAAAATTCACAGGTATAAAAATCCAATGATTAAACGGATGTAAAGTTATGCTTTTTAAAAAACCACCAACACCTATATTCTTGAATGAAAAAGCAAAAATTAGTAGAAATACGCAAAAAGCCATAGATAGAGTTACATTAACATCTGCTGAAGGTACTACTCTTAAATATGGTATACCCAATTTTTTTGATATTTCTGGCAATAAATCTATTGGCAATAAATCCATTAGATTCATTAGGAAAATCCACATAAATACTGTTAATGACAAAGGTGCAATTAATTTGCTTTTTCTTTTAAAGATGCTTGTAACAGTACTCTGAACAAAATCAAAAATCATCTCAAGAAAACATTGTAATTTTGTTGGCACACCTGATGTTGTTTTCTTTGAAGCGTACTTAAACAACAATAAGAATATAAATCCTAAAATAACAGTCAATCCTAATGAATCAAGGTTAAGCGTATATGGATTGATAATTTGACTTTCATGTTTTTCATTATGCTGAGCGTAACATACTCCTGATCCTAAATCGGATAATTTACATTTTTCGATTGCAACTTGCTTTAAACAATTTTCTGAAGTATTTCCTTTTGCTAAACACTGATTGAATTCTTCCTTATTTGAAGCCTTTACACTGTCAACAACTGAAAAATCACGCAAATCAATTTGAAGAAAATGCAAATGATGAGAAATATATCCCTGAGAATTATTCTCTGACATAGAATTGATTCCTAAAAATATAAAAAAAATCTTTATTACATTAAATCGACGTTATTATGCTTTAATACCTAATTTAATGTAAATGATAATTCTTAAAATAATCATATAAACTAACGTAATAATTATGAAATTGTTATTTAAATCAAAATATTTAAAACTAAAATACAACATCAAGACTAATACGGAAAATTTCATAATAAAAGTATATAAAATTTCGTACATAACGTAACCAGGAGTTATAAGTTTATTCGATTTATTTCGTATTGATAATATATAATGAATTAAATTAGTAGATAAAAAAATTAGTAATCCATCTACTATAGATAAATTACTAATAAGCAAATTATCCTCTTTATAAAAGATTATTAGATTACTAACTATTAAAAAGAATGTAATTCCAAATATATATGTTTTTATTATCATCTTTTTGATGAAATATCTTTATATTTATATTTTTTTGTATATTTTTTAATTTTATTTTTATTATTAATATACTTTTATGATAAATATTCTATTTCTGTTCCTCATCATTTTCATTAGCAATCTTTTCAGAATATTCAGAAAAACTATCCGCTATATTTAAATCTTCCTGCTGTTCTTCTTCATTGTTTTCTGTAACAGTCTCTTCAGAATTTTCAGAAAGACTATCCGTTAGATTTGCATCTTTCTGCTGTTCTTCCTCATCACTTTCTTTGACAATCTCTTCATAATTTTCAGAAAGATTATCCGTTAGATTTACATCTTCGTGCTGCTGTTCTTCATTGTTTTCTGTAACAATCTCTTCAGAATTTTCAGAAAGACTATCCCTTAGATTTGCATCTTCCTGCTGTTCTTCCTCATCATTTTCTTTGACAATTTCTTCAGAATTTTCAGAAAGACTATCCGTTAGATTTACATCTTCCTGCTGTTCTTCTTCATTGTTTTCTGTAACAATCTCTTCATTATCTTCGTCAGATGATATGCTTTTTTGATAACTTTCTAAATCATCTTCACTAACATTTATTGATAACAAAGACATTAATCTAATTAGTTGTTCATTTGATGAGTAATTTAGTGTTAATTTACCTTTTCCGCTATTTGAAACTTTAAATTTAGCCTTTATCCCAGATAAAACTTCAGTAAGTTTGTTTTCTAATTCACTTAAATAACTATCATTTTTTATATTTTTTTTCTTTATTTTGTTATCTGAATTATCTTCAAAACCATTTAATTTTATATTTTTAACTAATTCCTCAGTCTGTCTTACATTAAGAGATTTCTTTATAACATACAAAGCGGCCTTTAGTTGGATATCATCTTCATCTAGAGAAAGCAGAACCTTTGCGTGTCCAAGATCAATTTGATTCGCAATAACCATTTTCTTTACATCTTTTTGAAGATTATTAAGTCTTAATAAATTGGTTATTGTACTTCTTGATTTACCAACGCTTTTAGCAAGTTCATCCTGTGTCATTTTGCATTCTTCAATCATGTTTTTGAATGCTTCTGCTATTTCAATAGGATTTAAATCCTCTCTTTGAATATTCTCTATAAGAGCATATGCATATCCATTAAGATCTATATTATCTTTTACCAAACATGGAATTTCTTTTACTGAAGCTTTTTTGCAAGCCCTAAATCTTCTTTCTCCACATATAATTTCATATACATCATTATTTTTCTTAACTATTAACGGTTCAAGAAGTCCATGTTCCTTTATGGAATTAGCTAATTCATCTATTGAGGCTTCATCAAAGCTTTTTCTTGGTTGATAAATTGATGGCTTTAATTCATCTATACTTATATTTATTATACTGTTAGCTATAATTTCTTTTGAGACAACACTTTGCTCAATTTCAGAATCATTATTTTCCTCATTGATTCTTTCTTTTTTTGCATATTTAGATCCTTCTAATAAAGAACCTAACCCACGCCCCAAGCCTCTCATTTACATTTCCTATATTAACTATTTTTTTCAATAATCTCTGCAGCTAATGCTAAATATGCTTTAGAACCAACAGATGATTTATCATAATACATTGCTGGTTTTCCATAGCTAGGAGCTTCTGCTAGACGTACATTTCTTGGAATGATCGTTTCATAAACTAAATTACCAAAATTCTTTTTTAGTTCGTCAGAAACATCAGTTGATAACCTATTTCGATTATCAAACATTGTTCTTAATATACCTTCAATTTTTAAATTTGGATTAACAGCATTTGCCAATTGCTCAACAGTTTCCATAAGCAAGGTTAAGCCTTCTAACGCAAAATATTCACATTGAAGAGGAACAAGAATAGAATCCGATGCGCATAAAGCATTCACAGTCAAAATATTCAAAGACGGAGGACAATCAATAATCACCAATTCGTAATCATTTTTGATTGTATCTAACGACTTTCTTAAAAAATTTTCTCTTCCGAATTTATCTAATAAACTTACTTCTGCTGCAGTTAAATCTTCATTAGCTGGAATTAAATGAAAATTACCTTCTGTTTCAGTAACTACAGCTTTTCTTATATCTAAATTATCAATTAGCACATTTGTTATAGAATTTTCTAGCATAAATTTATTTACACCGGATGCCATTGTGGCATTTCCCTGTGGATCAAAATCTATTACCAAAACTTTCTTCTGCATAGCAGCCAAAGAAGCAGCTAAATTTACACAGGTGGTAGTCTTTCCAACCCCGCCTTTTTGATTTGCTATAGAAATTACTTTAGTCAATTTTCAGTTCCTATTAACTTTTATAAATATCGCTTTCCTATTTGCTTCTAGAGAAGGTACTTTCAAATCTATAATATCATTTACGAAAGCTCTATTTCCAACATCTTTTAGTTCTTTGTCTTCTACATTACCCTTCATACATAGAAAAGAACCATTATCTTCTAGCAGATGACTACACCATTCTATTATTTTACTAAGTGGAGCAAATGCTCTACTGACTATACAATCAAATTTTTTTTCAGGTTTAAGGTGTTCGCATCTATCGTTTATAATATTTACATTATCTAATTTTAAAGAAATTTTAGCATTTCTTACAAAAGATAATTTTTTCGACACAGAATCTATAAGTGTAAAATTTATATCTGGATTTAGTACGGCAAGCACCAATCCAGGAAATCCTGCACCAGTCCCTACATCAGCAATATTTTTCCAATTTTTATCCAACAATGGACTAATTACAGCACTATCAATTACATGTAAAACAACAAAATCTTTTACTGTTTTAAGAGATGTCAAATTTAAAGATGAATTCCATTTTTTTAGCAAAAGTACCAATTTTGCTAATTTTTCAATCATCATTTCATTATACTTTACATCTGTTTTTTCTATTAAATTACTTATATAGTCAACTACTTCTTTTTCTGTTAATAAATCATCATTCATGTATTAATTCTTTCCAAGTAAACCGAGTTTTTTCAGATGTACTAATAATATAGAGATTGCTGCTGGAGTAACACCAGAAATTCTTGAAGCCATTCCTATGGTTTCAGGCTTATATTCATTCAATTTCTGCGCAACTTCATTCGATAATGAAGATATTTTCTTGTAATCAAAATTTAATGGTAACAAAGTTTTTTCATTAGTTTCTTTTTTCTTTATATCTTCTAGTTCCCTTTGTATATATCCCTTATATTTAACCTGTATTTCAACTTGTTCAATAGCCTGTTCGGTTTTAGCTATTGGTTCAATTTTAGTTATATTTATCAGTTCTTTTAATTTAACTTCAGGTCTTCTTAAGATCTCTTCTAATGATTGTTCTTGAGTAAGGGAATTTTTTAAAATATTTTCACTTATTTTTTTTCCAAGTTCTGACGATGGTTTTATATAGGTTTCTTTTAATCTATTTTTTTCTTTTTCAATCTGATCTATTTTATCTTCAAAAGTTTTCCATCTTTCATCACTTATAATACCAAGATCTCTTGCTTTCGATGTTAATCTTATATCAGCATTATCTTCTCTTAAAATTAGTCGATGTTCAGCCCTTGATGTAAACATTCTATATGGTTCTTTTGTACCTAAAGTACAAAGATCATCAATCAATACCCCAATATATGCCTCATTTCTTAAGGGATGCCATTGTTCTTTTCCTTTAACATACAAACCAGCGTTAATACCTGCCAGTAATCCTTGTGCAGCCGCCTCCTCATATCCAGTTGTTCCATTTATTTGCCCTGCTAAAAATAAACCAGATATTTTTTTAGACTGCATAGATAATGTCAGTTCGCGCGGATCATAAAAATCATATTCAATCGCATATCCTGGTCTTGCAATAACACAATTTTCTAATCCTTCAATTGATCTTAAAAAATTTTCCTGAACATCAAAAGGCAAAGATGTAGATATGCCGTTTGGATAAACTAATGGTGAGGTTAAACCTTCTGGTTCTAAAAATATTTGATGTGAATTTCTATCTGGATATCTAACAATTTTATCTTCAATAGAAGGGCAATATCTTGGACCTACAGAATGAATTACTCCTGAATATAAGGGACTTCTATCTAATCCTCCTCTTATTATTTCATGTGTTTTTTCATTTGTTTTTGTGATATAGCAAGGAACTTGAGTTGGATGTATTTTTTCGTCATTTAAAAATGAGAAAGTGGGTTGAGGATATTCTGGCTCCTGTCTTGTAAGTTTAGAATAATCAATAGAATTTGCGACTATTCTTGCAGGGGTTCCAGTTTTTAACCTTCCAACTTTAAGTCCAAGTTCTTTTAAATTTTCAGCCAACTCTATAGAAGCAGGATCACCTGCTCTACCCCCTGAATAATGATCTAGTCCAATATGAATTAGTCCATTTAAAAATGTTCCTGCACATATTACTATTGACTTACAATAAAATTCGATGCCTGCTGCGGTCTTAACACCATATATATCAGAACCAGAAAATAAAATTTTGGTTGCCGGTTGCTGAAAAATAGTTAAATTATCATAATTCCAAAGTATTTTTCTTAATGTTTCTTTGTAAAGATGACGGTCAGTTTGAGCTCTTGTAGCTCTTACTGCTGGACCTTTTGAAGAGTTTAAAGTTCTAAACTGTATGCCTGACATATCTATAGCATTTGGACATACACCACCCATTGCATCAATTTCTCTTATGAGGTGACCTTTTCCTATTCCTCCAAAAGCAGGATTACATGACATTTCACCAATCGTTTCTAAGTTGTGGGTAAGAAGAAGTGTTTTGCATTTTAGTCTTGCACTTGCTGCAGCAGCTTCGATACCAGCATGACCAGCACCAATTACAATGACATCAAAATTTCTATAAGTATTCATGGTATTAAAGTCAAATTCAATTTTTAATTATCAACAGGCAATATTATTAATATTAATTTATATATTTATTAATTTATATATATTGTTATTGTTATTATTATATTGTAATTTTTTGTTGATAACTAATTTTTAGTTTATATTTCAAATAATTAGATACAATAAATGTTGTTGGAAATTAGTAAAGAATTTTTTTGTTAATGTTCAAAAAAGGTATTTTTTAAACAGAAATAATTCTTATATGTATTTATAAAAAATTAATCAACGCTTTTTCTTTATTTTTTTAACAGTTTTCCAACAATTCTAATATTTTATCATAAGGCGCTGTAAAAACCCGTTCTTTTAGGGATATAAGGCGCAAAGTTAATCAAGTATTGCTGTTGTATTTGAGTAACTCATCATCTAAAAAAATTCACAAGGAAAGGACTTGCTAGGCTCGTGAGTAAGTCTACTAGTCCTAAACTAAAACAGCTGTAGTCTCTAAAAAAATGCCATTCTGTGAACCTCATAAGATGTCAGCAGTTCCAACCTTCCGAAGCTTGCTAAGCAATTAGACTCTACAGATGGAATCATCTTGCTTCAGCAAGGAAAAGGATTTCAAAATAAAAAAAGCCCAAATCTTTTAATTGAAATGGGCTTTATATTTTAGTAAATCTAATTTTTCTTATACACGTTTTTTAAATTCGTTAGTACGTGTATCAATTTCAATTTTATCTCCAATATTAACGAAGTCAGGTACAGAGATTTCATATCCAGTAACAGCCAAACGTGCTGGCTTAACAACTTTACCTGAGGTGTCACCCTTAACAGCAGGTTCTGTGTACTCAACTTCTCTGACGATAGTAATAGGAAGTTCTACTGAAATTGCTTTGCCATTATAAAAAGTTACCTGGCAAACATCTTCCATTCCATCGATCAAATAGTTTAATACATCACCCATGTTGTCTTTTTCGATTTCATATTGATTGTATTCCTCGTCAACGAAAACGTACAGAGGATCACCAAAATATGAATAAGTGCATTCTTTACGCTCTAAAATTACGTCATCTAATCTGTCATCAGCTCGGAATACGGTTTCAGTACCACCGTTTGATAAAAGATTCTTTAACTTCATTTTTACAACAGCAGCATTACGGCCTGACTTACTATATTCAGTTTTTTGTACGACCATTGGGTTGCCATTAAGCATAATCACGTTTCCGGTGCGAATTTCTTGAGCTAATTTCATTGTTTTAACCTACAGTTATTATTGAATAAATAATTCTAAGAATAAGAAATGGTAAAAAATATTTAAATCCCAATATTTGGGTAAATTTGACTTGATATTTTATCAGATTTGAGTAGTAATTTTTTAACTTTATGTAAATTTTTGTATTTTGAATTTAGTGTTTATCATCGTGATTGTTTGCATATCTTCATGTGTTCAATAGTAAATTGGAGTAGATTATTGGTAAGTGAATTCATTGAAAGTAAGTATTTAGACCATTCTTTTGCAAGGATTTTCCATTCATCAAAAAAATCATCGATTTTGATTTCTGTAATATCTGAATCAGCATCTAGACTGTTATATTTTAAGGTCAAATATCTAATTTTTTCTACAGCAGATTTGTTACTGCATTTTTCTGAAATTACTTTAAATAAAGCATTAATTTTATTTATATGATAATTATCTTCTTGTGGATAAATATTCCATAAAAATGGTTTACCTGAAAGCATTGCTCTAACAATAGAGTCTTCACCTCTAACTAAATTTATATCTGAGTTTATAAGGATATTGTCGTATTCAGTCTGATTTACAAATTCTGAATAATAAAATTCTATATTTCTAATTGTTAATGATTTTATTTTTTCTAATTTAATATTAAATATTGAATTTATTGTATCTGCTGGTTTTCCTTCAAATACTTTTACTTTGAAAAATTTTTTTGAGTTATAGAGAAGATTAACAAAAAAATTAACGTTGATGTTTTGGTAAGAAAACAGTGAAACTGATACAGTATTAGTAGTTTTATTTTCTACGAAATTTTTTAATTTTTCTCTAAAGTCATTTTCTATTATCAATCCTCCTGTTTTTTTTGTAAAACCTGGAAAGAAAAAATAACTTTCTATTTCATCTGTGTATGATGGCAAGCAGTGACAACTTTCTGCAAAGCTTTCGGCAGTTAAATAGTCAAGGTTAATTACTAATGAATTATTTTTCTTTATTTTTTTGAGTAGTGAATACTCTAATCTCTGACTGAATGCTTGTATAACAACATTGCTTGGCTGATAATTTTCAATAATTTTATTTAAACTGTAAATTCGAAGGTTTTCGTTATAAATATCCTCATTACTTAAAAGCTTTTTTAAGGTATCAATGTTATCTATAAATAAATTAACCTCAAAATTATTTTTAGTTAAGTCACGGCATAGCCGTAAACAAACACCAGCATCACCGTAGTTATCAATAACTTTGCAAAAAATATCAAACAATGAAGTTCTCCTTGAACAATAAACTTAAAATTTTAATTTGTTCACAGTATTTTTATATTTTTTAGAATAGAATAAAATTTATATCATCAAAACCAATAAATTATATTTTATATATAATAAATATATGTACTAAAAAAATTGTTTTTTTTATTTTATAACTATTTCTTTAGTTAATTTTTTTAGTCATAACACTTGATTTTTTAAATATTTAAGTTTGATTTTGATTATATTTTTTTAGGTGATTTTTCCCGTAAAATAAGGGGTCATATTAACTTGATCTAGCTTTTTTATTTGTTCATAATATCGCAGATATTTTGTTAATAAAATAATTAAAAAGAGTCTTTACTATGATTAGATTTATTGTAAAAAGAGATGGCAGAAAAGTATCATTTAATGAAGATAAAATTTCAAATGCAATCAGAAAAGCATTAATTTCTGCACATCCAGATGATAAATCAACTTCTCAATATGAAGAAGATCTCGTTGAGAAATTTACCAGACAAGTAATTCAGGAAATTGAAAAGAAGAATTTAAGTGAACCTTCTGTAGAAAATACTCAAGATATTATTGAAAAAGTTTTAATTAAAGAAGGAATGGCTGCAGAAGCAAAAAATTTCATTCTTTACAGACAAAATAGAACCAATATTAGAACTTATAATACAGATTTAACTAAAATCTTTAGGGATCTAACTTCAAAAAGTACTGCTGATATGGATCTTAAGCGTGAGAATGCTAATATAGACGCAAATGCTCCAATGGGTCTTATGCTTAGGTTTGGTTCTGAAGGATCAAAGGATTATGTTAAAAGATATGTATTAAGACCAGAGCATTCAATTGCTCATTCAAGGGGTGATATACATATTCATGATCTTGATTTCTATATGCTTACTATTAACTGCTGTCAGATAAGTTTAAAAGGATTGTTTGAAAGAGGTTTTAGTACTGGACATGGCTTCTTAAGAGAACCTCAATCAATACAGTCGGCAGCTGCCTTATGTTGTATTGCTATACAGTCTAATCAGAATGACCAGCATGGTGGTCAATCTATTCCTCTTTTTGAATATGACCTTGCCCCATATGTCGCCATTTCATACTCTAAACATTTATGTAAGGTTATGAATGTTTGTTTAAGAAATGATGATTATGATTTAACTGAAATTAAAGATTTGTGCAAAGATTTATATAAAAAGAATAATACTTGTTTATCAGAGGATTCTTCAGAGCAAATAAGAAACAAAGTATTAGAGTTTCTAGATAAGTATAAGCCAGGATGTGATCATCAAGAAGATGTTAAATACATAATGGATGAGGCTTTTAAATTAACTGAAAGGGAAACTTATCAGTCAATGGAAGCACTTATTCATAATTTAAATTCTATGCAGTCTCGTGCTGGAGCTCAGGTTCCGTTCTCATCCATAAATTATGGAACAGGGACTACTATTGAGCAGAGAATGATCATGAAAAATGTTTTAATGGCTACTGATGCTGGCTTAGGTGGCGGAGAAACTCCTATCTTCCCAGTTCAAATTTTTAAAGTAAAAGATGGTATAAATACTAAACCTGGTGATCCTAACTACGATTTATTTGAACTTGCTTGCAAAGTATCAGCAAAAAGATTGTTTCCTAATTTCTCATTTTTGGATGCTCCTTATAATATTCAATATTATAAAGAAGGTCACCCTGAAACAGAGGTTGCTGTAATGGGTTGTAGAACCAGAGTATTTTCAAATTATTATGATAAAACTAAAGAAATTATACCAGGAAGAGGTAATTTATCTTTTACAACAATAAATTTACCTCGTTTAGCTATTGATGCTCATGGCTCAATTAGCAAGTTCTACGAATCTCTCGATAAAATGGTATATATGGTTTTTGATCAATTGATGGAAAGATTCAATCTGATTGCCAAAAAACAAGTATTAAATTATCCATTTTTAATGGGGCAGGGAGTTTGGCTTGATTCAGATAAATTAAATCCTGAAGATAAAATTGAAGATGTAATTAAACATGGTTCAATGAGTGTGGGCTTTATAGGTCTTGCTGAATGTCTTGTTGCTTTGGTTGGTAAACACCACGGTGAAAGCAAAGAAGCATATGAATTAGGATATAATATAATAAAGCATATGCGTGAATTGACTGATAAAAAGACAGTTGAAAGTGGTCTAAACTTTACACTTTTTTCAACACCTGCTGAGGGTTTATCAGGTAGATTTGTGAAAATTGATAAGAAACTCTATGGTGAAATTAAAGGAGTTACTGATAGAGATTACTACACAAATAGTTTTCATGTCCCTGTTTATTATGATATTTCCGCTGCTGAGAAGATTAAAATTGAGGGTCCTTTCCATGCATTGTGCAACGCTGGTGCTATTTCTTACGTTGAAATGGATGGCGATTTAACCAAAAATATAAAAGCATTCCAGGATGTTATTCTGTATATGAAAGATTGTGGTGTTGGTTATGGTTCAATTAACCATCCTGTAGATCGCTGCCCTGTATGTAATTATGTTGGCGTTATTGGTGATGTATGTCCTCGCTGTGGAAGAAGAGATGGTGAAGGTGTTAGTATTGAAAGATTAAGAAAATTAGGTGTTGGTTGCATCTGTACAGGTTGATTTTTTTCTGTTTTGTTTGTAATTAAAAAAGAGGTATTTAGAATTATGCAAACTAGATTACATGCTCGTAATGGTGTTATTGGTGAAGGTGTAAAATTTGAAAGAATAAGAAGAGTTACGGGTTATTTAGTTGGAACTTTAGACAGATTTAATAATGGAAAAAGAGCTGAAGAAAGAGATCGTGTTAAACACATGCACGTTTAATATTTTATAAAAATGTCTGATAAGATACATATCTCAATACTTGAAAAAACTACAATTAGAATAGCAGGTGCTATTCAAGAATCCATTGTTGATGGACCTGGTATTAGGTATGTTATTTTTACCCAAGGTTGTCCATTCCACTGTAAAGGGTGTCATAATCCTCAGGCTCAGTCTATGTCTGGTGGAATGGATGTCAAACTTGATATTCTATATAAAGAAATAATTAGTGACCCACTTGTAAAGGGAGTAACTTTTTCAGGTGGTGAACCTTTTATCCAAACATCTCCCCTAATTACTTTATCTAAAATTTTAAAGGAAAAAGGATATTCTATTTGGTCATATTCAGGATTTGTGTATGAAAAGTTATTATCTGATCCAATATATGTAAAATTATTGAAAGAAATTGATGTTCTTGTAGATGGTCCTTTTATTCTTGCAAAAAAATCTTTAGAATTAGATTTCAGAGGTTCAAGTAATCAACGTATCATTGACGTTCGAGAATCATTGAAACAAAATAAAGTTATTCTTATGAAAGGTTTTAAGTAATTTTTAATGAGAGAAATTGTTTGTGAATCGTGCGATTTAGTCATTAAAATTGATGAATTTAAAGATAATTGCGATTTAGTATGTCCAAGATGTGGTAATCGCTTAGTAAATGCACATAAAACAAGTTTATCTAACATTTCAATAGTATCTTTCGCAGCTATACAATTCTTATTTATAAGTATCTTTGTTCCATTTATGTCGATTGGTGCTGCCGGTATTACTTCACAAATGTCTCTATATAGCATTGTTGCTATTTTATCTGCTCGTTGGGGTTTACTTCTTTACTCATTTTTATTTTTTACGTTCCTAGCTCCTATTTCAGTTCTAGTCACAATTATTTTAGTAGGCGGATTTAAAGTTAAACCTAACATTATTTGGCTTAAATATTATAAGTTTTGCCATAGTATGTGTATGGTTGATGTCTTTGTATTAGGAATATGTGTAAGCCTTATTAAATTGACTTCCTTAGTTGATGTACAGTTTAATTTTGGTTTTTATTCAACTTTTATATTTTCAGTTTTAATTGTGTGGTGTTGCGCTAGATGTAAACCTGTTTATTTGTGGCATGTATTTAAGGAACAGGAGAATATAAAACTTGTTGAAGGAATATCTGCAATTGATCAAAACATAAAGAAATGCCCAGAATGTGGATATTTTTTCCATTCAGAATCTGATTTTGATTTGTGTCCAAGATGTCATCACAAGGTTTATTTTAGAAAAAATAATGCCTATACAAAATGTCTTACGCTTTTAATTTCAGCAATAATTTTGTATTTACCTTCAAACTTGTACCCAGTTATGTATACGGAATTTTTAGGGTCAACAAGTGGTGCTAATATTATGGAAGGCGTTATTGCTATGTGGAAAATGGATTCATATTTTGTTTCTATAGTAATATTGTTAGCATCCATTTTCATACCTGCATTTAAAATAGTTTCAATTGCTGTAATTTTGTATACAACTAAATACAATAAAATAAGATTCAAACGACGAGTAAGTAAGTTATATCGATTTGTTTTATTTATTGGAAGGTGGTCATTAATTGATGTGTACGTTGTTATTATAATGGCCGCAATTGTCAGAATTAAAGGGTTTATTGTTATTTACCCAGGTTTTGCGATAATTTGTTTTTGTGCGGTTGTTATTATTACTGTCTTTTCTGCTGATGAATTTGATGAAAGATTAATTTGGGATTCTGATGAAAATTGATATGAAAGAAGATGATGTAGTTTTTAAAAAAAGAAAGTTCAGGATTTCCTTATATTGGTTTGTTCCTATTATCGCTACTTTAATTACTTTGAGTATTATATGGAATAATACAATTAACAAAGGATTGCTGATTGAATTAAATATGGATGATGCTTCCGGAATTGAGACATCGAAGACTCTTCTTAAATACAAATCTGTCGTTATAGGAAAGGTTGAAGAAGTACTTTTATCTAATGATTATAATAGTACGAAGATTTTTGTTAGAGTTGATAAAGAATTTGAAGACATTGTAAATGAGGATGCTACTTTTTGGTTGGTTAAACCAAGATTTGGAACAACTTCTATAAGTGGTCTAGATACGGTACTTTCAGGTGTTTATATTAATATGATTAGAGGAAAAAGTGACAAACCTGGAAGAAAGTTTATTTGCAGTGACAAAATACCTGTTGAAACTCGCGAAAAAGGAATAATAATTAAACTTGTTAATGAGACCGATAAAATAATTAGTGAAGGCACTAATATTAACTACCGTGGATATAATATTGGTGTTGTTAATGACTCAACTTATGACAAAAATTTAAATAAAATTGTTTATTCAGCACAAATTTTTGATGAATATTTAGGGCTTGTTAATGATCAATCTGTTTTTTGGGTTGATCCTGGCCTGGAAGTTGGTTTAGGTTCTCAAGGTATCAAATTCTCTCTTCCTAATATAAATGATCTATTAGCAGGATCAATTAAAGTCGACAAATTTAACAATTTAAATTCAGAGAGTATAAAATCAGGCGATACTTTCCATTTATATAAAAGTATGGAATATGCTAAATATTTCAATATAAAAGATCATAATCCTTCGTATTGTGTAATGGTTGATAATAATACCAATATAGTAGAGGGAGCACCTGTATATTTACGAGGGGAAATTGTTGGATTTGTATCAGATAGATCATGGTTTAAAAATAATCTTGATATTTTAGATTACAACAAAAAAATTCCTGTGCTTTTTATTCTTGATTATCAAGATGAAACTGGCCATGATGATGAATTTTACATAAAAGTTAGGTCCATTTTCTCCGATTTATTAAAAAATAATAAAATTTGCGCTGTTATCTCTAATAATGGCTTATTAACATCGTCTAAGAGTATTAATCTTGTATTAAACGATAAGAAACTTAAGTGCGAAAGTCGTGTTTCAGAATATAGAAACATTGCTGTTATACCATCAGTTGTCGAAAAGAATGTTACCGATAATATTTCTAGTTTTACTGATAAATTAAATCAAATTGATGTTAAATCTTTATCAACGTCTGTTAACAAAACAGTAGATGATGTTGATAAGACTGTGCTTGCATTAAATAAAAAAATTAATTCCCTAGAACTTAATAATTCTATTAAACAATTGAATAAAACACTTTCTAGTTATGACAAGAATTCTGAAATCTACAATAAAATTATAGATGTTATAAATAAGTTAAATTCAACGCTTAATGATTTGAATCCTACAATCAAAAAATTTGGACAAAAGAGTAATGCCCTAATTTTTGAAGAAAACAGTGAGGATATTCAGCCAGGATCTAATAAATAATTCTTTTGAGTAACTGTTAGAGTCTGATGTTTTATCAAACTCCCGTCTTTTTATGGCGTGATATAAGGCGCAAAGCTAATCAGGTGTTGTCGTTGTATTTTTGCAACTCATCATCTATAAAATCCACAAGGGCAGAACCTGCTCGGCTTAGGAGTGAGTCTATTTTTGAATTAGAGCAACTGTAGTCTCTAAAAAACTGTGGCTGAGTAAAACTCATAAGAAATTAGATGCTTCAACTCCGAAGCCTGCTAAACAATTAGCCTACAGTGGGAATCCTCTTGCTTCAGCAAGAGGATGTCAAACTGTATAGGGATTTGATGTTATTTCATCGGCAATAGTGCTATTGGGACCGTGTCCTGATAGTACAATTGTTTCCCGTGGAAGTTTATATAATTTATTCTTTATGCTATCAATCAAATCATCAAAACTTCCAAGTGGAAAATCTGTTCTTCCTACGGAACCTGCAAAGAGTGTATCGCCACAAATTAGAAGATTCTTTTCTTTAAAATAATAACAGACACCACCTGGTGTATGACCTGGAGTGGTAATAACGGTTAATTTTAAATCCTTAATGGGTTCAATTAATTGACCATCACTAAGCCAATTTGTATCGAATTTTTCTACATGATTTAGACCGAAATTTATTGCTTGCTGTCCTAATGAATTAAGGATTGGTTTATCTTCTTTTGCACTTCCATAAATAGGAACATTTATTTTATTTAGTATATTTGGTATAGCACCCACATGATCAATGTGCATATGTGTTATTAGAATGGCTTTTAATATACATTTGTATTTATTTACTTCTGATAGTATTTCTTCAGCATTATCTCCAGGATCAACAACTGCTGCTTCATGTGTTTCATCGTTATAGAAAATTCTGCAATTTTGCATGAAAGGGGAAACAAATAGAGTTTTGTAATCTATCATTTAAGGAGACCTCTAATTTATAAAACGGCTATCTCTAAACCTTTTAAATAGAAGGTTTCAGGACAAGGAAGTGATACAACATGATCTTCATCTTGTCTTAATGTGCTTATAACACGACCATCCACGTTTGCATCTAATGATGCATCAGAAACTATTTTTTGAAATAGGTTCGCATCAACTAAACCAGAACATGAAAAAGTCAAAAGACGACCACCTTTATTGACTAATTTTAAACCTAATCTATTTATATCTTGATATCCTCTACATGCCTTTTTTAAATGTGATGCAGATTCAGCAAATTTAGGTGGATCTAGTATTACCAAATCATATTTTATTCCTTTATCAACTTGCTCTCTTAAATATTCAAATACATCTCTTTTTATAAATTTACAGCGACCTGGGTCTAGATGATTATAAGCCACACCTTTTTTAGCTGCATCTAATGCGTGCTCTGAAACATCTATATTTTCTATTCTCGTGGCACCTCCTTTGAGGGCCCATAACCCAAATCCTCCTGTATATGAGAAACAGTTTAGTACGGTTGCATTTTTAGATAATGAACCTGCTTTAATACGACTTAATCTCTGATCAAGATATGCTCCGGTTTTATGGCCATTTTTAATATCCACAGGAATATAAATTGTATTTTCTTCTTTGACATATATGATATCATCTGGCAGTTTACCGTGTATTAACCCTTTTCTTTCTTTTAAACCTTCTTTGAGCCTAGATTTGGTATCCGATCGTTCATAAATAGAAAAATCTGGATAGATTTGTTTTAATGTTGATATAATGATATCTCTAAATTTTTCCATTGCGCAAGATGAAATTGATATCACAATAAAATCGTTGTATTTATCAACAATAAGACCAGATAACAGATCTCCTTCTGATGAAACTAACCTTACTCCGTCATTTCCACGTTGAATTAATTTTTTTCGAAGATTTATTGCATTAGTTATTCTTTCACTAATTAAATTATCTTCAATTACTAATTTTTCATCAAAGGATAATACTCTTATTCTAATTTGAGAATTTGGACTATAAATGCCATAACCTAAAAACTGATCTTTGTCATCAACGACAGTTACTATATCTTCTAAATTAGGATTGCCAATTACTTTATTTATTGCTTTTGAGAATACCCATGGATGATGGCGTAGCAGCGATTTTTGTCGATCAATTTTTAGTTTTACAATTTTTTCAGATGGAAGTAATGTTGTCATGTGGAGTTCTATGTGTTTGTTGAATCAATAAATATAATAAATAGCAAATAGTGTAAGAGAAATTTCTTGAAAATTTAAGCATATAAAAGAAATTCTCAATAAGAATATTAGTATATCCTAGTTGAATTGTCACCATAGCGAACGAAATTATAATCAAATTTCGTATCTGTTATGAATTTTGTGTAGGAAATGAAGAAAAGCGATAAAGATAGAATGGTGCTGGCAGAAGGTCTCGAACCCACGACCCCCTGTTTACAAAACAGGTGCTCTACCAACTGAGCTATGCCAGCACTAGAGGAATTATATATATCTTTTTATACTTAATCAATAGATAATTTTTTATAGCGACTTAATTTTGATAATTATTTTTAAGTCGCTTTTATCTTAATTTTAATAAAGTACTGATATATCAGCTGTTTTTGAAATTATTTCATGTAGTTTTTGTAAAATTCCTAATCTATTTTCTTTAATTTTTTGATCTTCTGCATTTACCATTACATTTTCAAAAAAGTTGTCGACGGGAGTTCTTAGTTTTGACAATTCATTTAGTGCTGATTTGTAATCTCCAATTTTATATAGTTCATCAACTTTTATACTTAAGTCTTTAAGTAATCTATACAGTTCTGTTTCTTCTTTTTCAACAAGAAAATTTTCATCAACTATATATTTTTTTTGAACTGTTTTACTTAGTATATTATTAATTCTTTTATATGCTGATGCTAGATTCTCTGACTCTGGTAATTCTTTAAAAGTTTTTACAGCATAAACTCTTTTATCAAAATCTAATAGATCTTGTGGTTTGTTAGATAATACGGATAAGAAAATAGATGTATCTATTCCTTGTTCCTGATAGAAGGCTTTAAGTCTGTTATATATGAAATTTATTACGTTTTCTTTGGTATCAGATGATTTTAGTTTTTCATTTAAGATTGAACAAGCCTTGTCTAAAATCTTGTATAAATTAATTGATAATTTATTTTCTATAATTATTCTTAAAAGACCTATTGCAGCTCTTCTTAATCCAAATGGATCTTTGTCTCCTTTTGGAAGTTGGTTTATCCCAAAAATTCCAACAAGTGTAATAATTTTATCAGCAATACTTAATGACATCTGAACTGGTTTTGTAGGAATTATATCGCCTGAAAATCTTGGTAAATATTGTTCAAAAATTGCTGAACTTACTTCTTTGTCCTCTCCATCTAATTCAGCATAATGCATACCCATTACACCTTGTGTATCGGTAAATTCATTAACCATTGTAGAGGCTAAATCACATTTGGCCAAATGCGCTGCTCTTGCTGCTTTTATTTCATCTGCGTTAATTTCTCTTGCAATAAATATTGTTAATTGTTCTACGCAGTTAGATCTATATGCAATTGATCCAATGTCTTTTTGATAAATTATATTTTCTAACCGTGGAAAGAATGATTCTAGTGTTTGTTTTCTATCAGTTTGGAAGAAAAATTCTGCATCTGATAACCTTGGTCTAACAACTCTTTCGTTTCCTGAAATGAGCGATGTAGGGTCATCTGGACATATGTTTGATACGAATGCAAATGATGACATCAGTCTTCCATTTTGATCATAAATTGGAAAATATTTCTGATCACCTTTCATTGTGTATACTAATGCTTCTGAAGGAACATCAAGAAATTTTTCTTCAAATGTTGCTTTGTATATATGAGGTTCTTCTACTATTGATGTTACCTCTTCTACTAAATTGTCATCTAGATCAGCATTTCCGTTTATTGATTCAGCAATTTTTTTAACTTGCGATATAATTGATGATTTTCTTTCGTCGTAATCAACTATCACATGACCGACATTCTTTAATGTTTCAACATATGCATCAGCGCTTGGTATTTCAATTTCTTTAGGACCTAAAAATCTATGACATTTAACAATTTTTGAAGATTTTAATCCTAAAATTGTTGCATCAATCAATTGATCGCCAAATATAATACATAGTGTATGTACTGGTCTTACAAATTCTTCTTTTTTATCTCCCCAATGCATTAGCCTTGGAATAGGTAAATTCTTTAATGATTGTTTAAAAAGTTCAGGAATTAGTTCTGTAGTTTGGCTTCCGTTTTTTACTGTTTTAATGTATAGCCATTCACCTTTATCTGTTTTTAAAGTTTTAGCATCTTTTAAATTAATATTATTTGCTTGAGCCCAACCCAAAGCTGCTTTTGTTGGATTATTATTTTCATCGTATGCTGCTTTTAAGGTAGGACCTTTTATTTCAATTTCCTGGTCATCTTGTTTTTCATTTAACGATTCAATAAATACTGCTAGTCTTCTTGGAGTAGCAAACCATTTTGAATTTTTAAATTTTAGATTGTTATTTTTTAACTGGTTTACAAAATTATCATGCAGTGATTGAGCAAGGTTTCTCAATGATTTTGGAGGTAATTCCTCTGTACCAATTTCTAGTAATAAATTTTTCTCGTTCATTTCAATTCCATATACTAAAGCTAATTATTTATTTAGATTTACACATTGGAAAACCTAATTCTTCACGTGATTTGTAGTATGATTCTGCAACCATTTTAGATAATGTTCTTATTCTTAAGATAAATCTTTGTCTTTCTGTAACAGATATTGCATGTCTTGCATCTAATAAGTTAAAACAATGTGCTGCTTTAAGAATTCTTTCGTATGCTGGAAGTGGGAGTGGTTTTTCTAAGTTAAGTAGATACTGACTCTCTTTTTCCATTTGGTCAAACATATATAGTAGAAAATCAGTGTTTGCATGTTCGAAATTATATTTAGATTGTTCTACCTCATTTTGATGAAAAACATCGCCGTAAGTTACAGGCCCATTTGATGTATTAGCCCAAATTAAGTCATATACAGTTTTTTTATTTTGAATGTACATGGCTAGTCTTTCTAAGCCGTATGTAATTTCACCTGTGACTGGATAACATTCCAATCCTCCTACTTGTTGAAAATAAGTAAATTGTGAAACTTCCATTCCGTTTAGCCAAATTTCCCAACCTAAACCCCATGCTCCTAGGGTAGGGTTTTCCCAATTATCTTCTACAAATCTGATATCATTTGTTTTAGGATCAAATCCAAGTTCATTCAATGACCCTAGATATAGTTCTTGTATATTGTCTGGAGAAGGCTTTAGAATTACTTGAAATTGATAATAATGTTGTAATCTATTAGGGTTTTCACCGTATCTTCCGTCTGTTGGTCGTCTAGATGGTTGTACATATGCACATGAAATTGGCTCAGGGCCTAAAGACCTTAGAAATGTCATTGGATGTGATGTTCCTGCACCCACTTCCATATCAAATGGTTGGCTAATCATACATCCATTTGACATCCAATAGTCTTGTAATGTAAAAATCAATCCTTGAAAAGTTTGAAGGTCGTATTTGTTTGACATGATAATAAACCTTAATAAATAGAAAAAATCTCTTCGTATTTTACCATAGATTAGCAGTAATAATTTAGGTACTTATGATATTCTGTGGAAAGCTATCGTGGGTGGATTATATAAAAAATTTTTTTATTATGTCGAGATAGGAGTTAATTATATTTTATAAATTATTTCTAACTCATTAATAGAAATATTTTATTTTTAGTTTTAATAAATAGTATACTCAATAACAGTTATCTTGTTTTTTAGAATATTTGATATGATGAGCTATATGCTAAATTTTATAAACTTATAGATTACTTTTTTCATATTCTCAATTATTTCTTTTTTTATTCATAGTAAATTTGAGTCAGCTATTTTTTTCATAATTTCTCTGCAACTTCCTTAGAGTATTTTATTTTATTCAAGTCTGTATGTTATGTTTTTTATTCAATTAACAGATGTATAGATTATACAATGCATTATTAAGTCTTTTGATACATGAATTTCGCACAAGTAGAATTGCTCCAGAGTTTTATTTAAGCGAGCTCGATTTTATAATCCTAGTAATTTACAAACATTATCTGGTTTCTCTATATATGATTACTTTAGGGTTGATTAGAAAATATGGTTGGATTGAAGAAATGATTGGTCCAATCTTTTTTTATTTTTGATGTTTAAAATAATAAAGTTATAATCAATATAAGATGTTTTCTTATGTTAGTTTTATAATAGCAATAAATATTGAACTATTTGGTGACTTATAACATATTTACACAGTGGACTATTTTGATTTTTTGTTGTGAATTAATCTAATTGCATAGTAGTTATTATATGAAAACGATATAAAGATTTTTATTATTTTCTAAATCTATATTTATGGTTAATTCCTTTTACAATTATTAATCTTATAAGATAAACAAAAAGATGGGGTTTCTCGGGCAGCACTTAAAATAATATGAAATATTTTAGTTAGTAAATTAGCTAATATAATTTCAGGAATTCATTTCATTATTTTAATATTCAGTTCAACCTAATTATACTGTTTAATATTTTTTAATATTTGTTGATTATTAATAAATGTCTATTAGTCTTTTTATTTCATGATTCGTTGTTTATTATTTTTTTATTTGTTTATTTAGTTAGAAAATTCAATTTTCAATTTTTATGTTTTTGCTCTTGATGTTATAATAATTTTTTCATTATTATTCAATATAAATGTTTGTTCCACGCGGAACATTTTGATTTACTGAAGTAATAGTTTTTAAGAAGATTTTTTAATAATTCTCTCTGTAATGAATTTTGTTAGATATGCATTCCTAATTTATCCTTAGTACAAATTGAGGTCTTTTCTAAACATCTAGAAGAATATTATTGGTTTTTACAGCATCAGATTTTTTTTACTTATTTAACGATCCCTCAATAATATTTAGTGAGCCATATTTTATACTTATTTAAAGATAGTATTATCAATTATATATGTTCCACGTGGAACATTTTTGATTTACTGAAGTAATAGATTTTAAGAAGATGTTTATTATTAAAGTACTGTAATGACTTTTGTTGGATCATCATTTCTAAGTTATCTTTAGTACATCGTGATCATTTCTAAATTTCTACCTGAATATATTTTGTTTATACCAACATTTGATTTTTTGTAACTAATTTAACTATCTCTACTAATATTTAATGAGTCAATTTATATACTATTAAAAGTCAGTAATATTTATGTATGTTCCACGTGGAACATTTATAATTTACTGAAGTAATATATTTTATGAAGATGTTAAATAATGTACTATAATGAATTTTGTTGGATAGGAATTCTACAATTATCCTTTGTACAATTGGGTCACTTTTAAACATTTAGAAAAAATAAATTTAGTTTATAACCCAACCAGCATTTGATTTGCTGTTACTAATTACTAATTTAAAAATCTTTCAATTATATTTAGTGAGACAAATTTTATTCTCATTAAAGATAGTATTATCATTTATGTATGTTCCATGTGGAACATTTTTGATTTACTGAAGTAATGGTATTTAAGAAGGTATTTATTATAAAAGTACTGTAATGAATTTAGTTGGATCAGTATTCCTAAGCTATCTTTAGTACAAACGTGATCATTTCTAAATTATTAGCTGAATTGATTTTGTTTATACCAACATTTGATTTGTTGTAACTAATTTAACGATCCCTTAATAATATTTAGTGAGCTAATTTATATACTATTAAAAGACCTTCCTCAAAGACAGTTGGAGTATCGAACTCTTGAATGTACATCTGTACAAAATTTCTTTGTTTAATTTTCTTTTTTGACATTTTCAATCTCCTATTAAAATAAACTTAGATAGTTTGGTATTGGTAGATTAATTGGTAATGGCTCACTATCAGATTTAAACTCTGTTATTTGTTCAGTATCTTTGTAATCTTAATCATTATGCTTTGAATTGTATACTATGATTGCATATTCCCAATTAGTATGCCCATGAGCTTTTGGTTTATTTGATTTAGCTTTTAAAAACTTGATGATATTCTTCATATCATTCTTATAAATATCCTTCCAAGGACGATTATCACGTTTGTGATATATCAACTCAGGACTTAAAAAGCTCAATGAAACAACTTTACTTTCTGATTGCCATCTTGCAGTATTATAAATCTTAAAGTAAGGATTGCCTATATAATCAGTAAATGGTGTAGGGAATTAAATTTGTGATCCATTATTTATCAACGAGTGATCTTTAAAAAATAATTGCAAAATAATTTGTAAGGATGAATAATCACAAACTTAAAGACATATCAAGTAATACAGATTTTTGGTAAATTTCAAAACAGAAGTATTTTGTAATAATCAAAATTCGGATCACTAATTGATAATTTGACGGATCAAAAATTGATTCTCAACAAATGGAGTATCAACTGAAAAGAACATCTTTCCATCTGTTCCAATTGATGCCATTTCAAATAGCATATCTTCTTCAACAAAATCTCTGAATGATTTAGTCATATTAATAATCACTTAACAGTCAAAGTCTAACTTTTGACCAAGCTCTGAAGAATCAATCTCCCAATTCCAATACTTAAAAAGGATTTCTCTATTTTTGATGATGAATCTTTTAAAATACTCAATATCTTCTTTGTCAAGTTTACCTGTATTACCGACAATACTTAAATCATGAATCTTTATGCTAAACATGTTGCTAAGTTGAAATTTGTTTACTTTGTTATTCTGAACCTTGATTCTTGCTTTATGGTTAGCATTCTTTGGAGAAATATACATATTTGCTGGTAACTGAGGATGAACTGACTTAAAGTAGTTAGCCATCACAAACATATAGTCATCTTCTTCTTCAACAAATTCTCTGAATGATTTAACCGTATCTACCTCAATTCAATAATCATTCCTATTTATTTTATAATATACTGAAAAAATGCGATAACCTTATCAATAATCCACATCATTGGCAAACACTTTCATTTTCTTAACAACGATAAATAATCCTGCTAGAGCTCATTATAAACTCTATGTCTTGCTTTTAAACCATTCACAGAAATCTCAACGGAGCAACCTAATCTTCCATCTATGGGATGCATTAACAGCTCATTAATTCCATATTCTTTAAGAATGTTCTGGCGCTCTTTGGTAACAGGATAAAGTTTTTCTTCAATCATTTTAGAACTTCCATCTTATATAATAAATGAATGTACTGCAATATAGTAATCTGATTCAGTATCTACTATAACCTTTTCACTTATATGAGAAAAAACATTTTCAGTAATAAGATTTTTTAATCGAAGATGATCATGCTTCCAATCACCATCAATTTTGATATGAATTATTGGTAATTCATTATCTAAATAAACTTCACCAAATTGATAGTTTTAAAGTAGAAATTGATTATTATCAATGTATACAGTAATAAATTTATTTTTACTAAATATGACAAAATTAACAGCAAAGATTATTAAAAAATATTAATTCTTATGTTCCACATGGAACTTTATTTTTTGAGAATTTAAATTTATTAACGAAAAATATATTTTAGATTTAGATAATTACCTTTGCTTAATAGTTTAATATAATTTTTTTTATTTGATACTATATAGATAGATATGAAATTTTTGAGGTAATGATTATATCAATGGTTCCACGTGGAACATCTATATGATTGAAATAATGAGTTAATGAATAATAAACTGGGTATATTTGCAGAAAATAAATACCTCTATTCTTACTAAACATTTGAAAAAGATCTGAAATGAATTTTTGTATTAAATTTTTCCAAGCAATATCATGGTATGAGACACTCCAAAATAATGCCCAGAATGGAGTGAGATTTAAAATCTGTGATGGTGCTTCTCTCAACATTTTTAAATTCTATCTTATGCATGTATTCAGTCATGACCAATGCATTTGTTGATAAATTCATAAATTCGATGCTATTTAGCCTGGTGAATTTATAGCGTGAATAACACAGTATGGTCTTCTCTCCTTCCATTATGATATAAGATGCCATCATGCTGTTACGGAGTAATCAAACTCTCAAACTTTTTTTAAACGCTAGTTGTATGTTTTAAGTAATAATCGCTGTTATAGTAGTGGGTTCTTTAGTAAATCAGTCATGCTGCTTATAAGCGGTTTATTTGTGAGCCCAAAACCTAAACACCCTGGTCAACTTCTTCGAAATACTAAAGTTTATAGTAGGTTATCTCACGTAATTTCAGGCTTAACTCATTATTAGTTGAGGATGCCAACTTATGAGTATAGTGAATTTTAGGATGGTTTGGAGCACTGTCTTGGATCAGTGGAGCAAGGCCTTTAGGATCTTGTGAAGCAAACGAATTTTAGGATTTAGTAAAGCAATAGGCTATTTAGGATGACTGGAGCAATGCTCCAATAGCTCTAAATATTCAATTATAAGGTCATATTTTGATAACTCACTGTTCATTTAATTGGTTCAATGTTTTAGGTAAATGCTATAAAGAGTGCTTATATATTGATGAAAAGGATAAATATTTTGAGATTAGATAAAAGAATGCCCCGGTGAATACAATTATATTCAAAACAGGGCAAGTATATTTCTAAATTGAGAAGAAAAAAAATTTAATATAAAATTAGATGAAAAACGCTCTAAACATCTAAAACAGCTTCGTCACTGTGAATTTCTATATATTCTTTACGAACTGTAACGTCATCTCCCATCAGATCTGCAAAAAGCTTACTTGCTTCAATCGCATCACTTAAATGGACTCTCTTAATGCTTCTTGTATCTGGATTCATAGCAGTTTCTGAAAGCTGAGCAGCACTCATTTCACCCAATCCTTTGTAACGCTGAATGTTAACACTTTCTTTAGATTTTTTCTTTAGAATATCATAAACTTCTGATAAATTTTTAACATGTATTTCTTTATTATCGGCAGGATTAGATGGAATATATAAATAACCATCAGGGTCAATCAAGTTATTAACCTGAGAATGTAATTTTTTAATCTTATCATAACGTATTTTTGTTAGGAACTTATCACTAATCATACATTCTTCATCGGTTCCATAAATGTGTTTAATAATTATTGGAAAATACTTGTTATTGATTTCATCATGAAATATTCTGTATTTATAATACTGACCTTCAGCAGGATTTGACGGTAATATTTCTACAAATTCACTTGCCCACTTAGATGAATTTTCTTCAGTAGCAAAAGTTTCTTCAGTTATTAAATCATAATAAAGTAAATTGATTATTGCTTCGTAATTATAATCAGATTCCTGTTTACATGCTTTTTTAGCAGCTGCGATAACTTCAATATATTTTTTAAAAAGATTTTCTAAATTAACAGCAGGAATTGCAGCAGCACCTTTAGATGGAAATAATTGCCCCATTTCAACAGCTAATGAAACTTCATAGAGGGCTGCATCTTCCTCAGTAATTATGTAAATTGGATCTTTTTTAGAGGATTTTTTCTCATATTTGTATAGTGGAGGCTCAGCAACGTATACATATCCGTTTTCAATAATTCCAGGGAAAAAATGGTAAAAAAACGTGAGAAGTAAAATACGAATATGAGCACCGTCAACATCAGCATCAGTCATAATTACAATATTATGGTATTTAATTTTATTGATATCGTATGTTTCACCAATACCACAGCCAAATGATATAACTAAATTTGATATTTGCTCGGACTCAAGTATTTTATCTAATCTTGCTTTTTCAACATTTAGAATTTTTCCTCTTAATGGTAAAACAGCCTGAAATTTTGAGTCTCTACCGTTTTTTGCTGAACCACCTGCAGAGTCACCCTCTACTAAAAATATTTCAGTTAAAGCCGGATTTTTTTCTCTACATGGAACAAGTTTATCAACTGATTTGCTAGTTATGCCACTACGATCATTTCTTGAAATATCTCTAACTTTCCTCACCGCTTCTCTTGTCACGGCAGCGGCTAGTATTTTTGAACAAATTTGATCAGAGAAAACTTTTTTATTAAAAATAAGAATATCTAGTAAATGTTGAGTTATGCAATTATTAACAGCAGTGGATGCCTCAGATGAAACGAGTTTATCTTTAGTTTGTGAAGAAAATTTCGGATCAGGCATTTTTATAGAAACAACTGCGGTTAACCCTTCTCGTATATCTTCAGGAGAAGTTGTGACATTTTTATATTTTGCATCTATTGTGGCGTGTTCTTTTAGATAATTATTGAATGTGTTTGTAAGACCTCTTTTGAAGCCTGCAAAATGTTGTCCACCGTCTTTTTGAGGTACATTGTTTGTAAAACAATAAATATTTTCGTTATAAGAATCTGTCCATTGCATGGCAATTTCAACACTGATATTTGAATCTTTGCTTTCTTCGCCACTGTTTGTAATATGAATTATATTTTCATGAATAGGTTTTTTCCCTTTATTCAAATAATTGATAAAAGCAGAAATTCCCTCATTTTTTTCGTGATGGAAAACTTCAGTTTTAACTGGAGTTTCACGAAGGTCTGACAAAATAATTTTAATCCCTGAATTTAAAAAAGATAGTTCACGTAATCTTTTGGCAAGGATATTAAATTCAAAAGTAATATTATTGTTAAATATATTTGGTGACGGCCAAAATCTAACTTTAGTACCATGTTCATTGCTGTCGCCAATAATATGTAATGGAGCCTCAGGATGTCCACCATCAAGATATATTTGTTGCCAGATATGACCTTCTCTTTTAATTGTAAGTTCAAGTTTATCTGATAAAGCGTTAACAACAGAAATGCCTACACCATGTAAACCACCAGATACTTTATAAGAATTAGAGTCAAATTTACCTCCTGCATGAAGTACGGTCATCACAACTTCTGCAGCAGAAATTTTCTCCTCAGGGTGTATTGCTACGGGTATACCTCGTCCGTTATCTTCACAAGATACTGAGCCATCTTCGTGGATAATAACCTTAATTTCATTACAAAAACCTGCTAATGACTCATCAATGGAATTGTCAACCGCTTCAAAAACCATATGATGCAAACCAGAACCGTCATCAGTATCACCAATATACATTCCTGGTCTTTTTCTAACAGCCTCAAGACCATGTAATACTTTTATACTGGAAGTATCATAACCATTATTATTAACGTCAGACATTTCGTCCTCTATACACCATTGAGAATAGACTTTTCTATATCGATAAAACTAACATTATCTAAATCGGGAATCGTAAAATCACTTGAAACATTAGTTAAAAAAACTTGAAATCCAAAACTAGAGAGATCATTGAGAAAAATATTTTTTGACCTTGAATCAAATTCAGAGCTAAAGTCATCAACTAAATATATGCATTTCTTCTTACATTGGTCTTTAAGCAAAAGACCTTGAGATAACCTTAATGCGCAATTAAGCAACTTTAATTGACCTCGAGATAGTGTGTCACATGCTAAATTATTTTCTGTTTTAATCTTTAAATCAGCACGGTGGCAACCATGAAAAGTATAACCTAGAAATCGATCTTTTTCAATATTAGAAGATAGTATAGAGCGCAATTCTATGCCGTTTTCCCATCCTTTATAGAAGGAAATGTCAAGATTAAAATTAGGAAAAAAAGTAGAAAGTTTTTGCTTTAAAAATTCTTGAAGACAATTTAAATACTCAATCCTTAAATTTGTAATTTTTTCACTTATTTCGCATAGCATATCATCCCACATAATTATTTGAGATATATCGGACTTATTTTTTAATAATGCATTGCGCTGATTAAGAATATGTCGATATTTAAACCAAAGCTCCTTAAATTTAGGATATGTATAATAAACTCCCCAATCAATAAAATGGCGTCTGTTATCAGGACCTCCCGTTAGTAATTCGATACCTTGAGGGTGTATTATTTGAACACAAATTTTATCAACAAGGTCGGTTAGTCGATTGGTTTTAACTGAGTTGATGGAGATTTCGATATTCTTATTGCGATTTTTAAATCTGGTGATACCTATGTTGTCAGAACTAATAATATTTTCATATTGAATTGATGCGGAAATAGTAAACTGATTAGCATTATAGTTTATTAATGGCAGAAACTTATTGGTTCTGAAAGATTTAGCAAAACCCAAATAAGAAACGGCTTCTAGAAGGCTTGTTTTTCCAGATCCGTTTCTGCCAAAAATTATATTGAAATTTGGGGATGGTTTAAGATCAATATTACAGATATTTCTGAAATTTTTAATTAAAAGTCTCGTGATAATCATAATAAAAATTGCGATAAATGTTCACGCAATTCAATTCTTACATTACAACTTTGCTAATAATATAACTAATTTTAATTGTGCTTGTGTCATAGTCTGCAGCTCTTATAAGAATATGTGCCAATGGTTTACTGAAGCAAAATAATACATTATCAGTTGCAATAGAATTTAAAACATCTCTTACGTACTGCGAGTTTAATGAAATCTCAACTGTATAATCCAAATCAGGTAAAACCATAGATGCATGTGCAACTTCATGTTCAGAATTTTCACAGTTTAAGTCAATTTTCCCGTTCTCAAAGGAAAAAGTTACGCCTTTAATTTTCTTTGAAGTAAGGACAGAGACTTGTTGAATTAACTTATTAAAATTCTGTCTAGGTATAGGTACAATTTTCTCAATGGATTTAGGAATAACATTTCTTACATTAGGATAGCTACATGTAATAAGTTTAGATGCAAGTGAAAAATTATTACAGTTTGTTAATACAGCATTTTTAGTAAATTGAAGCGTTATTAGGGAGTCCGATTCATCAGAGAGAATTTTTGACAACTCTACTGCAAATTTTTTGGTTAAAATTGCACCAAAAGTTACATCGGCTGAAACTTGGTTTTCTAATTCAAGTTCAATAATTGCCATTCTGTGTCCATCTGAAGTAAATACCTCAAGCTTAGAGCCAGTCAATTCAAATCTTATTCCACGTAAATATTCTCTAAAATCTTCATTTGTGACACAGAAAATAGATGAATCAATAATTTTTTTTAGTTCACCTTGTTTAAGAGAGATTTCTTGAGTTATATCATCAATTTCGAAAGACGGAAAATCTATTGATGATCGAGTGCGTATATCAAAAGAGGTTACTCCATCAGAAATATGTAATATATTTTGATTATCATCTAGTGAAAAAGTGAGTAGCGAGTTGACTTCAAGGTTTGATAAAGTATCGCGTAACTTAGAAGCATTAACTGTGATTTCACCTTCAGATAAGACATCTTCAATAGGAATGATCGTTTTCAGTTCAATATTGTAATTTGTTGCCTTAAAATTCAAAGTATTACCTGTGATATTAATTAGGATATTTTGGGTTATATCTTCTTTATTTGGACTTGAACCAGCAATGTTTACAAGAGAGTCGAGCTGTTTTTTGATATCTGACAACAATACACTAAATTTCATTTCAACGCTTCCTTAGAACATTAGTCATTTTTCAGAGATAAGACTAATTTATTGTAAATTATAGATTGTTCATCCTTAGGATCTTCAATTTTTTCTTTTGTTCTTTTAATTGCCTCATAGGCAGATGAATGGTCTTTATTAAAAGCTCTACCGTTCTCTGTCAGTGAAAGAGTGGGAATTAGATTTGAAGCAATAGTCATAGCCATAGACCTTGCTAAAGAAACAGATCTTTTTCTGCTAGCAGATTCCATGGATGCCACCGTAACATTATACTCTTTTGCTACTCTATCCTTTATATTATCGAGTGTTACAAGCTGTCTTTTAACATTTACTAGGTTTGATAGGAGTTTTACGGCATTATCATAGGTGATCATTTGATGATTAAATTCGATATGAAGTTTAAGGGTTTTAATAGCACCTTCAATTTCACGAACACTTGACCTAATATTAGTTGAAATATAGTCAATAATATCTTGGGGCAATGTGATATTCAGTTCCTTACATTTAGTAAGGATAATTGCAGCTCTTGTTTCAACGCTAGGAGGATAGATTTCTCTACAAAGTCCAGAACCAAACCTTGATACTAATCTTGCACTAAAATTTTTTAAATACCCAGGAGCAACGTCAGAGGCTAGGATTAACTGACTGCCTTCTTTATCCAAAAAATCAGCGATGATATCAAAAAAAGCCTCTCTTGACTGCTGTCCTTTGGTTAAGGACTGAATATCATCCATAATAAATACGTCGTGTTTAGTAAATGATTCTTTAAAACGAATTTGCTTACCTTCATTTTTATTTCTTACCAAGGATTCAACGTATTTATTTATGAAATCTTCAGCACGAATATAAACGACAGAGATGTTAGGCTTTGTTTTTATAATTCTGTTGGCAATTGCCCATAGTAAATGTGTTTTACCAAGACCAGAACCGCCATAAACATAAAATGGGTTATATGCTTCTGAACCTGGATCTTCAGCTATTTTCTGTGCGATAGCAACTACTAGTTGGTTTTCAGGATCTGGAACATAGTTTTCAAACGTTTTGTTGGGATTTATGACATTTTCAACAACACTGTACTCAGAGTTGTCAATATGTGATGCTGTGTGAACATTTTTTATTTCATTTTGATCACTGTAATTAGATATATTTTTTGGAGAACTTTCAGTAGGATTACTTATTGCTTCAATTTCAGATGCAAGCATAAGTTTAAAACCAAGTTTATCATTCCCAATTAGTCTAATGGCTTCCATGTAAATAAATGGGGCAAAATCAGGGATTATTTTAAATGTATAGTCGTTGTAACAAATAATACATAAGTCGGAACTAATGATTTCAATTCTCGCCATAAACTCAATTAATCCCAAAATTGACTGTTTTTTGGGGTCTTCAGATATAGACTCTGAACTTTTTACAATCGCAATGGCATCATGCCAAATTTGACCCAAATCCATAATTAAATCCTATTTAAAAATCTTTATCTTTGAGGAACTAAGGAAATTATAATCTTTCAAGAACACAGATTATGTAGTCAACAACACTGTGCAAATGTAATTTAATACACATTAAGAGAACTATAATATGTTCAGATGAAAGATTAATATTAGTAAAGCATTTTATACAATATTCAAATGCTACAGTTACGAAATGCTTAAATTAAATAGATTCTCCAGGTAAAAGAACACTAAATTACGAAATTTTAAGTTGACTTCCTTCACTTGCTAAACAAGGGGATTTCCTCTTTCGAGGTTATTTGTTTAACTTGCTTGTGACATTGTGATTTTCGTTACTCTCAAGATGAGAATTACGCAAACTTAGCCTTTTTAAAGGCTACAGTTGCACCCATTATTTCTATACTCACTTCAAGGAGTGCAAGTCCTACTTTTTCAATCTTTATTATAGGAAATGGGTGTCAAAAAATGCAACAAAATGCACTTGATTAACTCAGCACCTATATCCCCATGCTAACTGAATGATATTTATGGTGCTTTTTGAAAAATCCATATGTATCAAGAAAGTTATTCTATTAAAATTTAACTGACTATTAAACTAGTAATAAATGCAGAAACAGATTTTAACACATAATCGTGTTGACCTTAAGTACAATAACAATGTAAAATATCGTACTTCGTGTAGTATGATGATCTAAAAAAGATTTATTATTATCTTCACTTTTTTTTATAGGAAGACGGTTTTCCGTCGTTGGAGTTATAAATGAAACGCACTTTTCAGCCAAATGTTGCTAAGCGTAAAAAAACACATGGTTTCCGTGTTCGTATGCGTACTGCTGACGGTCGTAAAGTCTTATCTCGTCGTCGTGCAAAAGGTCGCAAGCGTTTAACAACAGTTAATGACTAACAATACCTTTCCTCGGTCTGTTAGAATACTTAGGTCAGAGGAATATGATAAGGTATTCAAAAACCCTATTCGTGCAAGTGTTTATGGTGTTCTCGTACTAGCAAGAGTTAATACAGAACTTAATCACCCACGATTAGGGTTGATTGTGCCTAAAAAGGTCTTAAAAAGAGCTGTATGGCGAAATCGAGTTAAACGAATCGCCAGAGAAACATTTCGACTGAATCAACATTCTCTTCCTAATATTGACTTAGTTGTGATCGCCAAACCCAAAATAAACAATATGGCTAATTCGGAACTTAGTGAAATATTTAGAAAATTATGGCAACAAATATCTCACCGTTTGGAAAATTAGCGATAGCCTTGATTCGATTCTACCAAGTGATCATAAGTCCAATGTTGGGGCAACATTGTCGATTTTATCCTAGCTGTTCCCAGTATACACTTGAAGCGATAAAAGAATGGGGAGCAATTAAGGGAATTTATTTGGGGATCAAAAGAATTCTTAGATGTCATCCGCTCAATCCGGGTGGTTATGATCCAGTACCCAAAAAAACTAAATAATCATATTAGGATTATTAAAAATGGAACAACAAAGAAATTTATTATTTATTCTACTTTTGTGTGCGGGCATGTTTCTCTTTTGGGATTGGAATGCCGATAAAGTTAATGCACAGAAGATGGCAGAACATGTCGCATCCCTTGAGGCTCAGGATATAAATGCAGATTCTGCAGTTGGAAACGTAATCAAGTTATGTACTGATAACCTTGAGTTGTCCGTTAATTTAAAAGGTGGCGATATTATTGATGCAAAGCTGTTAAAGCTTAAACAAGAGCAGGATAAACCTGATCCATTTCATTTGTTAATGACTACCCCTCAGTACAAATACCAAGCTCAAAGTGGACTTGCTGGAAGAGATGGTATAGATATTCAGCAAAGACCAGAATTTAAGTCAGATGCTAATGAATATAGACTAAAGGATGGCGAAAACTCTGTTACTGCCGTCTTAAAATACGAAAAAGACAACGTTACGTATATTAAGAAATATACTGTTGAAAGAGATTCATACGTTGTTAACGTTAGCTATGATATTGAAAATAAGTCAGATAAAGAACTGAATTTATGTATGTACAATCAGTTGAAGCAGACTGCTGATGATTCATATTTGCAGAATACATCTGGTTTTGCCATGGTTGCAAGTGCATACAGAGGTACAGCATATTCATCAGATGATAGCAGATATGAGAAAAAACAACTTGATGATATCATCGAGGATCAGCCGTATAACGTGAAGACAAAAGAGGGCTGGGTTGCGATGATTCAGCATTATTTTGTTTCTGCTTGGATTAATGGTGATAACGATAGTGGCAATGTGATTTATTCTAATCATGCTGATAACAATACGACTGCCATCATAGGAATCAGAACTGATAATGTTAGCATTTCCCCTGATAGTAAAAAAAATCTTAATGCTAAATTATGGGTTGGACCTAAAAATCAAGATGCTATGGAAAAAGTAGCAAAGAATCTTGATCTTACCGTTGATTACGGGTGGTTATGGTTTTTATCAATTCCTTTGTTTAAGATCTTGAATTTTATTCAGTCAATCATTGGAAATTGGGGTTTCTCCATTATAGTCTTAACCATAGTTGTGCGTTCTTGTATGTTCCCACTAACCAAGGCTCAGTACACATCTATGGCAAAAATGAGACTGCTACAGCCAAAACTCATGGAAATTCGTGATAGATACAAGGATGATCGACAGAAAGTTGGTCAGGAAACCATGAAACTCTACAAGACAGAGAAGGTTAATCCTTTAGGTGGTTGTTTGCCATTACTTATTCAGATGCCTATTTTTATAGCATTGTATTGGACTTTGATGGAATCAACCGAATTAAGACAATCTAGTTTTATGCTTTGGATTACAGATCTGTCTGTTAAAGATCCTTATTTTGTGTTACCTATTTTATATGGTATTACAATGTTTTTACTTCAGAAGATGTCTCCAACACCAATACAAGACCCAATGCAGAGGAAGATATTTATGGCAATGCCATTTGTATTTACTTTTATGTTTTGTACTTTTCCTGCTGGTTTGACTCTTTACTGGTTAGTATCAAATTGTTTTACCATTCTCCAGCAATTTATTATCTACCGTTCTCTTGAAAAACGTGGACTAAAATAAATACGAGATGTGATCGTATATGTCAAATATTGATGATACTATTGCTGCAATTGCCACCCCTCAAGGAAGGGGTGGAATCTCGGTCATAAGAATTTCTGGTTCCTTATCGCTTCATGTTGCAAAAGTAATGACAGGTATAACACCTGAACCTAGAAAAGCATATTTTAGAAAATTTACTCTTAACAATGAGATTATTGATGAGGGTATTGTTTTGTATTTTAGGGCTCCAAATTCTTATACTGGGGAAGATGTTATTGAATTGCAAGGACATGGTGGACTTATAACTCCAAAAAGATTGTTAAATGCAATATTAAGTATCAATGGAGTAAGACAGGCTGAACCTGGAGAATATACCAAAAGAGCTTTTTTAAACAATAAAATGGATCTAACCGCAGCTGAGGCTGTAGAGGATTTGATATCGTCTGAGTCGGAAAGTGCTGCTCGTGCTGCTATACAGTCATTAGAAGGGTGTTTTGCCGATAAGGTTGAAATGCTAACGGATACTCTAACTAATTTTAGGGTCAGATTAGAGGCTTGTCTTGATTTTCCTGAGGAGCACGAGGATTTTTACGAATCAGGAAAAACAGATTTAGAGCTAGATAAAATTGAATCTTTGGCTAAAGAAACGCTAGATATTGCAGCGCAAGGCTTAAAACTAAATGAGGGAGCCAAAATTGTTTTAGCGGGTCTGCCTAATGCTGGAAAATCAAGTCTACTCAATGCGTTATCCGGAGCTGAAAAGGCTATTGTTACTAATATTCCTGGTACTACCAGAGATGTACTGACAGCACAGATTGAAATAGAAGGTATTCCTGTCCGTATCATTGATACCGCTGGAATTAGAGATAAACCTAGTGATGAAATAGAGGCTATTGGTATCAAAAAGGCTATCAATGAATTAAAAAATGCTGATCTTGTGCTATTTATGGTAGATGGTTCTGATAAACCAGATGGGATTTTAGATACTTACGAGAAAGTTAAAGAATTTGAACTTGGTGATGATAATGTTCTAATAGTTATTTCAAAATCTGATAAGAAACAGTGCTCTAGTACACTAGAAATGCTTAATCGTGAGCCATTTAAGCATCTAAAAAAAATTTGTTCATCCACCAAGGTTAAGGACGGACTTAAACCTCTTGTTGCTGATTTAACAAAATCTTTAGGTATTGTTCCTGTTGATGGGGTTTTTATAGCCAGAAAAAGGCATATAGAAGCATTAAAAAAGGCGCAGGAATATATCCAAAGGGCCAAGGAGATTCTTGCCACAGGAGATTTGGTTTTGTGTGCAGAAGAAGTGAAGAACGCGCAGGAATTTTTAGGGTATATAACAGGTAAGGTTACGTCCGATGATATATTAGGGAAAATATTTAGTACCTTTTGTATCGGAAAATAGACTGTATAAGTACATGTTTCTTCAATCTTCTTCTCTGAACAATTCATTTTTTTTTAAAAGATTTCGTTTTCTAAGGTTCAATAGAGTTTAATTTATTGCTAGTATTGCGTATTTTTTCGAGAAATAGGATATATTATGCCTGAACTGCCAGAAGTTGAAGTTACAAAAAATGGAATTGCTAGTTATCTAATAGACGAGAAGATTACTAAAGTCTATTTTGATGATAAATCATTAAGAAAGCCTTTTTTACCTAATTTGTATAATCTTGAGGGCGCTGAAGTCAGGAAAGTAGAAAGAAGAGCAAAATACATAATTATCATGACCACTAAGGGGTATCTTCTACTTCATTTAGGAATGACAGGGCATCTTATGGTTCTTGATAAAGGTGCGAAAAGGGTATTACATGACCATTTTGAAATAGAACTCTCAAATAAAAAGATCATAAGACTCAATGATACAAGAAGGTTTGGCTTGGTATTGTATTACCCACTTGAACAATCTCCTTATGAGAGTGAATATTTGAAAGATCTTGGCCCCGAGCCGTTTTCAGATGAGTTTAACGCTGAGTATCTTTATAGTAAACTTTCAAGACACAGCAAAAGTATCAAACAGACCATCACAGATAATTACGTGGTAGTTGGTATCGGTAACATTTATGCCAGTGAAGTTCTATTTAAAACAAAGATCAACCCAACTACTCCGGCTAATAAAATTTCTTTAAGGCAATGTCAAAATCTTGTGTCTAATATTCGTGATATCTTAAGTGAGTCTATAAATAAAGGCGGTACAACTATTAGAGATTTTTCCGGTGCTGATGGCAGATTGGGATATTTTGTGCAGAATCTTAACGTATATGGACATAAAAACGATCCTTGTCCAGTATGTGGACATAAAATTGTATCTATAATACAGGGGCAGAGGTCTACATTTTACTGTCCTAACTGTCAAAAATAATAAGTAAAAATTGTGAAAGCTTGAATACAACATTGCCAAGCATATAGATCTATACTTTGGGAAAGTTGTATTTGAATTACTCATTTCAACATTAATTATTTTCTATGTTTTTACTATTTTTTGAGAATTTAGTCTCTAAGAGCTGGCAAACTGCATTAGGCACCAGTTTGCTATCTATACTGCCCCCATGAATTATTATTTCACGTATCAATGTGGAAGATATAAAAGACAATTCGTGTTCTGTCTGCAAAAATACAATTTCAAGACTAGGAAGATACAATTTATACATGCTGAATAACTGAGCTTCGTAGTTGTAATCAGTAGCATTCCGTATTCCTCTAACTAGAACATCAACATTGTGTTCTTGCAAAAAATTCGTCAGTAAACCACTAAACCCGATAACTTCGCAGTTATCAAGGGACAGAATTGAGTCCTTTGTAAGGGCTATTCTTTCATCAAGTGTAAAAAATGTATTTTTTGAAGGACTGTTAGCAACAGCAACAATAAGCTTATCAAAAAGTAGAGAAGCTCTTTTTATAATATTGAGATGACCTTTTGTCACAGGATCAAATGTTCCTGGAAACACTGCGATTTTTTTCATAAATAATACTTTTTACAGGCATAGTTGAGAGTTTTAATGACATCATCTATTTTGATTTTATTCATGGCACTCTTATCTTTGACACGATATCTCCAAGGAATGCTACTAGTGTTTAATTCAAGTTGTGCACATTGCTCATAGACACTCACCTGCAAATCTTTGAAATTATACGCTCCGACACGTAAAGGATTGTGAATCGCAAAAAGACCAATTACCGGAATATTGAGAGCAGAAGCCAAGTGCATTGGGGCACTGTCAGGAGAAATCACTAATTTAGAGAGAGATAAAACAGCAGCAAGAGTTCGTAAGGATGTTTTTCCACAAAGATTGATGCAGTTATTTTTGATTTTTTTTTCAATTTGTTGACATAGTTCTTTTTCAGTTTTATTGTTTCCTCCTAGAAGCACAATACTAAAACCTTTGCTCTGCGCATAATCTGCTATACATGAGTACCCTTCCACTGTCCAATTTTTTTCTACCTTGGCTGAACCAGGCGCTATGGAGAGAATTTTGGTCTCAGCAAAATGATTTAAAAGTGATTTTGCCGCGGTGAGTTCATCTGAAGAGAGTCTAAAATCCCATTTAGGAATAATATCATTAAAACCGATGCTTTTAGCAAAGGATAAAAATCCATCTAATACATGTGGTCCAGAGGGTATGTCAATTATCCTGTTTATAAATAACCTATGCCCTTCTCGCGAACGTTCATCGTTGTAACCATATTTATATTGGGCCTTAATTGCTGTTGACAGTAAAGAAGATTTGATGGAGGTCTGCATATTAAGTAGAAAATCAAAGTGTTTGTTATGCAAATCTTTGCGTAACTGTAAAACAGATTTAAGAAGTCCTGCTTTTTTCAGATTTACTTCATAAAGGTTAACTAATGGGTGCCCCCATTGATCTTTAAATAAAGAAGAAAATCGACTGTCAATTATCCATAAAATATCCATATCCTTATTTATGGAATTAAGTGCATTTGCAACACCAAAGGCATTTATACAGTCACCTAATGCACTCAAACGCAGGATACATATAGAAGGTTGTACTTGTTCTGCCATGATGTATTCCTCATCAATCAAAATTTTTATCTGCCGGCTAATGAAATGTGATGCGTGAGCAGTATGGACAGAAGTTATCTGCATATAATTTGCAATTATAGCGTAACAACTTAACAGCTTATTACACCTCAGTTAATTCTTTCAAGGCTTCTGATATAAAGAACTCGAATAATTTCTTTTATCTAATTTCTTAATGTTATGCTAAATTTTACTGTCTAGCAAATACGCTCTTATGTATACCTTGGAATTTAATGTCGATAAAAATAATAAGGTGACTGTGTGTCCATTTTGTTAGTGGTGGGAAAGACTTAATTGGATAAACTGAAAACATCCAATTCTGTGGTATATTTCTGATATCTCGAGAATCTGATTTGGTTTGCGATTCTTAGGAATTACAGTACAAAAGTATACTATAGAGAATTCTCTTTCTGATAGGTGAAAATGCTGATTTTAGACCTAAATACATTATTAAATTGGGTTAAAATCAAAAGCAGTTAAAGCTGTAGTTTATTATAAATCGGAATTATATATGCTTAATAAGAAACTATTTTGGCAAAGACCTCCCAAGAAGTTTTCTATAACTGATGAAAGGATTGAAATTATTACTGATCCTTATACTGATCTGTGGCAGAAAACCTATTATCACTTTTGTAATGACAATGCTCCTTTGCTACAGTTGGAAACAGAAGATAAGTTCTTTTCCTTTAGCGTAAAAACAGATTTTTCAGAAAGTTATACTCGTTTTGATCAGTGTGGAATTGTGATGTATCTTGATTCTGAGAATTGGCTTAAGGCATCGGTAGAGTATGAGAATACAGAATATCAGCATCTAGGTTCCGTTGTTACCAATAATGGATACTCTGACTGGGCTACAACTGTGATTAAGTCCAATATTAGGACTGTATGGTATCGACTTTCAAGACGCGAGAACGATTTTAAATTAGAATCATCCGTAGATGGCAGAACCTTCAGACAAATGCGCATCTGTCATATGTTTCTTGCTGATTCAAAAATAAAATTTGGGATCTATGCCTGTAGCCCAGAAAATTCATCATTTAAGGCGGTATTTTCAGATTTAAAGTTTTCAGAATGCGTTTGGCTTGCTCATGACGGTCAGCAACCAAATTTATTCCCTAACTAAAACACATTCATTATATGCTTTTCAGTTAGGAAACCTTTATTTTGTGGCGCTCTCATGAATTTGTTTTATCATGCTACTGTCCTAACTAGGTGATGAAACATGAGGTAATAAAAAGTTTTATGCTATTGCAGTCGAAATACATCTAAATGGTAAAAAGACAAAGACCATCTTCGTACTTTCAAGATTCAGATATGTGTATGCACAGTTTAACGGATTTTGTTATGAGTAATCAGATTAAACACGATATTAAATTTGAGAATATTAGGTTTTATTTTGACGATAATTCTTTTTTAGATAATGATTGTGATTTTTATATGGAATTTTTTGACCGAACTAAAATTCTTAAATCGAAAGATACTAAATTGAGTGATGGAAGAGGCAAAACTTTAATTTTCAAACACCATGGTCGTGATTTGGTATTAAGACACTACAAACGAGGGGGTATCTTTGGAAAGATTATTGAGGATCATTTTTTTAAATTTGAATGTTATGCGCATAGAGCTCGAGATGAATTTAATTTGTTGCTGCAAATGAGACAGTTAGGACTCAAAGTTCCAAAGCCAATAATTGCAAGAGAAGTTGATTATGGTTTATATCTCAAACAGGATATTGTAATCGAGGCTTTAAATGGCTTTAAAGATCTCTCAAAGGTAATTGCACAACGACCGCTAACAGATTTTGAGTATAAGTTGATAGGCCAGACGCTAAAAAGTTTTTTTGACAATAATGTTTTGCACACTGATTTAAATATTCGCAATATTCTTTTATTTGAAAATGAGGTTTATCTTATTGATTTTGATAAATGTTTTATTAAGTCCATAGATTTCACCTGCAAACAGAAGATGATTGACAGACTTCAACGATCCTTTAAAAAAGAAAAGTTAAAAAATGATAAGGTATATTTTTCAGAGTACGGTTTTGAAATTCTGAAGCAATACGCGCTTGTTTGATAACCTTGCTATTGTTTTTAACTGAATATCTAATATAGTTATTTTAAAAAATCATTTATGTAATTCATTGATCTTTGAATGGCCCCTCTACCCTGTTGCTGAATATCAAGGGCTTTAACTCCTGTGCTAATTTTCAGTTCGTTATCAAAAAGCAGTTTCAACATTATTTTGGTCAGACTATATTCATCTGTGGCTAGAAAACATCCACCACATTCAATTAGTTTGTCAAAGAGTTCGGCAAAGTTGTGATAATCAGGACCTGTAATAAGTGGTAGACTGAAGAACGCAGGTTCTAGGGGATTATGACCTCCGGTTGAAATGAAACTTCCGCCCATGAAAACTACATCGCAGAGACCAAGATATGACTCAATTTCACCAATAGTATCCCCAATGAGAACTTCACCAGAAAAGTCACTAATGTTTAAAAGTTCACTTTTACGGCTGTAAGAGCAATTATTCTTATCAAGAAATGAGGTTATGTTTTTTACGATAGCAAGGTGCCTTGGAACAATAACCATTTTAATTTTGGATCTACTTAATTTGGCTTTCAAGAATGCATTTAAGATAGTAATTTCTTCACCCTCATGGATGCTAATGGCACCAAATACCCTGTTTCCCAAGATTTTTTCCTTTATACATTTTGCATTTTGATATAACCCCTCCCGAGGTACGAGGTCATATTTTAGGTTTCCAGTAACAGCAATGTTATGTGGGTTAACCCCGATTTTTTCAAATCTTTCCTTGTCCGAATAAGCAACGCACAGAACTTTAGAAAGCCTTTTCCCAATTAAATCCTTTACCAAATCTTCATGTTTTAGGTAGGCATTGCAATTTTTTTCCTGCATTCTGGCGTTGATTATGATTACGGGACAGTTTTTGCTGTGAGCAATATCAATCATGTTAGGCCAAAGCTCAGTATCAATGATGATCAGCAACTGAGGATGAAACTTGCAAAAGAAGGCTCTAAGACCTAAAGAAGAGTCTAGTGGTACATATCTTAGATTAACATTGCGTAATGAAGAACCTGCCTGTGCTCCTGTTGTTGTCATAGTTGTAAGCACGATATTTTGTTCTGGATGCTGTTTATGAAAGTCAACTATGAATGGTTTTAGTGCGTTAACTTCACCAAAGGACGAAGCATGAAACCACACGCTTTTTTTATAACCTTTTCCAAAGTAAATACCGATTAATTCCAAAATTCTAAAACCATATTTAGGATCTTTTCTTCTTTTATAACTGATAAATATCGCAGCTAAAGGGGCAAGAAACAAAGTGATTGTTTTGTAAACCAATAGTATCAAAAATGATTTAATTCGCATACCCAACACCTTTATCCTAGAACAATAGTTTCTAATTTTTCAATTACTTGCTCAGGTCTTATTTGTTTTAAACATTCATATGTGTTGTAACGACAGGTTTTTTTAAAGCATGGGTGACATTTTACAGTAGATTCAAGACAGATAGCCTTATTTGACAAAGGAGGAGTGTATTGGGTTGAAGTAGAAGCAAATATACAAATTTGTGGCTTATCTGCAGCAGCAACTGTATGCATAAGTCCTGAATCATTGCAAACAGCACACTTTGCCTGTCCGATAATATCTAAGGCTTCAACTAAACTTGTTTGCCCAGCAATGTTGAAAAAATAAGACTGATAGCTTTTATCCACGTCTTTTTGAATTCTAGAAGCGGTTTCTGCATCCTTTTTTGAACCAAGTGCCACAACACTGCCTCCCTTGCTAATCCACCATGATGAAACTTGTGCAAAGAACTCAGTTGGCCATAACTTAGTTGGACCGTAGTTTGCCCCACACCCTAAAATTAGAATTTTTCTGCTTATATCAAGCCTGAGTCTTGAAATCAGTTCTTTAGAAAGTGGTTTAGTCTCTAAAGAAGGATAATTAAATATAGGTAAGTCTTTTGCTGTTTTAACTTTCGATGTGCTGTAGGCTAAGGATACATATCTTTCGACCATTTTGGGAAAGTCATGTTTGTTAGAACGCATATCATTAATGACAAAGTATCTTGATTCTCCTTTAAATCCGCGTCTTAGCGGAATTTTAGCAAATAAACCTATCAATGCTGATTTAAAAGAGTTTGGCAACACTATGACGCAGTCATAATGGTAGTTTCTGAGTTTTTTCCCTTCTGCAAACCTTTCTTTTAGATTAAAACTGCCATGCATAAACGGGTTAACAATTTTATTGGTTAACTGTGGCATTCTGTCTAATATAGGAAATGTATATTGAGGTGCATAGATATCAATCTGACAGTCTGGCTCTTGCTGTTTTAAAGTAATAAATAAACTTTGAGCCATAATTAAATCGCCTAACCACGATGGCGAGATAATCAAATATTTTTTTGAAAAGTTGTTATTCATTTTTTTTGATACTTGATATGACTTTTTATACCCAATTTTAGACTTAGTTTATATTAAATTGTATAGCAAAAAAAGTATGTTTCTCCTAAGACTTATTACCTAATACATTTTGTTTTAAATCTTAATTATTAACTATTTATAGTTGATTTTTAAGGAAATATTCATAAGAATGACATTGATAATATTTATTGTGTTGAAAGTTAATGCCGTTTTTTGCAAAATGTTAGATATAAAAGAGTTTTGCTTGAAGGCAAAAAATTGTTTAGATATTAAATTTGGTTTTTATTATGTTTATTGTTACTGGTGGATGTGGTTTTATCGGCTCAAATATCGTTAAACATCTTAATGATAGAGGTGTTAAAGATATTCTCGTAGTCGATAATCTAAAGAATGGTCATAAGTTTAAAAATTTGGTAGATCTGGATATTGCAGATTACATAGATAAGGAAGACTTTATTCATCTTGTTGAAGATGAAGCGTCTTTTGATGCAAGATATGGTTGCAAGAATATCCAGGCTATTTTTCATGAGGGAGCCTGTTCCTCAACTACTGAGTGGGATGGAAGATACATCATGAAGAATAATTACGAATATACTGTAAGACTATTTGAATTTGCTGTAAGACATAGGATTCCTTTCTTTTATGCATCATCTGCAGCCACTTACGGTGGGGGCAATATTTTTGTTGAAGACAGAAATAATGAGGGACCATTGAATATTTACGGATATTCAAAGTTTCTGTTTGATGAGTATGTTCGGGCTCGGTTACACAAAATTGAGTCTCAGGTTGTTGGGTTACGGTATTTCAATGTTTATGGCCCTCGCGAAAGTCATAAAGGTACAATGGCTTCTGTAGCATTCCATCTTAATAATCAGATGTTGGCCGGTGAGAATCCGAAACTGTTTAAAGGATATGATGGTTATGAGAACGGTGGACAGTTAAGAGATTTTGTTTATGTAGGTGATGTGGCGGAAGTTAACTTATGGTTCTATGAAAATAAGGGACCATCTGGTATTTATAACTGCGGAACTGGCAGAGCAGAACCTTTTTTGAATATTGCTAAAGCCGTTATTAAACATCATGGTCATGGTGAAGTGGAATTTATTCCATTCCCAGAACATTTAAAGGGGCATTATCAGTCCTATACGCAGGCAGATCTTACTAAACTGAGAAATGCCGGATGTAAATTAGAGTTCAAGACTGTAGCTCAGGGGGTTGCAGAGTATCTAAAATGGCTGAATTCGAAATAATTGATGAATTCACAATTGAGGCATGTGTTCTAAAAAAAGACAATGCCTTGATTTTCTCTGATTATTTAAATTCCATAGGCATACAGACTAGGGCTAAAGAAAAGTTCTCAGGAAACTATGGTATTTTTGTGCGTAACGAGGATGATGCTTTACGAGTAAAAAGAGAGCTGGTTAAATATTACGATTCTCCTTACTCAAAAGTGTTTACAAAGTCCTCCTGGGAAAGAGGTAAAACGTTTTCCGACAGTAAACAGATAAAAGATCTGTGGTATCTGCCGTTTTCATTTGAAATTACATCAATTACTTCGGTTGTAGAAATAATATGTGTATTCATTTACATTCTTTCATTATTTAATGAAGAATGGTGTATAGAATACTTAGCGCTTTCCAGAGATGAGCAATTTTTTAATATCTTAAATTACTATAAACTTCTTACTCCAATTTTTGTTCATTTTGGTTTTATGCATATTGCCTTTAATCTTGTGATGTTTGAGGCTATGGCAAGGCCTATTGAAAGATTTTTTGGTAAAAGCAAACTGTTTTCATTAGTTGTTAGTATTGGTTTACTTTCGAATGTTCTACAGTATTGTTTTATTGATGGAAATACTGTATTTGGAGGTTTATCTGGGGTAGTTTATGGAGTTATTGCCTATTGTGCTTTAGTTTCTAAAAGTGAAAATGTCCCGGATGGATTTTTTATACCTAAAGGTCTTTTGGCAGTTAGCATTATTTTTATTGGTTTAGGATTCATTTTTAGTGGTATAGCTAACCTTTGTCATCTAGGCGGGCTTGTTGTGGGCTTGGTTTGGGGGCTTGTTGATTTAAAAAAACTTAATAATAAAATTTAGTAATCTTTTCATGGGGCATGTGAAAGTAAATCCATTGTTTGAATATAGATGAAAGTGGACATTTTATTGACTATTTTTATCAAAAGGCGCCGTAAAGTTAACCGGTGTTGAGAATTAAATCGAGATCCGTTTTATTTTTTTTACAAAAAGCTCTAAATTTGTATTTAACAAAATAGTATATCTTTTGTATTTTATTACCTTTGTTGTTAATTAGTATTTACATAAAATATCTGTTTTGCAATAAATCAAACTCGGATCTTCTATTGATAATAAACGGATCAGAAAGTTAATTCCCTACAATATCAAAAAAAACTCGAGAAAATTTGCTCGAGTTTTTTTATTTTCGGAAGAATATAGATTAATCTTCTAATTGTACTATGGATTTGCCAGTCATCTCTGCGGGAATTTCCATGCCTTTAAGATAAAGTATTGTTGGAGCAATATCTGACAGTCTACCGTCATTTCTCATTGTAGCCTTTCTTCCATAATATATAAAAGGAACTGGTAGATTGGTGTGTGCTGTATAAGGAACATTCTTTTCAAGATCCATCATACGTTCGCAGTTACCGTGATCGGCAGTAATTAAGCATTCACCACCCACCTTTTTGAGAGACTCAATAACACGACCAATGCAACTATCAACAGCCTCAACGGCTTTAACAGCAGCATCGAAAACACCAGTATGTCCGACCATATCTCCGTTAGGGTAGTTGCAGATGATAACATCATACTTACAGGATTCAATGGCGTCACATAATTTGTCGGTGAGTTCTTTTGAACTCATTTCTGGCTGTAAATCATAGGTTGCGACTTTTGGACTCTGGATTAGAATTCTGTCCTCACCAGGGAAGACAGTTTCCACACCACCATTAAAGAAGAAAGTAACGTGAGCGTATTTTTCTGTTTCTGAAATTCTCAACTGACTCATTCCTTTCTTGGAAAGCCACTCACCTAAAGTATTAGTTAGATCGGCAGGAGGGAAGGCGCAGGCAGTATGAATGTCAGCTGCATACTGTGTTAACATAACAAAACTGGATAGTGCAGGATATTTTTGACGTGTAAAATTATCAAAATCCTTGTTTACAAAGGAACGGGTAATCTGTCTTGCACGGTCAGCTCTGAAGTTCATAAATATTAGTGCATCACCATCTTCGAGCGGAGCCGGTTCTCCAACAACAGAAGCCTTTATAAATTCATCATTTTCATCTCTTGAGTAAGCCGCCTCAATGGCCTCATAAATGTCTGCAAATGGGGCAAACTCACTTTTACCCTGAGTTAACAGGTCATATGCCTGTTGCACACGGTCCCAGCGATTGTCTCTATCCATTGCATAGTAACGACCGACAACAGATGCAATACGACCAGTACCTGCAGATTTGAATGCATCATCAATAACTTTTGCGTATTCTAGTGCAGAACGTGGTGCTACATCTCTACCGTCGGTAAAAGCATGGAAGAATATTTTTTTTGCGCCTCTTTGAGCCGCAAGTTTAATCATGGCAACAATATGATCCTGATGAGAGTGTACACCACCTGGTGACATCAATCCCATGATATGAACGGACTTACCAGCTTTAACAGCAGTATCTACTGCATTGCAAAGCACTTGATTTTGAAAAAAATCACCATCAACAATTGCTTTACCGATTCGTGTAAGTTCCTGGTAAACAATTCTTCCTGCTCCGATATTGGTGTGTCCAACTTCTGAGTTACCCATTTGGCCATCAGGTAAACCAACATCTATACCTGATGCTTGAATGTCAGTACTAGCATAGTTAGTAACAAGACTATCTAAAACAGGTGTATTTCCGGCTTCTACTGCATTGTATTCTTTAACAGGATTATCGCCCCAACCATCCATGATAATAAGGGCAAGAGTTTTTTTGTTTGACATATTTTCTTCTCTAATTCCGATGGAGTGCCAATTTGAAAATGCTTCTAGATCGTTTGCTTTTTAATAAAAAAGCAAGGCATGTGATTTTTAACATTCGTCGTAAATGTGTTTATGACATTCCATTTTTTAAAACCAATGAGTCATCCACACATCAGCACCATTATACAATATTGTGATGGTTTTATGAGTGCATTATCAAACTTGAGTGGTTTTTTAATAATTAAAATTTCCAAACATGCTAAATGAAGTTATTTGTACGACTAGTACTATGTTTGACTGAACGTCGAAATATTTTTTGTGATGTATGTTATAAGATTTTATAGGTATAGAGTTTTATAATCATAAATTTGATTTTATTATCAGACAATTCTTTGTTTTTTGTTAATATTAAGATATTGATGATTTCGACCTGCTCACTCATGGTTTTGGTTATGAGTTAGTGGGTTCAAGCACGCTTCATTCTACACTAAAGTATATTTCAGTAACGACTGGTAAAGGAGTCTTTTGATGTCAAAAAAAATCATGGTGCTATTTTCTTTTTTATTGTCGTTATGCATTGTCGTTAATGCCGACGAAAATGAACAGTGGCATAAACTGTGTGAAGATGGTGATAACAAATATTGTAATCTTATAGGTAGAAATTATATTTCCATAAAAGAGTATAAAAAAGCATTAAATGTTTATAAAAAGTCATGTTCTGTCAATGATGGTGAAGGTTGTGCTTGGTTGGGGTACCTTTGTTTCAATGGATATGGCGTAAGAAAAAATATACGTAAGGCTAATGAATTTTATCTTAGATCATGTGATTTAGGATTCGGAGAGGGATGCTACAGTTTGGCGCAACTTTATGAAAATAGCTACGAATTGGAACAGTACCGTGATAAAACCTTAAGTCTTTACGAAAAAGGATGCAAATTTGGTAACGCCTTTTCCTGTGCCAATCTTGGAAATATGTATACTAAAGGTGAGTTAGTTGACATTAATTATGTTAAGGCTGTTGAATACTATGGCCAGGCATGTAACAACAAGGACGGACTAGGTTGTTATAAAGCGGCTGAAATGTATTTGAAAGAATATGCTGGATTAAAAGTCGATTATGAAAAGTCTATGGATTATTATCAAAAGGCCTGTGAACTTTCCATTTCTGCTGGTTGTACCAATCTTGGCATAATGTATGAGGAAGGAAAAGGAGACGATGTTGATTTAGAAATGGCAGCAGCCTACTATGGCCTAGCCTGTAACCTTAAAGATGCCAATGGTTGTTATTATTTAGGAATAGCCTACGAAAAAGGTTTAGGGGTGGAAAAAGAAGAAAAAAAATCTAAAGAATTGTATAGAGTTGCATGTAGTTTAGGTCAGACAGATGCGTGTGGCAGTATTATCAATAATACTATTAAGTAATTGTCATTATAATTTCTAATCCTCTTTGTATTAGTATTCAAAGAAATAGTTAACTATGCTAAAATCATGCATAAATTTTTTTAAAGAGGGATAAGAAGTGGGAGATTTTTTCTCATCTGTTGATGTTCAGGAACTAATGGCTTTTGCTGAAAGACATACTTTGATGGTTTTTGTCTTTTTTGCTGTGTTGTGTGGTTTAATTTATTTGCAAGTTCGTATCATGCTTGCCAATTTAAAAAAACTGAACATTAATATGGCAAATGTCATGATAAATCATGAAAATGGCATCTATGTTGATGTAAGACCAGCAAATTTATTTTCGCAAGGACATATTGCAGGTTCAATTAATATAGTTCTTTTGGATGTTAAACAGGGTAAATTACATAGAATTGATTCGTATAAGGATAAACCAGTAATCATAGTCGGCAAAGATAAAATGGATTCAGACTGTTTTAATGCCGGAGTTTCTTTAAAAAAACAAGGTTATACCAAGGTTTATTTATTAGAAGGTGGAATATCACAGTGGGCCATGGAGAATCTTCCATTGTCTACCAAGAATTAGTTTTTTTAAATTAAGATAAGGAAAACTGCTATGTCAGATACACAAAACCAGGCTAATGCTCAGAACCAGGATCAGTCGAATCAGCAAATTTTCGATATTCTGCGTATTTATTCTAAAGATTGTTCTTTAGAAACACCAAATGTACCACAGATTTTTCTGAAAGTTGGTGCTGCAAAACCTGAAACAAGTTTAGATTTTAATGTAGAAACAAAAGAAATTGGTACTGATAATTACGAAGTGGACCTAAGATTGACTGTTACCTGCAAATTAGAAGAGCAGGTTGCTTTTATTTGCGAGGTGCACCAGGCTGGTGTTTTTCTTGTAAAGAATTTTGATGAGGCTACCAAGAAATATGTTCTTGAGGCAGTAGGTGCTAATATTCTGTTCCCTTATGCAAGAGAACATATATCAAGTATGACAATGAGAGCTACTTTCCCTCCTCTGAACCTGAATCCAATTAATTTTGAGGCTATTTACCGTGCACGTATGGCTGAGGCTCAGAAGCAGGCTGAAAAGGCCGGTAATTCAGCAGCAGAATAGAGGATTAAATTTGGCTGCATGTCTAAATATCTATATTCTTTAGGTGTTATTGGAGCCGGTTCCTACGGAACGGCTCTGGCTCAGTCTACCGCATCGAAGAAAATTCCAGTACTTTTATGTTGCAGAAATCAGGATACGGCAAACAGACTTAAGCGTGACAGAGAAAATACCAAATATTTGCCTGGAATTAAGTTTGAGCCAAGTCTTGAGGTTACTTCTGATTTATCACATCTTATGGATTGCTGTAAGACTGTCCTTATAGTAGTTCCCTCACATGTATTCGCTTCTATTTTATACGATATAAAACCTTTTTTGACATCAGAGCATCGTGTTGCATGGGCGACAAAAGGTATGGATCTTAAATCAGGTAAACTTCTAAGTGAGGTTGCCACTGATATTTTAGGAAATACTGTTGCTATGGCATCTTTGTCGGGACCAACTTTTGCTAGTGAATTGGCCAAATGTATGCCAACTGCCATTGCTACGAGCGGGACAGATGAGGAATTTATTCATGAGATCATTGATCTCCTGCATACAAAAACCTTCAGAATTTATGAAAGTCATGATTTGATAGGTATGCAACTTGGTGGTGTTATAAAAAATGTCATCGCTATTGGAGCAGGTTTATCTGATGGTTTAGGCTTTGGCGCTAATGCTCGGACAGCCCTCATTACTCGTGGACTTGCTGAAATGACAAGATTGGGTGTTGCATATGGAGCAACTGAACGGTCTTTCATGGGATTATCTGGGCTTGGCGATTTAATACTAACGTGTACTGATAATCAATCACGTAATCGTCGTTTTGGATTTCTTATGGGACAAGGATATAAGCCATATGAGGCATTGGATAAAATAGGTCAGGTTGTTGAAGGCTATCTGATGAGCAAGGCAGTAAAACAGTTTTCTGAAAAGCTGGGAGTACAGATGCCCATTTGCGACGAAGTTTATGAAATTATTTATAACGGCAAATCTGGGGCTGATGCTGCTCTCTCACTTTTAGGCAGATCTTTGAAGGCCGAATAGCTAGATTAAAGAAAATACAGTAAAACCTTCACAATATTTTGCTCTATACTTCTAGAATACTTTTTTAGGTGAAACTGTAGACTTTCTAGGCCAGAGACTTGGATTTTTGAGTTTTATCAAATTAGGAACGATAGATTTATATTTATGACCTCTTTGGAGTAGGTGGCAGTATAGACATGAAGTTCACAAACTCAATGCTAATCACAACAAAATTATCTTGAAATCTGGTTCTAATCATATCGTAGTCAGACTCTAAAAACCCCCAGACCAAACATATCTTTTTTTGCTAATGTCTATCGCTAGCTAAGTGGACATCTCGCGCCAACAAAGTGGACACTAAGTCGTTAAATTTCTCCAAATCAAATTTATCTTGAAGACTCGCTTTTGTAAGGAAATTTTAGAAAAGAAAATTGATCTATTCTAGATAAAACTCGTTGAAATAAGAATGGACTTAAAACTCACAGCAACTTTTGCTCGGTGTGGTTCCTTTATCAGCAACAATAATGCCTCTATCTATGTCGAGACTTCAGGTAAAATCCTGTATTTTTGACCTTGGCTAAAAAACCAAATCTCTGCTACTTGTAAGAAGTAGCCAACGGTAGGATCTAAGATAGAAAAGATGGGGTATACTAGGGACAAAATTAAATATCAGAATTTACTCTAGTATATCATTCGCTAAATACGTTAATTAATCATTAACTATCGTGATATAATACTCCTATACTATGAATGTGGAGGAGTATTCATATGGCACGACCAAAAAAGTTCCTGAAGACTT
>Ga0326511_10000134_pt1 | contig 57593 bp, 60 predicted proteins | sample 0_2496_0518_D_FD_203701 | JGI IMG/M metagenome (GOLD analysis project Ga0326511, IMG submission 203701) | Bovine rumen microbial communities from UC Davis, California, United States - 0_2496_0518 | ecosystem: Host-associated > Mammals > Digestive system > Stomach > Rumen | place: USA... | reverse complement strand
TGCTGACAATGTCACTCACCTCCACCGTGGCGGTTGTGAGGTTGTCGGAATCAAGACCCTCCACAATGCCGAAACTGCACACATCTACCAACTGGAAAACCTCGATGTGGTCGAGCGTGAGCATGTCTGCCTTGCCCTTGTTCATCTGCAATAGCAGTCGGTATGTGCCTGTGAGTTTTTGGTTGCGTCCAGCGAAAGTCCCCGATATGGTGCATACATTGGTGGTTTCGTCCACCTCTATGCTGGGGATGAACTGCACCTCCTCGTCCAACTTGTTGAGAAGGCTTACATCCAATTCTTCCACATCCAGCCATTGCGCTCCTCGCACACTCCATATAATCTGGATGTCATTGCCAAGTCTTATCTTCTTCATCTTATATACTATTCTTCCGTGCTACACGATACTAATCTTCTTGCTCAAGGGCAGCTACCCTTTCTTCAAGTGCAAGTACATATTCCTTCAGGGAATAGGTTGCTGAAGGTGTAGTGGTCTTTGTCTTTACGCCTTCCGTATAAATAACTTCGGTTGGTGATGATGTATATTTTATGCCGATAAAGAAAGACGAAGGAGTACCGCCCTCATAGGTGTAATTGAATTTTGCACTTATTCCACTTCCTTCGCGAACGAAGTCTGCGATTTTACTATGTGATTCCGTTGTATCAAATATGGCAAACGACTGACCATAGAATGGGAGTTGCGTTCCACCACTTGTAATGAAGCCTGTTAGCGTTAGGGTATTTCCTGTGCCGAAGTTGAGAATTGGAGTATCATTCAACAAATAGTAATCCCCTTCCACATTAACGCTTGTGGCTCCCCATGCATAGTTTTGCGTCGTAGAAGTTCCACCTATAGTAACCTCAAGTCCATCTTGAATTGCTTGCGAAAGTTTAGCTTTAGTGATGGCTTCTGCTGCGACCTTGTCAGTTGTTACTGCTCCATCTGCAATCTTCCCTTCGGTGACATTCCCATTCCTTATGTGGTTTGTCGTAACTGCATTGTCATGTATCTTGGAACTCACAACGGCATCGTTGGCAATCTTACTACCGATAACCGCACCATTGTTGATGAGGTCGGAAGATACTCCATGCTCATACAAGTCACGGAGGAAATCAACCAGCTCCTGTGGAATGTCACCGCCACCGCCCGAACTCTTCTTCGCTGGGACTATCGTGGTGCGCGTTCGAGAATATACCTTGTGGTGTATGTCTGCAAGCAATGCGATGGCATCACTCATTACGGCCTCCACATCCGTGCGGTTGGTGATCTTGTACCACTTCGCAGTGAGCATGCGGATGAAGTAGCCACGGATGGAAGACTTGAGTCCGTCCTTCAAGAGGGGGTCCCAGTTGGATGGGAGAGCCATTGACACGGAATACTTCTCACTACCCTCTTCTACCGAAGAAAAGAATGGTTGCAAGGTTGATGTGATTGCGCTGCATGCCTCGTCCCAATAAGGCTCAAGAAGTTCCGAATCCTGTTCGGTTATGAACATTCTACCATAGGCAGTCGCATCTTCTGGCATGCGGTCCCCCGTGTAGCTTGAGAGCCGTGCCACCTCGGTGTACACATCTCCCTTTTGGATTGTGATTATAAAGCTTATCATGATACTTCAGGTTGTGTTGTTAGTCCAAGAATTTCATTGCATGTAGCCTTTGCTGATGTTGCCAATGTGCCATCTCCGATGCTCAATGCAGTAAGGAATGCGGCATAGTATATGACCGCCCTATATAGGTTCTTGCATATCTCTATCTTCTTTGCATTGTCCTCGGTGTATATTGATGGCATTGGAAGGTATCTGGCGAATACCACTTCGGCATCGGTGTGGGAGGTGTAGAATTCAAGCGCAAGCAATGTGTTGCCATCTTCATTATGCCTTGCCGCGATGGCAACCACAGGGCGTTCCGGGTTGCCCTTCACACCGAACTTGCTCCTTTGTACTGCGTATTGCTCGTCACTATCGGTAATTGCTGCCGTGACCGTATAATCCCAATCACTCATGCGTAACCCAACGAAGCGGTTAAAGTCCTCCGGCAGATAGATATATCCGCTGCACAATCCCGATTCGCCTTCCCAATTGATGTCACCCTCGATGGGCTTGCCACCATCAAGGAGAGTATATGGGGCATCCCTCTCCACTATCATGACGGCATCCTCGACCTTCGACTTGATGATGTCATCCAGCGCAAGCGTGTCAACATCAGCAAGCGTAGTGAGAGCGGCACTAGACATATTCTCGTCGATGACCACACGGATGTCACGAATGACATCGGATACAAGATACTCCATATTGCCTCCTATTTATTCCAGATGATGGTAATACCCAGGTTAGATGCCACACCCTCGATGGCTGCGGTAGTGCGCATCTTGCTACGGCTCACTCCGTATGTCTCGCTGATGTAGTCCTTCGCATCCTCATTGTTTGCGAAGATGAGCTGGTTCTCCTTGTTTTCGGTCGGCTTCTCTTTCTTCTTCTCGACCTTCGGGGGTTCTGCTACTGCCTCCTCCTTGAACAAACGACCATATCGAGGGTGCTTGCGGATGGCACTTGCTATCTCTGGGTTGTTGGTAATGTAGAAAGAAGCACCGCCTGTTACCTCGGAGAAAGATATGTGCTTGTTGCTTCCATTGCCGAGAGTGACATTGATTGCCACATGGCTCTTGCTTATAAACTTATACATAATGTTATTCTTATAAATGAAGACAGGACGAGCGGTCATCCCCCTCGCCCTGCCTCCGGGTAAAAACTATGAATCAATTAGCTACCGCTTGTGGGAGCCTGTGCGAGGCGCATGCGAGCGTGTGCCTTGGCATAGCGGAGATATAAGCAGCTTACCTCTTGCAGAACGACTGCGTTGGTGTTGCGGATGCCAGCCTCCTTGAGGTTCAATATGTTCCGACCCCATGACACATGAGTCTTCTTGGAAAGATAGTCTGGGTCGAGTGCGAAGCCGCAATCAGCCATTCCGTTGAGGTCAAACAACTCATGATGGATAGTCAGCACTTCACCAAAATCGGTATCCCAAGACTTGAACTTCAAGTTCCAAACCTCGACGGTATCCTTCAGTCGGAACTTGTCACTCTTGATCTTGGAGAATGCAGAGAGCATCTCGCTGCCGCAAAGCAGAACCTTGCGCTTATTACCGATGCCTGTGCCTACGAACAAGTCCTTCGTGATATCAACGAGGTTCTCGTCACTAATAACTGCGCAATTCTTGGTGGCATCCCATTCGCCTACCTCGATGTCCTTGCCAGCCATGTACCAGATACCGCCGGTGAACCATGTTGCCATACCTTCCTTGGTGGTGTGGTAGATGACATGCTTGTCACCGAAGAGATAGGTATTCTCCTGTGCGAGGCGCATGTCGTAGATGCCATCCTCTTCGATGTCGGAGAATGTCCAATCCACTTCCTTTCCGGCAATCTCATCGAACTTGCTCTGCTCGATCTGGATCATGAAGTTCTGGCAATACTGAATCTCGGCAGTAGGAATGTTGTTGAAACGACCTGTCTGCACATCCAGCTCACCGCAAGCCTTACCCATGCGGACAAGTGTAGTTCCGGCTGGGATGGCTGGTACAAAGATAGTGGCTCCACTTGCATCCTTGTTACCATTGACTGCATAGACAATAGGCTTGCCGTTCTCGTTGTTACGGCCGCATACACACAACACCAAGTCGGGGGTGTTCTCGCTATCTGCGTCGTAAGCCGTACCCTTGTAGTCATACTTACCCTTGACACCTACAACGCGGATGGTGTCATCCAAGGTGAACATGTTGATGTCACTCACGGGGAGGGTAATGGATGCACCCGATTCCTGTGCGGACACCGCGTCGCTAGTGATACACTTGATTGGGCGAGTGCCAACCGAATAGTACTTAACCTCGAACGAGTCACTCTTCTGCGCCTTGGCATAACGAGAAATCTGATCGATTGGAGTTGCCATAGGACGAATCTTGATGATGCGGTCATCAATGTCCTTCGTGTACATCTCCGGGTCACCCTCAATGCGACCCGTGGTCTCCGTGGCAATACCGATGGGGGTCTTGTCGATCGTGCCGTTCCCGCCCTCGGTCTTACCAGCATCGGGAAGAGTGGAGGCAGCAGCCATCACCACACCCGAATTCACGCTCAATAAGAGCGCAAACAGGCTCAACATAATGTTGAACGCCTTCGTCATTGTTTTCTTCATCGTTTTAAGTGTTTAGATGATTGATTAATAATTATCCATTGTAGCGTGTTCGCTTTTCGCCTCCGCGCTCCCATATGGTCTTGTTGTTGTCACCCAGTCTGCCGAGCGCACCAAGGTCGGGTCTGGGTTGCATTGGTGCGCCACCAGCCTTGCCATCGAGTGCGGCAGTTCCATCGTTCTTGGACTGCTTGCGCAATGTGGCATCTATCTTGGCGTTGCGCCCACGAACCTCTCCCTCCTGGGATGCGGCAGACACATCTTGGTCATAGTGCATGGCCTTACCAGCCATGTCGAACACTTCTCGCGTAATCTTGCCGAGGATTACATCACGCGCAATGTCACCGAGTGCGACAAGTCGGCTCTGCACCTCTTCATCGGACAAACCTTCTTCCTCCTGTATGGCATCGAGAGTCTTGTTGGTCTCCTCCCAGTTGTCATCATACTCTTTCTGGAGTCGTTGGTTCTCCGCGAGGTCTGCCAAGTATTCCTCTTCAGCCTTGGCAAATTCCTCCAGCTTGTCCTCGTTCTCTACCATCTCCTTGAGTCCGTCCTTGCCGAACTTTCGGATAAACGATGTCCAAGGATGCTCACCTTTCTTCAGGCTAGTGAAGAATGCGGCACTCCGTGGGTCTGCATCGAACATCTCGGTAATCTGCTTCTCTCGCTCCTGATACCCCTTTATGCGACCATCATAGTCATCATAGTCATCATAGATTTGACCGAACGCAGTTTCCTCGTCCGTAAAATCTTTGTCTGGGTAACGCTCCTTGACGCGACCTAAAAGCAAATCCTTTTTGCTTTTAACTTCTTGATTCTCTGCGTTTTCCATATTCATACCTTTTGGTTAAGTAAATATTGTACGCACAAATATACGATGTATCGGTGGGTACTGATTTTTATCTTTAACAATTGTTGCTTATTTTTGCAAAAAATCTTTTGCTATGAAAACGCCCGGTTCCCAATGCGACTACATCCGAGAACGGACTGATGACCTCATGAGGGCATACCGAGAGGTCGTTGACAGGATGTTCAGCGGAAACGCCCATGTCAGAAGCTCGACGATATATGACACCGTGGTGACCATGCCATCCAAACGCTTTTGGGTATCTCCAGAAAGGGCATCCATAGTATTGTCAAGAATATTCCAAGGTACTTGTCCGAAGTTGTCCAAAAATAAAAGAATGATGTTCGACGAGTTGGCGAGGAGGGTCAAGGCTCTCAAACAAGAGTGTCCGAAGACCCCCTTGCTATATCTCGTCGAGAAGGTCATACTGCAACCAGCACCATCATTCTACATGAGTCCTTGCAGCGCACGGATAGAAATCCAAAGAGAAAAGAAATGTCGGCTGAAAACAATGAAGCAAAGGTTGCGTCACTTGCTATAGCATCGACCACGATACTTGTGTCGGTGGTGCTATCGGTGATGGACATCTCGCCATGTGCATATGGCATCGGTGGTGGGATGCCTTGGTGGCATATGCTATCCTACCATATGTTCCATGCCAACATACTGCATGCCGTGCTTAACTCATATTGCCTGTTGAGCATAGTGTTCCTGATGGGGGAGAATCTTCGGCACATCATCCTCTCATATATCATAGCATCGACATACCCTGTGTCGGTCATCCATTACTTGTCTGGGATAGATGCGGTAACGGTTGGCATGAGCGGAATGTGCTTCGCAATGCTCGGCATCGCGTCATGGAGGTCTACTGCCAAGATGAGATACCACCTGTGGATATTCGGGTTCATCTCGCTCGGAGTTGCCATTCCCTGGGTGATGTCCGCACTAATGGGCAAGGATGTCGCACATCTTGACAACCCACTACATATATACACATACGCGATAGGTGTACTGACAGGATACATAGAGAGATGCATAGGGAAACGAGCATAGAGGTCACCCGGATGCTGACTGCCAATGAGGAAAGGCAAAAGGCAATCAACGCGAAGTTCAACCCAATCACAGGCGAGAACTCCGTAGGTGAACGCGTACTGCTGACCATCTCCGACTTCTCGCTGAAGGAACAATGGATACCAACGCAGATGATGGATGTACCATTAATCTCTGCAATCGCGAAGGCTGGGAGTATCAAGGCTTTCTATGACAAGAAATTCAAGGGCATGGAATACACGGCAGATGAGAAGGAGAAGATAGTCAAGGCTATCATCCGTGTCCGTGCCAAGTACGATTTCCCATTCTGGGCGGCAACATTCGCGCACATCAAGGCAAAGGGTGGTGGCGAGGATATCCTGTTCAGGCTAAACCGCCCCCAGCGAAGGCTAGTCGAGAAGCTTGAGAGAATGAGGCTTGCCGGAAAGCCTATAAGGATGATAGTGCTGAAGGCTCGGCAATGGGGTGGCTCCACTTGCATACAGGACTACATGGCATGGCTTCAGCTTGTACACAAGGTCGGACTCAACTCCCTCATCGTGGCGCACCAGAGCGTGGCATCGGATGAGATCAATGATATGTATTGCAGACTCATCGATGCATACCCGATGGAGATGCTATATAGGTTGGGAGAGTCATACTATGAGGCCGACAAGAAATATGTTGGTGTCGGCAGATCAGGACTCATACATCGCGTTCCTCAACGGAAGTGCAAAATCAAAATCGGTACGGCAGAAAGACCGCAGTCAGCGCGTGGTGGAGACTACAACCTTGTACACCTATCCGAGGTGGGATTGTGGTCTGACACTCCGAAGAAGACTGCTGCCGACATAGTCCGTTCTTCGACCAGCGGTATATTGTATGAGCCATACACGATGATTGTGTATGAGTCCACGGCAAACGGAACAGGCAACTTCTTTCATCGGGAATACCTTTCAGCCAAGTCTGGCAAGAGTCAGTTCGAGGCTTTGTTCGTGCCTTGGTTCGGAATAGACACCTATTCGCTTGCAGTCAGCGAACCCATAGACCCATACGATGAGCGTACACCCATAGAGCAGTTCGCCCAATGGATATGGGACAACAGGGAGAAGGACTATGCTGATAGTGACCGAGAGGAACCGGGCGCATACTTGTGGTGGCTATGGCAGCTCGGTGCTACCATTGAGGGCATCAATTGGTATATCCATGAGCGCACCAAGTACACATCACATGCTGACATGGCGAGTGAATTCCCATCCGATGATGTGGAGGCATTCGCATTCTCCGGGCGCAAGGTATTCAATAATGAGGATATAGACAAGTTCAGGGCATCATGCAAGCCACCGAAGATTGTCGGAGAGATATACGGCTGGGCAGACAAGGGAGAGAATGCATTGGATGATGTGAAGATAAGGAAGGAGCAGAACGGAAGACTCTGGGTATGGCAAGATGTTGAGAAGGACGAGGGTTCGGAGAGAGTCACCGACCGATACTTGGTAGTGGTCGATGTCTGCAAGGGAACCACCGACAAGGCTGACTTTGCCGTAATCGTTGTGTTCGACCGACTGTACATGATAGATGGCATGCCACCTTCGGTTGTTGCCCAATGGTACGGACATATCGACATGGACTTGCTTGCATGGAAGGCTACCCAGCTCGCACACTACTACAACGATGCTCTGCTTGTCATCGAGTCAAATACCTTGGAAACGAACTACACCAAGGGTGATGCCGAATATATCCTCAATGTCATCAAGGATTATTATGAGAACCTGTATGCGAGGAGGCAGAGCGCGGAGGACATCCGCGAGAACGCGCCCAGGAAATATGGATTCCACACCAATGTCCTCACGAAGAAGGTCATCATAAACAACCTCAAGCAAGTCATAAGGGATGGCTTGTATGTCGAGAGGGATGAAGGGTGCTTGGATGAATTCTCCACCTATGTAGAAACTGACAATGGAGGCTATGAGGCAATGACAGGATACCACGATGACAAGTTGATGACGAGGGCAATCGGTCTGCATATATGCTACAACGAGATGGAGATGCCCACCATAGTCAACCTCGATGAGGTGGCAAGGAGGAAAGAGAGGAAAAAGAAAAAGGCTATTAGTGCCGCAACCATATAACCTAATTCAATACTATTATGATGAACCCCATCAAAAAACTAAAGGCTCGCCTTACATTGGAGCGAGCCGTGAAGATGGCTGATGAAGCCTATGCGAGAACAAGTGAGCGTTACTATGTCATGCCCAGCATGGATGGCAAGCTTGTAGTGATGAACCGCCAAGACCTCAAGTTGCTGAAGCGAAAGGGGTATGTAGGCAAGTTCGCAACAGTAGAGCAGATAGCGAGAGAGGCATTCTACTTCACTCCCTATCGTAACGGAGATGGCGCGATGACCAGAGATGACATATCCGACAGGAAGAAGTTGTACTACTTCTGGTGTGCTGCCAACGATGCGAAGGACAAGGAAAGGAGAAGACTTGTAAGGTCTGCCGCCCGGAAGGCATTGTGGTTTCGGTTCAAGCGAGCCGTGCTGCAACTCTTCGACAAGTTCTAAAAATCATATACAAGAAGGGAGACCGATGTGGCCTCCCCTCTTTTTTTTTATTTCTTAATATTCTCGTTCGCCTCTATCAGGGCATCGGTCATCTTTCTCCTTAATTCACGGAGGGAGTTCATTGCATCCTCCCTGTTCTCCGTATCTATCAATAGCAACTGCTTGCGCTTGTTTAATGCCGATTTCACCTTCTTGACTTTCTCCTTGATTCTTGGCGAAGATGTGTTCTTGCCGAGGCTATCCAAGGTTATGTCATCCTGAATATCCTGTTTGTTGGCATAGAGGATGTAGATATTCTCCGCTTGTTCTTGCTTCTTCTTGCGTTCTTCCTCGCGTGGGTCTACAAGCTTGACAGGCTCTGGCTGCTCATCTTCCATCTGCTTCTTGAGCAGTTTCTTGAGTTCGATGTCACCGATGTCGGTAGCCTTGCCGAACAATGCCTCGCGAGTTTCCTCATCCTTGCCAGCCAGCCTTTCCTTCGCATCATCCATGAACCTCTTTGCCATCTTCTCATCCAGCTCTTCCTTGCGACCTTCATTGATCAGATACAAAGGCTGGGCAAGCGGAGCATTGCGCAATCTCTTATACTCTGCATAACGCTTGGCAAGTTCTTCCAATGTGAGGTTGGAGGCTTCTTCTCCTGTCATACCTACCTCATCAAGGTAGACATCTGCGAGCTGACTCTGCGGTACATTGGCAATTCTTCCCATCAGGAGAACAATCTCCCTTGCAGTCGGCAGATCACCATTGGCATAGTCGTATGCCGCCACTACCATGTTGGTTACGGTTTCTGGGTTTACTCCAATCAAACTCTGGCAAGCAAGTCCAGCGAGGTCGTTGATTCCTTGCACATAGTCCTTGCCGAAATGTCTTACCAAGGTCTTGATGTCGGAAGCCAATGGCATTGCCGGGAGTTCCGTGTTGATAAGTTTCTGCACATATTCCTTGTCACCTCTCTTGTCAGTTGCAAGCCTTGCAAGGATGTTGCCGATTTCACTTATGTAGTTACCTCCGGCAAGTCCTTCTGCCCAACCGAATGCGGAGTGTACCAATGCATCGGTAAGGTTCTCCTTCTTCTTGTCATCATCGTCACCGAATGCCTGATAGAACATATACGATGCCATATTCCAAGCGAATTGAAGTCCGTAGCCGAATACTGCGAGGTCTACTATGTTGCGCACCCAGGAGTTGTTGTATTCCTTCCGCGCCCTTTTCCATGCATCGTACCTATCCATGCCGTTGCGTTCATACATATCTGCCATCTTGCCGATGCACTCGCTGCGGAATCCGGGTGTGAGTTTCTTGCCGAGTTCGTTGATGGCTCGGAACATTCTTCTGCCATACCCCATGGATGAGTTTCGGAACAGGCTTAATGTAGTCGAGGCAACCGTGCGGTCAACTTGCATTCTCGATGTGTAGGCACTCTGGCTTGACTGCTGCGTTTCATTGAATGCTATTGCCGCATCGAGTTTCGCCTCTTTGTCGGCTTCATCCTCTGGCAATCCGAGCGAGAGGTATTCCTTCTTGCGAGTTTCGTAGATAGCCTTCGCACCCATAGAAACCGTAAGGGCATCGACGAACGCGTTTGGCATCATACCTGTCTTGCTGAAGAACTTCGCAATTTTACCCTTCCACCATTCCCATTCGTTGTCGTTCTCCTCAAGTCTGGTGTCACCGATATTGCGGCTCTGCCATCTCTCTGCGAATCCGGGAAGGTTCTCTATTGCCCATTGCCATGACTTGAACGCGCCATATGGATTGGTGGACTTGATTAGTTCGGGGATGCTTGCCTCGGACAAATAGGCTGGGTAAGACATCAACTGCTTGAATGCCGTGAACAAGCGGAGGGATATCTTCGCGAGTGTCACCCCCTTTGCAACATTGAGGATTGTCCTGTCGATGTTGTTGCCAAGTGTCTTTGGTCTATATGACCCTACCGCCATTGCGGCAGCAGCCTTGAAGTTGTCGAATAGGTCTTCCCCAGCACCAAAACGAGCCGATGACATATTCTTGACCTTGTTCTGGAATGTCTTGTATGACAACAATGTCTTGAGGTCACGCGCCAATTCTCCGAATGCTGCCCAATGCTCCATCTTCTGGAGGTGTTCGGGGACAACATCGAATGCGTTCGTCAGGATGTGGATAGGCAGAGAGTTCTTCGTGCGCTTGATGATGTTGCCTGTCACATCACCCGGTTGTATCTCGCCACCCTGATACTGCGATGGGTCTATCTCCTTGTACATACCCTTCTTGGCAATCTTGATGGGGAAGTAGTTCTCGATAGCAGCCATTGGCGCACCGAACATCCGCTCATGTACTTCGTTGTAGCGGATTCGCTTGCTTGGTAGGAATTCGTCCTGAATCCAATCTGCAATCTGCTTGAACCTTGGGTCTAGCATATCGGCAATCTCCTCGCACTTCTCTTCGCTGATTCCCATTGCGCGGAGCTTCATGCGTCCGTCAGCCATCTTGTTAATCATGTAGATGTACAATAGGTTGCCTTGCGAGAGAGGCACTTCGATAGTGCGGTTGCCATCCTTGATGGTTACCGAACCCTTTTGCATGTCTGCATCCAAGTCATATAGGTCACCCCATCTCTTGATGGTAGGCAGCTTGACTCTCCTACCCTCATCGTTGATGTATGTGCCGCCCTCTCCGAACACCTCTTGTACCTTGGCATCGAGTTCATCGAGTCCAGCCTTGTAGTTGTGCCATTCCTTGTCCTGTGCAAGTACGAAGCCATGCTTGTGGAAATAGTTCCAGAGTTCTCCCTTTCCATCGATAGCCTTGCGACCAAAGAAGCGGAGCATCTCGTTGAAGGTTGCCATTGGCTGGGCAAACAACTGCTGGAAGAAAGAACTCTTCTTGGCATCTATCTCCTGTTCCGGGGCATCTATACCCTCAAGGTCGATGTTAGCCATGTGTCGAATCTTGTTCTCCCTTTCCTTCTGCTCCTCACGGAATGCCCTTGCCTTTTCTACCGACTCACGGAGTCTATCGGCTATCGAAACGAACAAGTAGCGGTAGTTGTCTATACGCTCTGCCTTGTTGCCGAGTATGGCATCATCGATTGCGGCAATCTGCTCCTCGATGCTCTTGCGCTCGCGAGCTGCCTCCTCGGTTGCTCCATTCCTTGCGTATTCTGGCTTTAGCCGTTTGCGTTCATATGTCCGTGGCTCCCCTGTGCGCTTGTTGACCAATTGGTTACCATCATCGTCCGTCATGGGTTCAAGCACCCGGTCATAGATGACATCCTCAAGGTCGCGTTTCTGCCACCTTAATTCACGCTCCTCTGCGATGGAATTCTTGACACCATTGATGTATGCCTGTGCAAGCACCATACCCTGATGCTCCAACTCTGCGTTCTTCTGCCGTACAGGGTTGGTGTCATCTGTCATATCCTCTACAAGCTTTGCCATCCGTTCGGATAGTGCGGTGGAGTCCATGAGAATTCCTTCTTTCATTGCAGCCACGATGCGCTGACCCTCCACGGAGAGTTTGCCCATGACCTCAACCCCCTTCGTGTTGGTCTTCTTCGCACGGATGGACATCTGCTTGCCAAGAAGGTACTTGCTAGTACGGAGCATATTGTCGGTCACGATACCTGTGATCTTCTTCGCCTCTTCCATCACATCTTCCTTGGCGGTAGCCTTTTCGATGTTTTTGAGAATCTTGTTAACCTCAAAGGCTGAACTGCCAGCAAAGAATCCATTTTTGAGAAGCATGCGCGTATAGTTGACAAGTTCTGCAACCTTGTTCTTACCGGGTTCTTGTTGCGACTGAATCAGTTTGGCAATGTCACTCACGATGCCTTCCTTGATAGAGTCTACGATATCCAGCTGCAACAACAATGGGTTCTCGCTCTGCTTCTTGGCGAGTGCGAACAATCCATCTACTCTCGCCTCGTCCAATGTAGGCACATGGCCATCATCTCCGGGGGTTATGCTGAATGACACATCTTCATCCGTTGGTGCTTGTGCAACCTCGCGAACCAATGGTGCTATCACTCCGTTTGTCAATTCCACAGGCACTCCGTTGCCGAGAACCTTTGTGGCAAGTGAGTTGGACTTGGGCAGCTTGTATGAGTCGGGCAGACCCATGAGCCTTGCAAGCACTCTCGGTGTCACCTTCAGCACTCTTCCGTCTGGCATGATGATGCGACCTTCATGCTCATTGGCGGTGATGGTGGGTGCTGGCTCATTCGGCCAAGCATGGAGCATCGTCTTGTAGTTGGAGCTTCCACCCAGGATGAGCAGAGGCTGGTTTACATTCTTCCAATCGATTCCATCGTTGGCGAGTCTTCTCTCTATGCTCTCGGTCATGTGGGTTTCCTCAAGTCCGTCTATCAAGTCCTCCACCCTATCATACCAAGGTGTGGCATTCTCCGGGTTGCCTTCTGGCAATGGCGGCAGTTCGTGGTCTGCATCCACCGCACGGAGGATTAGCCTCTTCCTGTTGGTTGCTGCTCCGTAGTCGGTCGCGTTCAGGACATTGATGTCATAGTGGTATCCAAGTTCATCGAGCTTGTCCGTGATGACCTTGAGAGCCTCGCTATTCTGGTAGCCAGCCACATTCTCGATGGTCACTATCACAGGCTTCATCTTGTCGATTGCTTGGGCGGTACTCTTTGCAGTTTCGATGTCGAGAGGTTTCTCTCCCTTGTCCTGTTTAACCTTGCTGAAGTTCTTGCATACAGGTGATGCGTGGAAATACTGCACCTTGCCATTGACATGCTTGGCGAGTTCCATCGGGTCTACATCCCGGACATCAGCCGTAACGATGTGGTTGCCGTGGTTATCGCGGTAGACTCCGGCTATCTTCTCATCGTATTCCACCCCAGCCACAGGGTCGAACACATCTGCCAGACCGACCTCGATAAGACCACCACCGCTGAAGAATGTAAGACCTTGAGCCTTCTCTCCATCGGACAAGCGGAACATCGTCTGCCCTTCGTCCATCACACTCTCTTTCATCTCTGGTGTGACATCAACGGAGTGCATCGTGCGTCCAGCCTCTTCGACATTGGGGAGGGTAATGTCTTCTACCTTGACACCCCACTTCTTGCCGTACTTGTTCATGAAGCGAGGGAGAATCTCATCGTAGAATCCTTTCATACCTTCGCTGCCGATAATCAGCTGGGCATCTTTAATATTTTGCGCCCCATCGGACATTAGCTTGTTGGCAACATCCTTGCCTACAACATCAGCCAATTGCCTACCAGAATATGTATCATTAACATCTGCTACAATCCTTCCGTCCGTGTTGACAATGATTTGCACCACTTCTTCTCCACCCTTGTCAGTCGCGAGAATTTGCTTGCATGGTTTTTCCTCATCCCATATTTCTCCCATCTCATCATCCCAGTCGGTAGCATTAATGTTTTCGATAAACTTATCAAGACGATACCTATCAGTTTGCTGCGCTCCTGTAGTCCAAGCAATCTTGTCGTAGCCATTCTCGGCAGCATAGCGGAGCATTCGCTTCATGGCAAGTTCATGCCAATTTTTGTCGAAGGGAGCATCGGGGATAGAATCCAATGCTTCTTTTCTTTCTGCTGTCAACTCGGAAATCCTTGAATTCGCTTCCGATATCTTCGCGTCTAATTCACGCATCTTGGGGTCTTCATCAAGGAGATTGTTCCACTCTTTGAGCATTCCGCTTCGTATCGTTCCGTCATCGTTAAGGAATTGCTTCGCGATTTCGGAGTCATGGATTTCGGTCTCTCTCTTCTCCCTTTCCTCCATAAGGCCATCCTTTTCAGCTCTTGCATTTCCAAGGCGTTCTTGGATATCCTTAATCTTTGACTCATCTGCATATCCCCTCTCCCTTCCTTCCTGATGTCGTTTGCTTTGGATTTCATCGATAACAAGAACACGCTTGGTAGAATGCTCGTTAGATGCTTTTTTCAATTTCTCAAATTCAGCCTTTTCCTCTTCGGACAAATTGGACATATCGGCCGAATTAATAAACGCACCCACCTTCGCTTGAGCCTCCATTGCACTATCTATTTCCGTTTCACCGAACCGAATCCACGCAACCGCACGGCCATCTCCAGCATCACCGAAGTGAACTTGGTCGTTCATGTTCCAACTTTCGATAGTCGGCACTACTAATGCAATTTCCTTTTTGTTTTTTAGTCCCCTTGTTGTGTAAACGATGCGCATAGCATCTGCTTGCTCTTCTCCTGTCAGGATTGTTATAGCAAGCCGAGTGTCGGATATGGACAACTTATCGGAATTCACATCCCAATCAAAGGCACTCATAAAGCGTGTATACTTGTCGGCTAGTCGGTAATACGCATAATCCCTCTTTGCCTCCTCATCATTATCGTATGAATCATATGCGCCTCTTGCTACTACCCATTTATCAAGTTGCTCTCGTTCCTCATCCGTAAGTTTTTCATCGTAGTCCTCTCCATACTTCTCCTCCATTTTTTCTTCGTAATCCCATGCGTTTTCTTCGGTCTCCTCTCTACTTGGGGCATTTGCAATAAATTGTTCGTATTGCTTTTGTAAATCCTTAAATTCTTGCATGCCCTCTACTTGCTCTTCAGTTGGCAAATCCGTCATGTCAAGGTAACCAACTTCTTGCACCTCGATTTGGTTATCGCGGATATAGTCAAGCACCTCTTCCTTGGTCAGCGACTTCTTGTCTTGGCTCTTCAACCAATCGGAGAGTCCCATCCATTTGTCCTCGCCAGCCTTCAAGCCTCCGTTCTTGGTTATCATTGCAAGCCATTGCTCTGGTGTAGCCTTGTCTTGCTTGATGCCATCGACTGCTCTCTTGGCGTTGCTGACGAAGATGGGAGCTGGTTCGGTGATGGATAACTGCACATCATTGTCTGCGACATTTGTTCCCATTCTGCTTATGTCTATGCTCCCTGTGGATGATATCCTATCTGCCGCACGAACACCATAGTTGCCTACTGCAAGTTCCCTTCGCATGGCAATGTCTTCTGCAATGCCAAATACGCTCTTGTAATATTGAGGCTCTTCAAGATGCTTGTAACTGCGCCACAATATATAGCGAAGTTCATTGTCCGTAAGTTCGTCATAGTACATTCCAAGTCCGAGGTCATGCAGCATCTCCTTGAACAAATTCTTTATCTTGTCCCAAATGCCCATCTCTCCAAACTCGGTGAATGTCCCATCTTCTGCAAGCCTTGCAAGGTACTCTTCCGTAGCCTCGCGTGTCTTCATTCCGCTCTTGTTGGCGTTGTCAATTATAGTCTGCCGTATTTCTGGCGTTACAGTATCCAATACATTGTCAAGGAAGATATCGAAGTTGCTTCCGAACAACTTTCTCAAGCCGTAGTTTGCCACGGATTCACGGAGCAATGTCTGTGCCACATCAGCACTATTAAGGTGGTTGCCAAGTATGACATACATCTTTCCTGTCTTTGGGTCGTACCAGCCTTTTGACTCGCGCTGTTTGTCGGTCATCGGAACACTTGTAGGGATCTGCTCTTCACTATCCACAACCACAATGTCGTTTCCGAGATTCAACTTGTCGGCAATGCTCTCCGAAATTCTATGCGCTCTGCGCCATTCTGCCCTTGCGTAGGTTTCTCTCTGCTTCTTGGAATAGCCTCCACCTACCATTGTCTTGCGAGCGAGTGCTGCAAAATATCCCATCTCATCCACTAGTCGGTCGAGCATCTCATCCTCACTCTCGCGGCCAATGGAGAAGCGGATATCACCCTCTTCCTCGTTGAACCTCTCGCTCAATGGGATTGCGTTGCCCTCATCATCATAGGTTACAGGGTCTGCGGACTTGATTTGGTTGGGGAAGAATGCGACTACCTCATCCCAAGTTCCATCTTCGTTCGTGCGAATCATTCCGTCATAACCTTGCCTTATCCACTCTTCCATAGCATCACGACCTGCTGTATTTGTCACACCTCGATTTGGTATGTCGGGGTCGATGATAGGATTGGTTATGTTTAGATATGCAGCGATTCTTCTATTGCCATACTCATGATATTCGTCGGCAACTGGGGCAAAGAAGAACCCTGGCACTTCTACGCTCTGCCTTCCATGATTCTTGTTGTCAAAGGTAAAGAAATCTCTCTCTTCCCAATGTTCGTCCCAATCATCACGCTCTTCCCATTCATCCTTTTTCCTCCCATCCAAGTTATCCCAATTCTCTCCAGTTTCACGATTGACATAAATCGTGCTGTTGGTATCGTGGTACACAACCATCGGATTACCATCGGCATCCACCACCTTGGTGTTAGGCATAGCCTTCTTTGCTGCCTCGGTAACCATCCGTTGTGCAGACTCCATGTCACCGCTCTTCACGGCATCCATGTATGCCTTGTCTTCGGCTGGAGTAATGGAGAAGGATATTCCGTACTTGTCTTCCACATCCTCGCTCTTTACGAATGGAACTGCTTCGACAAATCGTTCTCCGTTTTCATTCTCAAACGCGATGTGGTGGTACTCACCACCTTCTCCCGAATGCTTGTTGTCAGCAACAGGAACAAGTCCTTCGTTCAATGCGTTCTTCGCACCTTCGGATGCTGCGACCATTCTACCACCGAAGTAGGATTCGATGGAATCAATAAGGTCTGCAACACCTTTTACGGTAGGTGCATTTGTGTTGTTTTCTATAGCATTCCATATCTCATCTTCATTCTTCAAGCCACCTTCAAAGCCTTTCGCGCTAAACGACACATCTCCTTCAGGTTTCCTCACCATACTTTCTCTTGTCTCGAAATTGGTATTGCGCCCCTTGTTGTCCTTGAAACCAAATCGGTTGTAGAACTTCTTCAGTCGGGATACCGATGTGCCACCGAACGATGTGTCGGGTGTCAATGCGAGAGTCCATCCGTTCTGGTCTGCAATGTCAGTAAGGTCATTCATGAAGCGAGTGCCGTTGCCATTACCTTTGTCCTTGGCAACAATCTTCGATACCTTCACGATGTCACCGCTCTTCTCCAGAGTGAGGGAAGACAATCCGTATTCATCAAGCAGTTCCTTGTTGTCGATGGAGATGCCCTTGTCTTTCAGTTCATCGGTTGCGATGCTGAAACTGATTTGGCTTGCCCTGTCAACATCCTCGGTCTGCGAGAGTGGAGTGTTCTTGCGCTCCTCTTCGGTCATGCCGTTCCTCTTCTCGACATTCCTTGCCTCAACCTCGCCAGCGAGTTTCTTGTATCCATCTTCTCCATACTTCTTCATCTCCGAGCCGAATGCCTTTGCCTTGCGCACGAATGCGGCATAGTCCTCCGGGAGCAAACCCTTGAGGTATTCTCCGAGGTCGCGTATTCTCTTCTGCTCATCTTCGTTCTTGCTAGTGTAGGAATCAAGCAACCGTATAACTTGCACCCTTTGGTTGATGAGCTTCTGCGCACTATTCACACTTGCGAACCCATTCCAGAAATCCACGATACCCGGATTGTCCTCTCGATATCGGTCGGCAAATGACTTCTGCATGGTGTAATCGTTGCCACCATGCGAGAATCCTTCGATATGCTGGATTGCATGCTGAATCTCATGGAGCAATGTCCTCAAACCTTCCTCGCTCAATCTGCGCTTGTGCCGTTCTGCCATCAGTTGGTCATACTTCTTCATGTATGCCCTCTTCGATGGATTATTGCGCATTGCCCACTCGAATGCCTCGTCTGCTATCTTTTTCCTATCCTCATTCGTTGCCGAGAATTCTGTATTGTAATCCAAATTTAATTTGGTTTCCTTCGTGTCTGGATAGAATGTTGCCGCACCAGCATACCTACCGAACTTGACTTTGTAGTCCTTCAGTTCAGGGTATGCATCAAACAACTCCGGGGCATCTATGATGTCGGATAGTTTCTTCGCCTTGGCTGGGTCGATGTCCTTTGCCTTGGCATCTGGGATTTCATGTCTCCACTTGCCATCGGCTCCTCGCTCCCATCCTGTGGCGAGCCATATCTCTTGCGAATCCTTGCCAGCCATCTCCATCTCTTTGGCAATACCGAGGTTGGCCTTCGCTGCCATGTCGTTGGCAGAACCAAGTTCGCCCACGATAGAGAAGCTTACATCTCCCTCTTCATCATTCTTGAAATTGTCGTATGCTTGCTGCAAAGCCTTGCCATTCCCGATAGGCTTGCCGATGTTCGCACCCTTGTCAACAAGGACAGGTAGCAACCCAGGCGGTATGATGTTGAAAGGAATAGGTTCGTTTCCGAATTGCTTAATCCAATCGTCTGCCACCTCTTCCCAAGGTACAATGCGTATAGGCTTGTCATATCTGGAGAGGATAAGTTCACCACCATTCCAAGGGTGTTTGCCGACCGACAACTTGGCTTTGTCTGCGTGATAACCGCTTGTAAGCTCGCTCTTCGGGTATGCCGTTTCAACATACACCAAATCAGGTCTTCTCCATGCAGCCTTGAATTGTGTATTGACCTTTGTCGGGCGAATGTGAATGTATGGGTTGTAGTCTACCCCACCGACATTACTGTCACCACGGAGGTCTATCTTTCCTTCCTCGGTTGCCATCTCTGGGTGTTCATCACTCTTCTCCCATCTGCCATACTCAAACGGAGCGGTTGATTTAGAACCAGCACCTTTCTTTCCGAGTCTCTGCGCCATAGGACTGCCGAGTGTTCCATCCGGGTTGAGGACAACATTACGATATCCCCTCTCCTGTTCGCCTGATTCCAATTCGGCATACAAGAATGGGTCTTCGACTGCGCTGAAGGAGATACCTTCGCCATCCATGACATCGTCCACCCTTTCATCTGCAATGCTGAAAGACACGCGATTACGGTTGCCCCTCGCATCGTTATATGCATTTGCAGCCTTGCCAATAGTTAGATCATAGTTGACTTGTGGGATAGAGCCTGTTCGCTCCTCCTCAAGTTTCATCGTTTCATCGGCCACCTCAAGCACACCTTGGTCGGTTGCGACTTCCGTGACAGGGAATCTGCTATCATTGTATTTCTTGTCCAGCATCTCAACGGAGAAGCCATCGGAGTTGATTGGTGTAAGGTCTTGGAACTGCTTGTTCACATCATACATCCTACGATCAATGAGCAGTTTCCAATATCCGGGGGAATCGATGAAGTTGCCCACCGATGTATCTCGCTTGCCATTCTTCCACGAACCGCTGAACTTCGGGCATACACCGAGTCTGCGACAATACTCCACATATCGTCTTCCGTTCTCGTCAGCAGTTTCGTATGTTGTTCCTCGATTCCAATATTCATATGGGTAGACAAACTTGTTGTCACCGCTTGTCATGGCATGCAATCCCTTCTCGTTCACAGGCATCCCTTGCACATACTCATAGACTTGCTTGAGGAATTCATCTTTCATGACCAGAGCCTTCTCCTTGGGGTTCGACTCTATAGAGCCATCGAATATCATCTTGCGAAGGTCGCGGTATTTCTCTTGTGTCTCGCTCAAGCCACCATGCCCATTGCCGTTCTCGATTGGGAATGCGCATGCATAGGCATCTTCATTCGTGCGTTCATTCCAAAAGTCAACTACGGCTTGGGGAACCACAGGCATCTTGCCAGAAGAGTTCTTCACACCATACTGCTTCTCCTCTTGCATTGCGGTGTAGTCAGTCGATACGAAGCCTTCCATCTTCGTGCCGAGCATCAATAGCATCTGCTGAAGGATATGCTGCGACTGACCGCTAGCATGCCAAGGTATGACAAAGAAGATTCGTGGGTCTGCGAGAGCTGCCTTGACATGGATGTCATTCATACCTACGATGATGTTACCAGCCTTGTCGAGCTTTGAATTGAGGCTGAACAAACCTTCCTTGCCATCGCGACCGAATGCACTCACACCGATTACATCATCGAACATAAGTACATAGTCCGTGCCATCCACATTCACGATTGGAGAACCTTTTGCGGCAAGGATTCTAGTCCGTTCCTTGTTCTCCTTCGTGCGTGGGTCTACCTCGGTTACGACATCCGTGATATCGTGGTTGAGAACCTTGTTCCCATTCTCGTCAATCTCTATGTCATCTTCGCTTACTGCTTGCCATCCATTGTCCTTCGCCATGAGGGAGCCGTTGACATACCCACCCATGCTTGCGACAAGGTTGATACCCTCAAGCTGCTTTGAGTATGCTTGTACTGCACCACCAAGGAGTTCCATCTGCATCAGGTTGATTGCGACATCAGGCATCAGTTCCTCGATGTTGTCACTCCATGACCACATGCGCTGACCTCCACGGAGTGACTGCTGGGCGGCATATCTCATGGATTTCTTGAACCTATCTTCGGCTGCTTTCATTGCGCCATCCTTGGACGATTGGTCTGCGTTGGCCGCATCCTTGAAGACATTTACTGACTCTCCTGGGGAGCCTGTATTGACACCGCTGACCAATTCCCCAACCTCGTTGTTAGAGGCGAATGTAATCTCCTTTCCGGCAGCAGAGCCACCGCTCTTGCGGAGTCTTTGAATACCCGGATACTGCGTTATGGCGGTACTTGTTCTGCGAAGGTCGAGTGCGACATCGTTGAAATCCTCCATGTTTTCAGGCTTGTGTGCATCTTCTCGCATCTGCCACTCATTGTCAATCGATTGGATTGCGAATGACTCTATCCAATTGGAGAGGCTCTGCTGGGAGATGAGATTGAGAGCGGCTCTATACTTCTTGTCCTTCTCCTTTATTTCCTCACGGATTGCCTTTCTCTTCTTGGCATCCTTCTCAAGTGCGAGGCTTCTGCCGAGTCCATCTATCTCATCGAGGATTTTTGTAACGGCTTCGTTCGCATCTTTGAGGGCATTGTCAATGACTCTTGCGTTCTTCAATGCCTTCTCCCATTTCGCGATTTCGCGTTTCTTTCCAGACTCCTTTGCTTCATCGAGCTTATCCTTGCACTTTTTGGGATCACTCTCCAACTGAAGCCTGTCGCGTTCCTCTATCCATTGTTCAAGTGTCCAAGGGTCGTTGCCACCGGGGAGATGCTCTCCGTATTTCTTCATGCCGTTGATGGCTGCTGAAGCATACTTTCCGTTACGGATATAGCGAGAGAACACATAGCAGACAGGGCATGGCACTTGGTATCCACCTTCCTTCGTCTTGGCATAGATGTCAAGTATCTGCGCTGGAGTGATGCCATATCCGAGTCTGCGCTGCATCTCGCTGATGGTCTTGATGACTGCTTCGTTCTTCTTGCAGACACGCGTGATGTCGGCAGAATATGAATACTGCTCATCACCATTGGTCGCGATTGTACGATATACCGTGTCACCGAGCCATAGCCAATTATGCTCCAAGTTCGTTGCGCCTCCTCGCTCTGCGAGTCCCATCTGGAGGAAGGTGTTGATTATGTCGGCATACTTTTGGTACATCTTGTCAGCCTTCTCCTGGGTCATCTTTGTCGCATCGGAGTTCGCAAGTGACAGGTCTACAAGCAAACTGAATGCCGATGGCATCTGCTTGAGGTCTTCAGCCGACACAGGATTGTTTCCATTGAAGGTCTTGTCCCCTATCTTGATTGTGAAGTTCCCATCTGCATCGGTCATAGGAATCTTGTTGCCTTGGTCATCGGCAACCGATGCCTCAAACCCAGCTCCCTCTACGATGGAAGACACGGAGAATCCGACATCGTTGCTTTCCCCTTCTCCATCGATACTGCCGTTCAGTTGTATTGACACACCCTTTTGTAGGTTGCGCTGGGATGCCTTCAGGGCATACATGATGTCGCGACCCTTGATGGAAGAGAAGATATGTTGTGTCTTCTCATTGAACCAAGCAGCGAGTTTGTCCCACATGGACATGTCTCCATTAATGTCTGCTATCTCTACTGTGTGCGCGATGAATTCGTCAGCGGCCTTGATCTTCCTCTTCGTTTCGTCTTGGATGTTCTTAACACCTGTGTAGTTGAGGAAGTATTCGCGTTGCTTCTCGTTCATTGAGTTGAACACTTGCAAGCAGAAATCATTGTACCTTTCTCTGCCCATCAGTTTGGCCAGACCGAAGTGGCCGACCACCTCATGGAAGAATGTGCGCTCCACATCCTCCAATGTGGTTGCGTGTGGGAGATAGATGTAGACCTCCCCGGTCTTGTTGTCGATCCATCCGTTCACATACTTGCCTTCAGCCAATGCATCCAGAACCTTTTGGTCGGTTATCTCATCCTTGGACTCCAGCAAGTGAACCTTCTTCTTAAAGTATGATGACAATGCCTTTGCTTTGTTGCGCAAAGGTTGTCTGCGTTTCTCCTCGCGTACTTCGGGAGATTCTTCCTCTGCAATCGGTTGCTGGGTCTGCTGACCTTCAGTAGCCACAGGCTGCTCTTCGGTATTCTCTTGTTGCACCTCTTGTTGTTGTGCTTCTTGTTGCGCCTGTGCCTGTGCTTGTGCCTCATGCTCTGCTACGCTATTCCAATAGTCTAATTTCTTTTGGGCGGCATCGACACCTTTTTTCCACTCACGAAGCTCGTTGCCGAACTTGATGGGGTTGGTCTTCGGTGTGGGTCTTCCCTTCTTGGCTTCCTCCAATTCTGCCTCTGCCTCTGCGATGTTGTTGGCCACGATGGCATCAGCATCAGCCTTCTCAAAGTTGCCCTCGTTATATAGGAATTTATGTGTGCGAGATGGAGATGCCTTGGAGTAGTCTGGCTGCATGTCATCACCCTCTCCTATCATGGGCATCTCATCGAGGTCTTCCTCCTGTTGCTCGGTAGTCTGCTGGGATTGTTGTTTGTTTCTTTGTTCCCTCTCCTGGGCAATGCGGTCGGTAACGCGTAGCATTGCGCCCTCGTCAGCCATGTCCTGAAGACTCTCCTTGGCCATGATGGTCTGCTTGCCATCTATGTTGACTGCCAATGTTCCATCGTTGTTATCAGCGAGAATTGCAACTTGATGCTCAACTCCTTGTCCATCCGTGATTGTCAATGTCTCTCCGGGTTGCATGGACAGGGTGTTGTTCATCTTGTCTTGTTCTGCTTGTACGACCGCCTCCCTTGCGGCTGCGGCTGCATTCTTCTTCTCGCTCTCTGCATCTAATGCCTCTCCATATTGGTCGATGTCGGACTTGTAGATGAACTTGAGATCACCATCAGCTCCGCGCACGATGAGGTCATCCTCGCTATCGGGGTCACCATCTACTATGTTGACCACCTCACCTGTATGCTTGAGCGTTGCGGTCTGGATAGTCCCGGTCTTCTTGTTGGTAATCTGATCGACTGCGGCAACTGCCGTTTCCTCTGCCACACTCGCGTCATCGTTCACGCGCTGGGTCATGCCGAGCCACTTGCTCCGTGCGTTGACATAGTCCAATGCATCCTTGACGAGGTTGGTGTCCTTATAGTTCTCAAACAAGTAGCGGAGTCCCCACATGGGGTCTTGGTCTAGTTGCTTGATAATGTCCTCTCCCTCATCACTTGCAGCGAGGATATCCATCTTGGCTATCATCTCATTCTGCACATCTTGCATGGCTTCGGTGTCCGTGGTGTTATAACCCTCGTCCTCTGCCGCTACTACACCAAGCACGGCAGCATCTACAGGAGTCGGGGTGTCTGCTTGCTCTCCCTTGCGAGCCTTGTCCATTGCCACATGCCATCTTCCGAGGTCGTATCCGCGCATCGATGACAGGGCGGTAATGTATCTTATGATTGCATTTGCCTCTCGCTTGGTCAGCTGACTATTAGCATCGACATTGCCTGTTTCCTTGGATTTCTCGCCATTCCTGTATGCTTCAACAACCTCTGCGTATACCTTCTTGAGGTCATCGTTCTTGGCATTGTCAATCTTCTCTTGCCATGGTTGCCACCTCTCTTCACCCATCAAGCCTTGTGCAGTCCGGGCATTCTTGTCTACATTGCGCTTGAATCGGTAGTACTGCGTGGTGTCATAGGTCTTACCCAATGCTTGCAAACCGAGTCCGAAGGCTTTCATGGAATTAAGTGATATAGCCATGCCACCCCATATGTCGAGATGAGTCTGCGTATTGAGGAAGTTGGCTACGGCCTCGTCCTTGTCATCTGAACCAAGTGCCAATCCGAGTACAAAGTTGATTTCTTCCTCCATCGGTTCTGCGATGCCCTCTTGCAGACCAGCCTTGCCCATAACCTTCTGGGTCTTCTCTAGTCCTCGCTTCAGGCTCTTGACTGCATCTGCCCCGAACCTTCCTTCCATAATGGAGAACAACTGCCCACGGATTTTCTCCGTGTTGCCGAACATCTTCTTCATGAACGGACTCCACAGTTGTTCCTTGAGGATTCTTTCCGCGAACGGATTCCATAGGTTCTCACCCATGAGTTCGGTTGAGTATTCAAGGGTGTTGGACATCTCGCCCTGATAGATGGACTTGCCTACGCTCTTTCCACCCTCGAATGAGAAGTTGCCTTCAGGGTCATATACCAGATTACCCATCCTGTTGTACATGATGTCGGCAGCAGTCCGTGGTGCGCCAATGGTGTTGGCCATGACCGCGCCACCAAGCATGTCACCCAACACGGCTCCCGTGGCCTTGATGACATATCTCGTTGCCTTGTTGGTTGCCTTGGCTGCATACTTGCCTACATATTGTGATACCTTTCCGGCAATGTTAGCACCACCGCCTGTCAGCATGATGCCAGCGGCAAAGGGTAGCATCTCTGCGGTCATGCGCCCGGCACGATATGCAAATGTACTATTCTCATCGAGCTTCTGCTCTTCTTCGTCAGCGGCAATATATGCAGCCGCCAGAGCCTTCTCGCTTTCGTTCAGTTCTTGTCCCGATGTGATCTTGCGGTATAGTTCATACCTATTCATGGCATCAGCCAACTTGTCAAGTCCGAATGCCCATATCTTTCCGTGTGTGAATGCCTCGCCTATACCATTAAAGAACCCTTGCTCACCGCCAGCCTCTTCTAGGTCTAGTCCGTGTAGCAAGTCCAATGTTTCCTCTCGCGCAAGCAGATAGTTGGAGTATTCCTTTGCATCATAGTTGCCACTCTCCTTCATCTCCTCCATCTTGTCCATTATGTCTTCGAGGTCGGCTTGCGCTCTCTCCCTACGCGACTTGAGGCTATTGTATTCCCATTCCTTTACCTTGGCATGCTCGGTCACATTTGCCTTGACTCTTGCCGGGTCAGTAGTGATTGATGTGACAGGCTTGCCATCCTCTCCCATCACGATGTTACCTTGCTCATCACGCTCGACGGTAGGAGCCACGATCTCGCTCTCTGGGTCGAAACCTCCTTGCAGTTCCTCGCCCTTGGTGGCAATGGCATAGTCGATGCGGTCGCGTTGTTGGCGCAATGCCTTGTCGCGTCCGATTCTCTTTGCCGCTTGCTCATCACCCTTGAGTGCCGCCACGGCATCACTTACTGTCTTATCCTTGTTAGGGTCTTCCCTTGTGAACTGCTCGTTGTCCTGGGTGGTGCTTTGTTGTTTACCCCACGGATTGCGCCAAGTGTTCAAGTCCTTTGTGTCTAACTTGAACGCACTCGATGGCACTTGCGCTGGCTTGGCAGTTGCAGTAGGAGCAGTCTTCGCACTTGTCGATGTGGATGCAGTCTGCTGCCTTGGCTTTGTCGGTTGCTTATCAGGCTGCTTATCCATAGCCTTCAACTCGCTTTCGCTGATAGTAAAGTTGTTATCGGCTACGACATCCTTGTCATCCGTGAACCCAATGTCCTTGCGGAACTGCTCATATTCGGGAGGGGTATACCCAGCTCTGCGTAGTGATTGATGTACTCGACGAAGGTTATCGTCGTTCTGCATGTCCTGACGGAACTGCTCCTCCGATGGAGGATTATAGCCAGCAGATATGAGGCTCTGCCTTACCCTTGAAAGATTATCTGGCATAAGATTGAAAGTTGTTCGGATTAATAACCTCGGTTATTTTGTTGTTGGCCTCGGCCTTGTCGTTGTTGTTGGCGTTGTTGTTGCTGCCTCTTAATGCGGTTGGATTCTTTCGTTTCCTTTTTGCCTGTTACATTGCCCCACATATCGCGTTCGTATTCGGTTTCGGTAGAATAACCCTCGGCTTTGATTCTATCGTTCTCCGCGTTAAATCTGGCTACCGAGATAAGACCCTTGTGGTAATCATCCATGTTTTTATTATATTCCTTCCTAGCCTCAATGGATGCTCGTTGATACCAATCCTTGTCTTGATTGTATCTCTCTCGGATGTTCAATTCGCGCTCCTTTCTCTCATTTTCTTTTTCTCTGCGCTCTTCTTGTCGGTCGTACAGGTCAAATCTCCTGTTGTCCTTCCAAGCATTGTATCGTGTATTCTCTCCGGCTTGGTGTGTCCGTAAGTAAGCGAGGTACTCATTCAGCCTCTTTGTGCCTAGTTCTTCCTTAACCTTGCGAAGATAGTCCTCCCGGTCTTGAGCTGCCTTGACCACATTTCCGCTCTTGTTATTTCCATACCATGAGGGAACGCCATCCTTGGCCGCAAAGACGAGGTTTGATAAAGCAGAAATGCCCTCTCCCAATGCGGTGAAGATGGCAGCTCTCTTCTTTTTCTTTTTCTCCTTCTCGGTCAATGGCTTGTCCGTATTGTTCTTCGCAAGCCATTCATCCAATGACATCGGTTTCTCTGCCTGAAACGCTGGATATTTGGATTTGTCTTCATCATCATCCGTGTCATACCCTGTCCCAGAGGTCGTAGTGTCATAATCATCGATGCCGAGTTCCTTGCCTGTGAACACGAAGCCATTTGCCCCATCCGTATCAGCAGTCTGGGTGTCGGTATTCGGTGTCTGCTCCTTGACTCGCTGAAGGTCGAGTTGCATCTGCTCCTCATGCGTGGGTGGAGTGGTGGTGGCTGGTGTGGTTGTAGTTGTGGTTGTAGTAGTGACTCCATCGCCATTGTTGGCACTCTGCTCGCTCTTTACGCGTTCGAGAGCAGCCTTCATTCCCTCTTCCTGTTGGTCATTGAGGTATGTGCTTGCGCTCCCAGTAACGGACTCGTTGTTGTCCGGGAATGTAGGTTTCTTTGTTGCCATAGTAGTTATGTTTGTTTATTCCATGCGTCCATGCCACCAATGCTTGCGGCTGCATCTCCAACTCCAGCGAGGGCATCCCCGATGGCACTTGCCTTTTGTTTTTTGAGTTCACGCAACTGCGCGTTGAGTTCTTGCTTCCTCGCACGATACTGCTGATCGATGGAGTCCTTTCGTTGTTGTCCAGCAATAGCAATCTGCGCTGCTGCATCACTCATTGCCCCAGCATTCGCGGCCTTGGATGCGGCAACACTCTCTTCCGTGCCACCCATCACGGCAGCAGTAGCGGCTGCTTGCTTGTTGCGGTTGTCGATCTGCTGACGAGTCTGCTCAAGGATACGGACTGCATCCGCTCTCTGCGTTGCATCCTCGTTGTAATTCTTGTCGAACCATGCTTGGTTCTCTGCCAAGTCACTCTTCAGGCTCTTCTTGATACCACGCATGGCTCTTCCTTGTACGATACCACCGATGATAGATGTGAGACCTTTTACGCCAGCTCCGATTGCTGACCCTATACCCATTCCCATAATACTAGATGTTTGTTGTTGTTGAAAATAAAAATCACGGACAAATATATTGATATATCTTTGCACTTGAATTTTATCTTTAACATTTGTACCATGGCTGGAAAGTTTGAACCCAATCACAAGAAACTCGGAGGGCGCACCAAAGGCACACCCAACAAGGCATCGGTAATCAACCGGGGCATAATCACTCAATTGGCAAGCGGAATGCTTGAGCAAGTCATGAAGGACATAGCGGAACTAGACCCGAAGGACAGGGTAAATGTCTTCATCAAGTTGGCAGAGTTCGGTATACCCAAACCCCAGACGATAGACATCTCGCTATCCAACTCGGACAATAAAACTATCGAAGACCGCCTGTCACAACTGGCTGACGAGAACGAAGAATGACCTCCACTACATCTCACTACTATAGTGTTGGCACTTGATTTTTCGTGTCAAGATTTTTTATTTTCAAAACTCGATTTGTTAATTTTTGTAAAAACCAAAAATTTTTGAAAAGTCATCTGCTTGGTTTTTAACCACTTGGGAAAATTTAGGTTCAACATATGTTGGAACATATGTTCAAAAAAAATCAACATATGTTGGTGTCGATGTCAACATATGTTGAGGTTTTTAAGGGTGCGTTGTCAAGATTTTCTAAAAACGCGTGGCTGATACATTATTATTAATTATTATTATATATTAATATATATATATTATCATCGATAATTATATATAAAATTATATTTATTAAATAATTATAACACGCGTACGCGCGAGAAAAAGACCTTGTCGAGCAGTTTGGTGTTGTTGTCATTGATGATAGAGAAGTCCTTGGCAATATAGATGTCTGCTATGTCCATCGTGCCGACATGGTTTAGAGCTTCGTCCACATCACTCTTTGCGAACCTCATAAGGTTACGGCTCAATGTGGCGAATGTATGCCGTGCCTGATAGAACTGAAGGCCATCTATGCCGACATCCTTGCCGACCCTCTTGAGTCCGATGTTGATACGCTGGTTGAATGTGCCACTCCCTCCGGGGTATCTGCGCCAGAAGTCGAACACCCTCTTGTCATCCCTGTACTTGGCAAGCATGTCCTTGATAATGGGATGCACCTTTACCTCGATATATGCTTCATCGGTTCTCCGTGATCTCGTCTTCATCCTCTTGTACTTGATGTATCCCCCGGAATAGTCCTTGGCTTCGTACATGTCAACTGAATTCATACCCATGAGAGAGAATGACAGGATAAAGCAGTCACGCGCCATCGTGGCGGTCTTGTCCTTTCCTTTCCAATCATATATTGACAACAGTTGTTCAAGCGAGAGGGAGCGCACACCCTTGCGCATCTTCTGCCTCGGCACCCTGTAGCGCACGAAAGGGTCGTTCTTGATGGGTTGCTCTATGTCGGTGTTGTACTCTCTCATTGCCTCGCGGTAGAGGTGGCGCATGAGTCCTATGTACAATGACTGCGCCCTCGGCTTCCCGGACAACGATGCCTCATACTTCGTGAGCATGGAGAATGTGATGGCATGGAACGGCAGCACTCTCCTACCCAGGAATGACTCAAGGCTATTGAGGGCAACCTTGTAGTTCGCTGCCGCCTGTCCCGACTTGTTCCTCGCCACCCACTCATCGGCAAAGTCGAAGAAGTCCAGCTGCCGTGGCTTTGCGATCAGATGCTCTGCTATATAGTCGATGCCGACACACTCCCCCATCAGTTCCAATTGCAGTTCATTCAGCCTGTCCTGAAGCTGCCGCATCCTCATCTCCACGCCATGCGCGATGGACGCGTTCTTTATCTTCCCTCCGGGTGTCACATCGGAATCCTTGATGTGGACTCCTGTGGGTATTCTCCTCTTTTCCCTACCCACGATAAGTAGGTAGGAAATTGTTCTAACGCTCGATTTCGTCTTCTTACCAATTTCGATCGATAGTGTAGCCATGATTCTTGATTGTTTTTTGCGGATAATATGCGGATATTTTGCGGAGCAGATGTAGTAAAAATAGGTTAAAAGTGTATCCCTGTAGGGACTCGAACCCTAATCAGCGGAACCGGAATCCGCTATTCTATCCATTGAACTACAGGGACTTGCGCACTCTATCGAATTATCTGCTCATATAAAATCCACAATGCACCGGAATCGAACGCTCCGTATTGCTTGCCCATCCGATTGTTATTGGTTTGCGTGGTAGTCTTCAATGTCATGTTGCGGATATATTGCGGATGTATTTACTTTTCATTTCCCCTTGCCACGGACAATAGGTATTCGTACAAGTCATCATCAACGCATGAATAGCAACAATAATACAAGTCTTCCATCTTGATTGCATACTGCTCTATCCTGTGCATTGCGTATGTCGTATCACTCCATATGTATGGGCAGTCCAAATCGGAATGCACTACTCCATGGTTGTCTTTGTATATGTATTCCATTTGCTCATACACATATGTATCCGATAGGTCAGCCTGGGTGTCATCGACCCATCTCTCCGATTTCCTTTCCATCCAAATGGAAGCGATCGGTATCACGATGCACGATGCCAACACAACACATGCCAATATGGTTCGCCAATTTCTACGCATATTATATCTCAATATTGTTCTCGCCAAACAAGAACCTAACAGTCCTGTCCTTCTTCTCGGCTCCAATCTCGATGGTAATCGTAGCCTTCAGCTCCGTTTTGTCATCTTTTTCATTACTCCTGAAGTAATCGAATAGATTACAATCAAGCACTTCCGATATCTGGCAGAGCAGATACACATCGATGCTTGCTTTGTCGAATATCGTCTTGTTGACATTCTGCCTTGCAACGCCCACACGCCTTGCGAATTCTGCTTGGGACATGCCAGCATCAATTACTTTCTGCCTGATAATCTCTCCAAGGTTTACTCTTTCAAGTTTCATAGCGCAAAGATATTAAGTTTGACATTACATTCCCTTTCGACTTGTAATATTTCAAGTGTTAAATAATGTTAACGCATTGCAATATTTTTTATTACAATTTGCGTGGTTGTAATCTTTTATATTACTTTGCAGTCGAGTTCAACAAAGTGGACACCATTTGACTTGTAAAATAGCAATATCAGTCCACAAATATAATGAATAAATCTAACATGGCAAAGACAACACGAAAAAAATTCATCGCAATCCGTGCGGATAAGATTCGCGTAATGATGGATGTGTATGGAGTCACAAGGCAGACGGTGTACAATGCGCTGGGTTTCCGAACCGACTCCGAGATCGCGGAGAAAATCCGCAAGGATGCGATTGAATGCTATGGTGGCGTGGTAAGCCACAAATTAGTATTCACCAATTAGGCACTCGGTGGAGTACCTGGGGAGGAGGAGATTATTATTTAGATAATTCTTTTTCAATCACCATATTTCGCTTCGATTCCCTCCTCCCACTTTTTCGACAACACACTAACAACAAATATCAACTAAAATGAAAACAAATTCCTACAACCCTACTGAAGATTTCATATTGGATATCTTCTTCGCAGTAATCTTCGCACTCCTGTTCGTGGGTGCGGCAGTATCAGTATTCCAAGGTGCGTGGTGGCATGTTGCCACAGGCATCATCAGTCTGCTCTTCACGGGAGTGTTCACCGCTGAAGCCGTAGACCTCTACAAAAATCGGCTATGATAACTATAAAGAATCCGTCTATGATAACACTACAGGAAACATTGGCTCTAATGAGCGAGGCATACAAGTCCGGGCTAGATGCACACATGAGGATGATGCACCCGGATGCGGATGTGCTGAACAAGGCACAGGCAAAGAGGTATATCAAGCGTTTGGGATTCCCATCGACCATATTGGATGCGTGGGAACGCGAGAATCTCCTCACAAGCAAGAAGAACGGGGAGGGAAAGAACTCGCAGATTCTATATAGCGCAAGCGAGATCGACAAGCTCGCGACAAGCATCAAGGTCTACACTTTAGCGAATCGTTACTAACATCATTCATTCACTATTAATCCAAAAACAACTATGGACAAACAACAACAACTTGTGGCAACACAACAGGGCGAGATGTCGGTAAGCACTCCCCTCACCGCAGTAGCATCTGCCCTCGCAACGCAGAAGGAGATGGCTCAACTGTACATGCAGTCAACAATGGTCCCCAAGGCATTCCAAGGCAACATCGGCAATTGCGTGATCGCAATCGACATGGCTATGCGTATGCAAGCAAACCCTCTTATGGTCATGCAGAACCTCTATATCGTGCATGGCAACCCAGCATGGTCTAGCAAGTTCCTCATAGCTTGCATCAACATGAGCGGTCGATTCACTCCTCTCCGTTTCCAATTCGTAGGAACTCGCGGTACTGACAAGTATGCTTGCCGTGCTTTCGCCTATGAGCGTAGTGACAAGGACAAGAAGGATTGCCTGACAGGCACATGGATTACGATGGACATGGCCAACCGCGAAGGCTGGACTACCAAGGAAGGTAGCAAGTGGCGCACAATGGCTGACCAGATGCTCATCTATAGGGCGGCTGCATTCTGGTCTCGTATGTATGCCCCGGAGATATCGATGGGTATCCTTACAAAGGAGGAGATAGACGATGCCGTAGTGGTGGAGGAGATTCCTGTTGTCAACGATGGCAACGAACCCGAACCCGAAGTATCCGAGAAGCCATTCGCAGAAGAGGTGGCAGATGCCACCGCGAAGGTCAAGGATGCAATCAAGAAGAACCAGACTCTCTTCAGCGAGAGCGAGGAAGTAGAACCTCAAGAATCATAGTCCTATGTCATACACTATCATCAAACCAGCAGACCGCCAAGGGTGGCTTGCAGAACGAGAGAAGGGCATCGGTTCATCCGAAGTGGGAACAATCCTCGGACTAAATCCATGGCAGACTCCATACCAATTGTGGAGGCGCAAGAAGGGACTCGATGCTCCACAACAGGAGAACGAGGCTATGAAGGCTGGACATATCCTTGAGGGAGCCGTGGCAACATTCTTTGAGAATGAAACCGACCGAAAGGTCATCAAGGCGAGTGAGGGGGATTGGCTTGCCGTAGACAATGCCAAGGAGTTCCTCCGCGTAAGTCCCGACAGGACATATTGGCTGGATGGCAAGCGCACCAAGTACAACAAGGGTATCCTCGAGTGCAAGACAACATCCCTCGATGTGTCAGCCGACGATGTGCCAAGCCATTGGTTCGTGCAGCTCATGTACCAACTCGGTGTGATGGGACTTGAACAGGGTAGCCTCGCATGGCTGACACGCGGTCGCAAGTTCGGATATCTCGATGTTCACTTCGATGCAGACCTGTATGCCTACATGGTCGAGAAACTTGAGAAGTTCTGGGTTGACTGCATTAATGGTGACAAAGTCCCCGAAGCCGTGAGCATCGATGACATAAACATTATGTTCCCCAAATCGACAGGCAAGGCACTTGAAGCCACCGAGGAGATGGTCGAGCGCGTGACCAGCCTACGCTCCGTCAAGATGCAGATAGACACCCTGACATCGCAGAAGAAGGAGATCGAGGATGCCATCAAGATGGCCATGACCGATTGCGACTCGCTGGTGCTTCCGGGTTCGGAAGAGGCGAACCCAAGGATACTCTGCACCTACAAGAGCGCAAAGGACTCCATGAAGTTCGATGAGAAGAGATTCGCTGAAGAACACCCCGACATATACCAGCAGTATCTGCATAGCGTGTCCGGGTCTAGAAGATTCTTGCTGAAGTAATAATGGATATCTACTGCCAAGTCACGGACATGGGTCTGGTTCCCCTCTATGGGAGTGACTACGACGAGAAGAAGAAGCTCCGCGTGGGGGATAAGGTGATCTGCTCCATCAAGAGAGCAAGGAACTATCAGTTCCACAAAAAGTTCTTCGCCCTGTTGCGGCTCACTTATGACAATCTCCCCGAAATGGTTCAGGAGAAACTTGGCATAAGGAGTGAACATGACCTCCTTGATTGGCTGAAGATAGAATTGGGTATGTTCAGCACATACAAAGTCAACTGCTCTATCGTCCTCAAGATGGATAGCATCTCGTTTTCCGCTATGGACGAGGATGAATTCGAGGCTTTCTATAAGCGGTGCATCTCGGTCATCCTCAACCATTATCTCCTCAATGTCCCCGAAGATGTCATCCGGGAGGAGATAGAGCAGTTTCTCTAAAACACACTACAATGGAAGATATTAAGAAGACACTTGAAGAGATCATAGCGCAAGCCAACAGGGTTGCACCCAGGAAGAGGCATCGACTTGAAGAGAGCCACATTCAATGTGCTTGTGTGAATTGGTTCAGGCTGACCTTTCCGAAGATGAGACACTCCCTATTCGCAGTCCCCAACGGTGCATACTTCGCATCCAATGGGAAGATAGAGGGCGGCAGACTCAAGTCGGAAGGATTGCTTCCGGGTGTGGCAGACCTCATTCTGCTCCGTAGGAATTCCAAGTATGGGGCATTGCTCATCGAGATGAAGACAAGGACAGGGAGGCAGCAAGTCACGCAGAGGGAATGGCAGAAGGCGGTGGAGCAAGACGGATACAAGTATGTAATATGTCGTTCGCTGGATGATTTCCGCGCAGCAGTATCAAGCTATGTCAAGGAAGAGATACATCACGCATGACTCCGATGCACGGAATGACGAAAGGACATTGCGATTGCGCGAGGGTTCTGGTGCAGCCGGATATGGAGTGTATTGGATGCTCCTTGAGATGATGAGGGATGCAGAGGACTACATGCTTGCAAAGGACTACAAGAGCATCGCGTATGAACTCCGGGTGGGAAGGTCACTAGTCAAGTCGGTGGTAGAGGACTACGATTTGTTCGTGACTACCGATGACAAGATATACTCAAGGGCATTCCTTCGGAGGATGGGAACGATAGACAATGTCCGCGAGCAGAGGGCGAAGGCTGGTAGGGCATCGGCAGCTGCACGGAGAATAGACTCGATGTCGGCAACGCAGATGGCAGCAGAGCTGGATGTACTGATGAAGGATTCCATATGGGTCGAGGCAATGTGCATGCGGTGGCATATGAAGAGAGAGGAACTGATGAACGCCATCGAGGAGTTCGGGCAGAGCAACATTTGCAACGGAATATCCGACCACAAGGATGGTAGAGATTTGAGGACGCATTTTAACAACTGGTTAAGAATTACAAAGAATGGAACTGAATATAAAGCAGACCGAAAAAAGGATAGATTGCAAAAGCGCAGAGCAACTGATGCAGACCCTGTTGACAAGTCGCAGTATCAGTCCGCGTTTTGATTTCCCCTTCGACCTTGAGCAGACTATCAAGGCATTGACCGCTGCCTACACCGCAGAGGTACATACAAGGGGGCGCGAATGCCAAATCGACAATGAACTTGAGGACAACATCCGTCAAGTGGCGGTGTGGATGACAGGCAAAGGCAAGGGATCTCTGCTGCTCATGGGCAATGTGGGAGATGGCAAGACCACGATGATGAGAGCTATCAGGAGAGTGGTTCATGGCGCAGAGATATACAAAGTAACCCCGGACAAGTTCGAGCTTACACATATGCTGATAACTACCGCTAGAGAGTTGTCCGAAGGTTATTGCGCGAACGGAAGTGCTTACTTCGACAAGGTTCTACGCAATGACATAATAGGCATAGATGACATGGGAGCAGAACCAGCGGAGATGCTTGTGTACGGCAATCCTATCAACGCTATTGCAGACTTAATATGTGAGGCGTATGAGAAGCAGAGCCAATGCGTGATCACTACCAACCTCCGTGCAGATGAGCTTCGCCCAAGGTATGGCGCGAGAGTGGCAGACCGAATGAATGAGATGTTCGACCGAGTGTTCTTTAGATTCAATACATATAGGACATATGAGCAGACTAACAATGGTGTATCTGGTGTGCATACTGCTAATCGCATTCCGGGTGATAATTGAGATATATAGCAATGATGAAGACAATAACCCTGACTGATGCCCAGCGCGAGGATGTCCTCAATGCCTTGATGGAGTGGCGCGACGAGGATAGGATTAATTGCCTTGTCGATGTGGATGGCTTGTCCATAACAATCAAGGGAATCCTGTATGTTGATGGATACCGAGAGGATGACTACAATTCCGGGACGGGAGCCTACATCGAAACCGACAGGGAGGCATCCTTGACAATCCGGGCGCACAACGAAGATGGAGAAGAGATGTATGTTGATGATGAAACCGAGACCGCATGCATCGACTTACTTGAAGAACTAGACTAGACTACTATGAACTACAAAGCGCAGATGAAGATGTGGCTTGCCAACCACCCAGACGCAACGCTTGAGGAGGCGTGGGAAGCCGGATACCAACAGTCTACATCCAATTGGTGTAGCGCAGAGAGATAACCAATCAACCATTAACCATAAGAACTATGAATGAACTATCAAAGGCCCAGGAAACAATGAGCAGTCTGGAGATTTCCAAGTTGACAGGAAGAGATCATTCGCATGTATTGCGTGACATCCGCAACATGGAGCCAGCATGGGAGAGAATCAGCCAAGCCAAATTTGGATTGGCCACCTACAATGATGCGCAAGGCAAGCAGAGGCCGTGCTATTACCTAACTAAAACCGAGTGCTTGTATGTCGCAACCAAGTTCAACGATGAGGCGAGGGCGAAACTCGTCATCCGTTGGGAGCAGTTGGAGAAAGAGAGCCGTCGGCAATACGATGTGCCATCTTCATTCCGCGAGGCTCTCCTACTTGCGGCAGAGCAGCAGAGAGTAATCGAGGAGCAGCAGAAGATGCTTGATGTGAAGGATGAGCAAGTAAGCCAACTGACTAACAAGGTTGCAGAGATGAGCAACAAGGTAAGCTACCTTGATCAGATACTGCGATGCCAAAGCACGATGCTGGTAACGCAGATAGCACAGGACTACGGCATGAGTGCGAAGGAGCTGAACAAGAGGTTGTCCAGATTGGGCATCCAACACAAGGTAAACGACCAATGGATATTGTACGCAAAGTACCTTGGAGAAGGATATGTGCATAGCAAGCCTGTCGAAATCCAGACATCGGTCGGATACAAAGTGAAATACAATACAGAGTGGACGCAGAAAGGAAGACTATTCCTGTATGATACTCTCAAGAAGAACGGAATACTTCCGCTGATAGAACAAACCGCTTAAACAATAAAACATGCGACTATGGCTAGATTGATTAAAATTTTTGAACACTACATCGTCAAGGACAATATCGCATCCTTCTACCCAGAAGAGGAAGAGAATGTCATCAGGGTTAACTACACCAACACATCAGTCGATAGATTCCACTTCAATTCACGCGATGCCGTGAAGTTTCATATGGAACTTATCAAGAAGTCTTTCGACGAAGAGAATGGATGGAGGCCAACCAAGAATCAGCTCCGTGCGCTGGAGAAGGTAGCCTTCTACAACTTATCCTTGGATGACGATGAAGCCAAAGAGTTGAGCGAACTGTACATATCACTACTAAAATTGTCGGTGAAGAACGATGAAACTACTACGAAAAATTAAGTCACTTGTCAAGCGAGAGAAGGAGCCACAGGAACAAGGTGTGTCAATGGCCATCAGCACCGAGGATATGGCAAGAATGGCTAATGCCAGATGGGAAGAGTCGGCCAATGATTACCAGCCAAAGAGCGAGATGGACTACATGGTCAAGAAGAGCATCTTCCTCCTTGGATACTATGCCGCTTGGCGCGACATGCAAGACCTTGGGTCTGGACTATATAGCATGAACGAATTATTGAATGCACATGTTTGATCTATGAGAAGAGAGATTAAGTTCAGGGCAAAGGACTCCACGGACACTTGGAGATATGGTTTCGTGGGCAAAGACAAAGATGGTGCATACATCATCCCTGTCGACGATGAGGGGAAGGTCAGGGTTGATTATACCACAATCGGGCAATATACCGAACTACATGACAAGTACGGAAAAGAAATCTATGAGGGTGACATTGTCGCAATGATGCGGACACCAGAGAAGAGGCAGAAGAGAATAATGGTTCGGCACATAGTGGAATGTGTGTGCGTAACCAATTGGCATTTCAAGTCTCTGACTGAAGGAGTACTTACATACTGCGCGGCTGGTTTTGGCAGTTGGGATAGTTATAAGTGGGAGGTGGTCGGCAATATATATGACAATCCAGAATTGGCACAACGCGAACCTCTCCCCCTACCTGAACCGAAGAAGAGAGAGAAGAGGAAGCCGAGGAGCAAAGGATGCTTGGTAGTAAAGTTTATTGTTAAATAAACATATGTGCAAGATGGAAAAAACGAAAGAGGATTGGATGCCTATAAATGGATATGAAGGACTTTACGAAGTGTCATCAATGGGTCGAGTGAAGAGCAACGAACGAATGGTGTACAATGGATTCGCAATGTACTTACGACCAGAGCGGATACTGAAGCCAAACACTCTCGCGAAGGGATACTTACAAGTTACTTTATACGATGGGAATAGTCGCAAGAGTTTTCAGGTTCATCGTTTAGTTGCTCAAGCATTCATTAGGAACAATTCAAACCACCCTCAAGTAAACCACATCAATGGGAATAAACAAGACAACAGGGTTCAAAACCTTGAATGGTGTAATAACTCGGAGAATCAGTTCCATGCTTGGCGTATAGGATTGCAAAGACCTCACTATTGCGGTGGTGGTGCTGACAAGAAGAAACGCGTTGCCTTGCTTGATGAAGATGGTAATATTGAGAAAGAGTTTGGAAGCATCCTTGAAGCATCAAGATACATCGGGTGTTCATCCCCGGCAAATTTGAGCCACCTCCTTAATGGCAAGGGCAGAGCAAAAACAATACACGGAAGAAAATTTAAATTTATTTGAAAATGAAATACACAAAAGAGAACCCATTGAGAGTGGTCACGGTTTGTGCCGGATACGATAGCCAATGCCTTGCGCTCAACAGGCTGAAGGAGAACTACCCTGAATTCGACTACGAACTTATTGCTTGGTCTGAATTCGACCCCGAAAGCAAGACTCCACTGGAGCGACAACCAGCAGTAGTGGCGCACAACGCACTCTTTCCGCAATGGAAGGACAGGAACCTAGGAGACATGACCAAGATTGACTGGACTCAAGTACCCGACTTTGACTTGTTGTTTTACTCTACGCCATGTTTCGTTGCAGGTTCGTTGGTGCTTACCAATAATGGCTACAAACCGATAGAGGAAGTGAAGGTTGGCGATTATGTGCTGACAAAATCGAATGTTATGCATAAGGTGTTGAACACATTTGATAATGGTGTGCATCCGACATGTATTCTTAATGGTTATGGTTTCCATCAAATCCATACGACTCCAAACCATAAGTTTTGGGCAAGAAAAGCGTATAGGCCTGCCACACATATAGGTAAAAGGTTGTTTACTGAACCTGAGTATGTTGAGGCGAAAGACCTTACAAGAAAGCATTATCTTGGTTTCCCTGTTAACAATGAATCCATTCCTTTTATTACCGAGGATGTAGATTTTTGGTATATGGTTGGAATGTATATCGGTGATGGCTGGGTTACAAAGAGAGATAATGACATCATTATTGCTTGCAATGAAAAGAAATTAGAACTTCTCAAAAACTCGTTGGATTGGGACAAATGGAGATGGACTGTACAAGAAGGGAGAACCTGCAATAGATTCAGATTCTGTAGCAAGGGTATAAAGAAGATAATCCTTGATAATTTTGGCACTGGAAGTTCTGAAAAAAGGATTCCGTATGATGTCATAAGAATGCCAGAGAAGCAATTGCGCGCATTCTTTAAGGGGTATCTTGATAGTGATGGATGTAAACCTTCAGACAACTACTATCAATTTTCTACTATAAATCTGAATATTGCCTATTCTATTCAGCAGATAGCGGCAAAGGTTTTCCATAGACCGATGTCTATCCAGATTGTCAAAGTGAAACCAACAACAGTCATTGAAGGAAGAACCGTAAATCAGAAAGAATGGTATCTCCTACGGATGAAGACAACTACAGACACGCAAGACAAGGCATTCTATGAGGATGGGTATATATGGTATCCGTTCTCCGCAAGGACTGATGCGCCAGATGAAAGGGTTTACAATATTGAAGTCGAAGAGGAACATTCGTATATAGTCAACGGATGTATGGTGAAGAATTGTCAGTCAATTTCAGCGGCAGGTCTTCAACATGGGTTTGCGGAAGGTAGTGGCACACGAAGCTCCATCATTTGGAATGTACGCGATGCCGTGAATATCAAACGACCGAAGTACCTGTGCCTTGAGAATGTAAAGGCAATGGTCAGCAAGAAGTTCCTACCCATGTTCAACCTATGGCAACAGGAATTGGAGAGACTCGGATATGTGCAGTTCGCAAAGGTTCTCAACTCCAAGGATTATGGGGTTCCCCAAAATAGGGAAAGAATCTTCTTGTTCTCTATCCGTGCCGATGGGTTGGAATACATGGAAGGAAAGATACAATACAATTGGCCGAAGCCGTTCCCATTGGAGCGCAGACTGAAGGATGTGCTTGAGGACAAGGTGGACGAGAAATATTACTTGAGTGACAAGATGCTGGACTACTTCAACTGGGTTGATGCCGACAAGAGCCACGGACATAACTTCACTCCCAAGGATGGGGGGGGTACGGCATTCGCAATAAGGACTGCTCCGGGGCAGAGAGTCGATGACAACTTTATCAAGGATGCAGATTAGTGGAGATGCCCGACCCCTCAAGGGCGGTGTGGTTGCAGTCCGCGAGGGGTCTGGCTATCCACCATAAATGAAAATAGCAAATGACAATTCTACCGATCAATACCGAACCCGACGGAACTTGCAGAACCATCAAGGCCAACTATTGGAAAGTGAGCAGAGCCAATTTCTTGAGGGGGGGGGGATTACGGAGCAACAGGAGTAGTGACAATTGAAGATGGACAAGGCAGAACCGATAATGATACTTGGCAGCTTGCAGACCCACGCGGTCAGGATGCCTGTTGAGGGGGGGGTATGCCCTACCATCGGATGCACGGACTTCGGTCTGCCAAGAGTCATTGAGGTGTATAATAGTATCGCAGATGAGATGTATAATAGTAGCGCAAATTTGGAAGTCGAAGATGAACGGCATGGTGTATGACCCTGATGGGATATCCCCTTGCATATGCGTAGGAGCGCATATGCGGAGTCGAACCGAAGATCATAGTGTACGAAAATGAGCAAGAATGATGACGCGATATTAGTCGTAAATCCCGATGGCTCGATATTAGGACGCAGACCATTCAACGGAGGCTCAATCGCATTGCAACGATTGCAATTCAGCAGCAACCTCGGCATCGCGTTTTGCATATCGGCGGAAAGAGTGCCACAAGTAATAATGTACGAAGATGAACCTGAAGATACCACAAGCAACTACTAAAGGATATATTGAGGTCAAACCTGGGGGGGCGTTCGATTGGTCATACCCCAAAAGCCTCACGCGAAGGGGTCGCGTACAAGGTGACTGTGGAGACATTGCCCCGACAATTATATGTCAACACAACATATTAGTATATGAACAAGATTAGCAGACCCGATGAAGAAAGCGTACTTGGCGGTGGGAGAAAGAACATTACCCCTTATGACATGCTGCCATACCTACCCGACGAGGAATGCTTCTTCGACTGCCGACATTGGACATGGGGGGGGATTGATGAGGAGCTTCCATTCGCAGTCACGACACGCATCGCAGCCAACAACCAGCAATACCTGAAGATATATGAGAAGGATTAAGCATACACCTACCGATGGAGAATACAGGATATGTAACCGAGGAGACATTCGCATTTGTGATGTGTGCCAATACAACGACGATTGCCCATATGTACAAGAGGAGTATTAGACCTATAGTTGAGTTCATCGGCAACAATCCAGAACCGGGGGGGGTACATTATCGACACGCAGTTCGGGAAGATAAACTATGTGAGCGGAGAGGTGGCTCCCGTGATAAGCACAAGGATAGATGCCAATGCAGCATATTATGTGATAGAGATAGAATGAACAAGGTTAGGATAATATACAACCTCTACGGATACTACAAAGGTGGAATGGCTGGTAGTGTGTTCGACGCGGAAGGGATAGCACCAGCTCTTACTACCATGACAGGGGGGGGGTAGACAACCGATGGTGATAGAATATGAAACAAGTATACGGACTATCGAGAACAAGGGATGCCAAAGGAAACATAGTGAAGAGGAGTCTGCATGACTATGTCAACTGTCTTCACGCAAGTTGTGGGGGGGGTACGAAACGATGCAGATATTAATCGTGGAAGTGTATGAAGAAGATAATGTTCTATAATGCAGATGGGGAGATAGCCAAGACGATATTGGCTGGGTGCTACAAGTTCGGCATGGCCACCCTACTTCGTCGGGGGGGCAACAATGACAAGTGTAATCGAGTATGAAGAAGATCAGGATAAGACATGTCAACGGAGTAAACCTTAACAGGACATTCACCGCACACCTATGTGGGGGGGGGGTAGAGGTTACGAAGATGCCAATGCACTTGAGTCGTATAGCAATGATCTCGCTCCATGTGTAAAGACCCTGATGGGATTCGTGCTATTAGTAGAGATAGAAGATGAAGACAATAATACCATTCGATGACTACAACGGAACAATACCCCCCCCGGAGAAGATGGATGCGGTTGGTGCAATCACAACACAATTCGGCAACCAAGCTCCAAGACATGGGTGGAAGATAATTGAGATAGAAGATGGGAAAGATAACTGACATAGTGGCCATCGGCAAGGAACGAACCGAAGAGGAAAAGATGAGGAGGCGTATGTATGGGGACAAAGGTGCCAAGTTCAGTCAGGGAAAACGGATGTGCGTAATTGGGGATATAATCGGATGCGTGACCACGATGGCAACCAAGGACAATATAGTATGCGAGATATATGAAGACTGACAAGGTTATACAAGTGGCTAACATCGTCGATGACACGAATATCGGATTCAAGAATCCACAACGAGGTAGAGTGTATAGTACAAAAGGAATATCTCCAGCCTTAAACACATGTGGGGGGGGGTGGACTTGAACCAAAGATAGTTGAGTATGAAGATTAAGTCTTGCGCCTTCAGGGGAAGAACCATAGGGGGGGTAAATGGAATGAATCAAAACACCAGCAGATGCTGGAGATAGGTTCGGACATCTCCAACTCGATCACAAGCGTGGCAAAGGATTACTACATAATAGAAATATATGAAGAGTGAGTTTATTACGATTGTTGGGAACAAGCAACGCAACCCTTTCCGGGGGAGCATAGATGGCATAGCACCATGCATAACTGCTTCGTGTGGATTAGGGGGGGTATGACACCAATGTTAACTGACGCAACTATTGAAGAAACTAAAACATATAACTTTATGGAACAAGAAAGACAACACCAATTGAACTTGCCCCCGGAGTTACAGGGCAAGAAGTTTCGCATCCGCAAGCTGACTCCACGCGAGTGCTTCCGCCTCATGGGGGTGGATGATGAAGACATCGACAAGATTCAAGCCGCTGGGATTTCCAATAGCGGTCAGTACAAACTCGCTGGCAATAGCATCGTGGTCGATGTACTATACTACATCTTCCTGAAGGCATTCATCGAACCAGAAGCGGATGTAAACCACGGAGAACAATTATCATTATTCTAACTATTAAAGACAACTACTATGGACAACAAAGAGAAACTACGAATTACAAGACTGTTAGGTGTGGGTGTACCACTACAGGACATCCGCATCGGATACCTTGGTACGGAGAACGGATGGTATCCCCCTTACTGCAATGGAACTTGGATGGATGGTGGATTGGAGAGATTCATCGTAAGTCTATGCCGTGAAAGAAACATAGAACTTGAAGACACCAACCCATATTGGCAGCAACAACGCGGTTACTACCACTATGAGAACAGGGAGTATAACATTAGTTATGATGTAGATTGCAGCGGATAGGAGGATAATCTATGAAACCAGCGTGTAAGAATTGCAAATACATGAGTTATGTACCGAAGGAGAAACCTTATGGCATGGGATTTCATTGGTGCGACAAGTATAACAATGCTATCCGCGAAGTGAAATGGTGCGACATCAGGAATATACAAAATATGACACAAGAGGAAAAAATGCAACTGATTGACAAGGCAGTCGCGTGGTTGTCTGAACACAACCGAAGAGATTTTACGGACTTTGATGGGTTAGGTGGAGCGGTATTTCACAAGAACCGAATGTTAAATGCGTTTAAACGAGCAATGATGGAGGACGATGAATCTTATGTTACGGGCAAAACAGGTAGTTACACCACATCAACTAAATAACTCGAAAGGAGAATAAGTTATGGAAGCACCAGAGAAGATATATTTCAGCGAATGCAATGGCACTGATATAGAATATACTCGCGCTGATGCCTTTATTGAGAAGGCTTGTGAGTGGCTTGATGGCAACCTTATTCACTATTGGAGTGGACTTAATGCCAACAACACAAAGCAATTTATTGAAGAGTTCAAAAAAGCAATGGAGGACTGACTATGACTAAAGAACAATTTGAGAAATTGGAAGCCGAACTTGTTAAGCGAGGCTATGAGAAGGACACAGGAGGGGTGATTGTATATGATTGCCGCTACGGTAAGAGATTCAGGGAAGCCACCGATGGGAAAGGTGAGACGCGACCCAAATATGTAATCATCTTTCATGTTTTTAATTGGCATGGTCAATGGAAAGCGCAATTATGCACAAATGAAGACATTAGCGTAATGCCATCAATCTTTGTCGGACTTGGTGACAATGACACACACGAATACTCATTTAAAAACGAAAAGTGTTGCGACATCGACTATGTCGAGAGCATTGCGGAGAAAGTCTATAAGTTCATAACCAAAAACGCAAAAAACAAATAATAGCAATGAGTGAAGAAATTATTACCGAGCTGGTTAACTTGCTACGCCACACCAAATGCGATGTGAGTTATGAGGTCAAGGAGAAACCTCAAGGTGTACATATCACCATCGATGTGACCCAGAAGCAGATGGATGAGATCATCAATGACATGCAACAATGAGAATCGGAGAAAAAGAAACATGGATGAACCAACAATAGTGACTATACACTACAACACCCCGGAACTAACTGAAGCTCTCATAAGGAGCATCCGCAAGTGTATGGGAAGCAGACCCAGGATAGTGGTGGTAGAGAACTCCCTTGACCGACCTCTTACCTACACGCAAGGTATTGAAGTAATCGACAATCGGAACGGACAACTCGTTGATTTCGGTGGAGTGTTGTCAATGTATCCAGACAGGACACCCATACCTAATGAACTTTGCAGCGCACGGCATTGCCTGACCATCGATGCGTGTACGGATATCTTCACGGATGGGTTCGTATTGCTCGACTCGGATACTTTAGTCCGAAAGAATCTGGATGAACTAATCGATGAAAGATATGCGGTGGTGAGTGATTTCGATGTGCTGCCGCCAAAGTGGAGATGTGTTGAACGGTTCCTACCCTACTGCCAATGGATTAATGTTCCGATGTTGAGGACTCACGCAATCAGGTACTTCAATGGAGAGTGGATGTGGAAGCTCACGAACAAATTGCCCAACAAATGGTATGACACCGGGGCGTGGTTGTTCAAGATTGTGCGCGAAAGGAAACTCCCATGGAAGAGAATACATCACCTCGACTATGTTGCGCACCTCGGACATGCCTCGTTCGGGAATAGATACGAAGATTTCTTAACCAAAAATAAAGACCTATGGCAAGACTGACTGACAACAAGACCAAGAGAGACCAACTGTATGTGCTGGGCGGTGACTCCAAGCACAACGACTTCGAGCTTCGCATGTCGTTGAGGAGCATCGAGAAGTACTGCGAAGGCTACGACCGCGTATTCATTGTCGGGCGTAAACCGACATGGGTGTGCAATGTGGAATTCTATCCATGTGAGGATGACATGGGAATGGCGCACAAGAATATCCTGAAGAAGATCATGTATGCCTGTCACGAAACGGACATAAGCGAGTGGTTCACGCTACAGGCAGATGACCACTTCTACACAAAGCCTTATGACTTCAGGAGAGTGCGGCCGTACGAAAAAGGCGAGCTGCCTCCCCCCACCTCGCGAAAAGCAAGATGCATACTACCTCTCTATACTTGACACCACCAGATATCTCAAGGAGCATGGACTCCCTTACATGAACGGTTCCCAGCATTGCGGATGCATCTTCAACAAGAGGTTGCTCCTTGAGCATGAGGAAGACCTCATCAAGCCTTGCTTCGACACGGAGTATGGTATAGAACCATCCTCACTCATGGGTGCGATGCTGAATAAGTATATGGGTATACCATATGAGCATCGGACTGACTGCAAGGTCTATAACTTCGATGGGGAGTATGGACTGAAGAGGATAGTCGGTGACAACTTCTGCTTCTCGATAGCAGACCGGGCATTCCAATGCCTTATCCAGCCTATCCTGTCGAGATGGTATTCTACACCAAGTAAATATGAATCCAATAACCAACCTTTAATTTTTTAAAACTATGGAACTAATCAACAAAATCATTGAGTTCTTCCTTGGTAGGAAGTATTACGCAAACATCTACAACACACGCGGCACTAATCGGTGCGACATCTCGTCGTACATCTTCGCGGACAAAGAAACGGCAGACATCTTCCGTGCTAGGCTGGATGGCAACACATCCTACCTCTTCATTGAAACGATCTCCTTCCGCTCGCGAAACAAGTACATACTTGCCAACCCCGGAGGCATCACAGGAACGATAATACTATAAGGCCATGAAGATAATCGACACACTACACACTATCAAGATGCTCTGGAAGTCAAGGGGCATGTATGTAATCATGGATAGCAAGGACAATTCGATTACGCTATCCAAACGGTTGTTCAAGCATATAAAATCGCACGAAGACAACACGAAGGTGTTCGTGTTCCGACTACGCAACACGGATGAAGGTGGGTTGTACGCGTTCATACTGAACCCCGGTATCGGTGACACACACTATGCCGACCTTCAGTATAACGAGAAGTACAAGTGCATAGGCTTTGAGTCACTAGTGCCTACCGTCAACAGGATGTTCTACGACTACGGAATACCATTCGGTATCAAGGCCAAGCTCTCGGTATACCCAGCCTACCACGAAGACATGCAGAAACACTATTACATAATTAACCGACCAAAGCAATGACAGGAATACAAGGTAACACAAGAAGACCCGACATCACTTGCCACCCTGATGGCACAATCCAGATCACATCACGCGTAACGAAGATGCTCGGACTGAAGGTGGGGGATGTCATCGACATAGGTATCGAGGGCATAGAATGCTACTTGTACATCAAGTACAGGGCAGAGAATGTAATCGGGGTGCATAGTTCACGATGCTGCTCTACAGGAAAGAACTCGCACCACTTCCGCGTATATAGCGTTGTGCTGACCGATGCGATGTACAAGATGTGCGAGGCCGACAAGTCCGAACCATTGCGACTCTATTGCGGAGGTCTTGCAGAGAACAACTATGTAGGCAAGTGCGTGTACATAATCACGCATCGGAGATAGCAGAACCAAGCATATAAAAATAGAGGGGTATTCCAACAGGGATACCCTTCTATCATTTAAACCACACATTGCTATTATTGCGGTTGCGTAGGTGCGACTGCCTTTCCGCTCAACATATTGTATGCCTTGGCTACACTTGCCATGTCCGCACCTCCTTGCGCTTGTTGCACCAATTCTTCAGGCAACCCTTGCACAGGCTGACCTCCTTGCATCTGCTGCTGCTGACTCTGGATGCTTTGCAACAGTTGGTCTGCGAATGGGAAGTCACCATGCTCAAGTAACTGCTCAAGGTTAATCTGCCCTGTCTTGAATATCTCGAACAAGAACTGATTGGCAATGTCGCGATAAGCCGGGGTGGATGTGGACTCTACAACGCTGATGTCCATCTCGATGTCTTGCATCTCCTCGATGGATGCCCCATCTCCAGCAATCTGCTGCACCATCTTGTTGTCATAGTATTGCAGTATGTTGTGCATATCCTTGTATGCGGCATCTCTAATGAACTCGCTATAGGTGTCAAGCAAGTCGAGTAACGATGTTGTTGCATTGGCGGTCTGCTGCGCATACAATGTTCCGCTTGTGGATGAGTACCCAGGCTTTCCTTGGAGTGCGCCATTGACACCGCTGATGTCCTCGAAGAACTTGAGTTGTAGGTTGAGCAGCTCGCTGATACCGATGTTGGTAGAGTTACTTGCTATCTGCTGCGGCAGAGGCACTCCGGGTTTAGCCTTGAACGCGATAACGCCATCGAATCTGCTCCACTCCTCTGCGATGTCTTCCATGCTCATGTGAGCTGGGCGGCACTCTTCCGGGAATAGCAATACACCCTTTGCGCTTGCCCTCATAATAAAGTCATACATCGTGATGAGCCTGTTAACATATCTCTGCTGGTCTATCACATCGGACACAAATGAATGTATCTCGCCATCGATGAAGGGGTAAGCCTTGAAAACATATGGATGGCTCTTGTGTTCATATGGGGTTTCTCCTTCGCGAAGGATGTCACCGAACGGAGTCAGGTAGTAATAGTACCAATAATCGTCCACAAACCATGTAGCCTCTATAAGTGGTATGTCATCGATGTCCATTCCAAGTTCAGTTCCTCTGCGGATTCTATCCTCGTTTACTGCAACCACCATGTCCTGATAGTCCTCTTCGTCAATCTTGTAGAACTCGCCTGTGTTGTAATCGTGGCAACGATATCGAGGTTTTGCTTCCTTTCTCCACACCTCTATCACGCGGCATCTCGTCGGATCAGAGCAGAACATGAAATCGATGTTGCGAATCCGCGAGTATCCGAAATTATTCCATGTATCAAGAAACGCGCCCTTGTCACGCGCAAACGAATAGATTGCTACCAGCCTGTCATACTCTTGCTTGTTGGTTGCGAATTCACGCGCCAATGTATTGAAGTCGATGTCATGTATCTCACCCACGCAAGTCACATCCCAACCACGCAAGTCTCGCATGTTGGTATCGATAAAGAAGTTGTTGGGGTCTACATAATTTGTCCAGCAGTCCTCGCGTTGTGCCACTCCTTGCCATCCGTACCACTTGCGGTGTACTACCAGACCACCGATGAGGAATTCCTCCATTGACCTCGCATAGAGTCCTGTCATCCTGTTGCGCTGCATGTTGCATTGCAGTAGGGTTGACATAGTTTCCGCGATGCGTTGCTCGTTCCTGTCCCTTGCCGTGCAAGTCGGCTCCTTGGACTGCGACCGATACACACCGATTACATTGCGGACAAGTCTGCGAATAAGGTTGTTTTTCAACGGCACATTGCCCTGACTCATGATATACTCTTCCTCGGTAATGGTCTTCCCATCCACCTCAATCTTGTCCTTCCATTGGTCACCATAGGTGTACCGCTTGTTTCGCCACCTCTCTCTCCTAAACCTCGACATGTTGTCGTAGTACGATTGCGCCTCGAAGAGAACATTGAATGCCCTCTTGTTATCCAGATGTCTGCTCCGTGCGACCGAATCTATCTCCTTGCCGAAGTCTACCTTGACCTTGCGGAGGCTCATTAATCTTGTTTCCATAGTATACTCTATCTTATCTTGTCGGTTAAGCGCAACTCGAAGTCAATTGTCGCGCTATAGATTCTTTCCTCTCTGCCAAGCTCTCCAATGAGCGCGATGCGGAAATACTTGTATGGCGTACCCCTGTAGCCACGGAGGTAGTGGTCTACCGATGTGGACACAAGGTTCCAATTGTAATTATCCCTTGACCCATACAGGAGTGTCCTTACATGCCCCTTGGTGAACTTGCCCCTTTGTATCATGGAGCTTATAGTCTTCATCGTATCCGGGGCATCCAACTTTATCGGTCTGCTGACAAGCACGAATGGAATGCTTGTCACGGTGTCATCCGTGAGGCTATAGTCCACTACTATGCCAGAACCCTCTTCCTGTCCGATGGTGCATATAGACCCAGGATAGGAGTTGAGCGAGTCAATCAATGTCGAATACATCATGCCCCACTTGTTGCTCTTCATCGAGTACACATATGCATACCGCTTGCTCGGGTTGTACACAACCAACCTCTGGTGCGTGTAGTCATATGATAGCCTTCCCCCACCGATATAGTTACGGAAGGGAACGATGTCCAAAGAACCTTCAAGTGAGTCTGCATAAACGGCATCGGTAGCCGTGAGTCCACGGAGCGTGTTGATGATGTCCGCGTGGTCTAGCATAATGTCATCCGTTATGCACTTTGTGACCGAGCCTTGCAGTAGCATTAGACCCCTGTCGGTCGCGAACACTACGCTATCGTCGAGTTGCGTGATGCTATCCGTAGACACACACACATCGCGAGTCACCGGCTGACGCGCCCTGTACATTCCGCTATCGGATATCTCCATTGCCCACAAACCCTCGGTAGTGAACGCATAGAGTGGGAATGCACCGAACTGACCTTGTGAGAGAGCCTTCGTTGCGGTTGCCAAGCCAAGCACCTTCCCTGTACCTACGGAGTTGATTCCAAGCAGAGGAAATGCAAACGGATTATTTATTTCGCTGGTGTATATCTTATTCGGTGATTCGGTAATCACATTGGATTCATATGGGTAGTCTATCTGCATCGATGGCCGCTCCGCATCATAATCAAACAAGGCATATGCTCCATTGAGCAATGGGTGTGGCTTGAGGTTGAATTCATATCTATCCGTGCCTTGCACTATCGTTGCCTTGGTTGCGTTGGGATTTGGGTAGAAGAACCAACAACAGGACGAATGCGTGTGCGTAGTAGTGCCACTTGTATATGAGCAGAAGCGAACCATGTACTTTCCACCTTCGTATGAGCGAACAACATGATTGCCGAAGTCATCGGTTATGTGGACATAGACCTCGCATGCATCTGCCATCTGCGCCAGAGATGAACTGATTTGGTATCTATCTCTTCCGCTTATTGACTGCATCGAGAATGAATGGTCATCATCGCAACGCGCCCACATTGCCCTTGGGTCGAAATGCCTATACAACTCCCTCTTGATTCCAGCCAAGTTAATCCGATTGTTGTATCCGAATATAGTGTCGGGTATCAGCCTGTCATGACTTTGATAGTCATCTGGGAGGGTTTCCCTCGACAACAAGGATTGCAGATAGTCATCCGGGGTCTTGACCACAATCTCTTCGCTGTAGCTTGCACATATCTCATCGAATGGAATAGACTTGAGGAGATAGAATGCGGACTCACCTTCTAATATCTCACGCAACTTGTCCGTATTATGTTCGGGTAGCGTAACAGTCAAGGATGGTCTTGTCCTCGCCCCACTACCCATATACATTGCATATATCTCCTCATATGTCCATTCCGTGTACATACTCCTTATGGAGGCCAAGTCACCATCGTTCGTGTAAACATTCGTGTTCCCGTTGAAAGGATCTTTGACGAGGTCACGCGTATCATCCTCTCCAAGACCAACTGCATATTTGGATGTTATACCAAGGATATCGACCTCTTCATACGAATACACCTTGCCCACAAACTTTGACTTAAAGTCATTGGAATTATGTTCAACCTTATCTATCATCCCATCCTGATTGTAGGTATACAAAGGTTTCGAGATGAAGATGTCCACACTCTTGACAATATCCTTCCAAGTATCATACTCCGCTCCTGTGTATCCATAGTTGTTGCAAGCTTGTATAGTCAGTTGGCTTGCCATCATCAGGATTTCCACCTTCGCTTGTGTTGAATGTGAATCATCCTGAATCGGGTCGAATATCACGATGGGACCGCTATGTGTACATGGGTTCATCAGTATCGGTGCTGACATCATCGCGAGGCTTCCATCATATAGCCGCAATGCGTATCGCACGAAGAATGGGAAACAATGCATCCCCTTCCCTACCGAATGTTCCGCGATGAACTTATTGACCTTGGCAATGATGGCGTCAGTAAACGAACCCTTTGCGGAATCCTTCAATGTCATTCCGTTTTGGCTCAATGTGTTGTAGTTGATCTGCGGATACGATACGGTAAACCTACCATCATACTCTTGGCTATAGAACCTCGCATGTCCCAGCAGACCGACACGCATCTCCAATTCCGGGAGGTGTGTACCGAGGTATTGGTATCGTGCATCGATGCTTCCATCTGCCGCTTTCCACAATATGTAGTGCATGGCATCTGGTGCATACAATATCAATGTGTTGCCAATCCCAATCACCTTCGGCATCTCATCCATAGAATAACCTGTGTATTCCGTGTCGGATACCTTGTGCAAGTCTTGTGGTGTAAGTTGTACAGGGAGTGATGCCGCATTGTCTATCACGCTGCCATCCACCCAGTATGCGGTAAAGTAGTATGTGGTGGATACCTTCTTGTGCGCAATGAGGATGTAGTGCGTATACGATGATGTCTTGTGGATGTACACCACCTTATACCCATCATACACCGTGGATAGGATATTCCCATTCGGGATATAGAACAACTGCTTCGGTGGAATAATCGGGCGAATCTCTTCCTCCTCGTTGATGAGGTTGACTGATGCGCCCAAGTCACCATCGAGGGATTCATAGTCCGATGGTACTGCCGTAACTCCATTGTATCTTATATCCTTCTCCATGGCTTATGTCTTTAGAATGGATGTTGCCTTTTACGCACAGGCTTGATTCTTGCATTGAGCAAGGAGTGCATTTCCGCACTTACCGAGGAACATTTCGAGGCGAAGTAATCCGCTCCTTCAGGGTATACTATGGCAAGCCAATCGGCCAGCACATAAAGCACGATAAACTCATGTATTAATCGGAGCAGAAGGTCTTCGGTGGTCTTGGAGAATGTATCAGGAACGGTCATCTCCATTACATAGGAGTCGCGTTCCACAAGCACATCATCGTCCGTTTCCTCGTTGTCCATTGCCATCTTGGAATAAGGGTAGCAAGCTTCCACACAAGCCGCGAATGCCAAGTCTATCATCCGGGTTACCCGGTCGATGTTGTGTTCCTCTATGATGTCCTGAACGAGGTGCTTCGCGTGTTGCTCCTCGTCTGCCATCGTATCTCCCTTGACATAGCCGATGTTGGATATGTCGTACAGGAGCTGCTCCCGAAGGAATGTGAGTTTAACCGATTTCATTTTTTCAAAGATTGAAATATTGTCTTATATTGAATACCCCATCCTTGTCCTTGAGGATGTCACGCGCAAGCATAATGCATGATGTGAACATCTGATCTTCCTCTACATCGGAAAGCTTGTCGAATCCGAGGATTCTGGCAATTGTATGCGCGGAGTCGCTATATTTCATCGATACCGCAACCCACATTGCGTAGGAGTTGTAGTATGGACTTTCCTCGCACTCCACCCCTGATGCTGATGCTGCACGGCAGAATGCTTCATAAGACCATGGTGCGCTTGGCTCCATCCCTTGGATTATCTTCTCTGCCTCGCTGCGCGTGAGATAGTTATCCCAATTGATGGCGCACAGGCGTTCGATGTATTCCTCTGCCTTGTCGGACTTGTTCCTTGCAAGCCATTCCATCGCATCGCGGAGAACACCACCGAAAAGGTGCATGTCCTCGACATTCTGGGATGATGCCATCTTCTTGTAGAGGCTATCATACTTCTGGATTATATCTTTCTCGCTTGTCATTTCAGTTTCTTCTCTATAGCTGATTTGTGATATCACGAAACAAAGATAATCACTTGTGTCCAATGCTGACTTTTATCTTTAACAACGCCCCACGAAAAATTGAGTGGCGAACCTCACGGCCAGCCACCCATCACCAATACATTATTGTATTAACCCAAATAACATTCTTATTAGTTTCCCTATCGGCTTCCTCAATACCCATATCAGCAATGCGATGGCGAGGATGAAGAAGAATGGGAACAACCTAATAGCGAACCTTTGACCGAATGTCAGTTTCTTTTCTACTGGATAAGGCACAGGAATGGAGTCCACCTTGCTCTTGTAGAGAGTGTCAGTTATAATCTTCTCCTTGTAGAGCGTGTGCCATTTCTCTTTCTCCACGAATAGGGTTTCCCCTTTGATGTATTCGTGAAGATAGATGGAGTCATGCGCCCAGATACTATCATACTGCGTCTTGGTAATGTATGTAGTGTCCGTGTGGTATTCAGGCACTACAACAGTCTTGGTCTTGCATGATGAACAACAAGCAAGGGCAATAGCCAATAGCATGCCTATGCAGATAATATTGCGGATTCTTCGTGCTGTCATACCTTCACAATTTTTTCGTTCTTGTCTATTGCATATCTCTTCTTTCCGAGGAACATATTGGCCTCGTCCACTCTGCGCTTCTTGAGTCCCAACAAAGGCTTTCCTCCAGCGTTGACCCACTTGATAATCTGGTCGGTGATTTCTTCGTCTGCTGCCTTCGCCACAATCTTCTTCTTCAAGGTAGATGTGTTGAAGGAGCCACTACCGAGGTTGAAAATCCACGACACCAGCGCATCAAATTGGTTCTGCGCGAAGTTGATGCCGAGTTTGTTCAGCACTTGTTCTGCGCCTCTTGCGTCTTGCTTGAGGAATCCATCTGCTGCCGACTCGTTGATGGCCATCCCTGGGGTAACTCCTTGCGTGTGGCCATAGCCGATAGTCCATATCCCTGCTGGGCATTTGTATGCCTTTAGTTTCAGTCCCTCATACTTCTTGATGAGGTTGAGTCCGTCATTACTTGTTGTCATAAGTGTCATATCTTTATCAAAGTTTATTTGCAAAGTAATTCCGACTTAATCGCAACTCGTTGTGATATAGCCTATTCTTATTTGCAACTATTTATGCTTTGCTCTTTTTCTCGCTTCCTTCACTTGTTCATCGGTAACCTTTGGCTTCGTTTGTTGCTTGTGCATATCGGACAACACTTGCTCCACCTCGCTCTCGTCAATGCCGAGTTTGCTTGCGATTTCGCCAGTTAACGCTTTCTTCAAAAGTCGGAGGAATGCGATGTGTGGATAAAGTATCAACATACTTGCGCACGAACTCCACAACTCAACCAAGGTGATGCCTGTGCCTACCACGCTTGCAGTAATAGTGCTGTCAATTATCTTGTCAAGGCTGACAAACACGAACATCACGCTTCCATACACCAATAGCTTGTTAATGGTCAGCCTTGCCAACTCGCTCTTGGTGAACTTGCCTTGTTTCAACGATACTGCTATGCCCCATGCCGCATCCATGAACGTGACAAGGATAACAAGCCACATGATAGCCTTGTGGCCAGCGAAGTATTCTGCGATGAACAACGCAATGCCTGTTGCCCATCCCCACCAAGTGGTCAAGATGTAGGCCAACTTTGATAGTGTCTTTAATAGTATGACTTTCATAGTATTATATATTTATTGTATATACGGGTAAATATGTGTGTGGGGTTTACTGAATGTCGGGGCCAAGAACAAAATCACCAGTTCCAGCATTGCCAAATAGTTGGCCGCTTACTTTGTCGTACATATAGCCAACTTGACCAACTCGGACGGGAATTAAATTTAATAGTTTATTGCCGTTATCAATAAAAATATTATAAATTCTAACACTACTTTCATGCCATACTCCAATATCAAGTCTATTTATGGCAAAAAGCGTTATGTCAACATCTGTAGTAAACGACGAATGAGAAAAAGTAACCGTATAACCGTTAAAACTGAATATATTTTTATTAAAAACAAATTCAGTTTTAATGTTAAAAGGAGGGTTGCCAACAGATGTATTATTTTGAGTCCCATAAGCAGGATTAATACGATAAGACCCTCCTACATATGCATACATAAAATAAAAGGCATTTACGGCATTACTTTTTCTTGCCCCAAAAACCGAAGTTGCAGTATCTCCAGAAACAGTAGGTATAAAAAATGCTCCACTAATATATGTATCTCCCGTAAATTTTATACCCAAATCAATATAGGAGTTAAAATCACCTTGTAAATACTCAATCTCCGCATTATACGGCAGTGAAGCACTACTCATTCCTCGGCGCATTTGCATGATGTTCATTTCTATTCCTCCTGACTTTCGTTATAGTTCAGTTCTTCACGCGCATCAGCCTTGCATTGCTCGCAGTAGGCATTGTATTCAGCAAACTCCTCTGGCTTGCTATCGCGTTGCCTTTGTATAGCCAACTCATCATCCATGCTATATCGCTCACGGACCTTCTCAACTACAAGAAACTTGTATTGCTGTTCGATGGGAATAGGTTCCGGCTCCACCACTGGCGGCACATATTCCACATATCCCCACTCCGTGAGTTGCTCTGGAGTGGGGTTGTTGCCTGACCATAGCACATTGTTGTCGAAGTGGGTCAATGGTCGGCCTTCGTAGTACACTTGACCCGTGCTTTCGTTCTTGTATCTCTTTGCCATAGTGTTATGATGTTGCGATTACTGAATATGCTACCACCCATTGAGAGCCATTCCATATACAGTTAAGCTCATAAGTCGTTGATGCGTCAATGGAATATCCGTCAAAGTAGTACACGGTAGATGCGCTTGTCACACTTACCGATGTGGTGCTTGCCGTAGTGAACATGAACACACACCCCTTGACGCTTGTCGCGCCTGTTATGGTGGGAAGCGTGATTGTCAGCGAGGACACATCTCCAGCCACCTTGTAGTAATTGCCCACCTCTGCTGTGATAGATGAAGTCCCCGATGCCACCGATACGATTGTCAATGCCTCGCTCACGGCAGACACGGCATCATACACACCGCCCGATGTGATGGGGTTGGTGCTTGACGGAACAGGGGTGTTGTCGAGGTTCGTGCCGACTACAAGCTTGGCTTGTTTCCCTTGCAATGCCGTATATATTCCCCCTGATGTAACAAGATGCAGACTGCCCGAAGATGGAGATGAGTCGATGTCGATGTCATCCATCTTGTTGAGCAATAGCGTATCTATCTGCGCCTTGGTGTAGCCGAATGTAGAGAAGTTGGAATTGTTGACATTGATGACATTCGTGGGCGTACAGGAGATACTTCCGTTTGTGTTGGTGAGTGTGAGTATGAGTTGCGACTTGTCTGCCTTCTGCCCAATGAAGGTAGTCTCAAGCAGCGTTTCGCCTTGATATACTATACCAGCAATGCTGAAATATAAATCGTATCCATGACTCTCTTCTCCACGGAGCAATAGCGCGGTGCTTTCTCCCATGACGAGTGCCTGAAGGTCTGCCCATGTATGACCAACGAAACTTGGAGAGGTGATAGTACCGACATTCCATACTTCCATAGACGAGAGGTCTTCGATGGTTGCCACCTTCACCCCATTGTAGGTAAAGTCGTTCCCCTCTCCCGTAGTAACCGCCACACCATCTCCACTAACTGCGATGCCGTTGTTTTCCGACAAGTCGTGGATTTCTACATTGGCAGCTTCGATATTTGTTGTGCCTCCTTCATCAGTTGATATGACATCGATACGCGCACCACCAGAGGACAATGACGCGCTCCCCTCATCAGTATCTTCCGTGAGGTAGTGCAACTCATCTTGCTTCGTGGCCATGCCAGCCTCAAACTCTGCGCGAGTGACGAAGCTCGACAAGTCCGTGTTTCCCACGATGGTGCTGA
>Ga0326511_10000133_pt1 | contig 57644 bp, 73 predicted proteins | sample 0_2496_0518_D_FD_203701 | JGI IMG/M metagenome (GOLD analysis project Ga0326511, IMG submission 203701) | Bovine rumen microbial communities from UC Davis, California, United States - 0_2496_0518 | ecosystem: Host-associated > Mammals > Digestive system > Stomach > Rumen | place: USA... | reverse complement strand
ATGACTGCACGGTTTTAAACAGGCGTCATCCTCCCCCCTGGGCCATTACGCATAACAAATGCTCTGTTTATGCGTACTTTTCATGCATCCGCGTGAATTAGTATTTTGGTTACTAGCATGTTAATACATTTTTTAGTGAACGAAATACGTAATAGTACGTTTTTATATGAGGGGGACGGTGAAAATACACAATAATTCGTAATTAATGCGTAAAGCGTTAAGTAACTAGTATAACCACTCTATGATTCCGTGATGTTGATACTCTATAGTTCTGTGGTATTAGTAAATGACTCATTAATAGATAAAGCTTTTGTAATCGGTGCCACCCTATAGTTATGTAGTGCTGGTATCTGTCATCGTATTAATAGATACTAACCATATTAGTAAATACTAGACACAATAACTTGTCTTATATAGGTACCTCATATATAACTCCTTATAGCTCTTCATATATGATGAATTACGCAATTATTTAAGCAATTATTTAAGCAATTATTTAAGCAATTATTTACGCAATTATTTAAGCAATTATTAAGCCAATTATTATAGAGGCCACCGTTGTTTAAGCAATTATCTAAGCAATTATTTAGGCAATTATTTATGGGGCACCCGTTATTTAAGCAATTATTTAAGCAATTATTATAGAGGGCACCCATTGTTAGACAATTATTATGCCAATAGCAATAGATGCCCTCTGTTGAATCATCAGATAAACATGCTAATCGTCTTCAACGACAATCCTTTTATATAGACCCAGCTCATCTAGACGTATAAAATCGTCAACAGCGGCGTTAATGTTTCGCTGATTCTCCAAATCAGTTAAATAAGTAGACGTAAACGCAACTCTAGCCAGACGCTGTTCTGTATAGTACCCATGGTCTATATCGAACTGACGCCATTGGTCATACTGGTCTATGGGATGATATGGATTGTCTATAGTCGTGAGAAGATAAGACTTCATCTAGAACACCTCCTAATCACCCATCGCCTTCTGCAGACCAGATACTGACACACCCAAGATTTCAGCAACTTCCGCCCAAGTATAGTCACTATTATTGAGCATCGTCTTGGCTTTAGCGAGTTTTGCGGGTGCTATAGCATTAGCCCTTGGCATAGCACGCTGTCGTATCTTCTTAGAATCAGCATTGGCAAAGATCTCCAAAGCTTTAGAATCCGACACAGCACCGGCTTGAATCGCTTCCCATTCCCGGTCTGATATGTCGATCTTTTCCTTACCAGCACCAACGGCATTACGCGCAGCCTCGAGATGACGAGATTTGGCCTTCTTCTTTTGGCCATCATCATATTCTGGATGGTCCGCAAACTCTACTCTAAGCGTGGAATTAGCAAGAGCCTGTGCTTTGCGCTCCAACGGGGCATTCATTTGAGCAATTTTGAGTTTCTTAGTAAGACTGGCAACTTCAGCAGAATACGTCTGCTTAGCAGACGGACTATATTCAGCCCTTGCTGTTCTACGAAGTTCGGCTCGAGCTTCATTTCCAAGAGCTTTCATGGCATTAGCATAATCGGCATAATACTTTTCCATAACAGTGCCAGAAGAAAGCGTGTATGCATCGTTTGTCTCATACATTCTAGTGCCACGATGAGTAACCGGCAAATCATACTCGCCCGTTTTGCGATTATATCGCTTTTTACCAGTAGGCTCCCAAATAATCTCGCCTTGCTCCCAACGCTTACGCTCCTCTGGAGTAAGCTTAGATACAGCTTTTTCACGCCTATCGTAATATTCAGCTCGACCTTTCGCCTGAGATATTACTGTGCTGGCGCCGCCAGGTTTGCCATTTGGGTCTTTCGGAGGTTGATATTTAGCTTTGAGCTCATCAATTCGATTATCTCTAGCGGATGCTTTATAATCGAGACCGTGTTTATACGCATCAATAACAACCATTGAATGACGAACCGCACGAGTTAACTCGGCTTCTGTTGCTCCCTGGAAAGTCATATCAGTGATGAGATTGGTGATTTTGCCCATCTCGGACTGAACGCTTCCTTTCTTCATCTTATCTTTTGGAGACAAATGATCGCCATTATATTGCTCTTTGGGATCAAAATTCTTAAGACCCTCCAACGGAGCAGAAGTCTTAAGCTTAACCATAGGTGTTCCATCCGGCCTGGTTATAGGAATCGTCATAACAGTGTCGCCATCGAAATCCGCACCAGACAGAATGCCAGCAACAGATGGATGAATGCCAATAGCGTCTCGAGCGTTACCAAAGATTTTCTTTGCGGAAGGATTGTTATTGTCAACAGTTACTCGAGCAATCTCAAAAACACCACCATGAGGATAACGAATCAAAGCAACTTCTGTGCCATCAGCAATACTAGGGCAATAGCACTTTTTAGGGTCGTTTTCAGGAATAGGCAAAAGAACCTTTTGCGATTGACCAGGCAATCGAACTGCCTTCAGATGAACCGCATCAGCATCACAACTATTGGCAAACTCCTGAAGAAGGTATCGCTTTAGAGTAGGATTGGTCAACGATTTGATTTCTTCGAACTCTGCACGAGAAACATCAGCGGTGGCCTTAAGCTGCTTTTTGGCAAGTTGAGTATACTGCTTTGATAGAAACTGAGCAGATAAGGTTTTAGACCAATTACCCCAATCGCCTTCTTCATTGACGATATTCAAAGCTCCTCGCTGACCACCAGCCTTAATCGAAGCACCAAACGGATTCGTTGGGTTCTTCGGGTCTTGCATTGGTTTGAGAACTTCTTTACCTCCTGGCTCAGAAGCAATCATCGGAGTGCCGCGATGCTTATTAGTATTGAAACGAATATCAATTCCATCAGGTAGGTCGTCAGCATAAACAGCCATTCCTTTGAGGTAATGTGTCCCATCCACACCAATACGAACCTGAGCATACTTAGCACGACCGAGGTCAAGGTCAGCAACGCCACGACGAAGCTCAATAACACCATCTTTATCTACGCCACCATCTTCTGCATAGCGCACCTGAATACGGCTGGATTTAATATTTTCTATCGGACGAAGAGGTACTTTATCGCCATTATCGTCCACGTGAATATCAACAGGCAAACGAATCTGGTCGAGATGGTTGAACACTTCGCCCTTGGTTGTTCCAGGAGGACAAAGAACCTTGATGGTTGTATTTCCTTGACCAAACACCTGACGAACAGACCCATTGACCAGCGAATATCCATCATCTTGCAGCTGCTTTACAGCCGCGTCGAGGTTGCTTCGACCGACACCAATGTACATTTCGCTATAGGCACCAACATCAATGAATCCACCGCGAGAATCGATAGATTCTTTTAGCATCTCTGCGGTGCTGTTGATTTTTCGAGACTTCAATTCAGCATCACGTTGAAGCAACTGACGAACACCAGATTGGGAACGACCAAGTTCAGCAGCGATAGCTTTATCCGACCATCCGCGCTCTTCTTTTAAAACTTTGGCGCGCCGATAATCAGCAGCATCAATCTCGGCTTTTGCTTGGGTTATCATCTTTCGATAGGTTCGAATGCTTAGTTCGCCATTAGAATCGCCGTAACCCTCATCGACAAGATAACGGACCAGGTCCTTCTCCTTGATACCGGGATGGTCTCGCTTTATCTTGGTTACTCGGTCCTTAAAGGTCTTAGCATGCTGATAAGCGTCTTCACCTGTTCCTTTACGATATCGTCCAGAACCCTGAGGGTCGTTATCAAACCGCTGCTTTGTTCCGTAATGAGCCAACCAATCGGTTTCTTCGATTATCATAGTAAACCTCAATTCTCTTCAGACAGAATAGCATCGGATTCAACAATTTTTTCGATTCGGTCACTAATCAAATCTTTTTCCGGAATATTTTCGAAAACATCATCATTTTGATAAATTCGAAGACAAATATCAATCTGAGACGGGTCCACACCATACTCAAGACAAAACAAGGCGGCATAAACCTCAAGCTGTTTAAACGATGCTGGATGAGCACCGGTTTTTAGGTCATGAATACGAAGAAGTCCGTTATTAAAATCAATCGCATCAGCAGTGCCAAAACAATTATCCGAGTAATAAAGAATTTTTTCCGGATTCAAACCAAAGCCGATGGCATCATTTACATAACGATTAAGAGTCCTACGACTATGACTAAGCTTGACGCCATACTTAATAGCATCGGCGGCAAAAGCATGAAGTTCGGTTCCTCGCTGCTTTGCTTGCATGTTTCGATAAACCGATATCAATTTGTCTCGGTCATAGTTAAGCCAATAAGGACTGGATGGAGAAAGGAAGGCATGTTTGCCCTCAAGATTCCAATGCTCGTTGAAGTTCATCGAGAACCACCTCTCTATTCTCAGGATAAACAAAAGAAGCGTACGACATGTCATTCAAACTAGAAACATAAAACTCTTGATTAGGACGACGAGAAGCCGTTTCGCTTCGTTTGCATTCAAGGGCGGCCCAATGGTCTTTGTACAATATCAATAAATCAGGAAATCCTTGAATGTAGTTGGCGTCATTCTTGAGAACGTAGCATCCTGGAAGACGGTTCTTTATCTCCGATATCAATTGGGATTGAAACTTGTTCTCTTTCATCATCACCTCAAAACAAAAGAGGAGGCACAATGTACCTCCTCCATTAAGTGACGTGTTTAATGTGCGAAATTACCCCTTGTCTTTGGTAAGTCCGGCATCAACAATACGGCACATAGTTCGTTTAATTTTTTCAGTATAGATTATGCCGTCAGGTTTCTCAAGCCCGACCTCCTCAAGCAATATCAAAACGTCAGTCGCTTCCTCCGCGAGGTCGTATTCCAAAAGTTTAAAATTTGTGTGGGGACCCATCGGATTCTCACCACGAAGTAAACGAGCATACTTCAACGATGCCTTAGCTAGCTCTGTGCATTCCTCAGCCAGATGCTCATACAGAGCTGGTTCACCAATGTAATCAATCAAATGAATCATAGAACGCCCTTTCGTTGAAAAGTTTCTTGGCATCCACTGCGCGTTTGATAGCAATATCAATCGGCGAAGATGACATTAGATGATAGTAATACAAGTCGGTGAATGGAGTATTCATACGGTCAATTCGTCCAGCAGCTTGTTGCATAATTTTGTAGCTATAGTTTTGGGAATAGAACAAGATGCTGTCGGTTTCAACACAGTTCCATCCTTCTGCTCCAGCGGTGTACTGCACAAGGAACGCCCATCGTCCGCAAGAGAGAATATCATCGTGCTTATGACCGTTCCACTCGGAGTACGGTATTCCAGCTTCACCCAACGCCTCCTTAAGCATTTCCAACTCATAATTGAAATTATAGAAAACTATACATTTTCCAGCTCGTCGAATAATATCAATTGCGGTCTTAAGCCTCTCTGGCTCGGCATTGGCGATTCGTCTGAGGCAGAGACACATAGCAGACGCATCTCTAAGGGGCTCCTTGTTGAACACGTCCCATCTGTCTCGCACGACTTTATCACTAAGTATTTTATCGTATTTGACTCTGATGTATTCATGATGCGATATGGTTGGTCGTTCGAATGGCATTTGTACAAGTATTCTGGACCTAAATCCTTCCAAGATATCGGTTCCAACATACCTTTCGACTTTTGGGTATTTGGCGAATCTACTGTAGACAACGTGCCTCCTCTCAAAAGCGGTCTTGTTTGGATAAAATCCGTTTGCTATAAACACCGAGACATAGTCCATCCACGTATCGCCTGGGGTAGCGCTAAGCAATATCCAACGATTGCTTTTACTAATCTTAATGAATGCTTTAGACCATGCCCCATAACCAACAACACGCTGCTCATCAAATATGAAGAACGCACCTTTAACATCAGAGTATTTCTTTATGTTGTTCCACGAATCAACAACAGGTTCAACGCCTGGGAAAAATCGACACTCAAGTTCCCACTCAGCAAGGTCTCTCTTATGAGCAGTGGTTATTATGTACAAAGGAATATCAATTCGCATCTCTCTTGTACGCCCATGCCCATTTATCTCAAGAGTACCCTTGCCCTCTTTCAAATAATAATACGCAAGCGCGGTTCTAGACTTGCCGGAGCCGACTACACCACAAAGGATGGAGCCGGTCTTCAGCGAGTCTATAGCGCTTAGTTGGTGGTCATACAAACTAAGCGACATCAATTCCTCCGAATATCAATTCTAGAACGGAACATCCTCTGCATACTTATAGTCAAACGCACCCTCCTGAAGCTTAATAGTAAGCTCACTAAGGTATGCACTGCAGCCATTCTCACCACGGACATTCCAGTTGTACGGATTTACAGCAATATCAACCCACTCGATGCCACGACGGTCAATATTCTGGTCATCAAGATAACCCTCATCGACCATGGTACGACGATGACCATCACTGCTGGCAATATAAATCTTAGGAGGAGTGGGGGAGTTGAAGTTGATGTTAATCTTGAAGCGAGGAAGAATGGGCGACTCAGGGTCGTTCCTATCGCGCGGCTTAAATGCGATGCAAGTCCAACCCTCATTCTTAAGCTCCTCAGCAAGCTCATCGCTAATCGCAATGGCAAAGCTACGCTTACCAGCAGGAGTGACAGAAGTAGCAGCACCCTGCATATTACGCCACCAAAGGTCGCTGCCGGGAACCTCCTCAAACTTGAGAGAACGGTTAACACGAGTCTGATTGTTGTTCATGATTGTACCTTTCTTTAGAATATCAAATTATTTAAGTCATACCCGAGCCTGCAATAACCCGAGTATGACTTACAAAACTTACAGTGTTCGACGGTCTCACTTTGACAAGGCATCATCCAAGGAATATCAAACATACTCCTTATATGGCTCGTCGCCTATGAACCATTCAAAGTCTCCATACTCACTGATGTCGGCCACGGCGTCGTCAACTTTTCGTTGATAATAGCTGGTGTCAACGTAACCTTCCAGTCCAAGTCGTCGCACGGTTTCGGACTCGAGCCATCGATATCCATCCGCATCAGTAGCGGAATAATACTTACCAGACTGCTCTCGGACAAGTCGGCCCCCTCCCACTCCATCTTTAACCGGAGTGAATTGGCCCGCCCGTCCGACAAATTGATAATTATGCTCGCCATCAGGCATCCCCTCATTCATGTCGAGATAAAACGCGGTCTTACACGTCTTGGTTTCGCACATGTCATCGAATATCAATGGCTCATGACTGAACAAACTCTTGAAGACATAAGGTTGCTGGAACTGAGCACCAGTAGCCGTCCACTCTCCAGCATGCTTACCCGTAGCATACTTGGCGATGTAAGTTGACTTATTAACCAGACACATTTTATCGTAGGTAGCTTCGTGCTCGAAATCGTACCCATACTTCTTTCCAAACTCCACCACAAAATCAATTACTTCTGGCGTTACATCCGGAATCTTAATAGAGTCCGTCTTAATATGAGCAACCGTCCAGCCATGCTCTTGAACCGCATGCTTCAAATCAATCATGAACAAAGCTCCTCGCTTAGCCACGATATTATCCACATTGCGCGGGTCCTTGAACTTGTTCGGGAACTTAGCCGAAGTCAAACCATAAACGCTATTGATTACAATCTTAAGCGAAAACGCCAACTTATCCGCAAGTTCCTCGCTGCTCAAATATCTATCCAAGTCAACATTACGGTCATTAATAACCGCCAGGTGCTCTCTAGCGGAAGAATAATCGTGATGCTTGATAGAAACCCTAGCCTGCTTAATCGCACTGAATCTTTTAGTGTATGGACCAAACAAATTCAAATTCTCTATAGACGTAGGATGCATGCTAGCAATATCCAGCAAAGCAACATTTCCATACATACCAGGCTCAGAATAAACGTATCCACCTTCTCCAGGCTCTTCCCCTCGATATGTACTCTTGCCACCTTCGAACTTGTATCCTGGAAACATCTCAGACAGGTCTGTATACACAAACTGACGCTGAGGATTCGGGTCGTTTCCAAATATAATACGAGTTGTGTGCTGGTTGGTCGTGTCATTTACAGTAAGACCACTGAGGTCTGCTAGAATTTCACGAGCAACGAAGTCAGCACGACGAGCATTAAACACGGCCTCGGTCGCAATAACATCATTGTCGCAATACTCGGCAACTTCGACCCAACGCTTCGGGTCAACCGGCTCATCCCAAGGCAAACCGAGTTCCTGGTGATGAATACCAAGCTCAATCTCGAACTTCTTCAGACTCTGCTTCTTGCTCGAGAAGTCATACACGTCTGTATAACTAAGCTTATAAGCTTCCCCGAAGAATGCGTCTCGGTCTCCATTGATTATTCGCTGAGAGAGATTGTAGAGTTGCTCAACAGAATATCCAAGATAGCATGCATAGATGATGTGGTTGTCGTATCGACGATTATTGAAGCCAATCAGCTTATACTGAAAAAGCTCCTCTATAGCATGCGCATCCGGATTAATCATGCGAATGACTGGATTACCCTCGCCAGCAAGCTTGTAATTAACCAGGAAAAGATTCGGAAACACCTCAATATCAAAGAACGCAATCAAATCCTTTGGTGAGTTAACTTTCTCAGTCTCTTCCTTTTCCTTTGACATGAACCGCATCTTGGCTACACAATCCATGCAATACTTTGCTTGATGGGTGCTATTAGCAGCAAACGCTAGTATCGCGGTATGCATATCACTGACGTCATACTCTATACCGCTATCGTACGCTTCATCCAATATCTTATAGATAAAATCTATTGACGGCTTGGTATTCGGCCAAACCTCTTTCTTGAGACTCTTAACAATCAAGTCTCTAAGAGCTTTCTCGCTCTTGATTGTGTTTTGACTAATCACCTTTCTCTCCTTTTTAGGCAGCCCACCACTTATATGCGCAACGGGAATATCATTACACAGACTCAACCTCCTTCTCAAAGAACTATTCCCGTTGAACACTTTAATCTCTATGCCTTCGGAATATACGCGACTTAGCTCAGATACATCACCGTCATAAATATAATGCAGATGTATTCCAGCTCCGCCCTTACTAAATTCCGCATAAGTCTTAGGCCACTTGTTAGCTGCTGCCAGATTTTTCTCTGCAGACTTATTTCCTTCTCGGTCCTTCAAGTCAAAATCAATAACAATATGCTCTGGCGGAACCTTTACATAATGCAGTCGACTGGTATCAATATCAGACAACTTTGTAGAAACGTTAATCCACTTACTCAGAGGAGTTTCTATGTCGCTCGCATACTGAGCAGGATAGTCCTTAGCTAGAATATCAAACAAGGACGAAGAACTGTTCATCTCTAGCCATGACTCAGTCGGAATCATTTCCTCAAACGTATCGCCAGAATTATACTCTAGCTTATCTACAAGGAATCCACTGTACGCACTACGCACGTGCTTGCCGTCAACCATCTTATCTTTACTAAAATCCTTAAAGTAGTTCTTCAACTCTTCACGGAATTGATACATGGGCATCACAAATGACAACGACGTCTCAGCGCAATACTCCTTATACATGGTATACGCTTGCTTGAGAGTAACATACTCTGCTTTAGCAAATTCGAAGTAGTTGCTGTCAACAAAGTTGAAGAACACATCGGTCTTGTATTGCATTTCTGAAGACCTATAGGAGTCATAGTAATGCTTACCAAGAGTCTGATAGACAGTGAGGCAATGCTGTGCAATAGAGCCTAACTCGAACGAAATATCATGTACGAGTTTCTGGTACCGACTCGACGGAATCTTATTACCGCTAGGATTAACATCTATGAGTCGACGAATAAGACCGGACTTAGCATCAGTAATTTTCACAGGCTTATTGGTGGCCATAAACAGAAATGCATTCATCTTGATGGAATATAAAGACTTATGCTTCTCGTTAATGGTCATTTCCTCATGAGATACGATGCTATTGAGTCGACTGTTGTCATCAATCCTACTTAAGTCGCCGTCATGCTGAATAGCAATCAACGGATTGTTCTTAAAAGCTTCGGTGCTGAACTGATTCGAAGAAGTCGCAAGAGCCTTAGCATCGAAGATGGCGTAATATCCATCAAACAATTTCTGAATAATATTCAGAACCGTAGACTTACCTGTACCAGCATCACCATAAAAGACCAGAAACTTTTGAATATCTTTTGCTTCGCCAGCAACGATAGAACCGATGGCCCATTCTATTTTACGACGTTCGGAAGGCTCGTACAATGTAGATATCAATTCATCCCAAGAGTCGCATGGACTGTCGCTAAGACTATACGGAAGCTTCTTACTCGCGTAGTCTTCTCGGGTCGTCTTCGCATCGGCAAATATCAACGTACTATCGAGTGGCTTGTAGTTGTCTGGATACCGAGATATCAATCCTTTGTAATCAGCCCATGACTTAGAACTATAATCACTAAGACTCAAAACCGCAACACGGTCTTCGGTAGTCTTTCGCAACTCGTCAGCATAAGCAAACAGCTCCGCGTCTACCAACCGAACAACATCAAACTCGTTTGTACTCCACAGTCCTTTGCCTTCATCCCATATAGCGTAGAAGTCACGACCTCGAACCATGAAATCCTTACTTTCAGATATCAAAAAGCTCGGATAGACCTCGATTGTGCCTCGTTTTGTCGACCGCCAATTGACTCGAAAAAAGTCCATAAACCCTCCTTTCTCTCGTAAAAATACCACTTTTTCACAAAAAACCTAAAATAGGGGGGGGTTCTATTACCCTATATATATATATTATTTTTAATATTTTTTAAATTAAATAAAAAATGGTAAAATGGTTATTTGGTATAAAAGCCCAGGAAATAACCCCTTTGAAGATTCTCAAAAAATGGTAACGACCCTCTCAAAAGTGGTAAAAATGGTATAAGATTATGGCTCAATATAATTCTCAAGTACGTAATCGTTCATCTGATGAATGATACTACGCTCTCTCTGGTCATGAGTTGGGTTTTTAAGAGGAAAAATAGACCCTCTTCCGTCGGAATCAAACTCTCGATTCATCCAACGCAATAGAATGAACTGAATATCTTTCTCGTCATCATCGTCAATTCGACCGAGCAGTCGTTCGTTAGTGTATCGCTTAAGCCCGAGGTTCGACACCATCTCCCAGAACCAAATAGGAACTCTGTCTGGAGACTCTTCATCAAGAAGCATGTCGTCCATAGTCCTTGCTAAAGCAACCAAGGCCTCAAGAACGCTGCACGGTTTTTCCATCAGCATAACCCAATCGGTATTGAAATATCTATTCGCTTCGCAATACTCATCACGAAGTCTTAAACCGTCGACACCACGATTGGAATCTAGTTCTAGACACCAGACGAAATCAGAATCATGAAGCCTATAGCACAGTTCGCTATACCGGTCAAGGTCTACATTCACCAATTCGCACAACCAAATGAAATAATCATCAAACTCGTCAGAACTTGAACTCATTGTACACCTCCTTATGAGGCAAAAGGACAGAGGACATGTAAAACACATCCTCTGCCCTTGGAATATAAAAGGAAATCTATCAACCGGCTACCATGTATACCGATTATTAGAACGCTGCACTCGCGCTATACGAACGTATTCCTGCTCTCGAGCAGACCGGACAAGACCCTGACCAATATCAATCAGAATTTCGCCAAGCCAACGCATGATATACTTAATCACCATACACCTCGTTATAGATGAATCGAGGATTGCAACGGTCATCGAAGCCGTCGCTAGAACTCAGCAGACGAATTCCGATGCAATAACCCTCCTGAATATCAGCCGACTCAAGCTCGTCAAACTTGTCTCGGTCAATCTCCACAAGAAGCGGGAACTGCGTATCACCCTCATCGTTCCACTCCTTGATGTACGGAACAATATCATATTCAATCTGGTCGCCAGTATTGGCATTCCATCCGTAGAACTGTCCGAGTGCACTATCTTCCATACCCCATGCCTTGAGAATATCATTCACCCAGACATGGTCCACCGCATGCGAGCTGAGTCGATAGTTAAATGCCTCGATTGCTCCCGTCAGGAATCGCTCGTTAGTGAGAAACTCCACATCCTTTCGTCCGAAGGTGTTTTGAAAGCTCTCGTTATCGACATCAAATATAAAGAAGAACGGGTCTGTCTGACTATCCGGGTCAAGAATCAGCGAGTCTTGCTGTTCCTCATCAATCGACTCAGACACGACCGCATTCTTAACGGGAATAACATCATTTCCCTGACCAAGAAGATTCTGATACATCTGGTCCATCGTGGTGAGAGCCGCCACAGCCGACGCGCGACGACGTTCAGTCAGCCAGAATGCGCTTTGCATAAGGCCTACGCCCGACATACCAACCGCGAATGCAGGACCATAGAGCTTGATGAGCTCGATAGCAGTGTCGCGATAAGTCTCGAACTTAGCCTGCTTCACATCCTTCTCAGTAAACTCATTATCGCCATTTTCGTCGCTAACGGCCTTAGCAGCCTCGATACGGGCCATCTTCTGCTTATGCCGGTCAAGTACCTCATCGACCTTCATCGTGGCGTTACAGGCCATCACAGCGCCTCCTACGGCCATTGCGCCACCAGCGACACTCATAATCTTCGGGCTATTCTTAACAATCCAGTTGCCAGCCTTACCAGCAACCTTCATAATGGGAGCGGGAATATTAATCATTAGTTATTACCTTTCTTTACAAAATCTTCAAGGAACTGCGGATTACGCTCTCGAAGAAGCGCACCAAATATCTCGGGATAGTTTTTGGCCATATGGATGAGCAGGTCATGACACACATATCGAATATCAGGATGCGCGTCTCGACCGGTCCTTAGGTCAAGTATGTGATACCACTCGCGAAGGTTAGCCGTCATGACAACTTCTGTCTTCAGGCAAGTTGGGAGAACCGCACGAGCATTCTCTGGCTTAACACCCAAATCGAGCAAATCGAAGTATGCCTTCTCTGCAGACTCGCATTGCTTTTCCCAAATATAATACTCCATAGAGCCTTCGTAGATTCGCACTGGCTTGATTACTGTAATCTCGCCACCGAACTTATCCTTCGAGTAATTGCAATAACGAGTTGACTCCTGGCTGAACGACGCGAGCCTATGACGAACAAGCTCGTGACTAACCCCTCTGTCGCAAGTGAACTTCACTGTAATTGACGAATGCTCAAGAACAGAGTGATGTCCATTCTCGAAGCACGAGGATATCAATCGCTTATCCGATTCCACTCCTCGAGATTTGCTCTTATAACAAGTACGCGCGGCCTCCGCAATGCGCCAGTAGTCGCTAACAGGAGCCTCGCTGAGAATATCAAACGTTGGATACGGCAGAATCTGCATAGTTAATTCCTCTTTAGAATCCAGGTGTTATCCTTGTTTACAGAGAATATCAACGTGCGATGGTTGCGGAGCAAGATACGAATAGAACCAGCGGCATCATTAGTACGACGACTAGTCCACTTAACAACCTGATTAACCATATCAGGAAACTCTGCACAAAACCTATCCCAAACGCGCTCTGGTGCCATGCCTACTCCTTAATAACTACCGGTGCGGGAAGCTTGATGAAATATCCACCAAACGTATTGACAATGGTTGCGGAAGACAGTGAGGTCCAACCCCAATTCTGAGCAGTGTAGTTGCTAGTCTGCCCGACGAGGTCGAAATAGTCATCCACAGAGACCTTGCCATACGTGTCGAGATAATCGACGAGCCGCTCTAGAACAGCAGCGGCATCGTCGTAATTATCAAAGATTATCTCGTTGAGATGGAAGTTTTGCCTGCTGGCTGGCCTGTTTGCTGGACGGAGCCCGCTTGTATCAGGCGTCTGGGAACGAGACTTTGCGCTGTAATCAGTGCGCTTTACATACGTCACGCCGCGCTCTCGATAGAGTGTGGAACTCGAGTTTGGAGAACTTGTCCCCAGAAAAACTCGGTCCGCACTACCGACAATGACGTCGCGAATTGTGCGCTTAATCGTAGGAACGAGAATATCCCATACGATGTAGTCGCCAACATCGCGAGCATCGTCAGCGATGAAGGTGTCTTTAAGCTTGGTAAAGAACGTCGGCTTCTTAGTAACGACGGTTCCCTTAAGCTCAACCTTTTCTATTGACTTCTTTTCCGACGTCGCGGACGGATTGGACAGAGTCGAAACCTCTCGAGTCAAGCCCGATTCCTTAACTTTCGGGATGTTTACAACCTCGGCCATTAGTCCTCCTTGAAAACGTGATACAAATCAGAAATATCATGGTAGTTGAACATATCGACGATGTAGCAATCGTCATTAATCTTATCAATACCCCAATCCTTCACGTCATCGGCAGTCCAGCCATACTTCAGAGCAATATCATACGCCTCGTAAGGAAGCTTGTCCTGTCCGGCAAGAACGAAATACAGTGGGATATCGCAATGCCCGAACTTCTCAATTTGAGCAGCTGCTAGCTCAACGGCGCCCTTAGCAGCCTTCTCGCTCTTAAACTCGAATGGGTGATACTTTCCGACGAGAGCGTGAACGAACTGGAGCTCCTCATTAGGAGTTGCGTTCTTACCTGGAATATCAATTCCATCGATGGTGGTAGCGTCGCCTTCCTCGGACTCCCAAAGACCGCCATTAACCATCTCGGTAAGAGAATCCAGAGCAGTGTCCACGCCGCTGCTAGCGAGAGAACCCGCATAGAGGCTGATGCCATAAGTTCCGAGCCAGCCGAGATACTTGAACACGCGATACTTCTTGCCAAAGAGCATCTCGAGCCACGGCATTACCGCGCTGTCGAACGCAAGGCAGCCGCCAGTGAAAGATGCGTAATGCATGATCTTACGGAACATGGTGTAGTTCTTGGAATTGGTGTCAACGCGCATGGTAAAACCTTTCTCTAGAGAAAATATAAAAAGAAAAGGAAGGCCGCGTGTGCGACCTTCCAGTCCGGTTACTCCTCCTTCTTCTCAGCTTCCTCGGTCTCAGGCTCCTCCTGGAGCTTATCAAGCTTTGCCTGAACTGCAAGATACTCCTTGGCGAGCTTCTTGGAACGCTTGCTCAGACGCTTGATCGTCACGTCCTTCATCTTAGCCTTGATGGACGGTCCAAACTTCTTGCACACGATTGCAGCGGCAACCCCGATAATGGTTGCTCCCACGCCAGCGGCAATCATCAGAACCTTTCCATCTCCGGCATCGACCTGGTCGGCAACGAACTCGTCATACGCGTTCAGCTCGTCAACAACAGCCTCGTTCATAATGCTATCCTCCATTTTAAAACCTTTCTCTTGTTTTGCTGAAGACAGGATTGTCTCCATTAAGGGCTGTGTAAAAACTACACCTCCCATGGCATGTCCCAAATCTCCTGCATAATATCAATCTGCAGGTTTTCGGCCAGGCCTGAGAGGGTTGTGAAAAGCGATGCTAGTTGACTGGCCGCCTGAGACCACTCTTGAGAATAGCTTTCCTGTATTGCTTCGTCGCGAGTGTCTAGGTTATCAAGCATCCAATCGCATACGGCTGCGTGGCGGAGAAAAGAAGTCAAACAAACCTGAGCTTGACGACCAAGTTCCGAGTTATTTCCATCGTACATAGGAAGCTCCAGCGGCATCACCAGAGCTTCCCCGCTTTTCACCTTACGAATATCATAGCTCATTAGTAAATCTCCATGAAGTTAGCTATCGGCGAATTCTTTGGCGTAAATATCAAGTACGGATTACCAGTCTTCGGGTCGATGTCACTAGTCATCTCGATTCGCATCAAACCGTTCTGATGGACGCTATATCCAATCGCGTCTGCGGAACGAGGAATGACTACGTTACCAAGATGGTCTCGCCAAAGCAGTTCGAGAAATTCCGAGTACGCGCAATACGTATCGCAATTTACGAGTTCATTAAACTCGTTTACGCACTTTCGAATCCAGTCAGGACTCGCCATGAATTTCTTACCTGTCAAATATCCTTCACAGCAAAGCACGTCGCCCTTGCCTGTTATTAGAACCTCATCGTCGTTAGCAATAATATCAACCGCCTTGTCGAGATTAACCTCGTCGTCAATCTTCTGAAGAGCCTTGGCACCCATCAGCTCTTCGATTTTGTCTCGGTGCTCTGATAGTGCAGTTTCGGCGACGGTGCAGGCAGCAGCCAATCCGGCGATTTGCTTGTGATTAATATAATTGGCGCCCACCGCCGCTCCGATTGTTGCCGCGCCAGTTACGGCTGGAAGAATATAATTCTTTCGAGACTCCCACTTCAGAACCTTCTGAGTCTCGGGGTTCGCCTTGTCATAACCATTAATCCGCAGATACTCTTCGGCCTTCTTAGTTGCCTTGTGAGTCTCGATTGCTGTGAGAACCACGCCGCATGCGGTAAATCCAGTAAGAATATCAGCCGAATGCTTGGTTAGAAACGCCTTGCTCACTTTGACCATCTTGCCAATAGGAAGCTTTTTCATCGTTTTCCTTTCTTTTGAATGATTACTAATAACGCTTGGCTTCCCTAACCAAGCGCTTAAAACCTGCCCTAGGATGCTTGTTTCCATAAGAGGACTCTAGGACCTTCCTAGCGAAAGCCATAGCAAGTCCGTGCTCCTCGGAGAATTCCTCGTCATGAGCCTTAACGACCGTTTTGGTTCCGTCATTCCAATATACGATTGTTGCGGGATTGTTGAATATAATACGAGCGATTCCAGGAACGCTTCCATTAGGATTGCGAGTAACCATAGCACCTACTACACTATCGACTCTACGAGTTGTCATTGGATTCATATCGTGATACAAATAGAATTCTGAATGAATAGTCCCGGGCGAATTCTTAGATGGGAACGTAATATCCTCACTTGTTATTTGTCCTCTATAGACAATCCACTCATCTGCTGTAAAGAAGTAAATATCAAGATTTGGATTTGCGTAAGCCACAAGACCATCATTTGTCGAATTGCCACGAGCGGCATCAATGATGAATTTATATAGCGTATCTACTTCGATGTCACTGTACGGACGAGTATAAAAATCGATAGATTGCTTTTGATAAGAATCCGGATTCAGTGCAAACGAACCAAAAGAACTGTTATTGACCCACATAGACGAGTTGTAAGAATCGACTGTGTTCCTAAGCATAATCTTATGAACGTTAATCGAAGCCATGCTAGTTCCTTTCTTTTTAGAATATAAAACAAAAAGAGAGGCCGCGTGTGCGACCTCTCCTCCGTTCGATTAGGCCTCCGTCTTTTATTGCTCATACAGCTTTGCGTACTTGTCAACCATCTTGTGTCCCCACTCCTTGTCCTTGCCGTACAGGCATGCCGTACGTATGGTTCCGTGCCAGAAACCGATAATATGGCCTGCCTTTCCAACTCCATACAGAAGTGCGCCAACAGCAGCGGCCTTGAGTAGCTTGTTCATACGAACTCCTTTCTCTTCAGACGGCCTATTCCGTCCATTAAGCACCGTGTAAAAAGAGAGGCCACGTGTTTCCACGCAGCCCCTCAAATCGACTAAGCCTCCGCTAGAACAATCATCCGCAGCTCATGCTTCAGAGCATACCTCGCGGAGCGCCGAATCTTCTTGCGGCCCTTGGTGCGCTTCTGAGTATGTCCATACCCAAAAGCGTTCCATCCATCACCACAAGAAATCCCGGCGAACCAACGCTTGCAACTCTTCATATGCATGGCGTCCACGGTAACTCCTTTCGTTTCGGTTCCGTCGCCATTAAGATCCGTGTAAAAGCTAATTCTGTTGCTTCTCCACCACCACAACAGAATACCTAATATCAACCCCAGCAAAAGCCAAGGCCTTGTTTGCCGCATTCATTGCCTTCTCGGCGTCGCTCTCGTTCTCAAACCACCCGGCAATCTTTGGGTCTCCGACAGCAAGAACATAGACGTAATCCGGAAGAATATAAATGTGCTCAGTGCTGACGTTGTTATTAGCCATGTTGGTCTCCTTCTTCGGCTTATCGACAAACTTGACGGGTGAAATATCATCTACTGGCTTGGGTTGCAAAGAAGCTTTCCACTCTTCAAACGCCTTCTTTGCGTTTTCACTGCCCTTTATGTTGAAGTGACGCTTCTTCATCTTGCCACCGCTGACAGCACACGTTCCAACATAGTGGTCAGGACCTGTGCAAGTGAGAGTGCCATTCTTCTTATCTCCGGCAATAACAACATCCATGCTTCGAACATCCTTTCCATAGAAATCGCGATAGACTTTGGATACGGTTGCTTGAGAGCATCCGATTTTCTTAGCAACCTGCCGTTGGCTAAGACCCTCGTCGATTAGCTCGATAATCCTAATCTTTTCGTCATCCGTCATTGGATATCCAATTGCCATGGAAGTCCTTTCTCTTGATTTCCAGCCTGGCAAATAAAGAGAGGCCGTGTGTACGACCTCTCTGTGGAGCTTTACAAGACGGCAATAACACCCGCCTTGATGAGCTCCGTCGCAACGGCCTTGCCGACCATTACAGCAAAGGCCTTGTACATCAGATAGGTCAGGCCGATGCACGCACCGACGTAACCTATGATGATGGCCCAATACCTAGCCTCATCGGAAAGGCCGTTCCAAACGTCACTCATCTTAGTTCCTTTCTCTTATTGCGGATCCTGCATCCGCTCCATTAAGGAGTGTGTAAAAACTACCTGAAGAATATCAACCATGCGAACAATGGGATGATTGATACTGTCGACGCAATCAAACAGAATCCCGGGAAGACAGTCCACATCGGATAGTCGCGTCGCGCAATGCGTTCGATATTACTATCCAACGACATCCACATACGAAGATATATCATCTGAACAAACGTAACAACCCATAGCATAAGAATAAGCTTAATCCAAATAGGCATAAACAATCCTTTCGAAAACAAAAGGGCCAGCGTAAAGCCAGCCCTTAAGCCTAGTGGTGCTGGTACATCTTAGTGGCTCCGAAGTTATCAGAATACCACCGCTTCACCCTCCGTACATCGTCGACGATGATGTCCTTCAGAGGTCGGCTCTGGATACCGGCCTTGGCTTCCTCCACCTTGAGAGCCTTAAAGCCCAATATCAAGCCGCCAACGATTCCGATAGTCTGTCCAACATTGACGTAGTACGAAGTGTGGCCGCTGAATCCCTTTGCCATTTCGGCTCCTTTCTATCATGCGCCAACACGTCCATTAAGTGGGGTGTAAAATATCAACCGACCCAAACCACGTTCTCGAGCTTCCATTTTCCACCTTCGGAAATGATTAGATGCATGTCGGTGTATTTCACTTCGTCATCTCCTATGTATTCGTGCGATTTTTCGCACACGGCGGTTGCTTCGGGATCGTATGAAGAATCATATTCAAAGCTCTCAATTTCCTTATCAAGCAAGCCGGATTCGGTCAGTGCTTTTACGATGTCTCGTCCCGTCATGGCAAATATCCTTTCTCTCAAAGAAAAAGGAAGGCCACGTGTGTGACCTTCCAAATCGCTTAAATGGTGCTATCGAAAATGGTTCGTACATAGCTTTCGCTGATGCCGAGCTCACGCGCAATTTCGGCGCAAGAATATCCACGCTCGCGAAGGCGATGAGCCCTCTGCCTACGTAGACGCCTCTTGGCAACGAGGTTGTTGTGCGCAGCCCTGCGCTGTTCACGAATGCTCATATGAGCCTCCTCAATCATAGCAGCACCATTACTGCCATTAAAGACCGTGTAAAATATCACACAACAATCCAGCCGTTTGAATCGTCGCTAACTGCATCCGGTGATACAGGAAGACTGTCGATACTCTCTTCATCAAACCGCACTCGTCCGGCATTACTCTTAAACTTCAACGCCGCTTTCCTAAAATCTTGGTTTATTAGCTTGAAATTGCTAGTTAGCTTGTTGCTAAATTCAGCAGAGTCTTCGCACGAATCCATGAGTTCTATAATATCATGATAGGCTTGAATCTCTCCACCAAGCCTCGCCATCTCAAAAAACTCATCGAGGGTTATTGCCATTTGTAATCATCTCCGAAAGTCGCTTAATCTCAATAAACATTCCCCAGATAAATATCATGCTCGCACCGACATATACGCCACAGAGAAACTTCTTCATTAGTCATCAGCTCCCCAACAATCCAAGTCGTCGCATTCTGATAGCCACTGGTCGAAAATATCATCTGGCATTGTGTCGGTTGTATAGCCATCCATGTCTGTATCAGCGCCAGGATTTGGCTCAGGCCAGCCATTGGAGTTCCAGTCGATAGTTCCATTCGAATAGTAAATCACGTCACCCATTGAATAGCTCCTTCATGTAATCATAGAGGTCGTGCGCAGTAAGCTTATTGGCGACCTCTGTGTTGCTCTTATAGAATGCGGTTGAGAAATTCTTCCTAAAAGCGGAGGAAAATATAACAATAACCTCGGTTCCTGCTGAAAGCTGGTTGAAATCGAACGAGCAGTATTCCTGGAATTCTTCGAACGTCATGTTAATCCCTTCTTTTAGGTATAATTGCCCATTATTAATTTTTTAAGGGCTTAAAACGCCTTAGAACAAGCCGTTTACCTGCGGTTTTCCTAGGGGTTATTATATCGAGCGCTTTTAACAATATCAAGGTATTTTTCGCCAAGACCGTACGTCCTATCGAGAATATCGTCTCTATAGATACGAGGGTCGTTGATAGAATTGATTCCGGCGCGTTTCAGTCTTATTACTATGTTGCCCATATCTCGTTCTGGTATGCCGTTTTTGTTACAATAGGACTCCAGACGCTTCCAATTCTTAGAAACATCGGCGTTAAACTGACGCTTCTCCAATCCACGATGATATATTTGGCGAGCGCGTTCTGTGCCTATACCAAATTCCTCTCCAATTACGCGAAAACTGGTGCCCAATTGTCTGAGATGAATAATTTCTATCTCTCGTTCTGTTAGTTGCATAAAATATCCTTTCTCTAAAACGCAAAGGACCTGCTATTTTTAGCAAATCCTCTGCGCCGTCGGCGACTTAGCTCAGAATATCATGAATCGTATCTCTGAGTAGCCAAATCGGTAGACAGATAATCGCGATCACACCTGCCAGGCCGAACCAGTTCTTCTCTTTCATACATCCTCCTTCGATAGTCTGAAGCGTTATCGCTCCATTAAGGACGGTGTAAAAGTTACTTCTCTGCACTGTTCCAAGACTTGAGGTAAATATCATCCATTTCGGTCCACTTTCCGGTATCTTCCGGATTCACAGCCGCTTGGTACTTAGAAATATCATCGACCATGTACTGCCACTTCTTGCGAATCGAGGCCTCCTTCGTTATAAGCTCGTGAGTAATCCTATCGAGTTCCTTGCTATACTCGAGAAGCTCTTGCTTCTTTTGGTCAAGAAACGCGTTGCGCCAATAAAGATAGGAAAGTCGACCCATATAGAACACGGAAGCATAAGAGAGAACCTTGACAATCTTATCGAACATATGCATTACCTCCAGAAAGCTTAATGAGTGTATCTTTTTCGGCATATCGCTGGTCATATACGTGCATAATATCCAGAACTTGGTTTACGGTTGGGTTTGTAATTTCAATGTCGATTTCACTGCCATTCGTCGCATATGCATGAACCTTCAAAACTTCCTTTCCTGCGTCCCAAGAATATCTATCCATAAAATACTCGTCTTCCATATGTACCTCCTAAAAATAAAAAGAAAGAACGGGATTCGAACCCGTATCTCCGATGCATTTGTTGCTCCGGCGTTTTACCATTAAACCACTCTCTCCATTAAATGGTGTGTAAAATGTGTGTTATAAAGCAAAGAGAAAGAACAGGATTCGAACCTGTATCTCCGATTGCTCGACGTTTTACCATTAAACCACTCTCTCCATTAAACGACGTGTAAAAAAAAAAGGACATGTAAGATTTCTCCTACACATCCTTTTTCGGTGGTGCTAGTAGGTTAGCTACGACGCCTCAACCAGAGATTCGCAGTCTTTGACTTAAGGATGTCGAACTTCTCGAAATTGAGCGTCAACAAACAGAGCCCAATCGTCACTCCGTTCGTCAACCACGTCTTGGCGTCGATAGCATGCTCTGCGCGAACCTTCTCGCGTTCAAGCTGATGCGTATCGAGTTCCAAGTACCGGTCGACGAGCGCCTGACGCTTCTCTGCATCCTGTTCGTTTGCCCACAATTCGGCAAGCTCGGCCTTTTCCTTCTCGATGGGATCCGTAACCTCACGATTCCAAGGCAACTTCATAGTTTATCCTTTCTCTAGTTGCCACCATCCATTAAGACACGTGTAAAATCTCCTGCGCAACAAACAGATGGTTGTTGTTGTCTCGCCAACGATCTTCTCCGGCCTGAGTGAGACCACGTCCTTTTAGCACGTTACAAATATCAATGTACCGTGTCTTTAGAGTCTTGAGACGACTTAACATTTCTATGAGGTCATCCTCTTTATGGTACTGACTAGAGATGGACTGGCGAAAATATCCAGTCTCTTTCGAGTTAAACTCAAAACGAAGTTTATTATACTGCGCTCGAATATCACTAGCCAGTACCATTAGGTTTTCCGAGTCAATCGTCTCAATGTATGACATGGTCTACTCCTTCATGTGTGCAGGACGCTCGACCTTAAGCAGAACTAAATCCTTCTCGGCAAGCTTCTCGGGATAGTCATCAATAGCGATGCTGTAAATATCACGCTCAGGGTCGCTACTATCAACAATCAGCTTTCCATCACCCTCATAATGGTCGGAGCTCGTCTTTAGCAGAGCACCAAGAAAAGCATCAATAGCAGTAATAGTGCCAACAATTTGCTCGCCATAAGGAAAGCCCCAAATACGACTAAGAGCAAAATAGAGAGTACCAACAGCAGGCAAAACAATCTGAGCCACCCACTTCAGAATATCATAGTTCTTATTCGACAAAGGCATGTAAATCATCCTCACCTTCATAGAGACAATGGATTCCATACGCCTCAGCAATTAGATGCTCGGCGACACAACCTCGCGCGGTCCTCCAGTCGTTAGCAAATATAACAACATCGGCACGACCGAGAATCTGTATAGATCTTCCTAGATACCATAGCTGGTTGTCTTTCTCAGCCTCGTCAACCACATCGGTCGTCTTAAGAAGCTTCCATTCCGGCAAAGCAACTCGCTCGAAAATATCTTTTTGACGCTTCTCTATATCCTCTATAGACAACCCGCGCATAGGCAAACTAACAAAAACGTTAAAATCCAAAGTACCTCCTCTCAAAAAGAAAACCCTAAGGGCCTGTATTTTGTCTCTACAGGCCCCGCCGGGCTTAGAAGGCAGCCAACTCCTTTCTAACCGCCTTCAACTCCATTTCTAGATTATAAAGCCTCTCCTCCAGTCGGTCGGACTGGCCCGACCAGACAATATACTCAATCTGGTCAACCAGGTCCTTCTCCTTGGTCTTGAGGTTCTCATAGCTCTTAACGGAATTGAACATCTTGTCCTCCTTAGGACGTTGCTTTACCTCCATTAAGAACCGTGTAAAATATAACAACCTCTAGTTTTCGAGGTCGTCAAACTCCTCCTCGGTCTCCTCGTCAGCCTCAGATTCCTCCTCGACATCCTCGCCCTCAGGCTCAAGAATCTCGCTAAATCCGTCAATACTAGCCTGCAACTCTTCTCGAGTGGCCTCGTATTGAGTCAGAGAATCATTAAGAGCTTCCAGTTGAGCATCAATATCGGCGGCCTGGGTTTCTAAGGTCTCGATTTGAGCTTCGGTACTAGCGATTTCAGTATTGATGCTATCAAGAGCTGCCTGCAACTGCTCAACAACTTCGTCCATCAAATCTCCTTAATCTCGAGCTCCTCAACACGCTTGATGTATCCGTTTATAAAGCCGTTGTTTGGATTAATTACGGTATACTTGTTATGCATGTCGAGCAGAGAATCGAGTTCTTCCGACGTAACCCAACCTCGCGTAAGGTATTTCTCGCAATAATGAAGAATGGTGGTTCGCATGGTAGCCTGTGTGGCGTCCTGAATGCCGTCCATCTTCTTGTCCATATTTTTGCGCCAGGCTTTGCTTTCGTCGCGATACGCCTTTAAAGAATCAAGGACGAGTTTCACAGCCCACCCCACAATTCCAGTCAGCGCAGTTTGAAATATCAATCCTAATGGTACATTAACAATCATACTTAAGCAACCCTCTTAATCTTCAGAAGAGGCTGCTCAACTACGATATTCGTTTCGCCGTTATTCACAATAGTAAGCGTCTCAGGACCACAGCAGCACGTACGCACTCCAGTCTCGCACGCTACGGTATTTACATCGCCGACGGCATTAGTAGTCGACACCATAGTCGTCTCCGTCATGGGCGAACCATTCAGGAAGATAGTAAACTGTGCCGGAGTAGCTGCTGTCGTCGAGCCAATATTCGCCTTAAAGAAAACCTCATAAATTGCCTGCTGCATACGAAGAGTCACAGCACCAGAACCGATGCGATGGCACTCCGCACAACCAGTATGCAGGATTTCAGTGTTGAACGTAAGCGACTGACCGGGAGCGAGTTCCTGGCTAGCGTTGTTGGTAAGAATAATCACTTTTGTCAACTCCTAAATATAAAAATTATTGAACTTTGTATTCGATACCGAGTTAAATGGTGCGTAAAAAGAAAGGAACAAAACCCAAAGAGCGTGTGCTCTCTGGGTCAGGACGACTTCTAGTCGCATGCCAGCCACGTGAAGAATATCGCGGGAAGCAGCGTCAAGACGTACAATCCAATTTCTATGCGCCAATCCAGCCCTTCATACACTCGTATGTCGGGCAGGTACCACGCACATTCTATGAATGACATCCAGTACGCTCCGCTAATCCCCGCGGAAATCTTCTTCTTCGTTTCGATTGACATCGTTACTCCTTTCAATAGTCCCATTAAAAGGAGTGTAAAATATAAAACCCAAAGAGCGTGTGCTCTCTGGGCTTGTGGGTTACGGTTTTGCTCTGTAGATAACCTCCGTCCCGTGAATTACCACGACGTTCCATCCATTTTTCTTGGCGTAGACAGCCGCTGCGATAACCGCATCGTAGTAGTTGTCTTCGACCGTGATCTTGTAGAAATCGTCGAGATAGTCACGACAAACGTAATACTTATCCATTTTAACTCGTTGCTCGAACCTCCGTAATTTCAACTTGCATTTCAAAATCACCCCCTGGGGAATTTTTGGATTTCGAAAACGAAAGTAAAAAGAAAGAAGCCGTGTAAGAATATCAATCCCTACACGGCTCCCTTCCTAGAAGTCGTTCTCCTTGTACTGCTGGACAAGAGAACGAATCCTTGCTATTGCCAGGCGCAACTCGCGCTGCTCAGCATCAATCGCATTGAAGCGGCCGTCAAGCTCTGTGATACTCTCCAACATCTCGTCCTCAAGACGATTTCGCTGGGAGCGAATCCTAAACTTCACGTCCTCCAACTCATTGACCCTGTCCGCAAGCCGACCGAGCTCCTGCATTAGCATGGTTTCCATTTCTTCTCCTCTCAACGGAGTTTACCTTCCATTAAGAGGAGTGTAAAAAAGACTAAGGCCGTGCAAGATTTCTCTCACACGGCCCAAGCCTTAGTCAAACATGTCCAGCCCACCGCCATCGGCGACGAACGTCTTGAGGGCCAAGTTGTCGACGAGGAGGGCGAACCTCTCGTCCGTCGACTCGCGAAGCTTATCCTCCTCCGCGCTGATGCTCTGCTCAAGGACCTCGATCTTGGTCTTGTAGTCAGCAATCCGCTCGCGGATGTACTTCGCCTCGCTGCGAAGGAGCTTGATGCTCTCGTTGTTCTCCTCAATCTTCTTCTTGGCTGCCTCGATGCTGTTCATTTTACCTCCTTATGGTAGACAGCATGCCTTCCATTAAGGAGAGTGTAAAATATAATTTTAGGCGGCCATGCCACAGCAACCGTAGTTCTGACCGCAGTTGCAGAACGGGTTGTAGCCAGCATTATAAGCGGTGCTCATCGGGTAGCGCACGACACCGGCCATAGCATTCTGCATCTCGAGCTTGGCGATACGACGGTCCTGCTCAGCCATGTAGCGCTGATCGGCCTGCGCACGAGTTGCGGCGCCCTCCTCGCGAATGGCCTGTATGAGTGCGTTGTTCTGCATCGCGGACTCGTAACGCTGGTTTGCGGCCGTCTCGGAGATGAGCATCTTGGTCTCGCAGCAGCACTGGGACTGCTGGGCCATGGCGGCCTGCTGAGTCATAGCGACACCAGCAATATCACGCTGGAGCTCGTTATACTTGTCGTTCACCTGGCCAGTGAGGTACTGAGTATTCTGGTTATTGTTCTGCATCTCCTGCAGAGCATTACCAGACACAGCAGCCAGAATATCACGCTGGTTAGCCATGGAATTCTGATTGTCGAAGCCGCGCTGAACCTCGTTAGAAGTGGCAAGGTTCTCGTAGCCGATAGCATTCTGGAAGCCGTTATTTCCCCAGTTGCCGCCCCACATCATCATAGCGAAGAACACAAGAACGATCCACCAGCAACCGCCACCCCATCCGTCGCCGTAACCATTTCCGTAATTCATAGCACCCCTCATAACCGCAGCAGTATCAGCAGGACCCATTCCGCCACCACCTAAGACACCATTTTCGCCCACGATTAGCTCCCTTCTAGAAGCCGAACATTCGTTTTACTTGATTAACATCAATGTTTTGAAGCTGATTATAATCGTATCCTAGATTCTGGCAAGCTTGCACGGGATCCTGTCCTCGAAGAGAATCAGCAAGTTGTCTGAACTGCGGATTACGTTGATAAAGCATATTAAATATCATCCGTTGCATCGGACTATCGGGTCCTGCCTGCATTTGCGGATTGGGTTGCCCCATTGGACCTTGCCCCATTGGGGTCTGCCTGCGAAGAGGACTGGGCATTAGGCAGCATCTCCTTTAGCATTTGCTCAAGTTCAGTTCGAGTAATATAATCACCCTGCTGACCTAAGCCACCGCCCATAGGCATCATGTTCTGCTTCATAAGAGGCGACAGATGCTGGGGCATTTCCTCCGAGCACTCTTCAAACTGATAGACATGAATATCATTGACAGAACCCTGAGGACCAAAGCCAACGATATACATAATGGGCTTGTCCTCATCGAACACAGCCTTACGGGAATTAGGAGCGCCCTGAAGATTCTTAGCACCCTCAATACCCATTACAAAGCATAGGTCGTTGTACGGATCGTTTTCCATGCCTTGAGGATATCCATGCATCCCAGCTTGTGGATACCCAGCATTTGCCTGAGAATATCCGTTCATCTGGCCGAGGTTTCCCTGAGGGTAACCGTAATTCATAGGACGCATGTTACCCTGAGGCCAACCGGACGGATTGTACGTCGTAGGACTATACATGCCGTTAAGTCCTTGACCAGGCTGATTGTAATTCATAGGAGGCACTTCTTCATCACCTTCTTCACTTTCTTCGTCAGCTGGAGGTCGGAGAATATAATCCCATTCCTTATTGAACGTAGTAACAGGGTGCCGTTCAATCTCTCGACCAGTCTGGTCTCCTGCTTCACCGACATACCCGCCAGTTTCGCTCCCGGTTGCCCCGACGCTCTCTCCGTTGCCGACATAAACTTCGGCGTGCAGAGCAAGGTTTAGGAGAATATCTCCGACCTCCAAATCGCTGATTCCAACGTTAGCAAAAGGAAGAATCTGAAAGCCGGCTTTCTCAAAGTCTTTTAGCATAGTTCCTGTGAACCTCACTTTGTCACTACCAGATCCAACTGGATAACCGGCTTCGTTAGCTAGAGCATATAGCAGAGACGAGCAGTCATAGTCTGGTCCCCATCTGCCCGAGGGAGGCTTCTGAGAATATCCATGACTGTCGTCTTCTGCGTAGTTTAAAGCTAGGTCGACGAACACCTCGCGTCGACTCTTAGCAGGCGGAGGGCGTACCGTCTTGCTCATCTTTACTCCTCGCTTACATCAGGGAACTCCCTGACGCACATACCGCCCTTATCGTTTACCAAATATTGGACTTGGGTATCCGGGTCAATCATGACGTAATATCTAGTCTCTTCACCCTTATAGTCGTATGTGATGGTTAAGGAATCGTGCGTAATTTTTCGATACGCCGGTTCGGAAGTCTCTTCCGAAAAATAACATGCGGTAACAGCTGTAGCAATCCAAGCCGCAAACATTATGAATAATATAATGAGGACCGATAAGTACGTCTTGCGATGCTGCTCGATTTCTCGATTTGTACGACGCTTTCGATTCCTTTGCCGCCTTCTCTCCTGCGGCGTTCCATCATACATTGGAACCAAGTCCTTTCTCTAAATATCAGTGTTCATAACACCGGCTGTCGACTAACGTGCCGTCGCTGGCAAGTAGTGCCGCGGCATGTTGCGGAATTGAACTTATCGCTGCGGATGCTAATACGCTATGATACTTACTTTCAGCCTCAGAACGCGTCTCATGGGCGGTTACAAGGTTACCCACAGTACCGTCGGCGGCAGTTTGTATCTCGATGACGATGTATTTCATTTGTCCCTCCTTATGACGCGCTGAGCATGAGCCATGTAGTCGAGAACGTCAGCCACCTGCTTGTGGTCATTGCCGCCTGTGTGCCTGAGCCGTTTCGGTACCGCGAGGCCGTGACGTTGCCGGACGGACTGACGCCCAGAAGCCAGATGTCCTGATTGCTGCCTTGGCACAGTACGTTGACGCTCTCAAGCGGCCTGTATGCGGCTGGGATGGTGCCGATGGTTAGCGAGCCGCCAGCAGCTACCTCCGTGCTCGGCTTGACGGCGCCGACGAGATGGCACACGCAGCCCCACCGTATGACGCGCGGTGTCTGTGCTGTGTTGTAGGCGAGACAGTTGCTACCCAGCGATAACGCCGCGCTCACTGGCTCATACTCGATGTAGTGCCATGAATCCCATGCGCTAGTGTCCGGGTCGTAGTGGCGGCGTCTGAGGTTGCCGCTGGGCATAAGTGTCATGCCGGCGCGCGATGGCATCGCACTAGATGAATAGCCACCGTCAGTGGCCTCGAAGAGAAGATAGCCACCGGACTGGTTGATGCGGGCCATGTAATCCTTGCTGTCCGCATGGTCTATGTTGTGCAGGTCGATGATCGGCCCAGTCTCGATTTGGTTGTAGGCAAACATCTTGCCATGAGAGATAACCCTCTCCCCTTCTAGGTCACCAGCGGCATTCACATTGCCGTCCCAGTCAACGGCGAAGGCATTAGAGCGATCATAGATAGTTGTGCCGTTGCCTATCTCGAATGCGTTGGTGCTCTGATTGTCGTTATATTTACCGATTGCGGTCTGGTTATCATAAGCGGCTATCGTCGCCTCGTTCTGCGCGTGCGCCTGAGCACCACTTGCTCTAGACCACAGTCCTTCAGCGTGACCGTTCAAACCACTCGCAGTTGTTTCGTAACCTTCAGAGTGTGCATTCGGACCGCTGGCCGTTGTATTATAACCCTCGGCATGTGCGTGGAGAGCGTTAGTAGTACAGTGCATACCCTCAGCATGAGAATAACTTGCTGCACTAGTTGCGATTGACTGGTATCCCTCAACATGACTAACTAAACCGTGCGCCTCGGTAAGGTGGCCCTCCGCGTGTGACATACTGCCAGCTGCAGTAGTTGATAGCCCTTCAGAATGAGCGATACCACCACTTGCTGTAGACCACTGTCCTTCGGCGTGAGAGTAGTTCCCACTTGCAGTCGTGCCATAGCCCTCGGCATACGAGCTGTATCCAGACGCCTCCACATCTTCGCCAGCGGCAAACGACTTTACGCCGACTGTGCCAGAACGTGAGCCGAATGTGAGCGCCACTGTGCCACTCATCTCGTAATCCACGGCATATACGACCGTCACAGGCTTTGTTGTATCAATTGACCTACTCTGATAGCTCTGATAGAATGACTCAGACCTTGTTGCAGTCGAATCGCTAATGGTCCACTCTGGCCAGCCTTGGCTTATGATGTCGATGCTGTCCCCGTAGGTGTTGGTGAATGTTTCTTTATAGACCTGTAGCGAGGTAAACCCCTCTTGCTTCGTGGTGTATGATGGCGCTCCAGTGGCAATGTACTCCACAGTGTCATACGTTCGGTAGCGTTTCGACCGGTCACGCATGTCGGACACATGGAAATATGAGTTTCCGTCCGTGTCTATGAGCCGTAAGCTATGGTAGTCCATCTCTATGTGACTCTCGGCGGTTTTACCAATTCGAGCACCACTTCCACCAAATTGACCAACACTAGTCCCGCTAACAAAGAATTCGGTCTCGGTCGCGGTCTGATGCTGATAGGTCGTAGCAGTCGACGGGTTAGCATTGGCTATGCGAATGCCAGTCGAATCAGCGGAAATATAATTGGTTGCGTACTTCTTAGCATCATTGGCTTTAGTAGTAGCATCGGCGGCTGCGGTGCTTATTGCATTCGATTGGGCGGCATTAGCTTTAGTAGTAGCATCAGCTGCGGCCGTGGACACCGCATTACTCTCAGCCGTACTAGCGTATCCCTGTGCCTGTATTTGAGTAGCAAAATTCGAATCGTTAGTCAAATCACTAACCTTCGTCGGAATATCACTTGAATCGGCCTTACTATCAAGAGCAGTCTGCAACCCAGTCACCTGACTTGGACCGATGGTAAGCTGCGATGCATTAACACGAGCAGCATCGATCTGACCAGCACTAAGACTGTTTATCGCACTAATCACATTAGCCGAAATTCGAGCTGCCGAAATATCACCAGAGGTAATCTTATCGGCATTTAAATTCGGAATGTTGGCGGTGTCGAATGTACCGCTGCTCGCATTAACCGCATTCGCGTTGACAGTTCCGGTGATAATAGTTCCACCATCAATAACCGTTATGGTGTTGTCACGAAGAACTGAAGTATACCCAACAGTTCCACTAGCCATCTCATACTGCTCACAGGTATAAATATACTTGTAAGTATTGGTGATAGCGACGTGCATCTTAGTCCAAGCCGCATTCCCATCGTCGGATTTGGTAACCCAATTAGATGATGCAGTTCCGGGTGTAGCCGGAGCTGTCGAACTATTCGAACGATACCAAATTCGTTGCGTTCGCTTTACCGTATCAGATTTGTCAGCTTTACCAGCGATGCCGCTAGTGATGGCCGATGATACATCAGACGCGGTTTGGTAACCCTTACCATCAACGTAAGACTTGGCGCTGTTTAAAGCCGAAGATGCCGAACCCTTCGAATCGTATGCAGCGTCAGACTCGGCGGTGGTACTGTAGTCCTCGAGTTTCTCATCAGTAGCATCATTTGCCGCAGAAATTGCCTCAGATTTGGCTGTGGCTATCTGGGTGGTGGTGCCGTATCCGCTATCATTGTTGAATGCGGAAATATCAGTCGGAATAGCAGCTATGGCATTGCTTTCGGCTGTAGATGCATATCCCTGAGCCTGAGTGGTTGTGGCATATCCCTTGGACGTGATTGTGCTATTCACCTGAGTGGCCGTCTGAAAACCGCTGTCGTTGTTAAACGCAGAAATATCAGTAGGAATAGCGGCGATAGCATTACTTTCGGCAGTAGATGCATATCCCTGAGCCTGAGTGGTTGTGGCGTAGTTAGCATCGTTTGTCAGATCCGACACCTTCGTGGGCACGTCTGCACTTGTGATATAACCGGAGTCGTTGTTCAGCTCAGAAATATCACTGGGGATAGCGGCCTTCGCGTTCGCCTCTGCTGCATTCGCCTTAGAAGTAGCATCGGTTGCTGCTGCACTGATGGCCTCAGACTTCGCAGTGCTTGCATAGCCTTGAGCCTGAGTCGTAGTGGCGTAGCCCTTTGACGTAATTGTGCTATTCACCTGAGTGGCCGTCTGAAAACCTCTATCATTGTTAAATGCGGAAATATCAGTCGGAATAGCTGCTATAGCTTCTGACTTAGCAGTCGCGGCGCTACCAGATGCATCATATGACGAATCAAGAGACTCCTGACTAAGTCGACCAGAAGTAAATATCGTAGCACCAGCGATGTTGACCTTGCTCGCATTAATCGTGATCGATTCGGCAGACTGATTAATCGTAGATATAATAGAATCTTTGTCGGTCTTCTTAGCAACTTCGGTGCTGATGCCATCCGTGGTGACCTTGATGGCAGCCTTGGCGCTGGTTATCTCCGAATCAGTGTAATCGTTTGCATCATCGATGCCGTCGGCGAGCTCTGTCTTCGTGGCATAGGTCTCGGATACCGAAGCTGTAATCTCTCCAGCCTTTGCGTTGATAGCTGTATTTCGATTTGTAACCTCAGTCGAGATTGCGTCGCTCAAACTCGTTTTGGTCGCATAAGTCTCTGCCACAGATGCGCTAATACCGCTCTCGGTCTGAGTCAGCTCAGTCTTTGTCGCATACGTGGTAGACACTGTGGTCTTATATGTGTCAAGATTCGACTGGGCTGTATTAGCCGTTGCCAAAGCTCCCTCGGACACTGGCCCGAATCCATTTGGCCCGTAGTAATATAAAGTTTTATCGCTACGGAAATACATCTGATAAGCACTATACAGCACACCGAGAGGTATGTAATACTTACCATTTTGACTGGTTGGAGCAAGCGAGAATACGGCGTCGTCGATAGTAAACGTTCGACCGTTCAACGTACCGACAAGGTATACGGTGTTGTATGCCGTGAGTGAAATGCCAGACTTATTATTGCGAAGCGTACAGCTAGGATATGCTAAGTATGCGGTTGTTGCGGTTTTATCAGCAGCAATAGCACCTGTAGACCATAGAATGGGATAGGAAATGTCAAACGACACTCCAGGAAGAGCATGCTTATAGCCGTCATTGGTACCCACGATAACTCGACTAGAGGAGATTGCCGTGTCTGCTTTGATCGCATTAGAAGAACGAACTCTATCGTACGTATCTGTGTTTACGGTACCACGAACATACCAACGACCATCCGTATAGACTAGAGGAATGGCCGAATTAGCACCAATCTGTGTCGTCAGAGTAGTGTTCGCATATCGATAAATCGGAACCTCACCTGTTGTTGTTCCGTTCTTGAGAGTAAGGTTGAGAGAAGCCGCACCACTACCAGCAAAAGGAAGATAGTAAGTGATGGTCTGTCCCTCAACAAGACTCTCTAGCATCGGAGCATCGCCTGTCCAGTCGCCTGTTGCGGCAGTCTGGGTGCCAACGATAAACGGGTCAGATGCGTCAACCGAGGCCTTTGTTGCATACGTACTCGCAACCGTGGTCTTAAATCCGTTAACATCCTGCTGTAAAGAGCTGAGATTGCTGGAAATCGTTTCGACTGTGGAACCGTCTGCTTTGGTAGCTACAGTCGACTGAAGTTCGCTAACGCTTGTGTTAATGCCCGAAATATCTTGCTCGTTCTTACTAACGCGATTTGTCAGAGCTGTGACGGTCGAACCATCAGCCTTATTAGAAATTGCTGTGGTGTGCTGACTGATGGTCTGGGTATGACCGTCGACAGTATCCTCAAGAGAGTTGAATGTCGTTACATCCACCTTATCAAGGAGGGCATCGTCAACCCCATCAGCACGAGTCTCAAGACTGGTGGTACGAGTGATTAACGAACCCGTGTCGGTCTTGAGTTGCGAAATATCACTGTCGAAAGTTGTGATTTTACCCTCGGCGGTTGTGAGTCGTTGGAGCGCAGCCGTGACGTCGCTATCCTTGATTAGCTGCCACGAATATGTATTGCCAGACTTCGTAAATCGGTAGTTGTATCCGTTTTGCTGACTCTGAGAGTTCACGACAAAATATACGTCGCCGACATGAGTGTCTTTTACAGAATCGGTTTGCCAATTAACCGCCGGGGTATTTTGCAAAGTTGGAATATCAGTCCCGGTCCAAGTTTCGATAGCTCCGTCAATCTGAGTTTGGAGGTTATCTACAATATTGTCAACCTCAGTCTCCGTGTAAACGTTCTCACTCAATTTATCAAGAGAGAGCGAGCCTGTTCCGATACGCTGTCCATTGATAGTACCGGTAGTAATGTTATCGGCATTGAGATTCGTAACGGTAATGTTGGAGGCGTCGATTGTTCCGGCAGTTAACTTATTTGCACTAACCGAGTTAATCATCGCATTTGTGATTGAGCCATCCTTAATGGTACCATTCTCAATCCACGCTACGTCTGAGTTGGAAATATCAGTCTTCATGTAATTAGCTTCAATCACAGCAGACGTGATGTAATCCGACTCGAGTAGCGAAATATCAGCCTTAGTCGACGTGAGGGTGGTAATGTTGCCCTCAGCCGCAGTAAGACGACCCTTGACGTTAGTGTTGTCAGTCTCGAGTGTACCAATACGAGCATTAGATGCATCTAAGTCGTCAGTAGACACATGGTCTGCCTCTAGGTCACCAATACGAGCCGTAGCGGCGTTAAGGTCTGAAATATCAGCCTTGGTCGACGTGAGGGTGGTAATGTTACCCTCAGCCGCAGTAAGACGACCCTTGACGTTAGTGTTGTCAGTCTCGAGTGTGCCAATACGAGCATTAGAGGCATCTAAGTCGTCAGTAGACACATGGTCCGCCTCTAAGTCGCCAATACGAGCCGTAGCGGCGTTAAGGTCTGAAATATCAGCCTTAGTCGACGTGAGGGTGGTAATGTTGCCCTCAGCCGCAGTAAGACGACCCTTGACGTTAGTGTTGTCAGTCTCGAGTGTTTGGACTCGCGCATTGGTTGCGTTGAGGTTTTCGATAGTAGCGCTCGTAGTTTCAAGAGTGCCGATTCGAGCCTCCGCAGCCTCAAAGTCATCTACAGACACGTGGTCTGCCTCTAGGTCACCAATACGAGCCTCTGCGGCCTCAAGCTGTTGAGTCTTAATATAATCAGCCTCAATCTCCGAAACACGAACGCAAATTCGGTCAACAGAACCAACCGAGCCGATTGCGAGAGGAGACATAGAGTGGCCATCTTCTCCAGAAAGAACGACCGTAGCTATGTCGCCATCCTCGAGACCGCCGAGCGTATCAATCTCGACGTACTGCTCGTCTTCTTCTGAAAACATCAATCCATCAATCGAGACAAGCGTCTTTCCGTCTTCGGAAGTACCACTAACCTCTCCAGTAATTACGTGTAAGTTGGTCGGCGCCGAGGCTTGGTCGTCCTCGGTTGACACGACACCTGCTAAATATGCAGCAGCCTCATTTGGCGTCATTATACCTCTTTCATCGTAAGTTGCTGAGTAAAGTCTTTAAGATTCGTAGTCACATTTGTTATGTGAACTTTACGCCCCTTAAAGTTGTTTGTTGCATAATCTCCTGGGGTGACCAAATACACAACGTCTCCTGCGTGGTAATTCGCAAAGACTGTCTCGCCACCCCATTCGATTCCTTTGTTTTGCACGCGTTCCCAGTTCTTCCGAGCGGCAGCATCCAGTTCCGATTTTGACGGATTATCACTAGCGCCACTATATGAATCACTTCGAGAACGCAAATAGCCCCTAACAGCAATGGATGTCGCATGAGTGCTCGGTGCATCATACGAACCCACCACAACTTGCTGTGTGGTTTTACCATTTGCTGTCCTGGATACATTTGCCGTAACTATGGCCCGACCCGGCGCCTCCCACTCAGCAGAAGAACGACTGAGTGGGTAAAGCGCCAAGCCGTCTGGGTCATTAAAGTCTATAGTTCGGCTAGGTGTTTGGGCCGAAGGAGCTGTGTATTTCTCGAGAATCACACGCCCATGGCCATCAACATCCATCCTACTGTACCCAGAGGATATCTCGAATAAAACCGTACTAAGACTAGTTCCTGCTTCATAAACAGCATTTGAGTTAAACGAGTGATCTCGGGCATTTGTGGCGGAATACTGCATTCGAGTAAGCGTGCGCATAAGAGTGGTCCAAATGTTAACCATCTTAGCACCTTTGCCGATGAGAATTGGCGACTTAATCTTATGCTCTAGAAGGCCCCACATGGTTCCTTCTATTGTGTAATCTCGCTGAATATACCCGTTTTGATCCGTTTCTGAAATATCAGACACGTATCCGGTCATTAACTCTTCATGCCATCCACGATCAGGAATGGTCAGGATGATTCGAAGACGAGCGTTCTTAACATATCCGTCTGTTTCATCATCCTTAACGATAGTGGTTACCTTACCCTGGACTCGACTATCCGAATTGTAGTTTTCGGTAATACTAAGACCGTCCAACTTGACACCGGATAAGGATCCATAGGTGTTATCTACGTTAGTCGGGCTAACGACGTTAACCCCAACCAGATACGAATATCCGGTGTCAGTCCAATCCATTTAGTCCTCCAAAGCTCGTTGAGTAACCTGGACATCGGAGTAATACATATTGTTCTTAGAAACATCGACCGACTCGACGCCAACTTGATACCAGTCGCCATATGGAGTTCGGTAGATTGGGTGAATACCCTTACCAGCAAGTGGCACAAGGGTCATCAAACATCCGACCGTACCACGAAGAGGAATTGGTCCACCAACAGAATGCTTCTTGACAGCAGCAGAATCGACGGATATGCCGCTAACACTGACATCTGCGCCAAGAGCCCTCGTCGCAAACGCAACCGGCCAAATCCTACCAGCAGGAGAATGGAACGAAATATCATTGGTGAAATTTCGAGTCTGCTGAGGCGGATTGTCGCTATTGACAATTAGCGTAGCGTACTGCTTGCGTTTAGATTCGGCATTAAGACCCCAGTTCCACACAAACGTATGCGATGTTATCTTGACATCGACTTGTCCAAGACGCCATCCAGACTTAAGAGCCGGGTTGGTTGACGTGTTGCTATATACGTTTAACTTGACAGTCTTATTAAGCGGCGGAGCAACTTTCCATGTTATCTCCGTACTGGTGGTTGAATAAATATCAGCCTTTACCATCTTGCTACCGGCGATAGTGGAGACGCTGTACAAAAGACAATCCGACTTATGACGATTCGTCGTAACAAGAATGCAGCACGATTCTTTCAAATCGTCAACCTCATCTATCGGTTGGCTGTAAACCACAGTGGGTGTAAAGGTCGACGTCAACCCACCCATACTAAAGCCGTTCTTATGCTTGAACGACCCGGTAAGTGTGATGCCATCATTTATCAGCATGACGTATTCGAAGGATATCTTTTCGCCATTTCGAGGAAGACGAGACAAGGTCTTTCCTAGCATATGGGTCATGTTCATTTTCGTGACACTAACCCACTCACTAATCGGAAGACCGTCGGAGCCGACCAAACGACCTCGAAGCCTATTGCAACCTTCACCCAAAGAATCCTTGAGCACCGTCTTAACTCCAATGTTGTTGGAGCCGATAACTAGTGCGCAAGAAGACATGGAAATTGCGGGAACCTGGCGAAGCTTAATGATTGTTCGCTTCGTAGTTCCGTGCGCTTTGAACCCGGACTTGTAGTTTGTTAGGAAGGTTCGGACCTCTACGTAAATATCAGCCGACCTATACGTAGAGGTCAGATTAACCTTCTTATTGAATGGAACCTTGATGATGCCGTTGCTTGGAGTTGCCTTGAATGTATAACTCCAAGCATCACCCCAACCCTCTCGAGCGGCAGAATTGTTTTTCAGGTTCATCCATTTTGTGGATTTATAGGACTTTCGACCCTTTGTGTAGTATCGAATAAGATACCGTGCCTGAAACATTGTCTGCTTGGAGTTGAATGTGAGGCCACTAACTGTAATGGCGCCCGGGCCTTTTCGCTTAAACAACGTCTGCTGAATGGCTCCTGGGACCGAAATATCAGTACCCAGGAGCTCGGTTTTCACAAATGCAAATCGTTGAGCTAAGGTGTTTGCGGAAGTATAGACTTGAATATTGGTTTTGGCTTTCTTGCCGCCACCCTTACAATCCATACATAAGTTGTTTCCGACCTGTGCATGAATTGCATAAGTGGGGACGTTCTGTCCGTTAATCTTGACACTACCGCTTTGAATCGGAAGCCAGTTTTGAGCCGCCGAATTGTTAGCTTTGTATTGCTGAACGTTAGTTCCAGCGGCCGTCTTTCCTCCAGCAACCTCAAGAACCTTACCAGACTTTCCGTTAATAAACCTAGTGACGAAAGTCTCGTCGTTTACATCGGTTCGGAACACCTGAGCGGGGGATTCGTTTCGCGTATAGACCTGAACGTTGGCTTCGTTTGCCGTGGAACCGCCAGCAATATCAAGACACATCTTCGGATCAGCAGCGAGAACAATCTCGTAAGTACCCTCACTCTTGAGAATACTTACGGGGATTAATATCCAGCGCTGTGCATCACTATTATTCGCGGTGTGAATTCGGATATTGGCGCCTCTTGTTGTCGAGCCACCGGCCACATCAAGAGCGAAACTCGTAGCCTTTGTTGGCTTGATTGTATAACTCGGATAGGACTTTCCTCCATAAGTAAAGGTTTTTCCATCCGTGTTTACGTTCCAACGCTGTGCATTTGAGTTGTTATCGGACCATTGACGAACGTTAGCGTCGTTTTTTAAGTTACCGCTTTGAACCTCAAGAACTTTGCCGGTCAAAGAACAGGTAATCTGATAACCGCCATTTTCTGGTTTGTCAAAACTCCAAATCTGAGCGTCTCCATTGTTCTTAGTCCACTGCTGAACGTTCGCGCCACTCTTATCGCTAGCACCTTTTACGTCGATGGCTAGCTGAGAGTTGACGTTTAGAATAATATAAGCCCCATCTGCAGGACTAGCCATAACGTCTCCTTACTTATACATACGACGTACGTCTCGAATCTCGCCTGCAATATACCCCATAACCTTTCCGCCATCCATTTCGACATGAACGCCAGAACGTATGAGCGCATTCGCAACCGAAGCTCCGAGAATGTCGTAATCGATAAGACCATTGCTAAGCATGTCGAGAGTTTGACGATTAATATCTGCGTAATCGCCGATTTTCGCCGAAAGCTCGCCAGTGTAGTTCAGATTACCGATGTTAACTCCAGAGATTCGGTTGCTAAGAAGCGACGACATTTGATCCATGCTTGAGTCAAACTTCGTGGAATCAATGACGGGGGTGATTACCGGGTTATAGTCGGTGTCAAGAATGTCGTCGATATTAACCGACATCTTATCCAAAGCACTCTCAAAAGATTCAGTTGTGTTGTCGGCCAAGTTGGTACTCGCCGCAACCACATCAGGAACCTTTCGGCCTATGCCAAGAACAAATCCTTCACCAACTCCGTAACCGAGATCGCGGAATACCTTTGAAGGTGAGTTAATCTTAAGAGCTGCCTTTGCGGTTTCGGCGGCTTTGCGAGCCAGATCAGCAGCCGCATTCGCTGCCGATTGAACCTTAGAACGAAGACCATCAACCAGACCAGCTGCACCATTAGCACCAATGTTATAGAACGAGCCATGCATGGAACCAAGACCACTGATGGCGGAAGAACGCAGACTTCCTGCGGCATTACTTGCACGCCAAGCATTGCTACTTAAACCACTAGCCATGCCTTTGACAGCATCAGCCGCTTTGTTCTTTAACGATGAAGCCAATCCGCTAAGAGCTCCGGTGACGCCATTTACGAGACTAGTCGCCGCATTCCTAGCTGAGCCGACAGAACCGCTTATCTTTTTGACGAATCCTGAAGCTGCATCGGAGGCTTTCTTTCCGAGGTCAGACGCAAGGTTTTTAGTACCGCCAACCACAGAATTAGCAAGATCTCCAGCAGTCTTTCCAGCAGAACCGACGAATCCGCCTATTCCGGTAATCAAATAATGTCCGGCATCGCCGGCCTTCTTAGCCAAATCACCAGGGAGACTCGCAATTCCATCGAGAATCGCTTTGCCCAATTCTCCGGCTTTAGAGCCAAGACTACCTATTAAATCTCCGATTCCGTTTATCAAACCTTGGACTATGTTTCCGCCAGCTTCCGCCATCAACCTAGATGGAGAATGCATTCCAAAGAAAGAGCATAGAGATTCCCAGAAAGTTTTACCCAATTCGATGGCACTATTTACCAAGTTAGAACCATACTCGGCAATTCCTTGGACAAGACCATTGACAAGATTTTCTCCGGCTTCCATCATCGGAGCTAACAAATCAGAAAGGGCTTTTCCAGCTTCGTTAACGCTAGCAACTATTGCACCAGCTGCTATACCTATTATAAGAAGCGCTCCTGCTATGGCAAGAAGGTATGGTATTGCCGGTTTACACAAATATGCGGCAAGACAAATTACTCCGATTGCGGCTCCAATAGCCAAAAGCCCCATTCCCAATTGAGGCAATGTTAACGACGACAACATCATTAGCGATTCTGCCAAGAACTTTATGCCAACGCTAACAATTAATAAGGATGCTGCTGCTCCAATATTAGAGTTCATAAGTTTAAGGGCTATTCCGACTTCTAACAGAAGTCCGGCCACCGATACAAGACCAATAGCAATTCCTTCCCAACCAATGGCCGATAAAGCGGTAAGAGCATTCGACATAATTAATATGCCGCCACTGATAGCCAATATAGCAATCGCTGACGATAACAATCTACCACTATCAGGCATGTTATTAAGTGCCAACGTTAGGCCAAGAAGCATTCCCAAAACACCAGTTAGGCCAATTAACATCCCTTCCCAGCCGATTGAGGACATCGACAAAACGGCGGTCGATAAAATCAATATACCTCCGCTAATCATAACTATAGCCATAGCGGACGCGATTATTTTTCCACTATCAGGCATACTATTAAGCGCCAATGTTAGACCGAGAAGAGACGCCATAACACCGACAAGTCCTTTTGCCAATTCCGTCCAACTTAACTTGGCTAGGGACATTATCGCAGTGGACATGACAAGCAACCCCATGCTTATGGCAACTATGGCGATCGCAGACGACAGTATTCGACCGCTATCAGGAAGGGCATTCAAAGCCGCAATCAACGCAGCAAGCATGCCTCCGATTCCCATAAGACCACGAGATAATCCATCCCAAGGAATGGTTGATAGAACGACAATGCTCGCCGTTAATATAACCAACGAAGTGCTGATTAAAACTATAGCAGTAGCCGACGATAATATACGACCACTATCGGGCAGAGCATTCAAAGCCGCAATCAACGCAGCAAGCATGCCTCCGATTCCCATAAGACCACGAGATAATCCATCCCAAGGAACGGTTGATAGAATTACTATAGCAACCGACAAAAGCAGCAATCCAACCGCTATAGACTTTATCGCATGACCGGATGACAATATACGACCGCTATCAGGAAGGGCATTCAAAGCCGCAATCAACGCAGCAAGCATGCCTCCGATTCCCATAAGACCACGAGATAATTGGTCCCACGAAAGAGTAGACAATATCTTAAGCGAAACAGAAACGCCCAAAAGAGATATGGCTAACTCCGATAGAATAGTTCCCACCTTAAGCCTTTTCACAGAACCAAAACTGGAAAATAATTGAAGCGCTAGAAACAGCTCTCCTATCGCGCCAGCCAACAACAATAGGGAGCTTCCTATCCTATCGGGAGACACAAAAGATAACACAACAAGCGAACCGGCTAAAGCACCTAAAGCTATGCCCATTTCCTTAATTTTATCGAATTTTGTTTTTTCATTAAAATTCGTTATTCCGTCTGAGATTCCGCCCAATACTTTTTTGATGTCTTTAAACGGATCTAGTTTTTCTTTCTCTTTCGCCAAACCGTCAATAAACTTTTTAATCTCTCGGCCGACACCAACCAAACTCACTCCGCCAAGTATGGTTAGCGCACTCTCAAAAACGCTACCCCAATCAATTGTCGAAAATTGCTCGGAAAACCAATTCGTAACCCCACTAAGATCAGTGCCGGTTACTTTAGCCAACATTCCAGAAATAGCATCAGATACAAGCTGGCCAAATCCACTCAGAATGCCGGTTCCGTTTTTCAACAACTCGAAAAAACTCTTAAATTTATCGTGAATTTTTACTTCCGTGTCTCCGGATATAATCAGACCCTCAGTTAACTTTTCTAAATTTCTTAAGAATCGACCAATACTTCCTGAAATATCATCAAAGAAGCTCTTATCAAAGTTAAACACTTCTCCGAATGCATTCCCAATAGGACGAATAACTCGAACCAATGCCTTACATACGTTTTTCAAAATATTAGCAACATGATGAAAAACATTGGCATTCTTAACAGCAACAGACAAATTTCCAGCAAAATCAACAATCCAGCCAGACGCTTTTGCCAACAAAACGCCAAAATCAGACAAAGAATCGACTATAGTATCTAAATTTTTAGAAAAATCTTTAGAATCCTGATCGGACATCTTAAGTTTTTTCAGATATCCAGAAAACTTTGAAATAACGGGGGCGAAATAAGAATTAATTCTGCCAAGCAACGACAAGAAATGCGAAAATACGGTTGATGTCGTGGACATCAAATCGTATATTAATCCGAAAACATGATCGAAAGTTCCGGCCAATTCGTTAGCTTCATCATTCGTTAAAACCAGAGATTCTGTAAATTCTGCAAAATCTTCGGTTAAAATCGCAAGCTCTTCTCCAGTTAACCCGAAGACCGCGCTAAAGGAATCTGATATGGCTAATATTGGTTTTTCGATTGCCTCAAACAAATTACCAATGGCCCCGACGAAAGCTTTCCTTCCGCCGGAATCGGCCCATTCCTTAAGCATGTTGTTTCGAGCATCCGAGCTTTTATTTACAAGATCAGATATCTTTTGGCTCAACCATGTAAATAATTCAGTAGCTTGATTGAAATCACCAATGACAATTCGGAATGTTTCAGACCAGCCGGAGCCAAGAGCCTCTCCAACCGTTTCCCAAAGCTGACTCCAGGTGCGAACCATTGTTGCTGCTTCTTCGGCAGTCTTCGCGAGCTCCAAAATAGCTTCGGCATCGTCTTTGGAATAGTTAGAATTAAGAAGTTGCTCCATCGCTGCGTTATAAGCTTCGTCGCCGACCTCATCATAAGATATAGCAAGCTGATTAAGCGTTTCTGTAAGGACTTCGGAAGTTATCCATCCATCCTGAAGAGATTCCCTAAACGAACCTCTTTTTTCAATCATAGAATCTACTGCTATGTTATGAGCTCGAGCCGTCCTTTTTAACGCCTCTTGAAAAACCTTGCCACCCATTCCGGCATTAACGACCGAGTTCCAATCTTGCAGCTTCACGGTTCCAGAAGCAAGCGCTTGTGACAACTGGTACATAGCGGTTGACGCCTGCTGAGATGTCGACCCAGAAACGGCTGCGAGATTTGCAATACCCTGAATAGCTTTCTTAGACGTATCCAAATCAATTCCGGCAGCAGTGAACGTTCCGATATTACGAGTCATTTCTGTGAAATTATAAATCGTTTTATCGGCATAAGTGTTCAGCTCGTCTAAAGCAGAATTAATTTTTGCAATACCTTCTTCGCCGCTCAAGCCGGTGTTGGCGGAAATGGTCTGTATGGACTTCATCTGAGTTTGGTACTCGGAGAAACCCTCTGTCACTGGTTTTAATGTAACATTTTTAATAAGATTCTCGCCAAAATTAACAGCTTGTGCTCCCAAATGTCTAAAAACACCAGTGACAAATTCTTGAAAAGCGCTAAACCGTTGCGTCACTACAGCAACGCCGTTTTCAATGCCATTAAAACTTAGTCCATTCACAGCTTTTTGAACGGAGGACAAACCATCTCCACTATTTTTAAATTTCAAAGAATTCGATAGTTTGTCTAAAATTCCGATAGCCTTATTGGCACCAGCCGCAAAACCACTATCATCAAATTTTAAAGCAACAATGCGTTCATCAATATTGCTCATGAGGATTTCACCGCCCTCCAAACGGCATCGGCCGCTTCTCTAAAAAGATTCTCAACGATTGGCGTCACAAAATCGTTTGGAGCAACGTATCCTCCGGTTCTCGTTCCGTGACCTTTTATTATTAATATAACAACAGGTGTTTTTCCATCATCACCTACACTATTGTTAACCCAAGTCAAAGTTATAGATGTATTGGTTACGTCTTTTTCATAACTCCATGAAGACGCGGTTCGTCCAGTTCTAACAGGAGTCTGACTCGCTAATAGTTCAACGCCTTTTGCTCCATAAAAATCTAATATGGATTCGATCTTCAAATCTAGAACGGTTGTCAAAAACCTATTGGTTTTTTTAAAATCACCATTGGATGTCAGACTTACTATGCTTCCCATTTTGAAACTACTCCGTCATTAAGAGCTCGCTGAAGAGCGCAGCAAGAATCATGTCCGAAGTATCCGTCCGCACCGCATTCGCCGCAAGAATATCCGGAGGCAATCAGCTTGTTCTGAAGAGCGGAAGACGTCCGCCAACCCCAGATGCCATCCGATTCGACTCCTATGAGGCGCTGGAGCATTTCGACAGTATAAGACCCCAACGAATCCCATTCGCACGACCAAATATTACCTAAATAGTCTATATTAGCCAAACTCTGACCAGACAAGATACCATCAACATACTCGGAAGGAATTTCAAGTTGCTGTTGTAGTTTAGTTATAGTCAACGGACCGGCCCAGCCATCGACGTCGAGGTCGCCAAGAGTCGCTTGAACCACTTGAGAAATCGAATTATAATCCGGTCGAATGACATGACAAATGGAAGAAAAGTATCGAGTCCTTCGAGCTACTTTTCCGCCATTTGTATTCCCTTCAATTGTCTGAAGATAAAAGCCCTGGTTTGACTCAACGAGTCCAACGTGGTCGCTAAGATGATCACCGTTCCAATCAAACAAAACGATATCTCCAGGAAGTGCGTTATACTTACCAACAGTCTTTCCTTGATTCACACCATCACGGCAAATGTACGGACAGTATGCCGCTGGAATACCAGAAGCGGACACACCAGCCTGCTCAAGAACCCAAGACACAAAACACGCGCAGTAAGGAGTTGCGGAACCGTTGACATAAGTCATAGAGCCCTTGAAATAGGCATCCCAATATTTCTTCCCACTAGTATTGCCTAACTCATTCCTCGCTATCCGAAGAACGTCCGTCGCCGAACCCATTTCGCGCCTCCTCAACATTACATATGTCCTTCACCTCAGCAACATCAACCGGGTCAAGGTGCTTGTTATCCATAAGCATAAACTCCATATAGCTAGGAGTCTCAATCTTATCAGGCATCGCTACCCCTTAGTGTTATACTTGGCTCTACGAGCGGCATTAAGAGCCCTGTTTTGCCTCGCTATGGCAGCCTTGCTCATCTTCTTCGGATGTGGATCGTTCTTAATAGCGCAAACACGAATGAGAGTTATCAAACGGCTTAGATGCCATTTTTCAAATTCCACAGGAATGTTCTGAGCAATCATGTAATAATATATGACTTCGCTTGTGAGTATTTCTCGGCTTCGCTTTGGATTCTTATCGGTTATTGTCGTAGCCGTCATCGGGTCCTGTATATAATTGGAAATATCTTCCAAATTTTGTTTGGAAAGCGACATGTATACAAGAGGGTCGACCTTCGCCGGCTTTACTGTCATACACCTAAGATAATCCAATGTCTCTTCACGAGTTTTTTGCTCGTCGGAGAGGTATGGCTTTTTCCATTTCGCTTCCCATTTTGAAATGGAAATTAAAGAGTGCTCCATAACAAGAGTCTGCTCTTCAATTTGTACGAATTGTTCAGAGGACTCGTCGTAAAATTCGCGAGCAGGCACTGTGATATGGAGCACTCGTAATCACCTCTTATGCAAGAGACATGTGGTTTTCAAGTTTAGGATTGCTGTCCGACTCAACCTTAGGAAGAACACCCTCGACAAACTTCGACGCGGCATTCTCCTCGGTGGCGAGCTGCATATAGAGCTCGGAATAGGCCTCGGTCTGCTGGAAAGCAGCCGAAAGCTCGTCGGACTTGATAAAACGACGACCGTCGGGCGACTTCTCGCCATAGGACTTCAGGATAAGACGCTTAAACTCATCAGCAATCTTCTGACCGTCACGCTGCTCGACAATGCGCTGCAGATACTCACCATAAGCGCCATTTGCGCTCAGGTTCATCTCCATAACCTCGGCCTTATTAAGATTGAAATAGAAATCCTCGGTATGCTCGACGCCATCGTAATCGGTGTAAGTAATCGGCCACTTAATCATGACTGGTCCTTTCTTTTTGTGTAATTTAATGGTGGGCCCGATGGGAATCGAACCCATGACCTTGGGATTAAAAGTCCCCTGCTCTAACCTGCTGAGCTACGGGCCCATATGGTGGGGGCGGAGGGACTCGAACCCTCACGACAAAAGTCGAGAGATTTTAAGTCTCCTGCGTCTGCCATTCCGCCACGCCCCCAGCTCATCCGAGCGACCCCGCCGTCCTCGGAAGCTTGGCTTCTCCTAATAAGTCCCGAGCGCTCTTAGAAGCCTCCCACAAGAAAGCACTCGTTAAGTCGAGTCTTCCCCACGCAACTCGACCGGGCTCCTCCGTCCTGATTCACACGTGGTGAAAGGAGCCATTCCCCTCGGCGGCCAACCCGAGCCAATCACTTACCATTTTGACTAGGCAGCGAGAGCAGCCTCAAGAGTGGTGATGCTGCCGTCAAGAATACCCTTCACGACATCGGGGAGAGGCAGAGTCGGCACAGTACCCTGACCAGAACCCTCGGCATCGGTACCAAAGAGAACCTGCTCGAGAAGATCGAGCTTGGTCTTAGACGCCTGTTCAACGAAATCAGACGAAGTAACAACGAGCTGAGAAGTCGGCTCGAAACCAGTCATCTGAACAGGCGTGGTGCTAATCTCCCACGAGAAGGTAATCGCCTCAGGAGAGTCATTGATGGTCGAATAGCCGCGCTCAGACGGCGCCGCACGGCAACCGTAAATCAGATGCAGCTTATAACCGGCGTCATCACCAGCAACGTCGTTACCAACCTTGGTACGATAAACAAGACCGAACGACTTTCGAGGCTGCTGACCGACATGCAGGCCAGGAACACCATTAGGACGGCCAAAACCATCATTCTGCTCAAACTCATCGGGGTAAGTAAACGCCTCGACGGTTGCACCAAACTCCTCGGCAGAGTACAGAGTCAGGTAGTTCATGTTATCGGCATACTGCTTCTGAGCCTCGGCGCCAGAGGGCGACTCGGAAACAGAGGTGAGACCATTCCAAGCAACACCACCGGTGTACTTACCGGTATCAGTAACCTGGTAGAGAACACCGTGGTCAACACCAGTCTCGTAGGTATGCTCACCAACAGCATCCCAAATAAGCTTAGTCATACTAAGTCCTTTCGCTTAAAGTTACATCGTATGCGAAATGATGTAGATTGTCAGACACGTAATGTCTGGAAAATCTGCAATATGGAATCGATTTAAGAAATTCCATTTTATCCTCGGGCATAGACTCTTTTGTTATGAGCGTAAGTGCGTATCGATCGTGACGAATATACATCTTATCGTCAGCAAACATTCCGCTCTCATGTTCATAATTATAGACTATACACGGATACTTAATGCTCAGGGACGCCGGAGGCTGAAAATAAACTTTCGAAATCCCTGGAGTAGACTCGAGCAGTTCTTGAAGCTTAAGTCTCATCGTCTCCCGAGACATAGACACCTCCAACGCTAATAGTAACCCTGGGACGATCGATATCCACTGAGGTTATCTTAAATTTTGTGCCAAGGTATTCGAGATAGCGCAGGGCCGGTATATGAGAATATAAAAAGGCATCCGAGATAATACTAAAAGTATTAGTTATTGTGAAATCATCGTTCACATTCTCAGAATTCTCAAACCGTCGACCACTGCGAAGAACATCACCCTTGTACGGACGAGGTTCAATCACATCTTCCCAAATACCAGGACGAGTCTCGACTTGAGTTGCGAATCCTATATTCCCGTAATACTTAGCCACTGCGCTATCTCCTTACCATTTTGACTTAAGACTGGCCGTTGCCGCCCTCACCGCCGTCGTTACCGGAGGATGCGGGGGTATAGTTAGGATAACCCTCGGGCCAACCAATCGAGTCCTTGGTCTTAGTGGCCGTCGAGAAGTCGCCAGAACGCGGACCGAAGGTGAACGGCAGGGTGTCCGTGGTCTCAAGAGCAATAGCCGTGTAGGGATCCTGCAGGGCACCAGAGCAGCGGGTCTCAATCAGGTACTCGTACTTGTTAAAGTCGAGATTGAAATCGTCGAACATGGTAACGGCGCCACCCTTGTCAGCACCCACAACATAGTCAGCGGGGTTGACAATCAGGCCGAGAAGCGTACGAGTCTGGTTGACGGTGCCGGAGCCGGAAGGATTCGGAATCTGGGCAACGCGGGTAGCACCCTCGAGAACAGGAACCTCGAGAATACGAGAGACACGAAGAGCGGTAGCAAGCTCCTGCTCGGTCTTGTACAGACGATGACCAATCTCGTCCTTGGCCAGCAGCATACGAGTCAGAACGTCGTTAGTAGTAATAAACCAAGGCTGACCAGTGCCCTTATAATCCTTGCGGGACAGGAGGGCGGTATCGATAAGAGCATCAGCAATCTGAACGTACGTCGCCTGAGACGGAATGGTAACCAGCTGGTGAATGCAGTAGAGATCATCGTCGTGGTAGATCGGGCGGATATTGTCCTCCTTGATCTTGGACATGTCATTCGCGGGACGACCGTCGCCGATGAGGGTGGCAACAGCAAGCTCCTCCTCGAGCATGCCGCGCATCTCAGCCTTCATCCAAGCCACAACGTCCATATCAACGATGTCGATGATGTCATCGCGGTCAAGCTTCTGAAGCTTGTACACAGTGGTCGGAGAGGTCGTACGAGCTGCCAGAGAGAAGAACTCCTCAATCTTCTGGTTACCCTTGACGTAACCACGAGCACGCGCCTCGTACTCAGTAATGTTAGCAGTACGCGACTTAATACGGCTAAACGGAGTCTTCTTCAGAGCACCCCACCAAGCAGAAACCCAACCGGTCTCGCGCTTGATGAACGTCGGGGTGTTGTCAATGTTACGAGCCTCCGGGAAGAGAATCTCAAGATTCTCGATGCCATGCTCGAGGAACGCATCCTTCAGGTTACCAACACGAGGGGCCTCGGAAAGAATCTCGTTCATGGCGTCGTGAGACAGGGTCTCGGTGTCGTCAGTGCCGTCAAAAACATTGTGGTGCATATCGAAACCTCCATGCTCGACATCATCGTCATCATCGTCATCGGAGCCAGCGCCCTCAAGAGCCTGACCGACCATATAATACATAACGTTCTTCTGCTCCTCGGTCATCGAATCAATGACATCCTGAACAGTCTTGTCGGACTTGCTATCAGCCACGTCCGCCTCCTCATCATCGTCAGAATTCTCGTCCTTCTTACTGGTTTCGGCATGAAAAATCTCACCAGAATAAATGATGGCCTCGTCATCAAGTTCGGTAACATCACCGTCATCATGCTGAATACTGAGCGGGTCAATTAACGCGCCAGGATTCGCTCCGGCAAGAACGAGACTGACCTCTCGAATCATGCCATGCAGAACATTGTTCCCCTGCTGCTTAAGCTTGTTGGCATAGATAGACATGGACGTAACATCGCCATGCTGAACAAGCGTCTTAGCATTTTGACCCTGCGGCGTATCATTAAAAGAACAATACGCATAAACGCCGTCGTCTCGATTCTCGAGATCGGCATGACCAAGCACGTTCATAGGATCATTATGGATGTGGTGCCACACCAGAGGGACGGTCTTACCATCACAATCCTTGAACGCGTCCTTGCGAATGATGCGACCATCACCGCAAGTTAGGTCATTCTTCGTGGCATAGCCACTGAAATCATAACCCATAATTTCTCCTACCTACGATTGTTTCTTATAAATAGAATCCGCCCTCGACTTGATCTCTTTATTTCTAGCGTCGGACGCACTCTGTTTATCAGCTTTCAGCCTTGGCTTATAAGTCTTGCCCTGTGATTGATATAACACGGACAATCGTTTCTCCAAAGCATCTTGCTCGTTAGATATCCAATTCGACAATTCCGACGAAACTCGAGAAATTTCTTCATTACTAGCACTCTTTAAAGACTCTATTTGATCCTTCAAGGACTTAGTCATTCCTCGAATTTCTGTGAGATTCGTCTCGTTTTCATAAGACTCATTGAACTCTTCGGTCAGTTGTTTTATCCTATCAGACAATCTTTTCTGAATGTCTTCTATTTTTCTCCTAGCGGCCTCTTTTTGAGCATCGGTTTCCAAAGAGCTTTCTTCTCTGAGTTTCTTAACGGCTTCCGCTATCTTAAAAGAATTGGCACTGTTTTTTCTAGAACCGACAGAACTTTTTCTAGAACCACCCGAGCTTTTTCTAGAACCGCCAGAACCTCTTCCGGAACCTTTTCCTGAACCAACTGGAGAAATTGAAAGTTTTTTGCCTATGCCAAGAGATTCTCGTTCGCGCATATATCTCTCGTGTCGAGCCACTGGGTCATAATATTTTGACTTGTAATTTCCGTATGGATTTTTGGTAGGTATTAATCTATTTCCATCAGAAAACGATCGATACCTTCGCGCTCGTTCCTCGGCCCTATCTATAATCGACGATGAACGCCGATATCTATTTTGTCTTTCTGAAGGATTGTATGCGTGAGAAATAATAGCTCGATAACGAATATCATCCATCAGAAACACCGGCCAATTCTGCTTTTAACTCATCCAATTGACGCATATACTCTTGGGCCTCTTCCAAACTCAGAGAATCAATATCAACTCCATCATAAGATTCGGATTCATTGTCCAAACCCTGAGCCATAGGAACCGAAGCGTTCGGATCATCAGCCAGCGGATTAATATTCTTATTAAGTAGTGCATCGGCACGGGCATCATCAACAGGCTGGAATCCAAGCACCGCTCGGAACTCGTTAGAGCTAACAATCTCGTTCTGAGTAAAGCTATCGGCGATAGCAGCAAGAGTCTCGACAGGAGCAAGGCGGAATGGATCGCGAAAATAACTAATCGACTGACCCTGAGAACGAGCTGTACGAGTTAAAAACTTACGATTAAACTCGTCAACAAAAGCTGCGAGAATCGGCTCTAGAGTGCGATTATAATATTGAAGCATCTCTTGCTCGTTAGCTGTGCCATCGAAAACAGAAGGAGTCAATCCAAGCTGAGCGTATAGCTGATTGGTCAAATACTCGATTTGCTCTAGAAGCTTATTCTCAATAGGATGACCAAGCTGCACGATCTTCTCAGTGGCATCCATATACGCAATGCCATAGCGAGAATCCACAAGCTGCATCTCAATGTCTTTGATGCGCTCCTTTGCACGGTCCTCTCGATTCTTACCCTTAAGACCATACGGCATTTGAATGATAAGGTTAAGCTTGTCTGAATTCTGCTTATCGTCAGTAGCATCAAGCAAAGCAAGTTTGCTGCGAAGTCGATGAAGTGTCGAATTCGGCTTGTTCATAACTTCATAAAAAGGATTCTCAACAATAGCAACAACGGATTTAGGAAGCGTTAGTTCCTCATGCTTTCCATTCCGATCGTTGTATAAATCAACGCGAACGTGTTCCGGATGCCACTGAGTAACCTTTCCGACACGCAATGACAGAACATCATAAGAATTATGATTGGTTATGTCAAATGTGGTGTCGACCGGAACGATAGCAACAGTTCCCTCATCAAGCAGAGACAGAACAGCGTCCATCATAAAATCTCGAGCTGTTTGGTCAATATTCGCCGAAAGGCGAAGACACTGATTTAGCTCGGAGTCTATGGGCTCTAGATACTTACCATTTTGATCAACTCGACAATGCTGAAGATTGATTGCGGCAACATCGACTGCTATGCGATTGTAGATAGAAGCGATTATGGTTCGTTCTGAACCCAACCTAAGTCGCTTCTTATCTTCACGATATGTTGTGGTATATCCCATCGAAGGAGAGGTGATATACTCCGCATCGCCTCGCTTATCTTTAGCAATAAACGCATTCCATGCTTTGCTAAATCGTTCTCGAATTGTCGGATTTGGCATATGTCACCTCCCACATTTTTAGAACATTATCGCTTTTCCATAAGCCTGTTTGTTCTTATATAACTGATAATACGGCAAAGTTAATTCGGCAGCCGTATCAATATAAGATTCTCCGCGTGATCGAGACTCTCTATACATAGAAGCACCGGCCGGAGTTAACAACCAATTTTGAGCGTATAGTTTTCCAGTTGACATCCTTTGCGCGTATGCTTTTCGATTAGCATTTCTTGCTGAAATAGCCTCGTACTTTTTTTCAGCTTTTTGGGCATCATATTCGGCTAACGAATCAATTTTTCCGGTTTTTGCAAGTCGCTTATCCGCATATGCCCTCTGCCTTTGAGCATGCTTTCGTGCCGAATTTTCTTGAAGCTTGCTTAAAGAATATTTGTCACGAAGTTCTGGAGCAACAATTTTTCTAATAGTTGAAGATTTATATGTTGCTTGTCCTCCGTAACGCCGTTTCCCTAAATCAGTTAATGATCCATCGTTATTTTGATAACGACGCACTCCCCACTTTTGACCTTTGACGCCATGATGAGCTAGATATAAAAAATCCGACATTTTATCACCAATCTTGCTCGTTATAGTAGTTTCTTAAAATCTCATTTTTGGATAATTTAGACTTTGGGTGATCCGAACGATATTGTCTAACTATTTCAGACTCTTGCTTAGAAACTTGGTGAGCCGTGGCTCCAGCGGACACTCCGGCGATGCCTGCATAAAGCGAATAATACGGAGCTTCTCGGGATATTTCTTTTAATGTCGTTTTAGCTTCATTCTCTAAAGTCCACTTTTTGGCTTGTTTGTTTATATATGAATCTTTTAATTCGTTAACTTGTCGCACTGAGACTTTCGCAGAATCGAATATTATCACAGGAAGACGAGTCCCGAAACCAGAATATTTGGAATCGTTAACATCCTTCACGGCCCCGTATCCAGCGTCTCGAAGAGCCTTATAGAAAATTTTCGTGGACTCTAGGCCACGATTCGGCAAAGCACGATTAATATCGTCGTACAAATCGTTGCTAATCTTACCGGTCTCTCTAAGTTTTTTAATCGCCAACGAATCGGATGAATAACCCAAAGCAGAGGCCGCTTTACTCAAATTATCACCACGAAGAAGCTCTTTTGCGAGAATCTCTTTTGCGTGTTTTCGAGAAGCCATTTTTATGTTTGAATTTACTCCAATTTTCTTCTCGTAAACATGCGGAACGAACCTTCCATAAGCGCCCTGCTTTAACTGTAGAGCATAAAGCCCGTTATACGCTTTTTTGTCATGATTTGATTTATCAAATACGGCATAAAAAGCGTCATGAACCCCTTTATCACTACTCTGAGCGACTCGATATAAAACATCCTTAGTGCCTATGTTTTTATCAAACGCATAATCAGCGTATTTATACGCCCCATAAGCAGCCAATGCCGCAACAGAAACACCTAAAGCGACTTTAGCTATTCGTTCTGCTTTATCTCTCTTATATGCCGCAACCTCGGCTTCATCCTGCGTAAGACCCTGATTTTTATACTTTTCAATTAGAGCTTTCTGACGTTTAGACACGCCACCTTGCTCTTTAAAACCGGACCTAGCTTTTGCGTCAGACAATTCCCTTTTCGCATATTTAAGAGCATTCTTGGATTTCATATACTTTTGGTAATCGCCGGTTCTATTGTATTCACGGGCTGCTTCTTTATAAGCTTTGGATTGCTTTTTAACTGCTTCTTTTTTTCTTTCCACACCGTAACGATCATATCCAGCAGGAGTTAGCGAACCATCTCTATTTTGCCAACGTCTAACACCCCACTGTTGACCTTTTATGCCGTGGTGCGACAGATATACATTATTCATTACTCAAACAACTCTCTATTCACAGACCACGAAATATAGGCATCCATCAAAGCAGACACAGCATCAATCTTCTGGTCATAGCGGGTTTTCAAAAGCTTCCTATTGCCATTCGTATCCTCAATAACAATGGCGTTTCCCATACAGAACATCATGAGTTGCTCATCAAACATCAAGACTCGATCTTCCGCAAGCTTCTTAAGTTCTCCAAGAGGAACCGACTCAGTCTTTGCCCCCTGAATTACTTTTGTAATACCATAAGGACCGTTCTCGGCTTCCCATCGGTCGACGAATTGTTTCGCGTTATATGGGTCAAATCCAAAAGACCGAACATCGTAATCCGACTGAATAATGAAATGGTCCAAGTCTTCATAGACTTCCATCATATCAAGAATAGTGCCATCCAGAACAACCAACGAGCCCTCTTGGAGAAATTCGTCGTACTTAAGGCGCATAGCACCAGGGAGACGGTCGAGAGTACGAGAGGTAATATAGCAACGGGTTTTGACCCCGAAACCACCAGGTAGAGGAAACATAAAAGTAAAAGCACAGAAGTCATCTCCCTGAGACAGGTCTGCACCAAGAGCACACGGCATGGACCAATAATCTTGACGAGGATGCGGTATGGTTTCCTCGTAACGGAAGAAATATGTGTATCCCTCCATTGGAATGCCAAAACGCTTAGCCAGAATATCATTCCTTGCTGCTGGGGCTTTCTCGGCACGATCGACGTCAAGCTGGTAGGTTTCGTAGCTAACTGTCAGCCCAATGTTCGGCTGAGCCTTAACCCACATATCTGGATTGGCGACTTCTTCTATGCTATCAAGTCGATAATACCAAATGGATACGTGAGGATTAACATACTCGCCCTTGAGAATTTTCATCAACTCCATTTTGATGGAATCGCCAGAGCCATTTCGAACCGTGCCTTCGGAAGACATGGCCACAATCAGGTAATCATCCATCTTGGACGCACCCTGCTCGATTGCACCAATGACATCCTCTCGAACGTCGCCAGAAAGCCACTCATCTACGGTAGAAATCTTTGGACGAAGACCCTGGAGTTTATCGATAGACATCGGTCGAGCTTCTAGAAGCGAACCTGTTAGAAAATTCTCGATACCCCTTTTTGTTGACGCTAGTTTCTGACGATTAGCCTTGCTTCCTGTAGTGTTCTGAATCGAGCCTTCGGTTAAGAATTTGAATAACGGACCGCGAGCTCTTGCGATTGCCGTTCTAATTGGAGAAAGAACCTCTTCGGCTTGCTTCATCGTTGGTGCCGTGGTAATCTGATGCGTAGTATCAGTGTCAACATTCAGGAAAAAATTCTGAATCGTCGAACCATACATAGACTTGGCAGCACCTCGAGCGACAATTAGGTATTGCTTGTTGGTAAGGCGCTTCTTACGAATCTTCTTAACCCAATGACCTCCGTGCCCGTCTTCGTTTGGCTCATAAACGGATCGCTCAACGAAGTAACACCAGCAGAAAACCTGTTCTGCCCAAAGCTTGAATGTATCGAGAAGATTTAAATCCGATCCGTCGGTAAGCGTGCACTCATCTTCGCAGAATTGTACGTAACCATCCATTGCGAGTTCGTCGTAATAGACTCCCGGATTCTCGATAAGCGCATCAATGCGATTCATCTCCATGGAGATTTCTTCACATACAGGAATGTCCCCTCGTAACACTGCATCGCGAAACATTCCATAGTATTTTGGCGTTGCTGTGTTTGAAAGGGGCATGTCTCACCTACTTACACGTATTTTAAAATCTTTTTTCCGATTTTAATATAATCATTAACCTGATCCGAATTAATATTCACGTAGCCTTTATCATTAGCGTATTTAACCCCGACACCTATTAACGCAGATGCGGCAGCCGCCTTCACGGATAGCGTAATAGCTCTTTTTATGGAAGCTTTTTTAGCAGAACGGTTCGCGTATTTTGTTTGAACTCGCCTAGCTTTTGCTCGCTCGACATCGTGAGCATTCATCATCCTCGTGTATTCACGACGAAGTTTTCGATTGTTCGGATCGTTTCGCAACTGTTTTTCAATCTTCTTAGCCTCTTGCAAATATTTGCGACTAAGGTCTTTCCCGACATCCTGTTTTACGGAACCTTTTCGGTATGTCGTATTTTTACGAAGCGCCCGTTTATACTCTTTGTTAGATATCTTGTAGTCCTTGCGAGTTCCTTTACCGCTTTTATAAGCTATTAAAGCATCGTTTTTCTTCTTACCAGCAGCTATTGCGTCATCTCTATTTGAAGCGCCAACTTTCCACTTTTTAAAGCCCTTATCAACTTTTTCATTCTGTCTACGGGCTATTGCGGAACGAATTGACGTCGACCTATAGCGAATTTTACCAGCACTAGTATACGACCCGTCCGAATTCTGATAACGCCGCACTCCCCATTTTTGACCTTTTATGCCATGATGTTCCAGATAGCTCATATAAATCACTTCTTTAAATTAGGGACATCAATGCCGTATTTTTCGTTAAGAAACTTTTTAGCAAGAGCGAAACTAATTCCACCAACAGCTAATGTCAGACCCTTAGTCGCTCCGGATTTCACAATTCCTCCTACATATCTCATTCCAATAGGAATCGATGTTTGCATATCAAGCTCTTCGAGTTTAATCTCGTTCTGACGACGCTTAATACGATTCGCGATCTCTTCATCAGTTAAATCTGAATATCTTTTTCTGGGAGAAATTCCACGACGACGCCTACCCTCGTCCGTATAAGATCCATCGGAATTCTGATATCGCCGTACGCCCCACTTTTGACCTTTGATACCGTGGTGCGCTAAATATACATTATTCACTCTGCGCCTCCCTGGCGTCATAGTCAATCTTGTCAACTTCTGCTAGAATTCGCCACTCGAACTCGGCAATTTGTTCTTTTAAAGCATCCATTATTTGGTTGTTTGTTGACGGATCGAAAAGCATTTTAACTCGCAGGTTAACATACTCACGAACTCCGCCAACCGGCTCTTCGCCAAGAAGATCGCTCCATGTTTGCTCAGAACCATTAACAACAAACACGTCGGATGGACCAACACCAAGCTGATTAAGAACCGCCATGATTGCATTAATGGCCATAAGTATGTCGGTGTCAAAGGCCGTATCATCCGCCATTATTCCAAGATATGATTTTACAGAATCCAAAATACTATCCATATTACCTCCAAGGGCATGTATCTCCAGGAGCCCTTTCTACCGGAATTTTAGGAAGAGTCCTTTCGTCTCCGTAATGAATTGCATTATGCGTATCGAACGTAACACAAATCAAATTCTCGGGGTCGAATAGATTATCACTAAAATTCTCAACGTCATCCTTCGTTATCGGATTGATATGGTGAATGTAAATACGGCCATGTATCTCGTAATCACTAACGCCTAAATCACATCCATTATCTCGAAGAATTATTCCATTCCGGGCTCTACGCCACTCGGATGAATGGTAAAAATGTTGGTTAAAATATCGATCGTACCCAAAAGTAGGATTACCAACCTCGCCAACCAGTCTGAGGTATTTGTATCGATCCTCAAACGTTTTGAATTGAAGAAGTTCGCTATAAGATCTCTTCCGCATAGTAATCCTCATCAACACCGCTGTATCGTTTCATAGCAGCAATTGCTTCGGCGTAAAGTTCCTCACTCCTTTGGTTAGATTGAACCGCGTCAGCCTTCGCCCTTAGAAACTCGGTCTCACTTTTTAGCTTTTCTATCTCAAGTTGTTGCTTAGTTGAGGCTAATTTGAGAAAATGGGTAATCACGGAAGGAGACGCGGTGCCATCACGAAGCTGCTGCTCCGCTAAATCAACCGCAGCGGCAATCAATTGGTTCTCACGGGCCTCTGGTGTCTGAGCGGGCGGTCTCTTTCTAGGCACTTAGACCTCCTTTCCGTAAAGTTTTTGACTGAATATAAACACAATTTTGTCGAATTCCACTAGATTTAGCGGGAAGTATACGAGTTTTGAGTAGGCTGGCGACGACGAAGGAGAGAAAGGTAGAACTTCGTGACGGTTGGCAATTGGGAGACAACACACTTACTCATATACTCCCCGCTAAATCTGGCGAAAATTGAAATATCAATAATTCCCCCGGGGAAAATTTAAAG